>JACCDY010114721.1_pt1 | contig 21656 bp, 12 predicted proteins | sample 7446391 | NCBI WGS metagenome assembly JACCDY01 (sample SAMN15323451, study PRJNA562643) | freshwater metagenome | isolation source: river surface water | place: USA:Blue River Watershed | collected 2017-08-18 | reverse complement strand
CAACGCAGAGCGCCATAATGCTCGTATCCTGATTGCCTCGACCTCTGAGGTTTACGGCGACCCGGAGGTCTCCCCTCAGCCGGAGAGCTATCACGGCAACGTGAACACCTGGGGCCCCCGCGCATGCCATGATGAAGGCAAGCGCGCGGCCGAGGCTCTCTGCTACGAATTCCAATCCCAAGGCCGTGCCGAGGTTCGCGTCGCCCGTATCTTCAACACCTACGGCCCGGGCATGCGCCTCGATGACGGCCGTGTCATGACCGAGTTCATCACTGCTGCTTTGGCTGGTCGGCCCATACGCCTCGATGCTGCCGGCGAGCAGACTCGCACGTTCTGTTACATCGATGACATGACCGAAGGGCTCATGACGCTCATGAGTTGCGATGTCCGCATCGGTCCTGCCAACCTAGGTGGGGTGGAGGAGATAAGGCTGTCCGACCTCGCCTCGATGGTGATTTCTCGAGCCGGCTCTAAATCAGGCATAGAGCTCACTGCCCGTCGATCTGATGACCCGATGAGGAGAAAGCCTAACCTCGATCTAGCACGGGCCACCATCGGCTGGAATCCCAAGACGTCGCTTTCGGTCGGCTTGGGTGAGGTTATGCGTCATCTTGAGGAAAGGATGACGGAAAGGGCCAGTATCCCTCTGGTTGTGCTAGTTGCGGCCACCGACAGGCCCCATCTTCATCTGACAAGGACGATTCCTTCATTGCGAAGGCAGACGCGAGGCTGGGACGCAATTGTGGTCGTTGACGATTCGAAGGATTCAACTGCTGCAATAAGGGAGAACTTCGGATCTGCAGGACTTGCCAACCTGAGCATAATCCAAAATACCAGGGCCAAGGGAGCCGCAGGGGCTTGGAACACGGGCCTTGATTACATCAGGGCTCATTTCGGTGAAGCATGGGTCGGGATTCTTGATGACGATGATGAATGGGAGGCCGACCACCTCCAATCCTGCATCATTCAGACTTCAGAAAGGATTGATGCCGTCATCGCTGGAATTGTCACTTATGTTGATGAAGTTCGGGCAACTGTCGCCATGCACGAAAAATTCCAGCCGGACGAATTCCTGCGTCACAATCCCGGATGGCAAGGATCGAACACCTTCGTAAGGCTCTCCATGCTGGAGAAGGCTGGCAGGTTCGATGAGGCACTTGCCTGCACCCACGATCGCGATCTGGCCATAAGGCTGCTGAACATGGATGATTTCATCCATGTCCGGACAGGGCTGGATACAGTAAAGTATCACATCAGCGCAGCCGAACCGGCATACACACGGCGTCTGAATCCGATAAAGCTCCAGGGCTTAAGGACATTTTGGGCCAAACATCGTGAACGAATGAATCCTTCCGACGAAGCCGCCTTCTTCTCCCACGCCGCCGATATGTTTGGATTTAGCCGCCAGCACATTACCCATTAAAATGGACCCAAAGACCAATCCTAACCGTGCTTTCTTGGATCAGAAGAGATTCCCGTGGCCCGGTTGGATGCGAAGGCCTGTGGAAAAGATCAAGGCGTTCTGGCGCCTGAACCGGGCGATGAAGCTGATGACGCGTGTGCTGGGCCCCCAATACTCCCGCAGCCGAAACAGGATCGAAATCGACATAACCTATCGATGTAACCTCCGATGCCTTAACTGCAATCGCTCCATCAACACGGCGCCCAGTAATCAATCGATGACAGTCGAACAGATCCAACAGTTCATCGACGACTCGGTTGCAATGGGGAAGAAATGGAGATCGATGCGTATCCTCGGAGGTGAGCCGACGCTACACCCTCAATTCAGGCAGATAATCACCATGCTTCGTGGATACCGGATCAGCCACAACCCTGGTCTTTCCATCGAAGTGGTGTCTAACGGGCATGGGTCTACGGTGCAGGCTGAGCTGGATTGGCTCCCCTCGGATATTTTTATCGAAAATACTGCGAAGCAGGGAAATATCACACCTTTCTTCAGGCCTTTCAGCACCGCCCCGCAAGACGACAAGAAGTATGAGTACGCGGACTACAGAAATGGCTGCCAGGTCATCAGTTCTTGCGGAATGGGGCTTGGGCCGACAGGCTACTTTCAGTGCACGGTTGCCGCCGGCATCGACCGGGTTGCTGGCTTGGGTATCGGAAGAGCAAGGCTCCCGTCCGATGAAGATGACATGCACGACCAGATGCTTGCGACATGTCGGTTATGCGGTCGTTTCAAAGACGGACATTTCATTCCGAAAGACCTTCGTCCTTCGCTTCGCGAGCAGTTGATTTCCCCGACGTGGACCAAGCTTTACGCTGATTATCATGCGAAGAAAGGCGAGTAGTCTCCCAGTCATCGCAATAGGTGTTGCGTTTCATTCCAGTTCGCAACCGCTGCGCGAGTCGGTGGAATCGGCAGTTGTTCAATCCGTGCCAGGCCATGACGTCCGCGTCATTGTTTTGGATAGTTCATCAGGAGCAGATGCCCGACGGTTTCTTCGTAAGTGCAAATTTGGCAGAAAGGTCCATGTGGTGAAGGGCTCTTCGAAGTCTGCCTATGCGGCCCGTAATCGACTCATCTGTCATGCCGAGCGGAAGTATCCGACGCTTAGATGGCATGTGAGGCTGGACGCAGACGATCGGTTTACCTCGTGCCATAGCTTGGCCGTCGTGATTCGCTCAGCAAAGCCGCGGCACAGGATTATTTTGGCGGGCAACCGGCAACTGGGGCCTGACGATGCATTAATTGGACTTAATCTCCCCTCAAGTCGCCTCCTTGGTAGGAGCGGGCTCATATCTCGACTTCAGGGAATGGCATCTGGATCCTTCAAGGACGAGCTTCCGTCCTGCAACCTCATCATGCGGGCCGGCTGCGGATGGAGGTACCCCGCCAAGCCGAGCGCGGAGGACCATTGGTTGCTGGCATCCTTGCTCCTGAGAATGCCTAGGGCGCAAGTTCACCTATGCCAGGAAACGTTGATAGATTATAGGGTGGGAGGCTCCCTCACTTCGGCCAATAAGAAGTTGGGGCTTTATCTTGCTCAACGTGCGAAGCTACTGGAGGCGGCCTCAGGCTGGCATCGAGATGGATGAGTTGCTGGGCGAAGGCAAGGAAGGTGCCGTGTATCGACAAGGAGATGAGGTCGTGAAATTCTTCAAGCCCGGGGTATTCTCGGATGAAACAGGCGCGCGTCTCATCGAATTAGTAAAGGCGTTCCGCCCGCCCTTCCCTGGTGGGGCATGGTTCGGCAAAGAGGGAGGCATCTGGGTGGCACGCTACCCATGGTTTGATAGCGAGCAGGTAGATGCGCTGGACCTGGATGAAGTTAAGGAATACCTGATCGCTGCCGGCAAACTGCGGGTGATCGCCGATAACTTCAAGATGTCGAATCTACGTCGGCGAAGCGGAAAGCTCGTATATGTGGACGTTGGCAGGCATATCAGGGTGTTCAACAGGTCCACATTCCGGGATGTCTGTGCCAAGGCCTTCTTTCTTCTTTCAGGAAAAAGTGAGCAACAGCTCGTATGCGATTTCGGGTGCTTTAGGGACGGGGGTGGCGTGGCGAGAATGTCTGGGTTCGAAGAATTCTATGCATCCATTGTTCGAAAGATCGCCGAAGACTTCTGGCAAGACTGTCCCAAGGGGGCGGCCGTAATAGCAGACCAAGATGTCTCTTTGCTCATCAAGTGCTGTGCGATGGACTCAGGCTACATCGAAAGACAGGTTGGCCACATCGTTAACCAGCTTTCATCGCCAAGAAAGTTCAAGGAGGTCGTTCTTTCTATCGACACTAAGACGGGCTCGTATCTTCGGCAGCATGCTTCCGGAGATTTGGCGGCGCTAAGGCGCTCGGCGCTTAGGCTCCTCGATCAAGGGGTTGTCGATCGCGTCATTGAGGCGCCATCTGATTCAGTAGTGATAAGTGATGCTAACTTGCGTTGGTTTGGAGTCTCGACTTCGGAGACGCACACCGAAACTGGCATCCCCGTCTTCCCCCAAATATGGGCCTTCGAGCAGATTGGTTCTAACTACGTATTGCAGGCCGACTGCGACGTAATCATTAGCCGCCACGATCATGGCCACGACTATTTGGCGGAGATGGTGGCCGCGCACCAACCTCAAGATGTCATGGGTGTCGGTTTTAATATCCCTCACTCATCGTCCATGCCGGCGAAGGAGTATGAAGCCCCAGTAGGTGGTTATAAGCCGGAGGTCCGTCTGGGACTTTTCGACTTGAGACGGCTACGCTCGTCGACGCCTTGGCCTAACCAGCTCTCAGGAAAGAGCCTGCGCTACGGATGGTATCAGGCTCTGCATCAGGCCCTTGCTATTAAAGGATGGCGTTGCCTTAGGGGAGGCGACCCTCGGACAGCTTACATTCACCCCCTTAACTCGGCAAAGCAGGTCCCCGGATTGTTTGATAAGGCAAGGCGATGCGTGGAATCGGGCCACGTTCCTGAAGCACAATTTGGACATTGGGATCTCGTCGAGGATCCATCCCTTTGGAGTATTGCCACCCCAGGGCATGAGATCGTCATCGCTTTGGAGCCGTCCGACTGTAGCCGAGCGATGATTGAACGCTGTGTATGTAGCCTGACCGGACAGGAAGATACAAACTTTGCCATTGTTGTAATTGAGGATGCTGTTCGGCCGGCACGGACGGCGGAGATCGTCTCTTTGCTAAAGGTCAGCGGACTGAGGGTCAGGGCCGTGTCAGGGTTGGGTCAACTGATGGCCGAATGCAGTAGTGCCAAGCTGTTCTTGAGGCTCAGGCTGGATGAGGCTTTAATGAGCCCACGCTCAGTTAGCCAATTAAAGCTGGCCGTGAAAGAGCGCGGATGCGTGCCCGCTAGATGCTTCTGCGGATCAGAGGGGCTTCTGCAATCTCCGACATTTGGGGTGGGTCAGATGTATGACGGTGATGTCCAGATAGACCGATGTAGTAGCCCTCGGTGCCTTGCCCTCAACAATTGCGAGAAGCTGGGCCTGCTTGATCAAGGGCTACGCCCAACGTGCAGGGCCTTGGACTCGTTTGCCGAGACGCCTCCATCGGGAGGCAATATCCGGCCATCTGTCATGGCTGGATTCGTTGTTTGGACGGAACCGGGAGGCCAGTTTACGAAGTGAAGATACTCATTACTGGCTCGGAAGGCTTTATCGGTTGTCACTTAGCGGCTCAGCTTACGTCAAGAGGACATCTGGTGCATGGCCTCGATAATGGTGCAGCGATGGTGCCGGACTGGCTTAGCCGAGAGCGCAGCGAATGGTCGGCTATAGATACGCTACGCTGCGACATCAGGGATAGGGACGAGCTAGCGAAGGCGGTGTCCCGCGTAGCCCCAGAAGTGGTGGTGCATCTGGCAGCCAGGCCAGGAGTTGCGGCAGCCGAAGATAATCCTCGTGCTTACGATGAGGTGAATGTGGATGGGGTGCTTAATGTTATCCATGCGTGCCGAGCGGCCAAAGTAAGGCGGATTGTCCACGCATCCTCTTCCTCTGTTTATGGGAGTATCGACGGGCCAGTCCGCGAGGAGATGCAGCTCAAGCCTTTAGGTCATTACGGAAGGACCAAGTTGATGGGAGAACGACTGATAGAGGCCGCTGCTGCGACTGGGGACATCAGCGCGCTGGTGATCAGGCCATTCAGCGTCATCGGGGCCAGAGGCAGGCCGGATATGGCTCCGTGGAAATTCGCGGAATGTCTGTTGAAGGGTGAAGCCGTAACTATACATGAAGGCGCAGGGAGAGATTTCACCTCCGTCACTGATGCTGCCGCCGCTTTTGCGCTCGCCGCCGAAGACGACTTCCGTGGCTACTGCGCCGTTAATATCGGCGGCGGAAGCCCAAGGCTGGCGGTTGACCTCGCGAATGAATTAGCCCGTGGGCTCGGTAGCGAGTGCATCGCCAAGATTGTACCGCCTCCTCCTTACATGCCCCTGTCGACTTATGCCGATATAAGCCGGGCCGCGAAGTTATTGGGCTGGGCTCCTCGAAAGAGCTTTGAGGGCTCGGTTTCCGAATTCAGTCGTTGGTTTCTTGAGGCTAAAGCTAAGCGCTGAAAGCTTACCTCACGCGGCCGGCAGGGGAAAGTGCAGGATCTTCAGGGAGATCTTGGACTGGTCCTTGGGGTCGAGCGTGAATTCCCGGACGGGTTCGCCGAGGTGGGCGAGCGGAGCGTCGCTAGAGCAACCGGCGGAGGTGTATTTGCCGACTTCGGGATAGAGCAGCGCCAGAGGCAGGGGCGCTTCTCCTGCTGGGGTGATGATCTGGGTATAAGCCATCATCTGGTAGACGTCCGGCTGGCTGACGCCGAGCTTGGCGGTCTCCGCGTCTTCTTCGTCGTTGAGGACCTTCCACTTGGTGTCCGCGATCATGATGGGTTTGTCGTCCCGGTAGATCAGGATGTCCGGCTTGAGCGTGAACGCCGAATGCGTGCCGTCCTTGTCCGTGTATTCAGCGACGCTCCACCCCCGCTTCTGGCCGACGGCATGGAGGCGGCAGCCGGCCTTCTTGCCGACTTCGGCCAGGGTCTTGTTGAGCTGGTTAATCACGTATCGCTCATAGACGTCCCACATGCGGAACATGAGTCCGGCGCCACGGCGGCCCTTCGCATCCCCTCGGATATCGAGCGTCTTGCGCGACAGGAAGATGACGGCCCACTGTTTCAGGGATTCAAGGTGTCGGCTGCTCCGGCTGATCGGCGTCGCCCGTGCGTAGTCCTCGCTGACGGCCACATCCTGGACCTCATCAAGCACCTCCTCCGTGCGTCGGAGGGCCTGCTTCGTCTTCTTGTCGTGGACCAGCGATCGTGCGGCGCGGAGGCCGGCCTTGAGCACCCGGTTCAGGCGCGTATCGACCTCGAAGGAATCATAGGTGCACGCCAACGTCGGCATTCCTCGAGCGGTCGCGACCATCTGGCGTTCGAAATCGATGCGACCTCTTAACGTGCCCAGCATCTCCCGTTTCTCGACGTAGCTGTGCGGTAAACCTCGGGTGATCTCCCGGAGCAGCTTCTGATTGTAGAGGATTGCTAGGTGATCGATGAACGAGTTGCTTTGGTCCAGCTTTGGAACCTCCTTGGGATCGAGGTCGGCCAAGCCGGCGCCGACGAGCATGGCCAAGAGGTCCGCTCTTGGGGCAGGCTTCGTGGGGGTTCCTTTGTCTGGCGTAGGGTCGATCTTCGGATAGACCGAGATCTGGATGCCCGACAGGTTCAGCACGCCTACCCAGGCGCCCGCGGTCAGCTCCATGCAGGCTTCCTTGCGGTTGTAGCGGAGGCGGAACCACTCGGACGGGTTCTTGCAGCCAAAGTCCTCCCGCAGGCCGAGGACCTCGTCGGCCTCTTCGCGCGTGATGTGCTTAGGCTTCGACGCAGGGCCGATGCGGATGGGGTCGTATTCCCCGACGATGATGGGCTCCCGTTCGGACAAGGTCAGGATTCCGAGAATTTCTTAAGGGCGTCGATCGTCACTTTGCCCTTATCCGTGAGCTGGGCGAGGAGGGCTTCCTTGCCGTTGGCATCGTCGTAATACCACTCGTCGAGCAGCGGCAGGATCTTGTCGTTAAACGCTTCCACGAGGTCCTTGCCCGTAGCCTTGGCGTCGAACTTCATCGGCAGCCAAGCATGGCCGATCTGATGGTCGGGCGAGAAGGCGTCGGCTAGGATGCCATTTAGCTTGGTCAGTAGCTCGGGGAGCTTCACGCCATCGAGGTTGGCATGGAGCAGGTTCGGGTTGGGCTCCTTGCGCACGAACTTGAAGCGGCGACGGAGCGCCGTGTCGAGGAGGGCGATGGAGCGGTCAGCCGTGTTCATCGTGCCCAGCAGGTGGACGTTCGACGGCAGGCTGAACTGGCAGGTCTCGTTGCCGTCGTTGCCCTTGTAGGCGCAGGGCAGGGCGACCTCCAGGGGGAAGTCGCCGTCGCGTCGTTTATCGGCTTCGATGAGCGTGATCAGCTCGCCGAAGATCTTGCTGATGTTGCCGCGGTTGATCTCATCGATGATGAGTAGGTAGGGCAGATGCGGGTTCTTTTCCGCCTCCTCCGCGAGGCGCATCAGGACGCCCTTGCGGACCTCGAAGCTCATGCCGCTCGCGCTCGGCACCGGCTTGAAGCCGATGATGAAGTCCGAGTAGTCGTAGGACTGGTGGAACGTCACGAAGGCGACGCGCTTGTCGGCGACCAGCTTGGCGAAGTCCTCCTTCAGCGTTGCCGGCGTGGCCTTGCCGTTGCAGAGCGTGACCGCGTGCTCCTTGGTGTGGAAGGTCTTCCCGGTTCCGGGAGGGCCGTAGAGGATGACATTGGTGGGTTTGTTCATAGAGGGGGCCTTGCTGGTAGACGGGCTGGTGGCCGTTGCTGCCGGGAGGTTGGAGAGGTCGATGCCGAGGCGTCGGCACAGGTCCGCGACTTCCGCATCCCAGTTGGTGATGTCGGTGAGCGCTACGGTGATGACACGGGAGACTTCGGGGACGTCGACGGGCACGGTCGTCAGCCAGTGTACGTCGCGAACATGCTCGTAGGTGTCCCTGGAGGCGTCGAAATAGTAGTCAGAGGTCACCAATCCGGAGATATAGAGCTGTGTGCCGGACTGGCGGGCGAAGACGACGTCCCCTGCGCGCATCTTCTTGGCGAAGAGCCAGCACATCAGAGCGAAGCGGGTCGGCTTTTGGGTGGGGTAGGCGCGTTCGTAGAACTTGCTCACGCGTTCGCCCTTGAAGGTCCAGTGAGGCAGGGGAGCGAGGGGGCGGTCCAGGCCTTTGAGCTGGCGAGTGACTTCCGTCATCGACGTGGGGACGCCGCCGAATTCCACTTGGCGCTCATCCAGAACCTTGACCGTCTTAGTCGGATCATCCGCATAGGTAAGGACAGCGCCCCTTGGGATACCCATGTGGAAGAAGTTAAACGTCGGCCGGCGTCCCGTCTCTACCACGTCATCTCCCCCAGACCCCTGGGCTAGCAGCTCAATGGCATCGAGCTTACCCTGCTTTTTGTCGGAAGATATTCCCGCCAGAGATGCCCCAGTAGGCCAGTCGCCACGAATCTGGCCTGTGCGTAGCAGCGTTTCCAGGTCGTTGATCCCTTCGGCGTCATCTTGTCCGTAGCTGAAGTTCCAGATGCTACGATCATCGTCAGCTTCGGTGGCGCCTTCTTCCTCGTCCTCCGGGTTGGCGGCGTCCCACAGGGCCCAGCCTATCCGGTGGACGCACGGCTGGTCCGGGCCTTTTTCGATGGCCATGGCATGAAGCTTGGAGATGGGCAGGGTATCAGCGTCCGAGATCGTGCTCTTGAAATACTTCCTGAACGCTGATTCGGCTGCGCAACCGACGATGCCTGGCTTCTCGGGATTCTGGTAGAGGAAGGCCAGTTTCCACTTCAGCACGCTGGGCAGGGAGATGGAGTCGAGCTTGGCATACTCGCCGGCTTGAGTGGCCTCGATGACCGCGATGATGCGTGAGCGCAGCACCGAGTAGGCTTCCTCGGCGGTCTTGCCGAGTTCGGCGTTCCAGGCGTAGCGGTCATCCTGAAGAGCGTTCGCCATCCTGCTCGGCCGGCGGAACTCGTAGATGCCGAACTTCATCGCGTTGCCGCCGCCGATGCCGATCGGCGTCTCCTGTTCGAGCGCGTAGCAGAAGGAGCCGCGGAAGCTGTCGTCGTCTCGGTTCACGCGCGTGTAGTCGGACAATGGCATCGTCCGGACGCGGGAGAGGGGCCATTCCTTCAGGAACTTGTCCATCATGTCCTGATACTTGGGCTCGGAGCAGATCGGCAGGGGCATGGGCATAGGAGACACATTTCTTCGTCCCCGCACAACAGGGTTTGATAAGATTGTTATAAGTTCTCAGCCTGCGTCTATCCCCATGGACTTCACCCCCGTTCATCGCGCCCACGTCGAGAAGGCGCTGGCTGATCTCGATGCTGGCGCGTCCCCCGCCGGCTTCAGGGACTCGACGACTTACGACGTCATCCATCAGGGCCGACCTTATCCACCCAAACAGCTCATCGCGCTGGCGCTGAAGCACGCGACGGGTAAGGTCGTCACGGGTGACGATTTCGGTGGCGGCGAAGGAACGGCGTGTTTCCGAAGGCTCCGTGAGCTGGGATTCCTGATCACTGAGAAGTTTGAGGGCCCTTCCTCCGCCAAGCTTTCGAAGCTCGAGTATTGGGTAGGTGTTACGGACCGATCCTGGTTCGAGTTCCATTCCGCCAACCAGTCCGTGGAAGTGAACTTCTGGGCGCCCGGCGGTGAGCGCAGCTTTGGAGCCATCCCCGAAGGCGGCCTCTTCCTGTTCAAGCTGAAGTCTCCGGTGAACAAGATTGTCGGCGGCGGGTGGTTCCTGAAAAGCACGGTCTTACCCTTGGAGCTAGCGTGGAAGGTCTATGGCAAAGGCAACGGTGCCGAGACCCAGGCCATATTCCGCGAAAACATCACCCGCATGCGTGGAAAGATGGGCAAAGAGACCGGCCCTAATGAGCCCATCGGCTGCACGCTCCTTACGGACTGCTTCTGGCTTCCGGAAGACGAATGGATTGATCAGCCGGCTGATTGGTCCCCGAACATCGTTCAGGGGAAGTGCTACGAGCCCGGAGAGGGGGAAGGAGCGAAGCTTTGGGCGCGGATTCAGGAACGTTTACGAGCCCGTCCCTTAGCCCCAGGTGTCGAGCAGGAGCAGGACCGATACGGGAAGCCATACATGGCCAAGCCCAGGCTCGGTCAGGCGGGATTCCGGGTCGCCGTCTTGGATGCCTATGGCCGTCGCTGTGCCGTGACTGAAGAAAAGACCCTTCCGGTCCTAGAGGCTGCCCACATCAGGCCTTACGCGGACGGTGGAGGGCATGAGGTCGGCAACGGACTCCTCCTTCGCTCAGACTTCCACACTCTCTTCGATGCTGGCTACCTGACCATCGATACCGACTACCGCCTTCTCGTCAGCAAACGCCTCAAGGAGGAGTTCTCCAACGGCCGCCATTACTACGAGCACCACGGCGCCCGGGTTCCTAATCTGCCTTCGCGCACGGATCTGTTGCCCTCGCGTTCAGCCATCGATTGGCGGAATGCCTCATGGGTAGGCTAGTGTATAATATTTAGTGAAGCGCCTTAGGTCCGGGTAGAATGAGTTGCCTAGGGTGGGCCAAGGAAGTACCTAGGACCAACCCCTAGGTCATGCCCTCCATCAAGCTTCAGCAGGTCAAAAACTTCGAAAAGCTCCTACAATATCTGGAGACAGAGCTCGGCTGGCCGGTCGAGGGCCGCGAGATTGACGACATAGCCTTCCCGTTCGATCTCGAGGCCGACCTCGGCCTCGACAAAAAGGAAGTCGCTAAGGTCAGGCACGTCTACCGCCTGAAGAAGATGCATAAGAAGCAGCCCTTTGGCATCTTCTTCGTCGATTTCGAGGGCAAGAAGATGCCAGTTTCTGTCCTGAAGCGCATCCTGCGGACCTTGGCTCTCCGAAGAAGGGCCAACGCAAAGGCCGCCGATCAGCTGGCCTGGGATGTAGAAGACCTTATCTTCATCTCGGCTGTAGGAGAAGAGAAAGACGCATCGCGCGAGATCAGCTTCGCCCATTTTCGCAAAGAACCAGACAATCGGCATGTCCTCAAGGTGCTCGCATGGGATGGCGGAGACACCCCTCTCAAGATGGATCATTTGGACGAAGTTCTCCATGAGAACCTACGGTTCCCGGATGATGTCAGCGACGTAGAGGCCTGGCGGAAGTCTTGGACGGCTGCCTTCAGGACAGGAGTCAGGCAGAATATCCGACGCTCAGAGGAGCTGGCCCAGGCATTGGCCGCGCTGGCCATGCGCATCAATAAAGAAGCCCTCTCCCTAATCAAGAAGGAGTCCGCTAACGGACCGCTGAAGACGCTGCATGCCGGATTCAAGGATGCGCTCATCCATGACCTCACTGAAGAGGCGTTCACTGACTGCTATGCTCAGACCATCACCTATGGCCTGCTTACGGCAGCGATCACAAAGGTAAATCAGGCAGGCGTGAAGGATCTGACCAGTACTTCTGTCCTTGAGATGGTGCCCAGCACGAATCCGTTCCTGAAGGACATCCTATCATCTTTCTTGGAAGCCGGCGGCAGAGGCCAGAAGGGTATCGATTTCGATGACCTAGGCGTACAGGACGTGATCGACCTTCTCCGTGCCGAAAGCACCGATCTGCCGAACATCCTCAGGGACTTTGGCAACCTTACTCAGGACGAAGATCCGGTCATCCACTTCTACGAGACATTCCTCAAGATCTACAACAAGGATGAGCGAGTGAAACGCGGCGCCTTCTATACCCCTCGTCCTGTGGTGAGCTATATCGTGCGCTCGGTAGACGAACTCTTGCGAAAGGAGTTCGGCCTGGAAGACGGCCTCGCCGACACGACCACCTGGGGCGAGATGATCAAGCGCAACCCGGCAATCAAACTTCCGCCTCTGACGGACAGCCCGGGAGAAAAGAAGACGATCAAGGAAACAGAGCCATTTGTTCAGATCCTAGACCCTGCCACTGGCACGGCGACCTTCCTGGTCGAGGTTATCAATATCATCGAAAAGACGGTTAAAGCCAAGGCATGGGCCAAGCTGAAAAAAGGCCTCTACGATCACGATCGGCACTCTAAGCATGAAGAAGTTCTGAAGGCCTGGAACGAGTATGTTCCGGAGCATCTCCTTAAGCGCCTGCATGCATACGAGATCATGATGGCCCCCTATGTGATCGCGCATATGAAGGTGGGTCTGAAACTCGCTGAGACCGGCTACCGTTTCATGACTGAAGAGAGAGCGCGAGTTTATCTCACTAATGCGTTGGAACCTGCTAAGGACTTCAAGGAAAGACTCAACTTCGATATCCCTGCGTTGGCTATTGAGGCGAAGCAGGTTAACGATGTTAAACGGAACAAACGATACACAGTTGTTATAGGTAATCCTCCATATTCAGGACTTTCGGCTAATATGTCAGACGAAGCTAAAAGCCTTGTGGAGCGTTATAAATATATAGAAGGGGAAAGTATAAATGAACGCAAGCTATGGTTGCAGGACGACTATGTAAAATTCGTAAGCTATTCGCAGCAATTAGTAGAAAAGTCCGGGATTGGATTAATAGGGATGATAACCAACCATGGGTTTATAGATAATCCTACATTTAGAGGAATGCGCTACAGTTTGCTTAAGACATTTAAGCAGATCCGAATTTTGAATTTAAGAGGGAATTCAAATAAAAAGGAAAAAGCCCCTGACGGCAGTCTTGACGAAAATTTATTTGATATCAGGCAGGGCGTTTCAGTTATGCTTGCGAGTGGTGTCTCAGGGGCCTCTAGAGTAGAGCACAAAGACGCATGGGGCACGAGAAGTGCAAAGTGCCTTTGGCTGTCTAGTAACTCTAGTCTCACCACCAATTGGGATAGCTTGAGTGTAGGGGGGCCGGAATACTATTTCGTGCCTGGTCCATCGGGAGACTTAGGTGGCTATTTTACTTGGACGCCTCTAGATAGTATATTCCCTGTTAGCGGCGTAGGAATGGTGTCTGCAAGAGACAGACTTTGTTTCGATTTTACCCAAAAGGGTATTTGGGATCGGGTTAACGAATTTGTAAAATTAGAACCCGAGCGAGCCAGGGAAAAATATGACCTGGGCGGCGATGCAGACAGTTGGAGCGTCGAGAGGGCGCAAAAAGATATAACTTCGAGTGGCCTCAGAAGATCTCTAGTCACTCCAATACTTTATCGGCCATTTGATGTGAGGTATACATACTACACAGGCACATCAAACGGGTTTTTGGCGAGACCTTTAGCAAGAACATCCCGACATATGATTGACATGAAGAATGTCGCACTGTGTTTCGTGCGCAGGGAAGAGCTTCCGTGTAATTTTGCTCACGTATTTGTCACGCGACACGCGCCCACGTTTGTAACTTTATCAGGGAAGGCTGCTGGAAACTTCGCGCCATTATATTTGCACGTAAACTCCGGCTCGCAGGATGAGTTGAGGCTTACGGGCGAGAGTACGCATAACATTTGCAAAGTATTTGCCGGTAAAATTGCAAGGTGCATAGGCCTTTCGGCCCGCGAGAATGACTATCTGCAAGTTGACGATTCCGCAGAGAGTATTTTCGCATATGTTTATGCCACTTCCAGCAGCCCAAAGTTTAGGCTTAAATATAATGATGCACTTAAATTAGATTTTCCGCGAATTCCACTTCCTGGGAATAGAGAGTTATATTTAAGGTTATCAGAAATAGGGAAAAAGCTCATAAGTATTCACTTGCTAGAAAAGGAGGGGGAACATTCGCAGGTCCGAGTTATATCGGCTGAAGGCAAGCTAGTGGAAAAGCCCTCATGGTCGAACGACACTGTATGGCTGGACAAAGAACAGACGGTTGGATTTACGGGGATCAGGGAGGAGGCCTGGAACTTCCACGTCGGAGGATATCAAGTTTGCTCAAAGTGGCTTAAAGACCGGAAGGGAATGGAGTTAACCAAAGACGACATTGCACATTACTTGAAAGTTGTAGCGGCAATAAATGCTACGATCAAGTTGACGGTTGAATTGGATGAAGTAATCGACGCGCATGGAGGCTGGCCAAAAGCATTTCAATAGACTAACTAAAGAGCATGAGCGAAAACACACCTGATTTTATTATCGATAATGCGAACGATAATTCGCGCGTTGCCCACTTCCTGGCTGATTGGTGCGAGGATGCTACGAAGATGGACATCGCAACCGGCTACTTCGAGATCAGCGCTTTGCTGAAGCTTGAAGGGAAATGGCAGCAGATGGACAAGATCCGCATCCTTATGGGCGACGAGGTGTCCAAGCGCACATACAAGGCTCTCGATGCCGGCGCTGCCAAGAAGAAGGCCAAGACGAGTCCGCGAAACGAATACATCATCAAGCGAGCAACGGATAACCTGGATGCCGACCTTTCAGTCTTAAAGAGAAAGGACGAGTTCCTTTCTGGCGTCGACGCGATCGTTGAGGCTATCGAAAACGGCAAGATTGAGATCCGGGTCTACCATCCGGACAAGTTCCACGCCAAGTGCTACATCACCTATCCTAAGAAGACGACCTATCGCCCTAGCGCCCTCGTCGGATCCTCCAACTTCACCTATCCTGGGCTCCATGAGAACGTAGAGCTGAACGTACGCCTGGATGGCAACGACGTAGCCCCCCTGCAGGAATGGTATAACACTCACTGGGAGGCCGCCCACCCACTGGATCCACGTGATCTTAAGGTGCGCATCATCGAGGCTATCAAGCGTCACCTGGCTCCGATTGACCCGTTCCACATTTACCTTAAGGCCCTTGATGAGCATTTCAAGTCTCAGGAGCTAGAGCCGGATACCTGGGACAAAACCCAGTCTGAAGTCTTCGAAAAGCTTTCCGGCTATCAGAAGGATGCTTACCGGAATCTATTCAAAATCGCCTCTAAATTCCGCCTGGGCTTTCTGTGTGACGGAGTAGGCATCGGCAAGACCTTCGTCGGCCTCATGCTAATGGAGCGCTACGCGCGCCTGGAAAAGAAGAACGTCCTGCTTTTGTCCCCTAAATCAGCCTTAGACACGATGTGGGAGATTGAAATCGAAGATCACCTCAAAAGTACCAGCAAGTTCGACCGAATTCAGAGGCTAGCACATACGGACCTCCAATTGCAGGAGGGTGATGATTTGCGCAGAAATTTGGCGACCGTGAGGGATGCCGACGTCATCATCATCGATGAAGCGCATAATTTCCGAAACGAAGGCAGCAAGGGGACCGACGAAAATCAGGCCTCGAGGTATCACCGTCTTAAGGAATGCCTGAATGCTGACCCTGCTCGCCCAAAGACGGTAATTTTCCTGACAGCATCTCCAATCAATAATTCCGTCCATGATTTTAGAAGGATGATCCAGTTGGTTTCTGGAGACAGGGACGAATATTTTTCCGGGATCGGAATTCCGAGCATCAAACACGAGTTCGCTAAAATCCAAGAGATGCTCGATGAGACAATCGGCGGTCAAATCGATGAAGAGAGCTTAACGGATTCCGAAAAAGTCTCAGAAGCCTATGATGCGAGTCGTCTATTCCATCACATCGTCGTTCAGCGCAGCCGGGGGTATGTAAAAGAGAGCCAGAAGCAGTCGGGTGAGGCGGAGACGCTTTTCCCAGTTCGCAACCTTCCTGCCGAAGTAAAGTATGACATCGAAAAGACCTGCCCGGGACTGCTCAAGGCTTTCGTCAAGGCATGTACGCCTCAGCAAAAACTATTCCACCTGGCTATTTATAACTCATATGAATATGCCCGCATAAAGACCAACGCCGGGAAAAAAGAGAACCTGAGAAAGGGCCGTGAAGGACAGATCGTCGTTCTCATCCGCACCATCTTCCTCAAGCGCTTCGAGAGTTCCACTCAGGCGTTCGAGGCCTCTTGCTGGGCGCTCATGGGAAAGCTGATGTCGTGGGTTGATAAGAATATCGAAACAGAGTTGGACAAGGACGCCTACACGGCCTGGAAGAACCGTAACTCGGAAATGCTCGGAAAGTTCAACCTCAAGCAGAAGGAGCTTTTCCCTGAGGATCAGAAATACAACGAAGACCGGGTAGACCGTTTGTTTGCTTCGTTTGTAGGCGCAGCCGGTCTCGAAGTCGAAAAACTCGATCGAAAGGATTACGATGTCGACCGGATGATGCGCGAGACGCTGTCCGACCTGGAGACGCTCACGGATATTCTTTCCGAAGCATTGAAAGTAGTCCCGGAAAAAGACCAAAAACTTCAGACTCTGATCAAGCTACTTAAAGAGGATCCCAAACTTAAGGGGCAGAAGGTGATCATCTTCACCGAATCTACGGACACTGCACGATATATTGAGCTGCATGTGAAGAAGGCCGGAGTGCCGCAGGTGGAATGCATCGATGGTGGCGCTAACGGCAAGAGGCGACTCGCCGCGGTTCGCAAGTTCGCCCCTTATTACAACGCAGTAAAGAAAAGCAAATCGTCGGGCGACGAAGACTCTCCTGAGTACCTGGCACACCAAGCGCTCAAGAAGGACATGTCCAAGCAGACGATGGTTCTCATCGCGACGGATATCCTCGCTGAAGGCTTAAATCTACAAGACTCGTGTAACCTCATCAATTTTGACCTTAATTGGAACCCGGTCAGGTTGCTTCAGCGCATCGGCCGAGTTGATCGACGTCTCAATCAGGGAACCGAGGATGAGATGGTCAAGGATCACCCCCATTTGGCCAAATCCCGCCGACAAGTCTTCTTCTGGAATTTCCTGCCCCCGGATGGACTTAATGACGTGCTTAGCTTGTTCACCAAGGTAACCACCAGGGTATCGACCATTTCGGCAGTCCTGGGTCTCGAAGGAAATATCGTCCAGGCCGGCGAGAAGAACGACCCTATCAAGCTCTTCAATCAGAAGTGCGACGGAACTCTGTCCTCCGGAGAAGAGATGCAGCTGGAATACATGCGGCTTCAAAGGGAGTTCCCGGATGATTTCATGGCCGCCCGCGGCCTGCCTGAGAAGGCTTTCTCCGGACGAAAGTCGACGAACGGAGCTCCCAGGGGGATTTTCTACTGCTTCCGTCTTCCGGGGCAGGAGCAGGTCGCCATCGGCGAAGAAGAGCCGGATTGGTCTGTCGACGCAGGGGACTGCGTATGGCTGTATTACAACCGCTCCGACAAGAAGATCAGCGCCAATCAAGGTGAGATCTTCCAGCACATTCGTTCCGAAAAGAAAGATCCGCGACTCGTGGACATAACGCCTGACGAGCTGGCAGCAATCCGCAAGCAGGTCGAAAAGTACGTAAAGAAGGAGTACATTGAACCTCTCGACCCCACCGCTGACGTCGGCGACGGCAAGTGTATCTGCTGGATGCAGGTCTCGTAACTCTAGGGATATATCTATCAGTCTTGCGCGAGCATGTATAAACCACCGGTATGCGAACGTTGCGGAGGGACTGATTATAAGCGCAACCCATTCCTTCCTGGCCTTACGTGCACGAAGTGTGGATGCTACACGCGTAACGAGGGTGTGATGATATTTATCAACCCGCATGAGCCTGAGCCGCCCCCGTCGCCGGTGGCAGACGAAAGTTGGGCCTGGATCGCACTGGCCTTAATTATTGGGGCAGTGCTTTTTGCCCTGAGATTTTAAGACGGCGGGCTGAGACAGTTGCAGATGTTGAGGCGAGTAAGGGGTCAATTGGTACCTCAGTTTAGAGTATAACTAAAACCCCTAAAATGCTCGAATATAGTTACTCTTAAGCTAAGTTACGGCCTGACATACACCCCCAATATCGACATGGCTAAATCATTCATAGATCGATTCCAGGCAGCGAGTGCGCGCGAGCTTTCACGTCAGAGTCGCCAGCGCCGGAACGGCGGCGGCGGCGGTGGCAGAGGTTGCTTATTGCTCCTGACGGGAATCGCCGCTGCGGCTTTGCTATTCCTGTAAAATCTTTCTTCCGTGCCCGAGTCGCAAGATCTTACGTCGGCCGGCTTTGAAATGCTGGCTGATCGTAATTATCAAGATGCCTGCGTAGTCTTGGCGCGTTGCGTCAAAATCCTCCTCGCGAGAAACCCTGATGCGGATAAGAAGAATCCAGATAGATTTGTTTGCGCGCGCATAGCCTATGCGATGAATAATCTGGCTGTTGCGTTAGCTAGAGCCGGCAGAATGGATCAAGCGGTTGCGGTGATTCAGGAAGCCAACGAATATCTTGATCACGACAACGATTATTTGGAAGAGACACAGTCATGTTATACAAACATGAGCCGGATTGAAAGAAGCATGCAAAATGGCCAAAAAGTAGGTCCGCTTTTTGAAATATACTACGCTGTCTACGCGTGGGAAACACGTGAGCCTGACGAAGGGACTGAATACATCGCTTCATTGTCACATAATGCCGAAACCAGCCGGCTGATCGTCGAACTGGCAGACGGGCAGGAGTACCAATATGCCAAGGTCAGCTACCGGGATTTCGAGGAATTCGCATATTCCGACGATCCCCGGCGCCATCATTTGCACGAGGTCATCGGGAAGTTTCCAAGAGTGCCGGCTTAGCAGGGGGCAGGACGAGCGTGTGCATAGGATTCTTATGGATTCTCTAGGGTTAGGGGCCTAGTTAAAGGCATGCTTCCCGCCCCTGAAGAACCTGTCCAAGAAGCCCCGGCTGGCACCCCCAGCGGGGCCTCGCCGTATCTCTTCGGCGCTATTTTGGCCGTCAATGTCGCCGCCCTCGGGTATCTGACCTGGGAACTGCGTAACTACATCGAGGCCAAGAATTCGGCCACGGTAGCCCTGAGCCTGAAGGCCGATCACGATCGGGCCATCGAAATGCTTTCGGCCGAGGAGGCAAAACTTCGCCTGAAGGTCGAGGATCTTTCCTCCAAGTCTTCGGCGATGAGTTCCGAGAAGGAGCGCATCGAAAGAGAGCTAGCTCCTAAGAAGGTTGAGCTGGCAAATGCGAATGCCGATCTCGATACAGCCAAGAAGCAGCTGGCTCAACTAAAGCTAGACCTCAGCAAGGTGGCGGCGGAGCAATCAGGTGTCCGCGCGGAGTTCGACAACCTTACTGTCAGCAATAAGGCTATGAACGCGGATAAGCAGAAGCTGACCGCGGAACTCGAAGCCCTCCGCAAAGATCAGCCGGCACTCGCCGCCGCCGACGCTAAGCTGAAGGCCTCCGTGGAAGCCGCCCAAGTCCAGCTCAACGACGCCCAGCGTAAGCTCGCTGGACTCAGCACTGAGATCGGCGCGCTGGAAGCCAAGGCCAAGCAGTTAGCCACGTCCGACGTCCAGGTGAAAGCCGCGGAAGCTCAGCTCCGGAAGCTGGAAGCCGAGTTAATCGGCGCACAGGGTAAGGCGGAAGCCGCCCGTGCCGATCAGGAGCTTGCCCGTCAGGCTAAGGTCGCAGCCCAGGCCGCCAAGGATGACCTCGCCCGCATGGAGCAGGCCACGCAATCCGCCAAGTCGGCGCGCGATAAGGCCCAAGCTGAACTGGATGACCTTAAGTCCAAGTTGATCGCAGCTCAGGCAGACATCGAAGCCGCCAAGACCGCTAAGCTCGCCGAGCGCGCCTCCAAGGCTGCCGCCGAAGCGGCGAATAGCGAAGCCGCCCAAGCCAAGCTATCGCTGGCATCGCTGACGGCCGACCGGGATAAGCTGCAGAAGGAGGTCGACGCCGTGCTGGTCAAGGCCGACGACCTGAAGCGCTTGCGCGAAACGGTAGCGCTTCTCAAGGGGCAGGAGAGCCAATTGCAGAAATGGGTCGCAGACTTGAAGGCGCAACAGGCCGCTCTCACCAAATCGATCGAAGCCCAGAAGGCTCAGCTCGCCACCCCCGTTACCAAGTAACTTACCATGGATCCTTTCATCACGCAGTTCATCGCCTGGAGCTCAGCCTTGGTGGCTTCTTCCTATGTAGGACTGAGGTTCTACCAGGCCATCCAGCAGCAGCGTAAGTTGCCGGCTGCAACTAAGCTCGCCAACCTGGAGCAGCTTGTTGAACAAAAAGCCGCCGACCTTGCTGAGATCAAGGACCGCCTTGAGGCGGCGCAGAAGCTCATCGCTGAATCGATGGTCGCGGAAGCCAAGATCAATGACGCGAAACAGCGATATGATGCCCTAAGCGCAGAGCTGCTTAAACTGGAGGCGGATCGTAAGGAACAGGAAGCCGTTCGTGCTTTGGTGGTACTAGCCAAGCAGGAGCTCATCGATCTTCAGGAATCCAAGAAGGCCCTGGATGCGCAGATCGTCGACCTGAACAAGGAGATCGGTAACCTAAACGGCCAGAAAGCCACCTTGGAATCCGAGCTGTCAGAAAAGCGAAAAGAACTGGAAGCACTCAAGGCCGATTACGCAGCAAAAACTGCCGAGTACAAGGGGGCTTTAGAAGAGCTGGCCCGGCAGAAAGGCGACGAAGAGCAAAAACTGCGTGACGCCAAGAGCGCCACGGACCGGGCGATTAAAGAAAAAACGGAAGCCGATAAGGCGCTCGCCGACGTTCTGGCCAGGTTAGACGCAGCCAATAAGGCCATTGAAGCTGCTAAAGATGAGCTCATTAAATTGCGCCACCTGCAGAAGGCGGCCGAAGACGACGTCAAGCGTCTCGAAGAAAAGAAGGCCGAGCTGGAGCGTGTAATCAGCGAACTGAAGGGAGAAGTCTCAACGGTGAGAGCATCGGGAGTTGGTCAAGCACTGGCTTCGGAGGCGCGCTACGAAGACCTGTGGGGTAAGGTGCGCTTCCAGCAAATTACCTTGTCCGGTGGTAAAATTAGCGAGACCGAGGCCCTCAAGAAGGCGAAGAAGTATATCGCCGATTGCGGTTTGACCTTCCCGAACCGTGTCATCAACGCCTTCCATGCCTCTCTCAAGACGGCGGACATGTCCCCCCTTGTCGTCTTGGCTGGTATCAGCGGTACGGGTAAGTCCGAGCTGCCGATGCGCTACGCCGAGGGCATGGGCATCCACCTCGTGAGCCTGGCCGTCCAGCCTCGCTGGGATAGCCCCAACGATCTCTTCGGCTTCTACAACCACCTCGAGCAACGTTATAAGGCTACAGATCTTGCCCGTGCGATGGTCCGCTTCGAGCGACACAATCGCAAGGACTGGGTCATGCCAGCCGGCTGGGAGGCGGACAATGTGAAGTCCGATGGCATGCTCCTGGTCCTGCTCGATGAAATGAACCTTGCCCGAGTCGAGTACTACTTCTCCGAAT
>JACCDY011225720.1_pt1 | contig 21680 bp, 17 predicted proteins | sample 7446391 | NCBI WGS metagenome assembly JACCDY01 (sample SAMN15323451, study PRJNA562643) | freshwater metagenome | isolation source: river surface water | place: USA:Blue River Watershed | collected 2017-08-18 | reverse complement strand
GCGTCCAGGAGCTCCTTCGCGGCGGCCTGCCAGTCGGCGAGGCCGGCGACGCTGCGGACGATCACGCGCGGCGCTTCGGCGGAACCGGCGAGGCACTTCGCCGAAAGTTCGATGGTCTCCGTCGCGCGGCGGGCGAACGAGAAAGGATCGGCCGGGTCGGCGGGCAGCGCGATCGCCGATCCGGCGCCCAGGGCGGCGAGGGCTTCGGCGCGGCGGACGATTTCCCGGCAGACCGGGATCTCATGCCAAGGATCTTCCGTGAGGGAGACGCGGACGGTGTCGCCGAGCCCGTCGGCGAGCAGCGAACCGATGCCGATGGCCGATTTGATGCGGGCGTCTTCGCCTTCGCCCGCTTCGGTCACGCCGAGGTGGAGCGGGTAGTCCATGCCCAGTTCGGTCATGCGGGCCGCCGCCAGGCGGTAGGCCTCGACCATCACCTTGGGATTCGAGGATTTCATCGACAGCACCATGTCCCTGAAGCCGTGGGATTCGGCGATGCGGATGAATTCGAGGGCGGACTCCACCATCCCGTTCGGCGTGTCGCCGAAACGGTTCATGATCCGGTCGGAGAGCGAGCCATGGTTGGTGCCGATGCGGAGGGAGCGGCCGAGTTCCTTGGCGCGGAGCACCAGCGGCGAGAACGCCTCGTGCAGGCGCTCCAGTTCTTCGGCGTAGGCCGCGTCGGTGTATTCCAGCACCGCGAACTTCTTCTTGTCGGCGTAGTTGCCGGGGTTCACGCGGACTTTCTCCACGTGTTCGACGGCCTCCATCGCGGCCGCCGGCAGGAAGTGGATGTCGGCCACCAGCGGCTGGGTGAAGCCGGCCGCGCGGAAGCGGGCGCGGATCTCCTTCAGCGCGGCCGCCGCGGCCTTGTTCGGGGCCGTGATGCGGATGATCTCGCAGCCGGCCTCCGCCAGGCGGATGGCCTGCGCGACCGTCGCCGCGACGTCTTCCGTGTCGGAAGTCGTCATCGACTGCACCCGGATGGGGTTGTGCCCGCCCACGCCGACGCCGCCCACGTTCACGACGCGGGTGAGGCGGCGGATCGTGCGGTGGCGGGAAGGACAATAGTCCGAGGGCATGGGGTCATCTCAACCCCTTTGCCCGCGGCCGTCAACGAGCGTCAGAAATCCCAGCGATGGCAGGAGGGCACCCACTGGTAGCCCTTGCGCCCGTTCGGGATGACCACGCCCAGCCCCGGCCAGGGCAGATGGAACCCATAGGCCCGCTCCTTGGTCGCGGCGATCTCCGCGAAGACCTTCTTGCGGGTGGCGATCGCCGCCTCGGGATGGTGGTCGAAGTCGATGAACCAGTCCGGGTTCTCGAACATCAGCACGTGGTTGTGGGCGAGGTCCGAGATGTGGAGCAGCGAGTCCTGTTCGGAGCGGATGCGGAAGATGGCGTGGCCGTCCGTGTGGCCCGGGGCGGCGAGGATGGTGATCGCTCCGCCGAGCAGCTGGTCGCCGTCCTGGTGGAGCACGAGGTTCGGCTGGAGCGTGTCGAACGACTGGCGGACGCTCTTGATCATCCCCTTGATGTCGTCGGTCCGGTGCGACTTCGAGAAGTCCGGTTCCTTCGCCCGCCAGAAACCGACCTCCTCCTTGAGGACGTGGACCGCCGCGTTCGGGAAGAGGATCTTCCCGCCGCTGGCCAGGCCGCCGATATGGTCGATGTGCGAGTGGCTGAGCAGGACGTGGGTGACGTCCTTGAAGCCGATGCCGACGTCGTCCATCGCGTCGGCGAGCCAGCCCCAGGTGGCGTTCTTATGGGGGCCGAAGCCCGCGTCGACCAGGATGACCTCCTTGTCCCTGCGCAGCAGCAGGATGTTGACGTAGAGCGTCATGTCGTCCGGCCGCTCGCCCAGGTGGGCGAGGGACTTCGACATCTCGGCGCGCTCGGCGGGCGGCCACATCTTCTTCGTCACGCCTTGCCGGAAGGTGCCGTAGCCGTCGCTGATCGACCAGGCCTCGAACTTCCCGATCCGGAATGCGTAGACGTAGGGGTTCTTGATGACCTTCTTCGGGATCGGGTTGCCGGCGCCGTCGGTCGCGGCCTGCGCGGCGGCGAGGGAGGCGGGCACGCTCAGCGCGGCCAGGGCGGCGCCGAGGCTGCCGAGGAATTGGCGTCGGGAATTTTCCGGGAGGGGCTTTTCCATGAGGGTGAGAGGGAAGATAGCCGCAAATGTTCCCGGGTTCAAACGTGCAAAAGTTACGTCAGGGGCAGGGGTGGGCGCAGGGGTAGGGACAGCACCACGTGCTGTCCTCGGCGCAAAAGTGCAAATCGGCCTCTGGCCTGTGCAAAGGTGCAAAACTTACGGCAGGGGTAGGGGAAGTTAGGATTTAAGGGGATTGTCTACCCCCATCCCTGCCGAGCCTCAGGCTCGGCTCACTTCTTCGCCCCGAAGTCCTGCGGCTTGAAGACGTGGCGCTCGAGGATCTGCTGTTTCAGCTGCCGTTCGCTGTCCCCGGAGCATCGGCGGACGTCGTGCAGGATGATGTAGGCCATCAGCGAGAGCAGCAGGCCCATGAAGGTGTACTGCAGGATGACGACAGCCTTGCTGCTGAGCAGTCCCTTGGTGAAGCGCTGGATGGTCGCGATGACCATGTGGCCGCCGTCGAGCACCGGGATCGGCAGCAGGTTGAGCACCGCTAGGTTGAGGTTGATGAGCACGGTGAACCACAGCACCCGGCGGATGTCTTCCGACAGGTTGTAATACGTCTTCGTGATGGAGATGACCGAAGCCAGCTGCTTCACCTGGATGTCGGAGCCGCGGTCGAACAGGCGGCCGAGCGTGGTGAAGGTCGAGCTGACGATGCCCGCGCAGGTCTCCCAGGGGTTGCGGTAGGCGAGCTCGGTCTGCGTGATGAAGCTGGTCCCGATCTGGGCGTGCTGGACGGGCTGTTTCGCCACCGAGCAGGCGTCGCGCAGGGTGAGGTTGCCCGCGTCGCCGTTGGCCCGCTTCCAATACAGCGTGACTTCGCGCGGCTTCGGGCCGACGGCTTCGGCGAACGCTTCCAGCGTGCGGACGGAGACGATCTTCTCGCGGGCGTCGATCTTGTCGATGATGGTCCCGATGCGCAGGGTCTCGGCCAGGGCGGGGTCCTCGGGCGAGATGCCCAGCACCATGAGCTGGTCGCGCGGCGCGGCCGGATCGCGGTCGAGCAGGTCGCGCGTGACGGGCACCACGATGAGCGAGCGGCGTTTGCCTTCCTCGCCGTAGGCGATGATGCCCACGGGATTCACCGTCGTCGTCACCTGCGGGGTCACGACCACGGTGGCGCTCACGCCGCCTTCGCGCTCGACGATGAGCGTGCGGGGCCGGGCCCCGCCCTTGCGCAGCATCTCGCGGAACTCGATGGTGTTGTTCAGGGGGTGTCCGTCGATGGAGAGCACGCGGTCACCGGCCTTCAGGCCGGCCTTCTCGGCGGGCGAGCCGGGCGCCGGACCGCCGATGATGACGGCCGTGCGCGGTTGGAGGCCGGCGACGCGGACGCGGTCGCCCGAGGTCGCGTTGACTTCGAGCCGGGCGGGCTGCACGACGATCTCGAGGGTCTCGCCGGCCCGCTCGATGCGGAACGTGGCGGTCGGGTTGCCCTGGGAGTCACGGCGGTTGCCCAGCATGACGGCTTCGGAGACCTGGTTGAAGTTGCTCACCGGCGTATCGTCGATCGCGAGGATGCGGTCGCCGGAGCGGAGGCCGGCCTTGAACGCCGGGCCGGGCACGGTGTTGCCCAGGCCGAGTTCGGCGAGGTGGCCGGAGCTGGTCACGACCTGTTCGGGCACGTAGCCGATGACCGTGTTCGCGCTGCCCTCGGCCACGGGCATGCCGGTGACCCAGAGCACGCAGGCGAGGAGGAACGCGAAGATGACGTTGAAGACGGCGCCCATCACCGCGACGATCATCTTGTCGGCGTAGGAGATCTTCGGGAGCTTCTCGGCGTCCTCGGAGCTTTCGCCTTCGATGCCTTCCATCTCGGCGAGCTGGGGCAGGGCGACGTAGCCGCCCAGCGGGATGATCGAGACGCGGTAGTCGACGCCGTCCTTGCCGGTCCAGCCGAACAGGCGCGGGCCGAAGCCGATCGAGAAGCGTTCGATCTTCAGGCCGCGGCGGCGCGCGGCCAGGAAGTGACCGAGCTCGTGGACGAAGATCGAGCCGCCGAAGAAGGCGACGACGAGGGCGATGCCCCAGACCGAGCCGAGGAGGTCGCCGAAAGAGAGGTTTTCCATGGAAAGAGGAGGAAGGGTTTATTTCACCGGACCAGCCCGAGGGCGAGTCCTGATGCGGCCCGGCGGGCTTCGGCGTCCGCCGCGAGGACTTCGGCGAGGTCGGTCGGTTCGCGCGCGGCGACGGCGGCCAGGGTGCGTCCGACGAGTTCGGCGATGGCGGGGAAGGGGAGCCGGCCGGCCACGAAGCCCGCGACGGCCACCTCATTGGCCGCGTTGAAGACGGCGGGCGCGGTGCCGCCGGCCTGCGCGGCGGCGCGGGCCAGCCCGAGGCACGGGTAGCGGGCCGGATCGGGCGGGGTCATGCCCAACGTCAGCGCCTGGGTCAGGTCGAGCCGGGGCGCCGGGCAGGGCAGGCGCTCCGGATAGAGCAGGCAGTCTTGGATGGGGTAGGCCATCGAAGGGGGCGAGAGCAGCGCCTGCAGGCTGCCGTCCGTGAGCGTCACCAGCGAGTGGATGATGCTCTGCGGGTGCACCACGACGTCGATGCGCTCGGCCGGGAGGTCGAAGAGCCAGCGCGCTTCGATGACTTCGAGGCCTTTGTTGGCCATCGTGGCCGAGTCGATCGTGACCTTCGGCCCCATGCTCCAGTTGGGGTGCTTCAAGGCCTGGGCGAGCGTGACGTTCGCCAGGTCGGCGAGCGGCGTGTCGCGGAAGGCTCCGCCCGAGGCGGTGAGCACCAGCCGGTCGACGTCGCCGCGAGGCTTGTCGCGCAACAACTGATGGATGGCGTTGTGCTCGCTGTCCACGGGGAGCAGGCGGGCGCCGGCGGCGCGGGCCGCGGCGGTGACGAACTTCCCGGCGAGGACCAGCAGCTCCTTGCTCGCCAGCGCGACGTCTTTCCGGGCGGCCAGGGCCGCCAGCGTGGGCGCGAGGCCGGCCGTGCCGACGACGGCGGAGACGACCATCGTGACTTCGGGGAGGCAAGCGGCCTCGGTCAGGCCGGCGGTGCCTTCGAGGATGCGGGTGCCGGCGGGAAAAGCGCCCGAGGCGCGGGCTTCCGCGGCGGCGGCCGGATCGGCCAGCGCGATCACGCCGACGTTGAATTCCTTGGCCGGTCCGACGAGCTCGCGCCAGCGCGAGTGCGCCGCCAGGGAGGCGATCCGGAGCCGCGACGGGTGGGCGCGGGCGACCTCCAGGGTGGTCGTGCCGATGGAGCCGGTGGCTCCGAGGATGGCGATGGCCCGGACGTGCATGCGGCGTGGGTGCATGGAGGCAACCGCGGGACGGGGCTGAGGCAAGCCGGTTCAGGCCGAGGCGGGCCTTTCGCCGTTCGACGCTTGTCTCTTTCGCCGGGATGCGTTCGCTGTCCGCCTATGTCCACCCAGCCTCAGGACCTCTCCGGACTTTCCCATCTCGGAAACACCCAGAACAAGCCCCAGCAGACGCTGGAGACCTTCCCGAACCGCAACGCCGGCCGGAACTACACCGTCGAGCTCACCACGGATGAGTTCACCTGCCTGTGCCCGGCGACGGGTCAGCCGGACTTCGCGAAGATCACGATCCGCTACATCCCGGGTCCCCGCATCGTCGAGTCGAAGTCCCTCAAGCTCTATTTCTGGAGCTACCGCCAGCAGGGCATGTTCCACGAGCACCTTTCCAACAAGATCCTCGACGACCTCGTGGCCGCCATCGACCCCGTCTGGTGCGAGGTCACGGGCGCCTTCGGCGTCCGCGGCGGCATCGGGATCACGGTGCGCGCCGAGCACGGCAAGAAGCCGCACGCGTGAAGCGCCGCCCCGTCCAGCCGGTCGACGGGGAACCGACGGATTGGCCGGGCTCGGCCGAGGTGTCCGCCTTCCTGACGCGTCAGTTGTCCGGCCGGCGGCTCGCGGCGCTTTCCTGCCTGACCTACGGCCGTTCATTGAAGGCCTTCGCGCTTTGGATGCGCGCCAACGACGGCTGGGAGGGCGATTGGTCCCGTCTGACCGCCCGCCATCTGCGTGATTTCGTGATCGAACGTCAGGCGACGCACAGCCGCCGTTCGGTCCACAACCAGGTCTCGGCCTTGCGCGCCTTCCTCGCCGACCTGCGCGAGCGCGGCGGCATCACGACCACGCCCGCCGCGGGCCTCGTCCTGCCCAAGCTGCCGAAGTCGCTGCCCAAGTTCCTCACCGAGGCGCAGACCGACGCCTTGCTGGAGACCGCCGAGGACGACGCGGCGGACGACCCGCAGGCCCAGGCGCGCGATTTCGCGGTCCTCGAAGTGCTCTACGGGGGTGGTCTCCGCGTGTCCGAACTCTGCGGGATCGACGGCGGCGACCTCGACCTGGGCACGGGCCTCGTCCGGCTCATGGGCAAGGGCTCCAAGGAGCGCGTCGTGCCCGTGGGCGACGCCGCGGTGGCCGCGGTGAAGGCCTACCTCGCCCTGCGCGGGACGCCCGAGCGCGGCGCGCCGTTGTTCCTCGCCCCGCGCGGCGGCCGCCTGCACCCGCGCGCCGTGCAGCTGATGTTGAAGCGCAAGCTGGCGGGCGCCGGCCTGCCGGCCGACCTCACCCCGCACAAGCTGCGACACGCCTGCGCGACCCATCTCCTCTCCAACGGCGCGGACCTGCGCCTGGTCCAGGAGCAGCTCGGCCACGCCTCGCTTTCGACGACGCAGATCTACACGCACCTCAGCGTCGCGAAATTACGCGAGGTGCATCGCAAGTCCCACCCGCGGGCCTGAGCCGAGGATTCGCCTCGCCTCGGCGGGTCGCGCGGGCCACCTTGTGGACGTGTTCGTCGCCGCCGCCCACGCGAAACTGAATCTCTCGCTGGCCATCACCGGACGCCGCCCGGACGGCTTCCATGAGCTGGTCAGCCTCGTCGTCACGGTGGGCTTGGCCGACACCCTGACGCTCGATCCGAGCCGGCCGTCCGGGCTCACGTGCGATGACGCCTCCCTGCCGACGGACGGCACGAACCTCGTGCTCAAGGCCGCGGCGGCCTACGCGCGTCGCCGGCCCGGAGTCACCGGCCATTTCCACCTCACGAAGCGCATCCCGCACGGAGCCGGACTCGGCGGCGGCAGCGCCGACGCCGCCGCCGCGTTGCGGCTGCTCGATCAGGCTTCCGGCGATCCCTTGGGCGTGGCGGCCTTGGAGGCCATGGCGGCCGAAGTCGGTTCCGATTGTCCGTTTTTTGTCACCGGCCAGGCCGCGGTCATGCGGGGCAGGGGAGAGCAGCTGCAGGCCTTGCCGGCCTCCGCCCGCGCCGCCTTGGCCGGCCGACCCGTCGTCTTGGTCAAGCCGCCCTTCGGCGTTTCGACGCCCGAGGCCTATGCGTTGCTCGTCCGGGCCGGTCGGTACCGTCCGGCCGCCCAGGCCGAAGCGGAGCTCGCGTCGTGGCTGGCCGCTCCGGGCGGCGATCCTTGCGCCATGGGGAACGACCTCGCCGCTCCCGTCTTCCGCAAGCATCTCGCCTTGCCGGCCGGGCTCGCCTGCCTGGGTCAGGCCACAGGGGCGACCTGGCATCTGACGGGCAGTGGCAGCGCCTGTTTCGCCTTGGTCGAAGCAGGTTTCAACCACGCCCGCTTGGCCGCCGAGCTCCGGCGCACCTGGGGGCCCGGAGCCTGGTCCGCGGCGACCGTGATTTCGGGTTAGTTTCGGCTTTACTGTCGAGCTCGGGGTCGCCAAGTTGCGAGCCACTATCACCCATGGGACGCCTCAAGAAGAAGCGTCGTCTGAAGATGAACAAGCACAAGCGCCGCATGCGCTCGAAGGAAAATCGCCATAAGAAGCGTCTCTGGGGCTGATTTTAAGCCTCAACCCTTCACGACCCGGGCGGCCCCAAAGGCCGCCCGGTTCTTTTTCGGGCTTGCTCCGGTGGGGGCGGCTCTCAAACCTCGACCTTCCAACCGACCAAAGACATGCCCCGCGAAACCGTCATCATCGAATGCACCGAAGCCCGCAAGGAAGGCAAGCGCCCCTCCCGTTACATGACCACCCGTAACAAGAAACTTTCCCAGGAGAAGGTGGAGCTCAAGAAGTACAACCCCTCCATGCGCCGCCACACGCTGCACAAGGAGATCAAGGGCTAAGCTCGCTTCCCCATAGCCAGAAGGGCCGGCCGCATCACTGCGAGCCGGCCCTTCTGTTTGGTCGGCCTGCTGGTCCTCAGGCCGTCTTCACCGAACGACGCAGCTGCCGCCAGCGGGCGCGGTGGTGACGGGTCCAGTCGAGCAGGGCGCGTTCGAATCCGATGTCTTGGCCGGCTTTTTCGGATTCGATCCACTTGTGGCGGAGGATCTCCTCACGTTCGGCGAGGAACTCGGCGTAAAGCGAGGAACGCGCGGCCAGATCGGCGTCGGTCCTCGTGGCCTGGTTTTCTTCTCTCATCGGGAAGAGGAAAGTGTGACGGTAATCCGACGGTTTGGCAAGAAGGAGGCGTCGGCCTCCTCAGGCCGGCTGGTCCAGGCCGCGCAGCACCGTGAGCCCGATGGACCGGAAGATCCGCGCCGGATTGCCGTCCGGATGGCTGATGGTGACGGGGATGCCGTGGTCGCCGCCTTGGCGGATGGTCTGGTCGAGCGGGACTTCGCCCAGCAGGATGGTGTCCAGGGCGGTCGCCACCTTCAGCCCGCCGCCTTGGCCGAAGAGGTGCTGACGGCTGCCGTCGGCGGCTTCGAGGTAGCTCATGTTTTCGGCCACCCCGAGGATGGGGACCTGGACTTTCGCGAACATCGCCGCCCCGCGGAGGGCCACGGACACCGCGGCGGTCTGGGGGGTCGTCACGATGATCGCCCCGCTGAGGGCCATGGATTGCGCGATGGAAAGCTGGGCGTCCCCGGTGCCAGGGGGAAGGTCGATCAGGAGGACGTCCAATTCCCCCCACCGGACGTTCGTCGCGAACTGCGAGATCGTCTTCATGATCATCGGTCCGCGCCAGACCACGGGGGCGTCGGCGTCGATGAGCAGCCCCATCGACATCACTTTGACGCCGAAATTCTCCAAGGGGATGAGCGTGTCGCCCTCCAGGAGCGGGCGGGCGTTGACCCCGATCATCAGGGGGACCGAAGGCCCGTAGATGTCGCAGTCCATCAGGCCGACCTTGCCCGGGCGGCCTTGGTCGGAGAGAGCGCGCGCGAGGGCGCAGGCCAGGTTGACGGCGAAGGTCGACTTGCCGACCCCGCCTTTGCCGCTGGCGACCGCGATGATGTGCTTCACTTTGCCGACGCCGGCGTCTCCGGGGGCCTTGACGGCGGCGCCCGGGGCTCCCGCCGGCGTGGGCGCGCCCTTGGGGACCGTCACGGTGATCGCGATCGAGGGGTTGCGGACGCCGATGCCGAGCAAGGCGGCCTCGATGTCGGCGTAGAGTTTCTTCGGGACCTCGGGGTCCGCGCTGGTCACGGCCAGTCCGACGCTCACCTTGCCGTCGAGGGCGACCTCGATGCCCTTGACCAGGCCGAAGGAGACGATGTCCCGGCTGTAGCCCGGGTAGCGGACCTGGCCGAGGGCCTTCTGTACGGATTCCTTATCGGTCGACATCAGCGGGATTGAACTCCCCGCCCCACCTAGGTCAAACTGCTAACCCACCGATCCGTCCACCGCCCGATGCGCCTCCTCGCTTTCCTCCTCGCCCTCCACCTCCCGTCGCTGTTCGCCCAGGGCAATTTCGTCGTCAACGACGACATCGCCGCCTCCGCCAGCAAGGGCGTCGTGCCGATCGCCGTCGTCTGCGACGACCCGGCCCTGGGCTCCCTCGTCCAGTTCGCCCTTTCCGTCCATGGCGCCATCCAGGTCTCGCCCACGTCCTCGGTCAAGGTCCGGATCGGCCGCACCGCCCTGGCCGCCGTGGTCGCGTGCGACAACGCCGCCTACGCCTTCACGACCAACGTCGAAGCGAAGGACGAAGACCAGCTCGCGCTCAAGGTCGCGGACGCCGTCGTCGTCGGCGTCGGCCGCCGCTGGCAGCTCAAGCCGCTCTACGCCGACACCAAGGTCGCCTTCGTCTCCCGCTACACGGGCCACGCCGAGATCTACGTCACGAACCTCGCCCGTTCCAAGATGCTCCGGCTGACCAACTACCGGAACACCTCGATCGGCCCGCGCTGGTCGGCCGACGGTTCGCGCGTCTACTTCATCTCCTCCTTCCGGACGGGCTGGCCGGAGATCTTCTCGACCAACGGCGTCGGCGAAGCCTCCAAGGTGATCGTCAACGCGCGCGGCGCCCTCGGCGCCGCGAGCAGCGGCCCCGACGGGCGCATCGCCTTCGCGTCCTCCAACAAGGAGACCATGGACATCTTCGTGGCCGGTCCGCAGGGCCAGTCGCCGACGCTCGTCATCAAGGCTCCCAACAAGCAGTGGGTGAACACCGACCCGGCCTGGTCGCCGGACGGCGCCCGCTTCGCGCTCACCGGCGGTCCGACGGGCCGCCCGGGCATCTACCTCGCGAACGTCACCGGCGGCGCCCTGCGCGCCGTCGCCACCGGCTACAGCTATTGCACCGAGCCGCGCTGGAATCCCGTGTTCCCCGACCAGCTGGTCTTCACGTTCCAGTCCGGTTCGCTGCGCCTCGGGCTGATCGACCTGGCGGCGGGCACCGTCAAGGCCATCGAGACCAGCAGTCCGGTCTCCTTGGCGCACGCCACCTGGTGCGCCGACGGCCGTCACCTCGTGGCCGCCCAAGGCGAATGGCTCGCCGTCGTGGACAGCCTGACCGGCAAGGCGACGCGGTTCACGCCGGCCAGCCTCGGGCATTGTTCCGAGCCGGACAACTGGACCCGTCGGGCCCGTTGAGCATGCGGATGGGCGACGGATACCTTTTGCCAACGCCGCCCGGAACCTCTTCACTCGGGGGAGCTCGATGAGCAACCCAGGCATCAATCAATCGCAGAAGCAGGTCCAGGGACTCGTCCTCACGCCCCAGCTCCGCCAGTCGCTCCGCATCCTGCAGGTGCCGGCGGCCGAGCTGCTGCGCGAGATCTCGTCGGAGCTGGCCGCCAACCCCCTCCTCGAAGAGGTCGAGCCGGTCTCGCCCGAAGGTTCGGAGCCGCTCGCCGCGCCGGATGAGCCCGAAGACGAAGGCCCCCGCGAACTCGCCCTGGGCGACGACGATTTCGACGCCTTGAAGCGGATGAAGGACGACTGGGACGAGAGCTACTACGAGGAGATCCGCTCCCAGGGCTATACGCAGGAGGACGAGGAGCGTCGCCGTCACCTGCTGGAGTCCGCCACCGGCGAAGCCTCCCTTGCCGAGCACCTCGCCGACCAGGCGCGCAACGCGAGCGACGACCTCGCCGTGCAGGAGGCCTTGCGGCTGCTCATCGCCTCGCTGGATGAGCGCGGCTTCCTCGAGGAAGACCTCTCGACCCTCGCGCTGCGTTCCGGCCAGCCTTACGAGGCGGTCATGACGGCCCACACCTTGCTGATGGGCTTCGACCCGCCCGGCATCGGCGCGCGCGACCTCCGCGAATGTTTCCTCGCGCAGCTGCGCCAGCGCGGCCGGAGCCTCTCCACCGCCGCCCGGTTGGTCGGCGAATGCTGGGAACCCATGATGGGACGCCGTCTGGAGGAATGCGCCCGCACGCTCGACGTCGAGCTCGACGACATCCGCGAGGCGCTGGCGGAGCTCGCGAAGCTCGAGACCGTGCCCGCGCGCCGCTTCGCCCGCGACGACAACCGGGTCGTGACGCCCGACGCCACCGTCGAGGCGGACCGGGACGGCAAGTGGAAGATCACCATGGACGACCGGCACGTCCCCAAACTGCGCCTCGTCCCCGCCTACAAGGACATGCTCGCCGGCCACACGCTCGGCGAGAAGGAGCGCGCCTACATCCTGGAGCGCATGCGGCAGGGGAAATTCCTGATCGGGGCCATCGAGGAACGCCAGCGGACGGTCGAGAAGCTCGCGCATATCATCCTCGAGCGCCAGGCCGAGTTCTTCGAGCACGGTCCGGCCAGGCTCAAGCCGCTGACGATGACCGACGTCGCCAAGGAGATGGGCGTGCACGAGACCACGGTCGGCCGGGCCGCGGCCAACAAATGGATGCTCACGCCGCACGGCCTCCGCGAGTTCCGCTGGTTCTTCACTTCCGGCGTGGCGACCGCCGACGGCGGCACGGTCGCGCAGGAGGGCGTGCAGGAGATGATCGCCGACATCCTCGCCCGCGAGAACCCCGCCGAACCGCTGGCCGACGAGGCCATCACCGCCGAACTGCGCAAGCGCGGCGTCCAGATCGCCCGTCGCACCGTCGCGAAGTATCGCGAGGCGCTCGGGCAGCCTTCGGCGCACATGCGCCGGCAGCGACTCTGATCAGCCCAGCCGGCCGAGGACGGAGTCCCAGCCGAAGTTGGCGAGGTCGGGGAAGACGAACTGCACGCCGGCGGTGAGGCCGTCGGCCAGGGCGACGGGCGCCACCACGGCGGGCAGCCCGGCGAGCGAAGCGGGGGCGTTCAGCGCGAGCAGCCGGCGGCGATGGGCTTCGTCGGCGCCGGCTTTCGGGACGGCGCCGCCGAAGGTCGCGGGCAGGGCGATGAAGTGGTGCCGGCGCAGGACCGTGCGCAGGGCGTCGGTCACGCGGGCGCGGACGACTTCCGCGGCGCGGAGTTCCTCGTATGTCCGGCGGCGGCCGGCGTCGAGCCGCGCCCAGACCACCGGATCGTACTCCGCGCGCCGACGTTCGAGCCAGCCGGCATGGACGCGGGCGGCGGCGTGTCCGCCCAGCACCGGATAGGCTTCCGCGGCGTCGGCGAGCGCGAGTCGCAGCAAGGCGGTCGCGGCCGGGTCTTCCTGCGCTCCCGCGCGCAGGGCCGTCGCCCGCATCGCGGCCAGGTCGGCGGCCGGGATGCCGAGGCCGAGGTCGCCCGCCCACAGGCCCGCTCCCGCCGGCGGGGCTTCGCCGAGCACCGCCGCGGAGACCTGGCGCAGGTCGGCGGCGGTGCGCGCGATCCAGCCTTGGGTATCGTAGCCGGGCGACAGCGGGAAGACGTCGCCGACCGGCGTGACGTCGGGCGTCAGCCGCAGGCCCCAGACGCCGCAGTAGGCGCAGGGGACGCGGATCGAGCCGGCGGTGTCCGTCGCGAGAGCGAAGGGCACCAGCCCGCGGGCCACCGCGAAGGCGGAGCCGGAGCTAGAGCCGCCGGCGAGGAGGTCGGCGCGGGCGGGATGCGGGCAGTCGCCGAAATGCGGATTCTCGCCCGACAGGCCGAAGGCGAATTCGTTGAGCTGCGTCCGGCCGCACTCGACGGCGCCGGCGTCGTCGGCGAAGGCGGCGGGCAGCGAGGAGGTCGCCCGCGCCGGTCCGATCTCCTCGGCGAGGAAGGTCGAGCCCGCGTAGGTCGGTTCGCCCGCCCGGAAGTAGAGGTCCTTGGTCAGGAACGGCACGCCGCCGAGGGCGGCCTCGCGCAGCGGCCACGCCGCTTCGAAGCGCTGCGTCAACGCGCGCGTGTCCGGCAGGCCGCAGAGGGCCGCCCGCTGCTCCGTCGGCGTCAGCGCCGCCAGCTTGATGAGGAAGGTCTCCGCCGCCATGCGCGGACCGCGCGTGAGCGTGAACTCGCGCCAGTCTTCGACGGACTGCGGGAGCAGGGTCACAGTTCCAGGGGGACGCCCGGTTCGGGGTCGTGCACGCGGGTGCCGGGCAGGGCGGCCGCGAGCGTCTCCTTCATCCAGGCCCGCGCGGGCGGATCGCCGTGCGTCAGGATGATGTCCTTGGGCGCGAGGTCCTTCGCGAAGTCGACCAGCTCTTCGCGGTCGGCGTGGCCGCTGAGGTGGAAGCGTTCGACCTTGGCGCGCAGGGTCGACGTGTGGTCGAGGGACTTGAACCTGAATTCGCCGCCGGGGTTGAGGCCGATCAGCTCGCCGCCCGGGGTCTCCGGGTCGCAGTAGCCCACGAAGAACACCGCGTTCTCCTCATGGTCGAGCATGTTGGCGGCGACGCGCCAGGCCGGCGTCTTCTCGACGAGCATGCCGCTCGAGAGCAGGTAGATGCCGCGCTCGGGCATGTTCTTGCCGGGCTGGACGTACTTGCGCGAGAGCGGCAGGATGCCGAGGTCGCGCAGGACCTGCCGGCTGAACTTCACCTGCTTGGTCTTCTTGCTGGCCGCGTCGAGGTAATCGCAGAGGTCCATGCCGAGGCCCGAGCAGAAGATGGGCACGTCGGCGAGGTCGCCCGCGTCGGCGGCGTCCTGGAGGAGCAGCAGGATCTCCTGCATCCGGCCGAACGCGAACGCCGGCAGCAGGACGGAGCCCCCTTCGTCGCAGACTTCGTTGATGGCCTTGATGAGCCGCTGTTCCTCGCGGCCGCGGTTGAACGACGGCACGGTCATGGTCGCGCCGCGGGTGCACTCCATGACGAGCGTGTCGACCGGCGTGCGCGGGAAGTTGGCGCCCGCCACGGTGCGTTGGGCCTGGAAATGGACGTCGCCGGTGAAGAAGTGCTTCCGGCGGCGGTGTTCGACGAGGCAGCCCACCGCGCCGGCGACATGTCCGGCGAGGTGGAAGGTCAGGGCGACCTCCTCGCCGCCGCGGCCGATGACGCGGGGATTGGCGAGGGGCACGGCCGCCAGGGCGTGCTCGACGCGTTCCACGTCGCTCTCGACGTACAGCGGGTAGTCGGGGTTGCCGGTCTCCTCGCGCTGCCGCTTCATCACCTGGATGGAATTGCTGAGCAGGCGGCGGACGAAGAGCGTGGTCGCGGCGGAGGCGAAGACGCGGGCGCCGGGATGCTGCTTGAGCAGCAGCGGCAAGGAGCCCAGGTGGTCCAGGTGGCAGTGCGTCAGGATCACGCCGTCGACGCCGCCTTGGATCTTGCCGATCTGCGGCAGGGCCTGTCGGCCGGAGTGTTTCGGGTGAAGGCCGCAGTCGAACACCAGGCGCAGGCCGCCGAATTCGGCGAGCATGCAGTTGGCGCCGATTTCGCGGCCGGAGTTGAGGTCGGTAAGTCGCATCAGGAAGGGTCGGGGGGAGGGGTCATCTCGAAGGCGGGGATGCGCGTGAAGACGCGCTCGCCGCCCAGGGTGGTGCCATGGAAGGAGCCCTCGGCGGAGACGGGGCCTCCGGCGAGGTGATAGCTGTTGTAGGAGAACTTCTCGCCGGGGGGCAGGGTGGGGGTCTCGCCCACGATGCCGTCGCCCTCGACGATCTCGGTCTGGCCGTCGCTCCCCCGCAGGATCCACTTCCGCCCCAGGAGCTTGACCGTCTCCTGCGAGAGGTTGCTGATGGTCAGGAAGTAGACGAAGGCGTGCGGGGTCTCCGGGGGGAAGTTGGCGTCACGGTGGTGCACCACCTTGTCGACGGTGACCCTCAGGCCTGGGAGTTCCTTTCCGGTGGATTGCACGTAGCCCAAGACAAGAGGGGTTGGCCTCCTTACGGAAGCCATAAATCGGTCAATCGCCCCGGTTTCGCCCTTCCCGTCTTGCCCCGGGTGGCCGACGACCTTTGATGAGGGCCGGATGCCCACCCTCGCCGATCGCAAGCGCAACCTCGGGCGCGTTCCGGTGAAGTGGATCGTGTTGGCGGTTTACGTCCTGTTGGTCCTCGTCTCCCGCTGGGTCACCTCGGCCGAACGTCAGCCCAAGCCCGAGCTGGCGCACGCCGTCGAGGTCGCCAAGGTCGGTCCGGCCGGACCGGCGGGCGCCTTGCCGGTGGTCGTGGTGCCGAGCCTTCCCGACCAGGGTGAGGACCGGTGGCGCCGGACCTTCTTGGACGGCCGGCCCGGCCTCGGGCAGGTCTACGCCGCGCGCTGGCCGACCGCCGCGCACCGCTCGCGGGCCTCGATGGGCGACGACGCCATCGCCGGCGACCTCCTGGCCGCGCTGGAAGCCCAGTTCGGCCGCGGCCGTTTCCATCTCGTGGGCGAGGGCATGGGCGGGGCCGTCGCCCTGACGCTCGCCTCGCGGAACCCCGAACGCGTGGCGTCGCTGACGCTGGTCTCCGCGCCCGGCGCCCAGGAATACACGCTCCTCGGCAACGCCGTCGCCAACAAGTTCGTCTATTTCTTCCATCACCTTCCCTTCGTGCTGTTGGACGTCGCCACGCCCCATTTCGGGCTGGCCGACCGCCTGCCGTATAACCGCGGCTACTCCGGCGTGTTCTTCGACAGCGACCTGTCCGACGCGAAGGCCATGCTGCGCGCCTGGTCCGGCCCGGTCCTCGTCGTCCACGGCAAGTCCGATTGGATCACGCCCGTCGACGCGGCCCGTTATTCCGCGCGGCTCATGCCGCACGCCCGCCTGCGCGAGCTCGAAGGCGGGCACGGCGAGGAGATCGCCGGCGCGGCCGTCCCCGAGGTCGCGGGCTTCCTCGCCGACGTCGAGGCCGGCAAGGCGGCGACGCGTCCGGCGCCCGTCCCGGCGGGCGAACCTTATCCGGAACTCGTCGTGTCCGACGGCGCGCGTTTCTGGATCCTGATCCTCATCATCATCCTCTGCACCTTCGTCGCCGAAGACCCGACCTGCCTCGCCTCGGGACTGCTCGCGGCGGAGGGCATCATCAGTTTCTGGTGGGCGGCCTTCGCCTGCACGGTGGGCATCTTCATCGGGGACATGGTCCTCTACGCGCTGGGCCGCTGGCTGGGCCGCGGCGCGCTCCGTCAGGCTCCGCTCAAGTGGATCGTCAAGGAGCACGAGATCGACCGCATGGCCGGCTGGTTCGGTTCGCCCCGCGGGATGCTCGTCATCGTCAGCTCCCGTTTCATCCCGGCGAGCCGCGTCCCGACCTTCGTGACCGCGGGCATCCTCCGCCTCGGCCTGCCGCGGCTGTCGATGCTCCTCTTCACCGCGGCCCTGGTGTGGACGCCGGTGCTCATGCTGCTCGGCGGCGCGCTCGGCCCGCCCTTCATGGAGCAGTTCCCGCGCTACAAGCAGTACGCCGCGTGGATCGTGCTCGGGCTTTTCGCCCTGATCTGGTTCGGGACCCACTGGGTGATCCCCGCGATGACGTGGCGCGGCCGGCGCGAGATCGTGATGAAGATCCGCGGGCTGCTGCAGCCTTCGCTCTGGCCGGGCTGGCTCCTCTACCTGCCCGTGCGCCTCGGCATGGTCCTGCTGAGCCTGCGCCATCGCCGTCTCACGGCCTTCGCCTCCGCCAACCCGGCCTTCGGCCGCGTCGGCGGCTTCATCGGTGATTCGAAGTCGCTCCTGCTGCGGCCGTTCCAACGCGATTCCCGCTGCTGCCCGACCTTGGCGCTCTCGCTCGAAGACGCGGTCGACGAACGCGTCCGCCAGGCGACGGCCTTCGCCGTGTGCCATGGCTTCCCGCTCGTGTTCAAGCCCGAGGTCGCCGAAGACGGGGCCGGCCTGCGCTTCGTCCACTCGCAGACGCATCTCGAGCGCCTGGTCACCGGGGCCGAGGAGGATTTCCTGCTCCAGAAGTTCGTCCCGGGCTTCGAGTTCGAAGTCGTCTGGCGGCGCAACCCCGGCAAGGACGACGGCCGCATCATGGCCGTGGTCTACAAGCAGGACGTGACGGTGCGCGGCGACGGCGAGCAGACCCTCGAGGAGCTCATCTGGCTCGACGAGGTCGCGGTCTCCCGCGCCCACCTCTTCCTCCGTTGCCATGCGCGCGACCTCAACCGCGTGATCCCCGCGGGCCAGAAGGTCACGCTGAACCTCACCGGCAGCTACGGCCACGGCGCGCGCTGCCGGCACCGCGCCGACCTCGCGACGGTCGAGCTCGACGCCGCCGTGACGCAGTTCGCCAAGCGTTTCCCCGGCCTGCATTTCGCCCGCTTCGACCTGCGCGCCCTGTCGACGGAAGACCTGAAGGCCGGCCGGTTCGTCGTCACCGAGGTGGGCGGCTGCTGCCACGTCTCCAGCCTCCTCCGCGACGAGTCCCTGCGTTTCTCGCGCTCCTACGCCGCGGTCTGGGGTCAACTGCGCGCCTGCCTCGACGCCGGCGCCTATAACCTCCGCCAGCAGGTCCGCCCGGTGCCGCTCGACGAGGTCATGGCGCGCTGGAGCCAGGCCCGCGGCCGTCACGACGAGTTCGCCGTCAGCGAGGAGCCCTGATCATTCCCGGGCGGTGTGCGCGTGGCAGAGCGCCACGGCCGCCGCGTCGGATTCGTCCAGGGGCAGTTCCGCGGCGAGGCCGAGGACCGCCCGGATCATCCGGCCGACCTGTTCCTTCTGCGCGGCGCCGTGGCCGGCGACGGCCAGCTTGATCCGCTTCGGGGCGTATTCGCCGACCTTCACCCCGAGGCGCGCCAGCACGCTGAGGGCCGCCCCGCGCGAGGCGCCCATGGCTTGGGCGGTCCGGAAATTCTGGACGTAGATCGTCTCCTCGATGGCGGCGTGCGTCACGGCGTGCGCGCGCGCGAGGCGCTCGACCTCGTCGGCGATGCGGCCGAGGCATTCATAGGGCGCGAGCCCGGGGCCGAGCTTCACGGTGACGCTCGCCAGCAGGCGCATCGGTTCGGCGCGGGCGTCGATGACGGCCAGGCCGGTGCCGCGGAGGGAAGGGTCGATCCCGAGGATCACGGCCCGGCAGCCGCGGCCCGCCGGAGCCTTGGCCGGCGCGGCCTTGCGGGCGCGCGGCGTCCCGGCTCCCGCCGACGGCGAAGCGCCCCCGCGGAGCTTGTCCGTCCAGAGCGAGCGCGCGGATTTCCTGGCCATGTCCCGACGATGGGCGGCCGGGACCTGATTTCGACAGCAAAAGCAGGGTCGCCGGATTGCCAAGCGGCGGCCGGCCGCCGTAACGTGTCCGCATGCGCGCCCTGGTCGTCCTCGCTCTCGTCGGCTGGGGCGCCGTCGTCGGCGCCGAGCCGCCCGTCCTCCGCCGCGAGGTCCAGCCGATGCCGTCGCTGCCGCTCCGCCGCGTCGGCAGGATGGACCCCGCGCTCGTCCCGGAATGTTCCGCGCTCTGGCCCAGCCCGACGATGCCCGGCGTCTTCTGGACGCTTTCCGACTCGGGCTCCGCGCCCCGGATCGTGCCGCTCCGCGCCGATGGCGCCCGGGTGGCCGGCCCGCGCGGGCCTTGGGATGGTCCGACGCTCCGCGGCGCCGTCAACGTCGACTGGGAGGCCATCGCGGGCGATGAGCGCGGGATGATGGTCGTCGGCGACGTCGGCAACAATCTCTCCCGCCGCAAGGAGCTCGCCTGCTACTTCTTCGCGGAGCCACCCGCGGGCGCGACGGAAGTCGCGGAGGTCCGCAAGGTCGCCTTCGCCTGGCCTGATCAGACGGCGTTCCCCGACCCCGAACTCGCCCGCGACTGCGAAGCGATGTTCCTCCTGCGCGGCCGGCTCTACCTCCTCACCAAGCACCGCCGCGACACCCTCACCGATCTCTGGCGGGCGGACGTCCCCGCCGCCGGCGACCGCGCGAGCTTGGTCAAACTGGCCCGGTTCGACGTCGGCGGGATGGTCACCGACGCCAGCCTTTCGCCGGACCGGACCCGGCTGGCGGTCCTCACGTACCGCAGCGTCTGGGTCTTCGACCTGCCGCCGACGGGCGAGGATTTCTTCGGCGGGCGGGCCCTGCATGCGCCGCTCTCCCCGCCGTTGTTCTCCTTCCAGCTCGAGGGCTGCGCCTGGGGCGGCCGCGACCATCTCCTCGTCGGCTCGGAACAGGGCGACCTGTTCCGGATCGACCTTTCGCAGCTCCGCGAAGCGAGGTAGAAACAAGAAGACCGGCGGCCCGAGGGCGCCGGTCTTCGTCCGCAGGACCGCGGGGGCGGCTCAGAGCGCCTTGGCGGCGGCGACGACGGCTTCCTTGGTGATGCCGAGCTCCTTCATGACCACTTCGCCCGGGGCGGAGAGGCCGAAGGTGTCGGTGCCGATGGCCTTGCCGGCGGTGCCGACGTAGCGGCCCCACGAGAGCGTCACGCCCGCTTCGATGCTGACGCGCTTGGCGCAGGACGAGGGCAGGACTTCTTCCTGGTAGGCCTTGGGCTGACGCGCGAAGATCTCCATCGAAGGCATCGAGACGACGCGGACGCCCGCGCCGAGTTCTTCGCCGGCCGCGAGGGCGAGCGAGAGTTCGCTGCCCGTGCCGATGATGATGTGGGTGAGGGGGGCGGTCTCCTTGCGGAGCACGTAGCCGCCCTTGAGCGCGCCTTGGCGGCGCGTCGCGACCGGGACGGCGTCGAGCGACGGCACGTTCTGGCGGGACAGGATCAGCGCCACGGGGCCGTCCTTGCGGGCGACGGCATGGGCGAAGGCGGCGGCCGTCTCTTCGGCGTCGCCGGGGCGGACCACGTCGAGGTTCGGGATGCAGCGCAGGGCGCTGACGGTCTCGACCGGCTGGTGGGTCGGGCCGTCTTCGCCGACGCCGACGGAGTCATGCGTGAAGATGTAGAAGGCCTGGAGCTTGGCGAGGGCCGCGACGCGGATCGACGGGCGGAGGTAGTCGGAGAACGTGAGGAACGTCGCGCCGGAGCCCTTGAAGACGCCGTGGTAGGCGATGCCGTTGAGGATGGCGCCCATCACGTGCTCACGGATGCCGAAGTAGAGGTTGCGGCCGCCCGGGGTCGCGACGTCGAAATCGCCGACGTCCTTGATGTAGTTCTTGGTCGAACCGTGGAGGTCGGCCGAACCGGAGAGCACGAGGGGGGAAGCCTTGGCGACGGCGTTGATGCAGGTCTCGCCGGACACGCGGGTCGCGAGCGAGTTCTTGCCGAACTCCGGGATGGCGGCGAGGAGGGACTGGACGTCGCCGTGGTCGCCCTTCTGGGCCTTGGCGAGGATCGCGGCCTTCTCGGGGTTGGCCTTGGACCAGGCGGCGAAGGTCTTCTGCCATTCGGCGTGCGCGGCGGCCTGCTGGACCTTGCGGGCGTCGAAGAAGGCGCGGGTGGCGGGCGAGACGTAGAACTTCTCTTCCGGCAGGCCGAGGGCCTTGCGGGAGGCGTCGACGAACTTCACGCCGGCTTCGCCGTGGCCCTTGGAGGTGCCCTGGACTTCGGCGATGCCCTTGCCGATGACGGTCTTGCAGATGATCAGCTTCGGCTTGCCGTTCTTGCTCGCGCGGGCCTTGTCGAGGGCTTCGGCGATCGGGGCGAGCTCGTTGCCCTGGGCGACGTGGAAGACTTCCCAGTTGGCGGCTTCGTAGCGCTTGGCGGTGTCCTCGTTCTGCGTCTTCGAGGCCATGGCGTCGAGGGTGACGTCGTTGGAGTCGTAGAGCATGATGAGGTTATCGAGGCCGAAGCGGCCGGCGAAGGAAGCGGCTTCCTGCGAGATGCCTTCCTGGAGGCAGCCGTCGCCGGCGAGGCCGACCACGAGGTGGTCGAAGATCTTGTGCTCAGGGGTGTTGAAATGGGCGGCGGCCATCTTGGCGGCGACGGCCATGCCGACGATGTTGCCGGTACCCTGGCCGAGCGGGCCGGTGGTGGCTTCGACGCCGACGGTCTCGCCGAATTCCGGGTGGCCCGGGGTCTTGGAGTGGAGCTTGCGGAAGTTCTTCACTTCCTGGAGCGGGAGGTCGAAGCCGGCGAGGTGCAGCCAGCCGTAGATGAACATCGAGCCGTGGCCGGCGGAGAGGACGAAACGGTCGCGGTTGATCCAGGAGGGAGCGGCCGGGTCGTGGCGGAGGAAGTTGCCGTAG
>JACCDY010775307.1_pt1 | contig 21690 bp, 15 predicted proteins | sample 7446391 | NCBI WGS metagenome assembly JACCDY01 (sample SAMN15323451, study PRJNA562643) | freshwater metagenome | isolation source: river surface water | place: USA:Blue River Watershed | collected 2017-08-18 | reverse complement strand
CCTTCCTGGATCAGGTCGAGGAACTGCAGGCCGCGGTTGGTGTACTTCTTCGCGATCGAGATCACCAGACGCAGGTTGGCCTCGGTCATCTCACGCTTGGCCTTGCGTGCCTTGGTCTCGCCGGCGGCCATCTTCTTGTTGATCTCGCGCAGGTCCGGCAGCGGCAGCACGACGCGCGATTGCAGGTCGATCAGCTTTTGCTGCAGTTCCTTCACGGTCGGCACATTACGCGCCAGCACCACGCTGTAAGCATGATTGCCGCCGACTTCGCCGTCGATCCACTTCAGGTTGGTTTCATTGCCCGGGAAGACCTTGATGAAATGGGTGCGCGGCATGCCGCACTTGTTGACCACGACATCAAGGATCTGGCGCTCGATCTGGCGCACTTCATCGACCTGGCCGCGCAGCGTGTCGCACAGCTTCTCGACGACCTTGGCCGTGAAGCGGATGCCCATCAGCTCGTTGGTGATGGCTTCCTGCGCCTTCACATAGGCCTTGGAGTTGTAGCCTTCCTTTTCATAGGCCTTGCGCATCTTGTCGAACTGCGACGAGATGGTGGCGAACTTGCCCAGCGAGTCGCGCTTGAGCTGCTCGAGCTGCTCGGCCGAGAAACCGGCGGCGCCGCCGTTCGAGTTGTCTTCCTCTTCGCCCTCTTCCTCGTCGTCCTCGTCGTCTTCTTCGTCTTCGTCATCGGCCGCGGCCGCGGCCTTCACCGGGCCCGGCGTGACCGGCGCGTCGTCCGGTGCATTCGGATCGACCAGGCCATCGACGACTTCGTCGATCTTGGATTCATCTTTTTCGATGCGCTCGGCCAGCGCGAGAATTTCGGAGATCGTCATCGGGCAGGCCGAGATCGCCTGCACCATGTCTTTCAGGCCGCCTTCGATGCGCTTGGCGATCTCGATCTCGCCCTCGCGCGTCAGCAGCTCGACCGAGCCCATCTCGCGCATGTACATGCGGACCGGGTCGGTGGTGCGGCCGAAGTCGGAATCGACCGTCTGCAGCGCCGCTTCGGCGGCGGCATCGGCATCGTCGTCGTTGGCGACGGTGGCGACGTTATCCGACAGCAGCAGCGCCTCGGCATCAGGCGCGTGCTCGTAGACGGCGATGCCCATGTCGTTGAAGGTGCTGATGATGCCTTCGATGGCTTCCGGATCGACGATGTTTTCCGGCAGGTGATCGTTGATCTCGGCATGGGTGAGGAAACCGCGATCCTTGCCCAGCTTGATCAGGGTCTTGAGCTTCAGGCGACGACGCTCGAGTTCCTCTTCGCTCGCCTCGGAATCCGACGAGAACGCATCTTTCAGGAACTGCTTTTCCTTGTTCTTGCGGTCACGCGCGCGCGCCTTGTCGGCGGCCTTCAGCTCGGCACGTTCGACGGCATTCAGCTGCGCGATCTCTTCATTTTCGGGCTGGAAGTCGCGCGGCTTGCGGCCGCGGCGTCCCGGCACCTTGATGCCAGGCAGCACATAACCGGAGGTGTCGATGGCCGCCAGCGCAGCTGCATCGGTGGTCTGCTTGACCGACATGATCTTGTGGTCGGCCTTCGATTCGACGACTTTGGTCTCGACGACCTTGGCCTCGACGGCCTTGGCCGCCGGTTTGGAGGCGGCCTTGGCAGGCGCCTTCACGGGTGCTTTCGCGGCTTCCTTGACGGCTGCCTTGACAGGCGCTGCCTTGGTGGCCGTGGCTTTTTTCTCTACGACTTTGGTTTCGGATTTCCTGGATGTCACGGACGATGTCTTTGCTGGTGCTTTGGGCGTGACGACAGGCTTGGCAGCCTTGCCTGACGTCTTCGCCGCGGATTTGCTTGGAGCGGCAGCGGCCTTGACAGGCTTCTTCTGCGCCGGCTTGGCAGCGGTGCCGGCCTTTGAGACAGCTTTGCTGGCGGCTTTGTTCGCTGCCTTGTTTGCAGCAGCAACTGTCGGCTTCGCGGCCGTCTTGCTGGCTGTGGCTTTTTTCGTCGTTGTCTTGGCAGCTGTCTTCACAGGCTTGGCCGGCTTCTTCACGCTTGCTGCTGCAGAGCGTGCCGGTGCTGCCTTGACAGTCTTGGCCTTGGTTTCGGTCTTTTTAACTGGTTTTTTTGTCGCCATGGGTCGATCCACCATTGGGAATTTGCGGATGCTGCACAGGAACCAGAGGGGCGGGCCGGGCTGTATCTCAGCGTAGCGGCAGGACGGCGTGCTTGCCGGTTTATCTGCCTTGCATGGGTGGGCCGCCTGTCCGGCAGGGTCAACTCAGTAAAACTGGGGGTGAAACTCTGTAAGACATTGAATGAAAAGCCTTTAATTATATCACAGGGAAACAGCTTCCTTCCCGGGAAGGCCTCTTTCCAACGCCTGAAAACGTACTGAAACGACAATTCTGAACTGCATGCTGTCGAGATGGGGACAGACCGGGCGTTTTCTAGATCCCGGTCAGGCACTGGAACTCAGTTGTCCAGGTCTTTTTCGGCAGCAAGACGCAGTTTCTCCAGCTGCACCGAAATTTCGCGGTAGCGCTGGCGCGCCGTATCGTCGGGGAGGCCGGCCGCGGCCAATTGATCTTGTTCCGCCTTCAGACTTTTCATTCTAGTCTGCCTCACGGCGCCGGCAAGTTCGCGTCGCGCCAGGTCAGGTTCGGAAGGCGGCTCGGCGGCGATCTCGGCCAGCAAGCGGTCGAGCTCCTCACCCTGCCCGCGCAAGGCTTCAGCGAGGCTGGCAAAGCTGGAGTCACCGCTGATCGATCGCGCGGCCTCGGCAACTGCGCGCAGCATCTGGCCCTGATCAGGCGCCGAGGCACTGATCAGGTCCAGCGCCGCATCGTTCAGGTCTTGCGCCAGCGCCGGATGCGCGAGCAAGATGCGCAACACCTGGCGCTCCAGTTCGACTGGCGGCTTGCGGCGCACGGCCGGCGGCGCCGCGCGGCCCCGCGCCTTCAGCGGCCGCTCCAGTTCGAACAAGGTCTCGAGCTCGTCGACGCTGCTGTCGGTCAGCTGGGCCAGCTGGCGCAGCACTTGCAGCCGCAGCGCCGAGGCCGGCATCGTCACGATCAGCGCCTTGGCATCGAATTGGGCGCGCGCGCGGCCTTCGGCGGTGGCCAGGTCCTTGCCCTCGGTGACTTCGCTGATCAGGAATTGCGACAGGGGCGTGGCCTCGTGCACGACGCGCTCGAACGCCTCGGTACCGTTTTCGCGGATATAGCTGTCCGGGTCGTGCTCGGTCGGCAGGAACAGGAATTTCAGGGTGCGGTTGTCCGTCGCGTGTTGCAGGCAGGCTTCGAGCGCCCGGCGCGCGGCTCGGCGGCCAGCGGCATCGCCATCGAAACTGAAGATCACCTGATCCGTCTGGCGCAACAGTTTCTGCACATGGACCGGGGTGCAAGCGGTGCCCAGTGTGGCGACCGCCTGCTCGAATCCGCATTGCGCCAGCGCCACCACGTCCATGTAGCCCTCGGTGACCAGCACATAGCCCTTGTCGCGTATTGCCTGGCGCGCTTCGAACAAGCCGTAGAGCTCGTTGCCTTTCTGGAAGAGCGGCGTTTCCGGCGAGTTCAGGTACTTCGGTTCACCGGCACCCATCACCCGCCCGCCAAAGCCGATCACCTGGCCTTTGGTATTGCGAATGGGGAACATGATGCGGTCGCGGAAGCGGTCATAGCGTTTGTGATTGCTGCCGTCTTCATCGCTCTTGTCGATCACCAGCCCCGCCTCGACCAGCGCTTCATTGTCGTAATCGGGAAACACCTGACGCAGGCTGTCCCAGCCTTCAGGCGCATAGCCGACCCAGAAACGCGCCGCCACCTCGCCGGTCAGGCCACGGCCTTTCAGGTAATCGATCGCCGGGCGCGCGCCGCGCAACTGCTGGCGGTAGAAATTGCAGGCCTGGGTCATCGCTTCCGACAACGCGAGGCTCTTCGATTGCAGTTCGGCGCGCTGTGCCGGCGGCAGCCGGTCGTCCTGTTCGGGCACCACCATGCCGACGTTTTGCGCCAGGTCTTTCACGGCCTCGACAAAGCCCATGCCGGAAAACTCCATCAGGAAGCCGATGGCGGTGCCATGCGCGCCGCAGCCAAAGCAGTGATAAAACTGCTTGGTAGGGCTGACGGTGAAGCTGGGCGATTTTTCGTTATGGAAGGGGCACAGGCCACCGAAGTTGGCGCCGCCTTTTTTCAGCTGCACATAGCGACCCACCACGTCGACGATGTCGACGCGGTTCAGCAGGTCCTGTATGAAGCTTTGCGGGATCATGGGTGGTCAGGTCAGGCCGGGTCATTTGAACGCAGCAGTGCAGCCTGCGATGAAGGATTCGCCGCCGCCGGCGCGGGTAGCGCCGCCGGCGACTGCCATCCACTTTACTTCGACAGCGCAGCCTTCACCATCGCAGACACGGCCGTCATGTCGGCACGACCTGCCAGCTTGGGCTTGAGCACGCCCATCACCTTGCCCATGTCTTGCGGGCCGGCAGCGCCGACGGCGGCCACGGCGGCAGCCACTTCAGCCTGCACTTCGGCATCCGACAGCGCAGCGGGCATGTAGGCGCCCAGCACGAGCAGTTCGGCCTTTTCGATGTCGGCCAGGTCCTGACGGCCGCCGGCTTCGAACTGGGTGATCGAATCCTTGCGCTGCTTGATCATTTTTTCGATCACGTTCAGCACCTGGTCGTCGTTGAGCTCGATCCGCTCGTCGACTTCCTTTTGCTTGATCGCTGCCTGCAGCAGCCGAATCGTGGCCAGGCGCCCGCTTTCCTTTGCGCGCATCGCGGCCTTCATGTCTTCGCTGATCTTTTCTCTGAGACTCATGCTTTCTCCTGTGGGACCTGATTAGTGAGCCTGTGCCATCTGCACGCTGGCATGCCGCGCCGACGCAGACCGCCCTTCAGCACGGCGAGGAGCTGCAACGCAGCCAGCCCTGTTTTGGCACAGGCTTAAAAAACGCCAAAACCCGCTGCGGACCTGTCCGGAGCGGGTTTTCAACCGGTCGCCTCGCACACAGGCGAGGCCGGGAATCAGTACAGCTTCTTCGGCAGCTGCTGGCTGCGGATGCGCTTGTAATGGCGCTTCACGGCAGCGGCGAGCTTGCGCTTGCGCTCAGCGGTCGGCTTTTCATAGAACTCACGCGCACGCAACTCGGTCAGCAGACCGGTTTTTTCAATGCTGCGCTTGAAGCGACGCATGGCGACTTCGAACGGCTCGTTTTCTTTAACGCGAATGGTGGTCATGAATAAAAAAGTATCTGTTTGAACTGCAGAGCCGGCGATTATACCAGCCTGTCGCGAAGATAGGAAGCGGCTTGATGAACCAAGGCAATTGGCGCCCGAAAGGGCTTGCCGGCGCCTCATTGATGCCAAACCGGCATCAATGAGGCGCGCGGCATTCAGCATGCCGCGGGCAACGGACCACGGACAACGTGCCGCTGCCGCAGCTTAGACCGCCTGCCCGGCAGCATAGCCCGACGCCCATGCCCACTGGAAGTTGTAGCCACCCAGCCAGCCCGTCACGTCGACCGCCTCGCCAATGAAGTACAGGCCCGGCACTTTCTGCACCATCATGCTTTGCTGCGACAGCGCCCGGGTATCGACGCCGCCCAGTGTCACCTCGGCCTTGCGGTAGCCTTCGGAGCCATCAGGGGCGATGGCCCAGCGATTGATCGCATCGCCCAGCCGGCGCAGCGCCTTGTCCGGCAAGTCCGGCACGCGCGCATCCAGCGCATAACCGTTGGCCTGCAACAGGCCCTCGGCCAGCCGGGTCGGCATGTATTGGGCCAGCCAGTTGCCGAGCGCCTTCTTGATCTGGGTCTTGCCTTCAGTCAGGGCCTGGCCGATATCCAGTCCCGGCAACAGGTTCAGCTGCAATGGCGCGCCGTCGCGCCAGTAACTCGAGATCTGCAGCACGGCCGGGCCGGACAGGCCGCGATGGGTGAACAGCAAATCTTCGCGGAACGCGCCGCGCGCTTTTTTATCGCCGGTGGCGATATCGACTTCCAGCGAGATGCCGGCCATCGCGACGAAAGGCTGCCAGCCCCCCATGTCAAAGGTCAGCGGCACCAGCCCCGGCCGCGGCTCGACCAGCGGCACATCGAATTGCCTGGCGATGCGGAAGGCGAAATCGGTGGCGCCGATCTTGGGGATGGACAGGCCGCCGCTGGCAATCACCAGCTGCCGGGCCAGCACCTCGCCCTGCGAGGTCGCAATGCGAAACGCCTCGCCCTCCTTCGTCACGCCCGTCACCTTGGCCGGCATCATCCATTGCACGCCGCCGGCATCGCATTCGGCCTTGAGCATCGCGATGATGTCCTCGGCCGAGCGGTCGCAAAATAATTGGCCCTTGTGCTTCTCGTGATACGCGATCCGGTAGCGCTTGACGAGGTCGATGAAATCCTGCGCGGTATAGCGCGACAGCGCGCTGCGGCAGAAATGCGGGTTCTGCGACAGGAAATTGGCCGGGGCGGCATCGGTATTGGTGAAATTGCAGCGACCGCCGCCCGAGATGCGTATCTTCTCGGCCAGCTTCTCGGCATGATCAATCAGCATCACGCTGCGGCCGCGCTGGCCGGCGACGGACGCGCACATCATGCCGGCCGCACCGGCGCCGATGACGGCGACATCAACCACTGTCGTCATGCGGCGCCGCCCGATGCCTTGGCCGGATGGCTGGCCGGCGTGGGTGGACTGAGCTTCAGCGATTTCGCGATCTGCAGGCACTGCGCGACTTGTTCGGCGATCGGGGCTGGCACGGGTTGCCTGCCGGCCAGCGCCTCGGTGATCCAGGCCGCAGTCGTCAGGGCATCGCTGGCCGCGGGCAGCGGCGGCGCATCATCCACCGGCGCCTGCCGGGCGATCAGTTCATTCGCCTGGTTGTTGTGGAACCAGGTCACCGCCTGCGCCCGCTTGGCATTGGCAACGGTTTCGCCTTCGGTGCCGCGCATCAGAAAGACATCGCCGCGCGCCGCCGGCGCTTCGGTGCTGAAGTAGTCGGTCAGCATGGTCAGGTATTCCGGATGCGTATACGACACCAGCCGCAAGGCCGGCTGTGCAAACGGCTGCATGATCTTCACCAGCGTATGGGTGGAATTGCGCAGACCGAGCACGCGTCGCACCTGCAGCAGGCGGTCGAGCTTCGGCGCCAGCGTATCGATCGTGATGAAGGCAGGTTCGCGCCGGGCAAAGGCCGTTGCCAGCTCGCCGCGCTCCTCGACCGGACGCAGGCCCAGCGCCAGCAGGATTTCGGCGGTCGTCACCCGACCCGGGTCGGTGCCCACCCCGTGGATCAGCACCGGCACCCCTTCGCGCGCCAGCAGCAAGGCCAGCAGCGGCGTCAGATTGGGCATCTGACGCGAACCGTTGTAGCTGGGGATGACGACCGGGGCGTAATCGCCCGCAGGCGCGGCCAGCGGCTCGAAGCTGGCCTCGGCCGCGTCAAGGAAACCGGCGATCTCGGCCACGGACTCACCCTTGATGCGCATGCCGATCAGGAAGCCGCCCAGCTCCAGGTCGGATACGCGGCCTTCCAGCATCGCCGCATAGATGGCGTGTGCATCGTCGCGCGACATGTCGCGCGCGCCCTTTTTTCCGCGCCCGATTTCACGGATGAAGGGCGCGGCGACAAATCGGTTTTCGGCATTCATCGCGCAAGGGTACTACGAAGCACTGACGGCACGCTCGCAGCGTCAGGCGGCAGCCCTTGTCGATTGCACCAGGCGCTTGAGCTCCGGCAGGCAGGAGCCGCAGTTGGTGCCGCACTTGAGCTTTTGCTGCAGCATCGCCAGCCGGTCACGGTCACGGTCTTGGCCGCTGTCGATGTCGTGGTCGTGGTCGTTGTCGTGGTCGTGGTCGTTATGGCCGCTGCTGCCGCCGGCACTGCCGCTACCCCTGCCCCAATCATCGCCGCCAGCCAGCGCCAGCATCGCCGCGATGTCGCCTTCGGCCACGTTGAAGCAGTTGCAGATGATCTTGCCGCGCTCCTTGAAGCCCTGCGGTGCCGCCGCCGTCGGCTGCAGCAGTTGCCGGCCCAGTTCGGCGACCGGATGGCCGTCTTCGAGGAAGGCGCGCAACCAGCGCTCGGCCGCCACGTCGCCGGCCAGCGCCACTGCAGCCAGCTTGCCGTCGGCCACCCGCACCCGGCGCGACACGCTGCGCCGCCCATCGTCATAGCGCAACACATCGAGACCGTCGAGCGCGAACTCGCGCAAAATGTCATCAATCACCAGCGGCGCCTCGTTCGCGGCGCGCAACAGCACCCCGGTCTTGTCGCGGCCAAACAGCGTGACCGATGCGAAGGCAAACTCTTTCATCCGCGCCCGCAATGCGCTTTGCAGCACCAGCGCCCTGTCCTGATCGATCCAGCCAAAGGCCAGAAAGCGCCAGGGCAGTTCAATCTTTTTGATCGCGACGGCGGCGTATTTCAGCTCCGGCTGTTTCGACACCGGATCCAGGGCCGGCGAAGTCAGGCCGTTGACGCCGTAGCTGTCGCGGCCGGACAGGTATTCCTCGCCCCAGTGCATCGGCAGATAGGCCTGGCCGCCGCGCAATTCATCGCTGGCCTGCACCGGCAGGATCTGCCTGCCGCGCCGGCTGCGCACCTCGACCAGATCGCCATCGGCCAGCAGCCGTCGCTGCAGGTCGTCTGCGCACAGGAACAGCACCGGCTCCGGCGCATGCGAAAACAGTTGTGCCACGGTGCCGGTGCGGCTCATTCCATGCCACTGGTCGCGCAGGCGGCCGGTATTGAGCTTGAACGGGAAGCGCGGGTCGACCTTGTCGACCGGCGGCTGGTAAACGGTATTGGCAAACTTCGCGCGACCGCTGGCGGTGGGGAAGATGCCGTCTTCATACAGGCGCTTGCGCCCTTCACTCGCGCCTTCCGGATACGGCCATTGCTGCGGGCCACGCGCCTGCAGCAGCGCATACGAAAGACCGGTGATATCGAGGTCGCGGCCGCGCGTCGATTCGCGGTGCTCGTTCCAGACCTGTTCCGGCGTCTGGTAGGGGAACAGCGTGCGCTCGCGGCCGAGTCGCGCCTCGATCCGGCGCGCGATGTCGACCACGATCTCCCAGTCATGCCGGGCCTGGCCCGGCTTGCCCAGCACCGGCTGCACACAGCTGATGCGGCGCTCGGAATTGGTGACCGTGCCCGCTTTCTCGCCCCAGCTGGTGGCCGGCAGCAGCACATCGGCATAAGCGGCCGTGGCCGTGGTCGCATAGGCTTCCTGCACGATCACCAGCTCGGCTTTTTCCAGCGCCTCGCGCACCAGCGTTTGATCCGGCAGCGACTGGGCGGGGTTGGTGCAGGCTATCCACAGGATCTTGATCTCGCCCTGGCGCACCGCCTCGAACATCTCGATGGCGGTCTTGCCCGGCGTGGCGGGCACCTGGTCGATGCCCCACAGCGCGGCCACTTCGGCCCGATCGCCGGCATTGCCGAGGTCGCGATGCGCGGACAGCAGGTTGGCCAGGCCGCCGACCTCGCGCCCGCCCATCGCATTCGGCTGCCCGGTCAGCGAGAACGGGCCGGCACCGGGCTTGCCGATCTGGCGTGTGGCCAGGTGCAGGTTGATCAGCGCGGCATTTTTTGCCGTACCGGCCGAGCTCTGGTTCAGCCCCTGGCAGTACAGCGACAGCGCCGCCTTCGCCTTGCCGAACCAGCGCGCGGCAGTCAGCAGATCGTCTTCGCGGATGCCGCACGTCTGCGCGACAAAGGCCGGCGTGTAGTCGCGCACGATGGCCTTGAGTTCGGCAAAGCCTTCGGTGTGGTTCGCGATGTAGTCCGGATCGATCAGGTCTTCCCACAGGCACAGATGCAGCATGCCGTTGAACAGCGCGACATCGGTGCCCGGCAGGATGGGCAGGAACAGATCGGCCTCGCGCGCGGTGTCGGTGCGGCGCGGGTCGACGACGATGAGCTTCAGGTCCGGGTTCTTCTTGCGCGCATCCTCGATCCGACGGTACAGGATGGGATGCGCATAGGCTGTATTGGAGCCGGCAATGAAGATCAGGTCGGCCTCGGCTATGTCCTCATAGCAGGCCGGCGGCGCATCGGCGCCCAGCGTCTGCTTGTAGCCGGCGACGGCGCTCGACATGCACAGCCGTGAATTGGTGTCGATATTGTTCGTGCCCAGCAAGCCCTTGGTGAACTTGTTGAACACGTAGTAATCCTCGGTCAGCAGCTGACCGGACACATAGACGCCGATCGCCTCCGGGCCATGCTCGCGCAGGGTGGCCGCGATGCGCTCGGCGATGTGCTGTTGGGCATCGTCCCAGCTGGCCGGCAGTCGCCGCTCGCCGCGCGTGCGGCGCAGCTGCGGCACGAGCAGGCGCGCCTGCTGCTGTAGCGCCGGCTGCATCGTCAGGTGCAGGGTGCTGCCCTTGGTGCACAAGCGGCCGAAGTTGGCCGGATGCTCGGGATCACCACGCACCGCCGTCACTTGCGTGCCGTCGGTGGTCGCAATCATCCCGCAGCCGGTGCCGCAATAGCAGCAGGTGGTCTTGACTTCGCCTCGCGGCCCGGCCTTGCCGGCTGAACTGGCGTCGGTGTCGCTCATGCCGCGTCGCGCGCCCCCGCCTGCAATTCATTCAAATCCAGCAAGACCTTGCCGTCGTCAATCCTGACGCTGAACTTTTGGGTGCAGCCTTCGTCGGGTGCGATCGCGCAGCCGCTCTGCAATTCGATGTTCCAGTTATGCAGCGGGCAGGCCACGCGCTCGCCAAAGACAATGCCTTGCGACAGCGGGCCGCCCTTGTGCGGACATTTGTCGAGCAGCGCGAATACCTTGTCTTCGCTGTTGCGGAAAATGGCGACATCATCGGCGTGCTCGCGCTTGACCACGCGCGCGCCCAGCACCGGGATGTCGGCCACCGCGCAGATGGATTTCCATTGTTGGGTCATATCGTATTCCTGCAATACATTCAGATGGCCAGCGGTTTGAACTGGCGGGCGTCAACCTGTGCTTCGGCCTGCTGGTGCCAGGGATCGGGCTCGCCGTCGAGCGAGAACAGCAGGCGCTCGTACAGTTCCTTGCGGCGTGCGTGATCTTCCAGGATGGCTTTCTTCACCTGCTCGAGGCCGACCCGCCCAATATAGTGCACGGTGCGCTCCAGGTACCAGCCCTCTTCGCGGTACAGCTGCAAGAAGGCACCGGCATACTCGAGCACTTCTTCGTGCGTCTTCAGCTTGCAAAAGAATTGCGCAACCTCGGTCTTGATGCCGCCGTTGCCACCGACATAGATCTCCCAGCCGGAATCGACCCCGATCACGCCCACATCCTTGATGCCGGACTCGGCACAATTGCGCGGGCAGCCCGAGACGGCCAGCTTGACCTTGTGCGGCGCATACATGCGCGCCAGCGCGCGCTCGAGTTGCTGCCCCATCAGGGTCGAGTTCTGGGTGCCGAAGCGGCACCACTCGGAACCGACGCAAGTTTTCACCGTGCGCAGGCCTTTCGCATAGGCCAGGCCAGACGGCATGCCCAGCTCTTGCCAGACGGCCGGCAGATCGGCTTTCTTCACGCCCAGCAAATCGATGCGCTGGCCGCCGGTGACCTTGACGGTCGGTATCTGGTATTTGTCGACCACGTCGGCGATGCGACGCAGCTCGGACGCATTGGTCTCGCCGCCCCACATCCGTGGGATCACCGAGTAAGTGCCGTCTTTCTGGATGTTGGCATGCGCGCGCTCATTGATGAAGCGCGACTGCGGATCATCTTTGGCTTCATGCGGCCAGGTCGAGATCAGGTAATAGTTCAGCGCCGGGCGGCAGCTGGCGCAGCCGTTCGGCGTGCGCCATTCCATGAATTGCATGACAGCCGGAATGGTCAGCAGCTTGTTGATGCGAATCGCATCGCGGACTTCCTGGTGCGTGTGGTCGGTGCAGGCGCACAGGGACTTGGTCTTGGGCGAGGCCGAATAATCGCCGCCGGCAGTCGACGCCAGGATCTGCTCGACCAGGCCGGTGCAGGAGCCGCAGGAGGCCGAGGCCTTCGTATGCTTCTTGACGTCGTCCAGCGTGAACAGGCCTTTTTCCTTGATGGCCTTGACGATGCTGCCTTTGCAGACGCCATTGCAGCCGCAGACTTCGGCCGTGTCCGGCATGGAGGCCGCCTGGTTGAAGCCTTCATGACCGGTGTCGCCCGGCCGGCTGAGGTTGGCTTCGCCAAACATCAGCGAATCGCGGATCTCGGCGATGTTCTTGCCCTCTCGCAGCAGACGGAAATACCAGCTGCCATCGACCGTATCGCCATACAGGCAGGCGCCGACCAGTTTGTCGTCCTTGATCACCAGCTTCTTGTAGACGCCACCGATGGGATCGGACAGCACGATTTCTTCGGTGCCGCTGCCGCCCATGAATTCGCCGGCCGAAAACAGGTCGATGCCGGTGACTTTCAGCTTGGTCGACGTGACCGAGCCCTGATAGCGGCCGATGCCGAAGTTCGCCAGATGGTTGGCGCACACCTTGGCCATTTCGAACAAGGGCGCCACCAGTCCATAGGCGATGCCCCGATGGTTGACACATTCGCCGACGGCGTAAATGCGCGGATCGAAGGTCTGCATCGTGTCATTGACGACGATGCCGCGATTGCAATGCAGGCCCGCCGCCTCGGCCAGCGTCGTATTCGGACGGATGCCGACGGCCATCACGACCAGATCCGCCGGACGCTCTTCGCCATCGGTGAAGCGGATCGCCTTTACATGGCCGCTCTCGTCGCCGATCAGTTCCTGGGTGTTTTTTTCCAGCAGGAAGTCGAGCCCGCGATCTTCAAGGGATTTTTGCAGCATCTTGCCGGCGACCGGGTCGAGCTGGCGTTCCATCAGCCAGCCCGGCAGGTGCACGACACTGACGGACATGCCGCGCAGCTTCAGTCCGTTGGCCGCTTCCAGCCCGAGCAGGCCGCCACCGATGACCACCGCATGGCGCTGGGTCGCGGCGGCTTCAATCATGGCCTGGGTATCGGCGATATCGCGATAGCCGATCACGCCTTTGAGATCCTTGCCGGGCACCGGCAGGATGAAGGGGTTGGAGCCGGTGGCCAGCAGCAGGCGGTCGTAGTCGGCAGTCGTGCCGTCGTCCGCGATCACGAGGCGCCGGGCGCGATCGATCTGCGTGATTTTTTTCCCGGTATGCAGGGTAATGTGATTGTCCGCGTACCAGTCCAGGTCATTGAGGATGATGTCCTGTACCGTCTGCTCGCCCGCCAGTACCGGCGACAGCAGGATGCGGTTGTAGTTCGGATGAGGCTCGGCGCCGAATACCGTGATGTCATAAACATCGGGCGCGATCTTGAGCAATTCTTCGAGTGTACGCACTCCGGCCATGCCGTTGCCGACCATGACCAATTTCAGCTTCTTCATTAAAGCTCCTACGTAGTCCGGTCCCGCCATTGGGACCGTGTAAAACCAAGCTGAACTCGTATTAGCAAGAGCAATGCCAATCAAAACTCCTCGACATGCCAGCCGATTCGGATGATTTCGCCTCATGGCCAGCGAAAGCTGCACCGAAAGCAGGACGATGCCGACCATCGCGCACAACTTCGGTGCGCGCTTGTCTCGGGCTGGCGCGGTGAGGTGATTTTTTGCGCGCGGCGTCCGGGCCATGCACAGGCCATGCACAGTCACTGCGCAGTCACAGCCAGTCACCGCACAATTACGCACATTCAGCAGGCATAAACCGGGCTGAATTGCTTGGCACAAGGCTTGCGTTACGGAGAGCTCGTCTCAACCTCACGGCAACGGAGCCATGAACAAATCATCATTCTGGAAAGCCGGGCACGCACCGACGCTGCTCGCATCATTCTTCTACTTTGATCTGAGCTTCATGGTCTGGGTGCTGCTCGGCCCATTGGCCGTGCAGATCGCCACGGACCTGCAACTGACCCCGGCACAAAAAGGCCTGATGGTGGCCACACCCTTGCTGGCCGGCGCGCTGCTGCGCATCGTGATGGGCGTACTGGTCGATCACCTGAAGCCGAAGAAGGCCGGCCTGATCGGTCAGGTAATCGTGATGCTCAGCCTGTTCTGGGCCTGGCGCGGCGACCTGTCGCAATACAACCACATGCTGACCCTGGGCGTGCTGCTCGGTGTCGCCGGTTCCGCCTTTGCTGTCGCGCTGCCGCTGGCCTCGCGCTGGTATCCGCCGGAGCACCAGGGCACGGCGCTCGGCATTGCCGGCGCCGGCAACTCGGGCACGGCCTTCGCCGCCCTGTTCGCGCCGGGCCTGGCCATCGCCTTCGGCTGGCAAAACGTGTTCGGGCTGGCATTGATCCCGCTGGCCGTCGCACTGGTGGTCTACCTGGTCTTTGCCAAGGATGCCCCGTCGGCGCCGCCGCCCAAGTCGCTGGCCGAATACCTGCAGGTATTGAAAGACAAGGATGCCTGGTGGTTCATGTTCTTCTACGCGGTGACCTTTGGCGGCTTCTCCGGCCTGGCCTCCTCGCTGACGATTTACTTCAATACCCAATACGGACTGACGCCCGTGATGGCCGGCTATTTCACCGCCGCCTGCGTGTTTGCCGGCTCCCTGGTGCGCCCGCTGGGTGGCCGTCTGGCCGATCGCGTCGGCGGCATCAAGACCTTGTCCATCATGTACCTGCTGGCCGCCCTGTTCCTGCTCATCGCCAGTACCGGTTTGCAGTCGGCCATGGGCGCCGTGATCGTCTTCGTGCTGGCGATGCTGGCCCTGGGCACGGGTAACGGCGCCGTGTTCCAACTGGTGCCGCAACGTTTCCGCAAAGAGATCGGCACCATGACCGGCCTGGTCGGCATGGCCGGCGGCATCGGCGGCTTCTATCTTGCCTCCAGCATGGGCTACTCGAAGCAAATGACCGGCAGCTACCAACTGGGCCTGACGATTTTTGCCGCACTGGCGGTGCTGGCCTTGCTCGGCCTGTCCTCAGTCAAGGGGCGCTGGCGCACCACCTGGGGCAGTGCCGCGATGACGACGGCCAAGATCTGATCGTTGTATCCTCCGGCCATGCCCCTCGTCCTGACCGCCGCCCACTATTCGCAGACCGGACTGCGCGAGCGCAATGAAGACTTCGTCGGCATGGTCACGCCGGCCGAACCGGAGATCTCGACGAAGGGCATGATTGCCGCGGTCGCCGATGGCGTCTCCGGCAGCGCCGGCGGACGCGAGGCCGCCGAGTACACGGTGCGCGGCCTGTTGACCGATTACTACGCCACGCCCGATACCTGGACGGTCACGCAGGCGCTGGACCGGGTGCTCAAGGCCATCAACAGCTGGGTGCAAAAGCAAGGCAGCACGCGCTCGGAAATGGGCGGCATGGCCACCACGCTGACGGCACTGGTCTTGCGCGGCAATTTTTACTATTTCTCGCATGTCGGCGACACCCGCCTCTACCTGTTGCGCCAGGGCACGCTGAAGCGCCTGAGCACCGACCATGTCTGGGACCGGCCCGAGATGCGCCATGTGCTGACGCGCGCCATCGGCCTCGATTCGCAACTGGCGATCGACCATGGGATGGGCGAGCTGCAAGCGGGCGACATCTTCCTGTTGGCCTCGGACGGCGTCTGGGGCGCGCTGGCCGAATACGACCTCAGCTGGCATCTGGCCACGCTGGATGAGAAGCCCGACCAGCCGGAGGCGACCGCCAAATTGCTGGTCGATGCGGCGCTGGCGGCGGGCTCCAAAGACAATGCCAGCGCCATCGTCGTGCGCGTGGCGCAGCTGCCCGAAGAAAACTTGCGCGATGCCTTGTCAGGCTCGCAGCAACTGCCGGTGCCGCCGCGGCTGAAGGCAGGGCAGACACTGGATGGCTATGTGGTCGAAGAACTGATCCATGCGTCGCAGACGACTTTGCTGTATCGGGTGCTGGATCCGCGCACCCAGCGCAAGCTGGTCCTGAAGACCCTGCATCCGGACCGGGCGAGCGATCCGCAGGAAATCAGCGCGTTTGCGCATGAAGAATGGCTGGCCAAGCGCGTGGTCGCGCGTTTCTTCCCGCAAGTGATCACGCCGGACGAACGCCATTTTCTCTACTACCTGTCGACCTGGCATGCCGGCCATACGCTGCAGGCCTGGCTGGATGCCGGCGGCCACCTGACCGTACCCGATCTGGTCACGCATGCGATCCGCATCACGCGCGCGATCGGCGCGCTGCACCGGCGCAGCATCCTGCACCGCGACATCAAGCCGGCGAACATCCACCTCGGCGACGATGGCGAACTGCGCGTGCTGGACCTGGGCGTTGCGCAATCCGGGCTGGAGGCCGAGCAGCAGGATTTATCGCCGCAGGCCGGCACCCCGTCCTTCCTCGCCCCCGAACAATTCGACGGCCAGCCGGCCTCGCCACAGACCGACCTGTACGCCACCGGCGTCACGTTGTACTACGCATTGACCCGCCACTATCCCTATGGCGAGGTCGAGCCATTCCAGCGGCCGCGCTTTGGCGACCCGGTGCCGCCCAGCCGCTACCGGCCGGACTTGCCGCCCTGGCTGGAAAACCTGTTGCTGAAGGCAGTCGCTAACAGTCCGCAAGATCGCTTCGAGACAGCTGAGGAAATGCTGCTGGCGCTGGAGCGCGGCGCGTCGCGCCCGCTGCAGGCGCCGGTACCGCAGCCGCTGATCAAGCGCGACCCGCTGGCGCTATGGAAGGTGGTGGGGGCGATTTCGCTGGTCGTGAACCTGCTGCTGCTTTACCTGTTGGTGCTCGGATAGGGCGCCTGCTTCAGCCTGCAGGTTGCAGGGTGCTGAGTGCTGAGTGCTGAGTGCAGGCCGCAGGTCTCGACGCCCCAAACTCGATGCCCCAAGACAGGGCGGACGGGCGAAAAGCGCACCACGGCGACACGCACCGCAGCAGGGCAGGATGGCGGTTTGTACGATGCCGGTCGCGCCGGGCTGAGCAAGGTCAGCCGAGCAGATCAGCCACGTCGAGCATGCGCTGGGCGACTTCAGCCAGTTTGAGGTTCTTGTCCATGGCCAGCCGGCGCAGCTTGGAATAGGCCTCGTCCTCACTGCATTGCTGGCGTTCCATCAGCAAGCCCTTGGCGCGCTCGACCACCTTGCGCTCGGCGAGCTTGTTGCGAGTCTCTTCGAGTTCGTTGCGCAGCTCCTGCTCGACCTTGAAGCGCGTGACGGCCACATCCAGCACCGCCTTGACGCGATCGGCCGACAGTCCGGCCACCACATAGGCCGACACGCCGGCCTTGATGGCCTCGTGCATCTTCTCGCGGTCGTCATCTTCGGTGAAGCAGACAATGGGGCGACGCGCGCTCGCTGTTGCGGCGACCACTTGCTTCAAGGCGGCGTCGGACTGCTCGTCGACGATGATCAGGTCCGGCTGCAGCTTGGTGATCTGGGCCTCGAGGTCATCCGACGGCGGCAGGGCCGCCAGGATGTTGTAGCCGTTTTCCAGCAGGCCGATGCGCAGCGCGCGGGCGCGGTCGGCCTGTTCGATCGCGGCTTCGTCGGCGCCGTCGGGAGCGACCAGCGAATTGACCACGACGATCTTCAATCTTCTCGAATCGTTCATTATTTGATAACCAAGAACAGGCCGGCATTGGCCACACAGTGAGTACTTTACAATAGGCGTTTGCAAGAAGCTTGCCATCGCCTTCACTGTCGGCTCCCTACTCCTTCCCTACCCGCTCCCCATGTTAGTTCTTGGCGTCGAATCCTCTTGCGACGAAACCGGCATCGCTTTGTATGACACCGAGCGCGGGCTGCGCGCCCATGCGCTGCATTCGCAGGTCGCGATGCATGAAGAGTACGGCGGCGTTGTGCCGGAACTGGCCTCGCGCGACCATGTGCGGCGCGCCATACCGCTGCTGGAGCAGGTCATGGCCGACAGCGGCGCGACGCTGCAAGACATTGATGCCATCGCCTACACCCAGGGCCCGGGACTGGCCGGTGCACTGCTGGTCGGCGCCTCGGTCGCCAACGGACTGGCGCTCGCGCTGGACAGGCCGGTGCTGGGCGTGCATCACCTCGAAGGCCATCTGCTGTCGCCGCTGCTGTCGGCCAGGCCGCCGTCTTTTCCATTCATCGCCTTGCTGGTCTCGGGCGGCCATACGCAGCTGATGCGTGTCGACGGCGTCGGCCAGTACACGCTGCTGGGCGAGACGCTGGACGATGCCGCCGGCGAGGCCTTCGACAAATCCGCCAAGCTGCTCGGGCTCGGCTATCCGGGCGGGCCGGCCATTTCGCGGCTGGCGGAATTCGGTGATCCTGCAGTCTACAAGCTGCCGCGACCGATGCTGCATTCGGGGAATCTGGAATTCAGTTTTTCAGGCTTGAAGACTGCCGTGCTCACGCTGGTGAAACAGCAGGCCGGCAATCTGTGCGAGCAGAACAAGGCCAATATTGCGCGCGCCTTCGTCGATGCCATCGTCGAGGTGCTGGTCGCCAAATGCCTGAAGGCGCTCAAGGAAACGGGGATGAAGCGGCTGGTGATCGCCGGCGGCGTCGGTGCCAACCAGCAGCTGCGCGCGGCACTCGACGAGGCGGCGGCGCGCAAGCGCTTCGAGGTGTTTTATCCGGAACTGGCGCTGTGCACCGACAACGGCGCGATGATTGCCTTTGCCGGCGCCCTGCGCCTGCAGGCCAACCCGGCGGCGGCCAGCCGCGACTATGGCTTCAATGTGAAGCCGCGCTGGCCGCTGGATGCGATTGATGCGTGACGCGCTCTCTGCGCACAGCGGCCTTCAAGGCCAGCCCTGAGGCACTGAGAGACTGAGGCACTGAGGCACCCAGGGCCACAGGCACTGGCCCTCAGCCTGCTTTTTTACCGATCCGGCTTTCCTTGCCGCTCAGCAGGTTGGCGATGTTCTTGCGGTGACGGTAGACCAACAGCACACTCATCAGCGCGACCGCAGCCAGTCGCAGATCGGGCCCGAACAGCAGCGTGTAATAGAACGGCGCGAACACCGATGAAATCAGCGCGGCCAGCGATGAATAGCGGAAGGCATAGGCGACCACGGTCCAGGTCACCAGCGTCGCCAGGCCAAGAATGGGGTTCAGGCCCAGCAGCACACCCAGCGCCGTCGCCACGCCCTTGCCGCCCTTGAAGCGGAAGAACAGCGGCCACAAGTGACCGGCAAACACGGCCAGCGCCACCAGCGCGATGCCCGCATCGCCGAGACCAAGGCGCTCGTCAAATTGCACTGCCAGCCCGACCGCAATCCAGCCTTTCACGCAATCGCCGACCAGGGTCAATACCGCCGCCAGTTTGTTGCCGGTCCTGAGCACATTGGTCGCACCCGGATTGCCGGAGCCGAAAGTCCGCGGGTCTTCCAGACGGAATAATTTGCTGACGACAATGGCAAAAGAGATCGAGCCGAGCAGGTAAGCGGCCATCGCAGCGCCGATGGCGATCAGTACCGGATTCATGGGGTTTCCTTCAGGTCAAGGCATACATTATGCATGAGCGACTGCGCCGGACTGCAGGCTGCTGCAGGCTGCTACTGGCGTTCACAGGGGTCAGGCACGCGGATGGTGCTGCGCATGAATCTGCTTCAGGCGTTCCCGTGCGACATGCGTGTAGATCTGCGTGGTCGAGATGTCGGCATGGCCCAGCAGCAGCTGCACCACGCGCAAATCGGCACCATGGTTCAGCAGGTGGGTGGCGAAGGCATGGCGCAAGGTATGGGGCGACAGCGGTGCGTTGATGCCGGCCTTGAGCGCGTGTTTCTTGATCAGGGTCCAGAACATCTGGCGGGTCATCGGGCCGCCCAGTGCGGTCACGAACAAGGCATCGGACACCTTGCCGTCGAGGATGGCCGCGCGCGCCTCGGCGAGATAACGCTCCATCCAGCGCCTGGCCTCTTCGCCGAACGGTACCAAGCGGGTCTTGTCGCCCTTGCCGGTCACACGCACCGCACCTTCGTTCATCCCGACCTCGACGCCTTTGATCAGGACCAGTTCCGATACGCGCAAGCCGCTCGCATACATCAGCTCCAGCATCGTGCGGTCGCGCAGGCCCAGCGGCGTGTTCACATCGGGCGCCGCCAGCAAGGATTCGACATGCTGCTCAGACAGCGTCTTGGGGAAGCGCGGCGGCTGTTTGGCCGACTTCATCCTCAGACAGGGATCCGCGGCCACGCGGTGCATGCGCAGCGCGTACTGGTAAAAGCGCTTCAAGACAGCCAGCCGGCGGTTCGACGAGCTCGCCTTGCTGCTCGCATGCCGGAAGGCGAAGTAGCCATTCAGGTCGACATCGGTGGCCTGGTACAGCGTCTTGTGTTTTTCGGCGTGCAGCCAGTCGGCAAACAGCAACAGGTCGCGCCGGTAGGCATCACGCGTATTTTGCGACAGCCCGTCTTCCAGCCACAGCACATCGCAAAATTCATCGATGATGGCGGCGCCGGGCCGCTGCTCGTCGAGCGACGCTGCCGTCTCGGCCACCGTGCCGATGGCTGGCTTTCGTCGGGCCGTCGCCATCAATAGCCCGGCACCTGTTCATGCTGCAGCAGCCAGCGCTTCACTTCATGATGGAAGCCGCCGTCATGCAATGCATAACCGCCAAAGCCGCCGATGCCGCCGGTGGCGGTCACCCGATGACAGGGAATCGCCAGCGGGAACCAGTTAGCCCCGCAGGCCTGGCCGACCGCGCGCGGTGCCGAGCCGATGTGCCTGGCCACCTGGCCATAGGTCAGGACCTGGCCACGCGGAATCGAGAGTATGGTTTGCCACACCTTGCGCTGGTGGGCGGTGCCGACCTCGGGCAGATCCAGCGTGAAGCTGAAGTCCGGGTCTTTCAGATAGGCGCGCAACTGGGACGCCACTTCTTTGGCCAGCGGGTCGCGCGCCGGCTTGGCGTCATAGGTCTTGGGCAGGTAGGTCAGTTCCTGCAACGCACCGTGGTCAACCCGAATGCCTACGCCGCCAAACGGCGCCGGCACGATCGCCGTGAACAGCCCGGCAGCTTCTTTGCTCATCACATCCTCCTGTGCCCGCTGTATTGCGGCCGGCAGACCGGGCTCAACCGAATACCAGTCGCGGCAGCCACAGCGACAATTGCGGCAGATAGGTAATCATCAGCAGGAAGGCGATCATCGTCAACAGCCACGGCAAGACCGCCACCGTCAGCTCACTGATGCCCATTTTCGCGATGCCGGAGGCCACATACAAGTTCAGGCCCACCGGCGGGTGGCACATGCCAATTTCCATGTTCACCACCATGATGATGCCAAAGTGCACAGGGTCGACGCCCAGCGCGGTGGCGACCGGGAACAGGATGGGTGCCATGATCAGCACGATGGACGAGGGTTCCATCACATTGCCGGCCAGCAGCAGCAGCAGATTCACCACCAGCAGGAAGCTGACCTGGCCCAGGCCCTTGTCCATGATCCAGCCTGCCATCGCCTGCGGTATGCCTTCGCTGGTCATGAGGAAGGAAAACAGTACCGCATTGGTGATGATGTAGAGCAGCATCGCCGACATCGCCGCCGAATCCAGCAAGACCTTCGGCACCTGCTTCAGGTTCAGGTCTTTGTAAACGAAGACGGCGATCGCGAAGGCATAGACGGCCGACACCGCTGCCGCCTCGGTCGGCGTGAACGCGCCGCTGTAGATGCCGCCGATGACCACCACGATCAGCAGCAAGCCCCACAGGCTTCCCCGGAACGCCCGCCAGCGCTGGGTAAAGCTGGCGCGCGGCAGGCGCGGATAGTCATTTTTACGGGCCAGCACCCAGGTCGTCAGCCCGAGCAGGAAGGCCAGCAGCAGGCCCGGCACCACACCGGCCATGAACAGCTTGCCGACCGAGGT
>JACCDY010065091.1_pt1 | contig 21691 bp, 19 predicted proteins | sample 7446391 | NCBI WGS metagenome assembly JACCDY01 (sample SAMN15323451, study PRJNA562643) | freshwater metagenome | isolation source: river surface water | place: USA:Blue River Watershed | collected 2017-08-18 | reverse complement strand
TTGAGGATGCAAAGGGTGGGTTACCTTTGATGGCAAGGATCCGCGTGGTGGAATTGAGTACTGGTAAAGTGGTTTTTTCTGACAGTGTGTCGAACTTTTTCATTCCACTGACTGCCGGCGGAAACTATGCCTTGTTCGCTACAGCGAAGGGTTACGTGCCACAGAGTTTGAATTTTCAGCCAACGGCATCTACGTTGGATCAGCCGTTTAAAGTGGTGGCGAAATTGATTCCCATTAACAATAACGCCGTGTTTGTGTTGCAGAATTTGTTTTTTGATACCGACAAATTTGATTTGAAATCGGAGAGTACCGAAGAATTAACCCAATTGGTGGAGTTGATGAAGATGAATCCGAAAATGGAGGTGATGATTACCGGACATACCGATAACCAAGGTGCGGTGGACTACAACGTAAAATTGTCTGAAAATCGCGCTGCGGCGGTGGTAACCTATTTGGTAAAAGCAGGCATTGCGCCGGCGAGATTAAAATCAAAAGGGTATGGTGATTCGCGGCCTGCGGCCGCGAATGATACGGAGGCCGGACGGGCGAAGAACCGACGTATTGAGTTGGTGATTCTCAAAGTATCATAACCCCGTCATGTCTGGCTGTCCGGCCAGCATCCACGCCGTATACCAATAACTTGAAACCGAGGTGATTGCGGCACGCATTCTGTCTTCTACCATGTGGTTGAGGCTATTTTCGTAAGCCAAAGCAAAGTCCGTTTTCACTTGCTTTTTGGTTTTCCCTTTTCCATCGGTGGTGAGTTCGTATTTCCGCTCTTCGCCCCAAGTTTGACTCAACTGTTTTTCATGCATTAACACATCGGGCAGGTGTTTGTGTGATGTTTCAATGCAATGCCAAAGACTGTCGTTCGGATTTTCTAAATATCCAGCCCTCGGCACGAGCAAGTTGTATTGACTTAAGCTGATCTCTGGAATGCGGGTTTCCCAAAGGGCATGGATGCCTTTTTGTTGGGTGAACTGACCATCGTAATTCATGGTGGTATGCAAGGGAACATGGGCGTCGGCCACGTAGTGGCCGATATCTGCCGACAGCTGAAGAATCCTTTCTACATCCTTGTTTTTGAAAGCTTCGGTTAGTCGATACAGCATGGTTTGAACATGATAAGGTACAATGCCATAGGCAAAGAGGGTGTCGGCCGAATATTTTTCTACAGCTTGCTTCCAAAATTTGGGCAAAGTGTCGATGGGCATCGCCTGCTCATATCGCTCTAAGTCGATATAATGTCGGCATGCCTCAGCTGTATCCGTATATCGACGTTCATCTGGGTCTACCGCGTGTTCGGTGATGAAATCGATGTGCGACTTATAAAATCCAAACAGGGGTTGTGGTAAGGCGAAAACTGCTTGGCGGTTGATGGTTTTGTGGCCCAAAAATCCCCATGCCAACAATTGAGTCTGCGCCAAGGAACACAGCAAAACAAGGGCAATTTCTTTGCGATATTGATGGAAGATGCCAAGCATTTCAGTGAAAGCGGTTGATGGGGGTTTGCCGTTATTTTCAGGAGGTAGTTAATTGTATACGGTGAGCTGGGAAACGGAAAAAATTTGAGTAATTAATCCAATTTGAGGGCCCTTAAGTAAAGTTGTACCGTGTTTTGTAAACCGTGGTAAAGCGCATCGCAGACCAGTGCATGTCCGATCGAAACCTCCATCAATCCGGGTAGATTTTTGGCCAAATAATTCAGGTTGTGTAGGTCTAGGTCATGTCCGGCATTGATGCCCAAATTTGCTTCCATTGCCGCTTTGGCGGTGGCTACATAGGGTTCAATGGCTTTGGCTGGATCTTGGTGGAACTGCGCGGCATAGGCTTCTGTGTAGAGTTCTATGCGATCGGTTCCGGTGGCTTTTGCGGATGCAATGAGGGCGGGGTTGGGATCCAAAAAAATCGAGACACGGGCGCCGGTTTGCTTGATCCGTGCAATGATTTGGGTGAGGAATTCTTGGTGTGTTTGGGTATCCCATCCGGCATTGGAAGTGAGCACGTGCGGGGGGTCTGGCACCAAGGTTACTTGGTGGGGTTTTACGCGTTCGATGAGTTGTAGAAAGTCTTCGGAAGGGTATCCTTCGATGTTGAATTCTGTGGTGACGTGATTGGCCAAATCGTGCACGTCTGTGAAGCGGATATGTCGCTCATCCGGACGTGGATGCACAGTAATGCCTTGCGCTCCAAAGCGTTCACAGTCCAGGGCCACGTTGAGCACATTGGGGTTGTTGCCACCGCGCGCATTTCTGATTGTGGCGATTTTGTTGACGTTGACGGAGAGTTTGGGAGACATTATTTCAGCCATAATGATACAAAAATACGGGGTTGTAAGGGGTTTTCTGTTGTGTTTTTGATGATGATTTCGCTGCGTGCGGCCATATGGATTTGCCAGTGCGGGTGTTTGTTGTGGTGGTGTGAGAGGTTGTGTTTTAAGGTGTATTGGAGGAGGGTGTTGAGGGCAATTCCTTTTTGTGAAAGGGTGAAGTGGGTGATTTCATGGGATAGGGTTTGTTGGGTGAAATACAAGGGTGTTTCGGTATCAAAGGCGATGCATTCGGCGGCCCATTTCAGGGGTGAGAAAGGGTGTCTGTGGATAAAGGTAAAGGCGTAAAGGCAAGAGGCTTGGGAGGATTGGGGCTGGGGGACGATGGTGATTTGATGTTCAAGGGTATTTGCCGGATTTTGTTGGTATTTGAGGATGAGGGTGATTTTGTGTGCGGGTTTTGTTGGGATGATTTCGTTGTTCCACTGCCAGATTCCTTGAAGGTGTAGGTGGTTTTTGAGTCGTTGTTCCCAGAGGCATTGATGTCGGTAGGATAATGGTCGCTCCAGATTTTGATTGGGCAAAAGGGGTTGTTTGAGTTCCACGGCCCACCGCAAGCTTTGCTTGCCGGTGGTGCCGTGGGAAAAGGTGGCGGAGCCACTCCAATGGTTGGGACTGAGTTGATTAAATAGTCCTTGGGGTGGTCTGAATTGGTTGTGTATCACATAGCCGCGAAGCGAAATATCGGATTGTCGGTTGAGCGGGAGTATCCAGCCGGCCACGGCGGCGGGTTTGGGCGTTTGGTTGGGTTGGTATTGTAGTGCAAGATGCATAAACGCCAAACCGCCGCCGGGGGTGTGTTGGGTTATCCAACATTCAGGATAATGGAACATGCGGCCCGCGCGCAGCGCGGGCCGCGGCCAGTCTGCCTTGCTCTGCCACATCCGGTCGTACCGATAACTACTCCACGATGCCCCAGCTTTCCCCAATAATAGCGCCCCCGTTACATGCTCCTGCCAAGTATTGTTCTCATAGGCTCGCTGTCGCTCGGAAGCAAAATTGCCATCGGTAATCAAACTGCTCATCCCACCCATGGAATCCAATCGGGCCGAAACCCGCCCTCGCGAAACTGCCGTAATCACCCGCAATCTTCCGCCCAATACCCTATACCCCATGGCCAATCCCGTATGTCCCTGGTATTCGTCCCAACCCCGCTTTTCTGATAATCCCCAGTCTGGCGTTCGTCGTGCCCAAATGATGGGTGCATTCCAGAAGCCCGACATCCCCGCTTGTACCAGACCCTGTCCGAGTTGTAGGGTGTATCGACCGAAAATCAGTGATTCAATTCCTCGAAATGCCGAAACACGAAGGTGGTAATTCGTAAATATGGCACTGAGATTTTTGCGATTTGGGACAATGCGGAACCATTCTCCGGGATCGCGCTGCAAGGAAGCACCCAGTGATACTGTTTTGTTGTTGTTGATCCTAACCTGCATTTGATACCCGCTTCCTTCACTGCTCCCAATGTCGTTCCACAGCGTTTTTCCACCCATCAAAACGGTTGTTTTACATGTTTGGGCTGCTGCTAACCATTGTTTCCACTGCCATTGCAAGGGGATGTCGCAAACCAAGAATTTTTGGATCGCCGCAATACGTTCAACGGAAAAACCACATTGGATCAACTCCGCCGGATCCAAAATGTCGCCAAACCGCTGTTTGTGCTGCACCACATTCATGGCTTCCTCTTCTGAGAGCAAAGGATGCCATAAAATGTCTCCATCTTTGATCTGATTGATATATAATACACTATCTCCAAACTGCGATTTCTTTCCTCCTGGGTCATTCGCATTTTTGTTCCATGCGCTATCGCTGTGCATCGCCAAAGATTCATCCTCACAACCTTCACTGTGACTGTGCGATTGTGCCTGTCCCGCAGCAGCGTGTAGCGATATTACTCCCAACGATAGCGCACTTGCCATCCGTAAACCATTCCCAAGGGCCTCAGCCACTTTCCTTCCAATCCTCCACGCCATGATTTTGTTGTATAGTAAATGCCCCATCTCAGGGGTTGTTGTGTGCTATTGATTGCCATCATCGCGGCAAATCCTCCTTGCAGCGGCTTTGTACCACCCAGTTCTATGTACTGTTGTTGTGGTGAATAAACAGCTTGCACAAAAGGGATAATGCCGCCCCGTTTGGTTGATTTGGCCAATTTTTTTGTGGTGTTGCCCACCCACATCAGTTGGAATAATTGCTCGTTGTATTGCCAACTGCCTTCCATTGATTGTATTGAGGGTCCCAACAGTAGTCTTTTTAACGCATCGCCTTGAAAAGAACCGGGGGTCAACACATTGCGATAATGCGCAGTGAATGTGCCGGTTCGATCGGTTTGAAATAGGTATTGCAGATCCAGTAAGCCGCCCCACTGAGATTGGGTGTGCAGACCGCCGATGCCAACACTGATTTGTTGGTTACGCATCAATGATAAACGATGTGAGATCATCCCTGTTTGGGTATTCCATTCATTCGACCCCTTGTTTTCATAGCTTAAACGCCACCTGGGTGTGATGTGGTTCACGCTAACATCCCTCAATCCTTGCACAGTGAGACCGTAGTTGCGAAAAATGCAAAAAGTTTCTGAGTTACCCCGCTGAATATCGCCCAAAAACAGGTTTGGGAATGCCATTTGGGTTATATCGGTGGATGGTGTTGAGGATGCAGCGGGTGGGGTGGACTGGCAGAAAAGTACCGGCAAGTGCAACATCGAAAAGAGGAGAAAATTCAACTTTCCGATATCCCTGCCGCGCCTTGTCATTCCAATTGTTCCTTGAGTTTGATGAGTGTTTCCCTGAATCCCCTGAGTTCTTGTATCAGCTTTGCTTGTGGCGTAATTCCATCGTCGTTTCGCTTTACTGATTTGGAGACGCTCGACAGTTTTAACCCTTTGTTATGTGAAAGATAGTGAATTTCTTTCAGCACCTCCAGGTCCTTCTGGGTGTAAAACCGATCGCCCTTTTTGTTTTTCATGGGCTTGATTTGCGGAAAATTCTTCTCCCAAAAGCGAAGGGTACTGGCTGGAACACCGATGATTGCGGCCGCTTCGCCAATTTTCATGTATTTTTTTTCGGTGCTGTTTTCCATGCGATGCTACAAAGGTAATGGGGTTGGAGATTAATCGAAACGGGTGGCTTCCCGCTGCGATAGTTCGATCATTTTTTGGTATTGTTCATCGCTCAAATCGTTGCGATAGAAGAAGGCTGGGTTCAATGGATTCTTGTGTTTGCGCACTTCATAATGCAAATGGCTGCCGGTAGATCGCCCGGTGTTCCCAACATAGCCAATCAGCTGTCCGCGTTTGATTTTCTGTCCTCCTCGCACGGCGAAACGACTCAAATGTCCGTAAAGCGTGGTATACCCGTTTCCGTGGTTGATGATGATGTGGTTGCCGTAGCCCCAGGGTTCGGTTTTGGTGAGGACAACACTGCCGCTAGCGGTTGCGTATACCTCGGTGCCTGTGGGTGCGGTAAAGTCCATGCCGGGGTGAAACGAAGGCGTATGATAGAAGGGGTCGCGACGGTATCCAAAGCCAGAGGCCATCTGACGGAGATCTTTATTGGCCACGGGCATGATGGCGGGGATGGCGTCAATGGCGGTAATTCGGTTTTTGGATAGTTTTTGCAATTTGATGAAGCTGGCTTCTTGGGCTAGTGCTAGTGCTTCGAGCTGATCGGCTTTTTGTTTGATGCGCATCAGCATTTTGCCATTGGGCATCTGAGAGAGTTCGGCGTAGTCTTTTCCACGAAAATCGGTGGGTTTGGGCGGCGCTACATTGAAAATCGCCCGGTATAGGTTGATGTCTTTGTCTTCAAGGTCGGCGAGCCGCGATTCCAACGCTTGAATTTGTCGGTTCACTGTTTCCAATTCCCTCAATACGGCGAGCGGATTTTGTTGGCTGGGCAGGAGGTTGAATCGCACATAAAAGTGACTGATGAGAAAACTCAATCCCACAACCAGGACCACAAACAACGAGGTGGCACCAAGTCTGCGCCAAAGCACATAGCTCCGGTGTTCAGACACCCGTTCAAAGCTCAGTGATTTGGGGTTGTAAAAATATTTTGTTCTCCGTGCCATGGGCGGTGGTTAGGGTGCAGTTTTTGGGTGGTCAAAAATCATTCCGCAAAGTGCTTTTTATAAGCTTTTGCCCTCAAAACGTACTCGTCAACATTGTTTTGGATTTGGGATTCGACTTCCGGACCCAGGGTTTTAACCACTTTGGCGGGGGTTCCCAAGACCAGGGAATAGGGAGGAATGATCATGCCTTGTGGTACCATGGCGTTGGCACCAATGATGCTGTATTCGCCAATTTGAGCATGGTTTAACACGGTTGCGTGCATGCCAACCAGCACGTGATGTGACAGTGTGGCTCCGTGAACGATGGCGGTATGTCCGATCACGCAATCAGCGCCGATGGTACAAGGGGCACCTGGATCGGCATGGATCACGGCATTGTCTTGGATGTTGGTTCTTGCACCCACAGAGATGGTGTCGGTATCGCCACGAAGGACAGCACCAAACCACAGGGAAGCGTCTGCATCAACGAGAACATCACCGATGGCTGTGGCGTTGGGCGCTACGAATGCACTGGGGTGTATTTGTGGGGGATGTTGCAATTTTTGCAACAATTCATCGGTGGTCATCCTTTCAAAATTGCGTAATTTGCACCTGATGCGCAAGTTATTTCATGGTATTTCAAAGATGTGGGGTGTGGCTGCTGAGCGGGGTAGTTATCGATGTGGAGCGGAAATGGGCGAGGTGGAGGCATTCACTTCTGCTTGGATGTTGGTGGAAGATGGCAGGATCGTGGGCTTGGGTGGGGCTGAGGGTTCTTATGGAGAGGATGTTGGGGCGATGGGTGAGGACGAAATTTTGGAGCGCATAGATTTGGGAGGGGTTGAGGTTTTGCCGGGTTTGGTGGATTCGCATACGCACATTGTTTTTGCGGCGCCGAGGCACGAAGAATTTGAAATGCGATTGCGCGGTGAGAGTTACGAAGCGATTGCGGCAGCCGGGGGAGGGATATTGAATTCAGCGCGCAAGTTACAGGTGATGTCCGAGGATGATTTGTATGCAGCGGCAGCGGATAGATTGAAGGTGATGATTGCCCATGGCACAACCACGGTGGAGATCAAAAGTGGTTACGGGTTAACCACCGAGAGTGAGCTGAAGATGTTGCGGGTGGTAAAGCGATTGAAGCAGGATTTTGATATTTTGATTAAGGCCACTTTTTTGGGAGCGCATGGCATTCCTATGGAGTTTAAGGGGGAGCCAGATAAGTATGTGGATTTGGTGATAACAGACATGTTGCCGAAGGTGGTGGCAGAGGGGTTGGCAGATCATATCGATGTGTTTTGTGATCGTGGGTTTTTTACGGTTGAGCAGACCGATAGAATTTTGAAGGCGGCTGCGGCGATGGGTTTGCCATCGAAAATTCACGCGAATGAGTTGGGGTTAACGGGGGGTGTTCAGGTGGCGGTGGCCAATGGCAGTTGGAGTGCGGATCATTTGGAGCATTGCAGTGAGGTAGAGATTGATTTGTTGCGGTCGTCGTTGGAATTAGAATACGGAGGGACGGTACCAGTAGGATTGCCAGGTACGAGTTATTTTTTGGGGATTCCATATGCTCCGGGGAGGGCATTGATTGATGCGGGATTGCCTTTTGCGATGGCTACTGATTTTAATCCGGGGAGCAGTCCGATAGCGAGTTTGCAAATGGTATGGGCTTTGGGCTGTACGCAACAGAAACTGTTGCCGGCAGAGGCATTTTATGCTGTTACGTGCAACGCAGCGCGGGCGCTGCGTTGCGAAAAAGAAGTTGGCGCGCTGGCCTGCGGCCAGCGCGCCAACTTCTTTACCACCAATACGGTAGACGCCATAAAGGCCATTCCGTATTTTGTTGCGCAAAATCATTGTGATCGCGTATTTGTCAACGGAGAAGAATTTTTGTTGAAATAAATTTTTTCGGTTGAGGGGGACAGCGATGATTTTTGTCGTCTTGTTTTTGTACAAAAACAACATCATTGCAGTCTCTGGAGGAAATATACCGACAATACGCAAATCGCGTCTATAACATCGCCCTGAATCATTTAAGGAATGTTGAAGATGCCGAGGAGGTGGTTCAAGATGTATTTTTAGCCGTACATGAAAAGGCCATGCAGTTTGAGGGGAAGTCAACCCTGGGCACCTGGATTTACCGCATCGCTGTAAATCGTTCCTTGGATAAGTTGAAATCGAGAAGCGCACAAAAACGGGGCTGGGGCGTGTTGCAATATTTTGATGTGTTTACCCAATGGGTGCCGCAGCAGAACACAGAATTCAATCACCCCGGTGTGGCATTGGAATACAAAGAAACCCTCCAACAATGGTTTGGTTGGATCGATCAACTGCCAGAAAAGCAGCGAACAGCCCTGATATTGGTGCGATTGGAAGGATTGGAGATATCGGAAGTCGCACAAATCATGAACATCAGCGTGAAAGCAGTAGATGCATTGCTGTCTCGTGCAAGAAAAAAATTGCTCAAATTCTCACAAAAAAGCGAAGGAAAATGATAAAATTATCGTCTAAGCGACTAGTTAGTAAACGATTTGCAGTGGATGCTAAAGCTGAAACTATCGATAAAACAATGCGTAAATACCAAGACAATGATCCCCTTGCAATGGCGAGCCGCGTAAATCGGGTGGAAATATCCCCATTTGTATTTTCAAGGATAGTTGCGAAGATTGATGCACGGCGTGAAGCAATGTCGGTGCAGGGTTTTGATGCAGGTGCGCAGCGTGTGAATTCGAACTCTAAAGTTCCACTGGCCTGGACTTTTGTTGCGGGTTTTTTGTTGCTTTTGGAAGTGATTGCCTTCAGCGGTGTATCGCCATCCATCCATGACCCAGAGGCCGATACAGTGAATTTACTGGGCGATTTTGTCAATCAAACCGAACAACTATATGTCTATGAGAATTGAATTCAATCGTCGTTGGGTAATGGGACTTTTGTTGCTCAATTTGTTGGTGGTAGCGGGATTTTGGTTGAGCGCGTTTCAGGGGAAGGGCGAGATGGGTAGAAGGAATGGCAGGGGAGAGGGTCCGAAAAAAGAAATTATCAAGCGCTTGCAATTTGAAGATTGGCAAGTGAAAAAATATGAAGGTTTTATCGCATTGCATCGGAAAGCGGTGGGGGAGCGAGAGCGGAAAATCAATGCGTTGAGGCAAACGCTGTTTGAGGGGGTTGGTTCTGGGATGGATTCAACTGAGACGATGCAAATTTGTAAGGAAATTGGTTCGCTTCAAGCAGAAATACATCAAATACATGTGGCCCATTTTAAGCAAATTAAAGGTTTGTGTGAGGGTAGGCAGGTGAAGGCGTTTGAAGAGATGGTGGTTGAATTCAACGAGATGTTTGGACATCGTCCGGGCGGTGAAAAAATGCCAAGAAGGCGGTAATTTGCCCTAGATTTGATGCAATCATGATGGATTTTTTGTTGGGCTTGGGCCTTCGTCGGTTGGTGTTCGGACTTTTGTTCGCAGCGATGGGTCGGCTACATGGGCAAAGCCTGGATTTTCATCATCGGGTTACGTTGGCTGGAAAACCCTTGGTGTTGAATCAGTGGACGGTGTTGCCGGGCGGTTTGGAATGCAAAGTTGATGTGATGCGCTGGTATGTTACGCCATATTTGGCGAACAGACGGCATACCAGAGTAGGTGATGCTTGGCTTCTGGATTTGGCTGATAGCGCAAGTTTACATCGCCAAGTATATGCTCGTAAAGTTGATTTTGCTGTTTTGCTGTTGTTTGGCGTGGATAGTTTGTTGCAGCGCGGCGGGGTGATGGATGGCGATTTGGATCCAGTTTACGGGATGTATTGGACTTGGCAATCGGGGTATATCCAATTTAAATTGGAGGGGTTGTTGCGGGATTCGGCGGGTGAACGGAAATTGGAATTGCATTTGGGAGGATTTGAGGGTGAGAATAAAACCTCAATGGCGTCATATGGATTTTTTCTAGATGCAATTCACGGTGGTAAACGACCATCAAAACGTAATTTGGGTTTTGTTTGGGCATTGGATTCGCTGCTGTTGAATTTGGGCGATGAGGTACGTGTGATGTCACCCAGCTCCGCTGGGCGCAGATACTATTCGTTGGTTGCCGAAGGTATTTGGGTAGATGATGAGATATCGGTGTCGCCTAGGCATCGAAATGTATTGAATAGCGTGAGACGCAGAAATCGTTTGGAATAAGAAGATGAGAAGGACAGGCTGGATTGGGATTGTTTGTGTTGCCTTGAGCGGCTGTGTGATTTTGGGATATGCGGGGGGTGGATTGGGCGATGCGAAATCTGTGGAGCGCAGGTATGAGCGATTGTCGCGGGAGGGATGGCCAAAGCCCATATTGGTATTTTCGAATGGTGTGAACGTGGATGCAGAAATTGCTTTGGGCAGGGTTTTGTTTTACGATGAATCGCTATCGGCGGATGGCAAAGTGAGCTGTGGCAGCTGTCATACGTCGTACACGGCATTTGCACACGTGGACCACAAATTGAGTCACGGTGTTTTCGATAGGGAGGGCCGGCGCAACGCGCCGGCCCTCATGAACCTCGCTTGGCAATCGGGATTCATGTGGGACGGTGCCATCCAACATCTGGAGTTGCAATCCATGGCACCCATCGCCGCACACACAGAAATGGGCATGTCGCTCCAAGACTATTTGAATGGCATAAAACAAAATCCGCGGTATCAATCCCTGTTTGCCTTAGCGTACCCAAATCAGCCGATTTCATTGCCCCTGGCGCTAAAAGCCATCGCCCGGTTTGAGCTCACATTTGTGAGTGATCAGTCTCGATACGATTCCATGCGTCGACAACAGATCAGCTTTACCCAACAAGAAAATAGGGGGTATGCGTTGTTTCAAAAATTCTGCGCGGCTTGTCATTCCGAGCCCCTGTTTACCCGTCCCGGATACGAATACAATGGATGGGCTGATGGGTTGAACGGCATGGATTCTGCGGGTGTTGGGGTGAGTGGTTTGGATAGGGGTAGGGCGCTGGTTACAGGTTTGGTGAATGATGCGTATCACATGAAGATTCCTACGTTGCGGAATGTGGAGGTGAGTTTTCCGTATATGCATAATGGCGGGTTTCAATCTTTATATCAGGTGGTGAAAAACTATTCAGGAAAGCGGTTGGTGGTTCGGGGCGATGGGGGTGGTTCGGGTATTGCTGGGGATTCTGGTGAGGGGCAGCGAAAGGTGATTGATATATCGTTGGATGCCAATGAGCGCGTGGATTTGGTGGCTTTTTTGATGACGTTGACCGATCGGAAATTTTTGTATTCCAAGGATTTTGTGGATCCTCGACAATCGCCAAGAAAATGAGATGGAGAAAAAAAGAAGAAAATGCGCGTGATTGGTTGAACTTTGTCGTCTAAGGGACAGTATGTTACGAAAAATACACTTCTTCTGTTTGTTGATGATGGGCGGATCGGCCATCGCCCAAACCAATCCAGGGATCACTCAATGGATTCAAAATACCACCAATATCAAGGGCCGGCATTATGTAAAAGGCAATTCAACTCCGGTGGCGGATGATGTGCTGGCGAATGTTCAAAAGGTGCAATACTCCACGGATTGGGTGTATGTGACAACTACTGGAATTCCATCATACATCACGGGTCCGTTTTTGGATGGCAATCCCAGTTTGGCGCAAAATCAGAATGCGATTTTCAAAATATCCCTGAAGCCAGTGAAAAATTCGGGTACACCAACGAATACAACCGGCGGTAATATTGGGATTTTTATCAATGGGGTTGCTTTGTTTGATTACAGAGATGGTGTGAGTTGGAGCAATGCGCAGCAAGCGTTGAAAGGCGGGCCGCTTATGGGGATGGGCGACAATGTTTGGAACCGTGATGCTGTGGTTGCTGAGCGGGGTGGGTTTGATTGTGCGAAAGGACATCCGGCGATGGGCAATTATCACCATCATCAAAATCCTTCGGCGTTCAAATTGGATAAAAAGGTGATATCGAATGTCTGCGATTTGTATGCGGCAGACGGTTTGTATTTGATTGATAGTACGCAACATGCCCCTTTGTTGGGCTATGCGGTAGATGGTTTCCCGATATATGGTGCCTATGGATTCAAGAATGTGGATGGTACCGGTGGATTGGTTCGAATGAAAAGTAGCTACAAACTAAGAAACATTACGGTGAGAACCCATTATGCCGATGGTTCCGATGTAGTGGATGGTCCGGCCGTGAATTCAACCTATCCTTTGGGTTTGTTTCGGGAGGATTATGAGTACGTGGCACCGTCTGCTCAGCAAAGCGAGTATCTGGATGAGCACAACGGTCGTTTTTGTGTAACCCCAGAATACCCCAACGGCATATATTGCTATTTCGCCACGGTGGATGCTCAATGGAATTCGAGCTATCCTTATGTGGTGGGACCAACCTATTATGGTGTGCGCACGGCATCAAAGGTAACTTCAGTAACAGAAGCGGTGACTACGTATGTGCCTCAATCTAATGGTCTTTCACAGAAAGAGATTGTGAAAGTTTCGCTGTATCCCAATCCATCTTCTGATGTGTTGGTGGTTCAAATTGCGAAGTATCTATCAACAAATGTGGTGATTGAATTGATGGATTTACAGGGACGTGTAATGGATCAACAAACCGTTTACGCTGGCAGTACCATGGCACATTTCGATCTAAGAAAAATGTATTCAGGCGATTATTTGGTGCGGGTGAATGCGCCCAACGTAGTGATCACTGAACGCGTGGTGGTCTTGAAGGATTGATATAGTTTTTTAGGAAGCTTTCAGTCTGAATGGTTAGGTGCGCCAATGTCGATGTTAATTGGGTCATTTACGATGAGTATTGGATGGGGTTTAATGCCATTTGTGTAATATTTTTATGACATTTCTATGACAAAGCAACCTTATTGTTTGTCGTGAAATGTTGAATTCCCGCTGTGTTTGAGAGGGGATAGCCCTTTTTGTTGAATTTGCGAATGTCTATTTTCAAACAAAGGGTATTTATTACCAAAAAGTTATTGTTGAAATTACCATAACTCAATTATTCGGCTATATTTGAGCCAATAAAATTAATTTTACATGAAAAAAATAACTACTCTCGCCGTGTTCGCCGCCCTCGTTGGTAGCAGCTTGGCTCAAATCGCTGGTACATGGACTTTGTCGCCAGTAGAAACTTCTTTGGCGGTAGGACCTGCCAAAGGTGATTATGGTTGGTGGAAAGTACCTGCAGCGGAAATTACTGGTGCACGTACTTGTCAGTACGATGACGAGTTTGTATTCAATGCAGACGGTACTTACAAAATGAATTTCCAAGGTTCAACCTTCGTTGAAGGATGGATGGGTGGAAGTTTTGCTTGTGGAACTCCTGTAGCTCCTTTTGATGGTTCAGGTAATGCAACTTGGAAGTACGATGCGGCCAAAGGTACTGTTACCTTGTACGGTAAGGGTGCTTTCATCGGTTTGCCAAAGGCCTATAACGGTGGTGAATTGTCGAAAGTGGCTGATGCCAAAGATTCTATCACTTACGAAGTATCTGTTACCGGAAGCAACATGTCTGTAGATATTTCAATTGGTGGTGGATACTGGCACTTCGAATTGGTGAAGAAAATGCCTGAAATCAACCCAGTTGGTTTGTGGAAATTGCGTCCAGTAGAAACTTCAATGGCCGTAGGACCTGCCAAAGGCGATTTCGGTTGGTGGAAAGTTCCTGCAGCGGAAATTACCGGTGTGCGTGCTTGTCAGTACGACGATATCTACAACTTCGATGCAGACGGTACATTCAAAAATGAATTGCAAGGTTCAACCTTCTTGGAAGGATGGCAGGGTGGTTCATTTGCTTGCGGTACGCCAGTAGCTCCTCACGATGGTGCCAATGCAGGTAAGTGGTCAGCCAACAAAAACAACGGAACCATCACTTTGGTGGGTAAAGGTTCATACTTGGGATTGCCAAAGGCCTATAACGGTGGTGAATTGTCTGCGCCAGCAAACGCAAAAGACACAATTACTTACGAAGTTGCTATCGTTGCAGATACCATGAAAGTAGACATCGGAATTGGTAATGGTGCATACTGGCACTACGAGTTGGTGAAAACCACCCGTCCAGTGAGCGCAGTTAAAAACAATGTTGTTAACGGATTGGTTATCTATCCTAACCCTAGCAACGGCGATTTCAACGTGAGCTTGGCGAATGGTGCTACCATCAATGTCGTTCGAGTATTGAATTTAAGCGGTCAGATCGTGAAGGAAGTGTCTGTGAAAAACAGCTCAGCCCAGATCTCTGCTACCCAATTGGCTGCTGGTGCGTACTTGATCTCTGTTGAGACCAACGAAGGCACTGCAGTTCAGCGCTTTATCAAGCAATAATTTTTTCATAGTTTATATTGGGGGGTGGAAACACCCCCTTTTTTTTATCTTTAACTTCACAAAACCCAATTACTAGATATGCGATTGTCGTTTCAATGCGTCGTGGCTTGCTGTGCGTTCTACGGAACCTCCCTGCAAGGACAAACCAACAATACAGACACCTCCGGAAAGATGGAGGATGTGTTGATTATCGGTTATGGTAAGGCCACAAAAAAAGAATTTACGGGTGCCAACTCCTCCATCAAAGGTCAAGCCTTGGAGAAGTTGAACATTCCACGGATGGACCAAGCCCTGCAAGGTCAGATTCCCGGTGTAGTGGTGAGTACAAACTCAGGTTCTCCTGGAGGTACATCGAGTATTCGCATTCGTGGACTAAGTACGTTTGGCGATAACGATCCACTGATTTTGGTGGATGGTGTTGTATATGACAGTGAGGGATTGAACGCTTTGAACCCGAACGATATCGCATCGATCAACGTATTGAAGGATGCAACTGCCGGTATTTACGGTGTTCGTGCGGCCAATGGCGTAATCATTGTGGAGACAAAGAAAGGACAGCTTAAATCGGCACCGCGTTGGGAAATTTCTGGGTTTCAGGGACTCCAACAAACCGCAAAAAAGTTGGACTTGTTGAATGCAAAGGAATATGCCGTACTGAAGAACGAAATGTTCGCAGCCGGCGGAGAGCCCATGCCATTCAAAAACACCTCTTTGGGTGAGGGTACCAACTGGCAAGATTCGATCTTCAAATTGGCGCCGGTTTACCAGTACAACGCATCGGTGAGTGGGGGTAATGAAAAATCAACCTATTCCATCGGAGGAAGTATATTTAATCAACAGGGAATCGTGGGCTTGGAAAAAGCCAACTTTAACCGCTTAAACGGTCGGGCCAACTTTGATACCCGATTGTCTGACAAATGGCGCTACAGCAGCGTGTTTTTGTACACCAACGAGAAGCGTTCTGCATTGCCAGAAAATGGCATTGGCAGCGTATTGTATAATACCATCAACGCATTTCCTACAGATCCTATTCGCTCATCGAATGGAAAATACACCTACTTAGAAGAGGTGGCTGATATCATCAATCCCTTCGCCCAAATGGAGAATACCTACAACTGGGCCTGGGTAAACAAATTTGTGGGCAAGCAAGAATTAACCGCCGATTTGACCGATAACTTGTCGTTCACCAATCGCTTTAACTACAACTTTGCATTGGTTGATAACAAGTCATTTTCACCTTTATCGTGGTTCGGTCCTGGCAAAGCCCAGAATACGGCCCTCAATGAAAACTTGGATCCCACCATGGTGGAAATCGCACCGGGGACCAAAATTGAGCGAGGTGCTTCTGTTTCTGAAGGACGTGCCACTTATGGCGACTTGAACTTTGAATCATTTTTGAATCATCAAAAAGAATTTACCGGCGGAAACAAGTTGAAAACTACTGCAGGTTTCTCTGTGTTTCAACGCCGTGGCAACTACCTTGGAGGTACTGCCTATAATATTCCCAATAATTCCTTGGAATTCGCCGATATCTCTGCAAACTTGGCAGCGGGCGGATACTTGAATAACGTTTATTCTTGGGAGTTTACCGAGCGATTGCTATCTGCCTTCGTTCGCAGTGAATACAATGTAAAAAATCGCTATTTCTTGTCGGGCATTTTACGTCGCGATGGATCTAGCAAATTTGGTCCAAACGCCCGTTGGGGTTGGTTCCCTACTTTGTCTGGGGCTTGGTTGATTTCAGACGAGGACTTTTACAACATTTCTTGGATGCGTAGCGCCAAGTTGCGTATGAGTTATGGTATTAGCGGAAATGACCAAATCGAGAATTTTGCTTACCGTGGTTTGCTCAACGGTGAGGGGGATTATATTTTCAACGACATCATCGTAAAAGGTGTGGCGATCGGTCGCGCCAGCAACCCTGATTTGAAATGGGAATCAACGTCTCAATTCAACGTGGGGGCGGATGTGACCTTGGGCAAGAAATTCACCACCACGGTGAACTACTTCGTAAAGCGCACCAAGGATTTGTTGTTTCAACCAGAGGTTTCGGGTGTGTTGGGTACTGCCGGACCTGGTAGCTATCCGCCAATCATCAATGCTGGTGACGTATCGAACAGTGGTGTGGAATTGGATGTTCAATACCAAAGTGCCGTGAAAAATCGCTGGAATGTTTCTATGGGATTGAATTTTGCTTATTTGAAAAACGTTGTGCTTAGCACCCCAGAAGGCGTGGATTTCATTCCAGGCGCTGCCTTTGGTGTAGGTGGAAGTACTGCATCGCGATTCCAGAAAGATTACCCCATTGGTTTCTTCATGGGCTATGAAACAGCGGGTATTTTCCAATCGCAAGCAGAAATCGACAATGCAACTGTGAAACAAGCCGGAGCAAAACCTGGTGATTTGAAATTTGTGGATCAGAATGGTGACGGTGTGATCAACTTCTCAGACGACAGCGACAAGAAGATGTTGGGTTCGCCATTGCCCAAATTTACTGCGGGTTATAATTTGAGCCTTTCACGCAAAGGATGGGATATTTCGATGCAGTTGTATGCCGCGGTGGGACAAAAAATCGTCCGTAACTACGAGCGTCAGCAACCCTATGCGAATCAGTTGGCGTATACCATTGATCGATGGACAGGTCCAAACAGTACCAATGTGAATCCTCGTTTGACCACTTCGCTGACCAGAAACAACGTATTCTCTGATTACTATGTGGAAGACGGTTCGTTCTTGCGTTTGCGCAATTTGCAGATTGGATATACGCTCAAAGGACAGTCATTGAAAAAATTGAAAATGGCTGGTTTGCGTGTGTATTTGTCGGCCAATAACCTCTACACCCTCACTAAGTACATGGGCTACGATCCTGATTTGGGTTCAGTGGGTGGTGCTTTGGGTGCAGGTATTGATAACGGTTTCTATCCACAGGCTAGAACCATGATGTTGGGCTTCTCAATTCGTTTCTAAAGATGAAAAAGACAATTTTAACAACCTTAATCGGCGGACTGCTTTTATTACCCCAGTTTGGGTGTGAAAAGTTCTTGGATGTAGATCCTGCCTATACGCAAGATGCGGACAACTATTTTAATACGCCTGTTGATTATCAGCGTGCATTGACTGGGGCTTATGATTTGATGCAAGGATCTTTCTTGTCGGTTTGGATCGGCGAAATCGCTTCAGACAACACCATTGCTGGCGGTGAGAGTGTTACCGATACCAAAGGGTTGCACGAAATCGACGATATGAGCCACGTGGCGGTAAACCAAGAGTTGCGCAACGTGTTTCGTTGGAATTACGCGGGCATCACCCGTGTGAATTTCATCATGGAAAACAAGAACAAGATTGATTTTGCGGGCAAGGAGAACATCTTGGCGCAGGCCTCGTTCTTGCGTGCTTTCTACTACTTTGAATTGGTGAAATTCTTTGGCGATGTGCCATTGGTGGTTGACAAGCGTTTGGGTGCAGACCAGGTGACCAGTTTGGACAGAACGCCCAAAGCAGAGGTGTACAAGCAAATAGAGGCAGACTTGACCTATGCCGCATCTAAATTGGATTGGGCGGCAGCAGAGAAGGGTCGTGTAACCAAAGGTGCAGCGATTGCTTTGTTGGGTAAGGTTCAGTTGTATCAAGATAAGTTTGATGAGGCAGCAGTAACCTTCCAAACGTTGATTGATCAGAATTTGTATAGCTTGATTCCAAACTACAATCAGTTGTTTACCGTGGCAAACGAAGGACACAAAGAGACTGTTTTTGATGTTGAGTACACCGGTGCCGAAGGTGGTGGATATGGTTGCTTGATTTGTTTGGAAGGCAATGCGGGTCCGGGCTTTCAGGGCATCAGACAGTATAAAGGTCCGATCTATGGCGATGGTAACAGTTACAATTTGCCCACCAAGAATTTGTATGATGCATTTGCTCCAACCGATATTCGCAGGGATGCAACGATTTTGGATATCGATGCGTTTATCGCCAAGCAAGCGAAACCCCAGGATATTAGTTATGCGAAGGGTGCGGGTGGACATACGGGCTACTACAACAACAAATACATCAAAAAGGAAGGTGAAATTGGATTGCCTGATAACGATTTGACCAGTCCGGTGAACTACAAAGTGATTCGGTATGCTGATGTGTTGTTGATGGCAGCTGAGGCCAATGCAAGAAAAGCATCGCCCGATGAAAATAAGGCGAAGACCTATTTGAATTTGGTGAGAAAACGGGTGAATTTGAGCGATGTGACCAGTTCAGGTCAGACATTGGTTTCAGACATTTGGAACGAACGCAGATTGGAATTGGCTTGCGAAGGGCATCGTTACTTTGATTTGGTGCGTACCAAGCAAGCGGCAACCTCCTTGACCGGTTTCGTGACGGGTAAGCATGAATTATTTCCCATTCCCCAGGTAGAAATTGATTTGGCGGGTGGTAACTGGAAACAAAATCCTAACTATTAATATTATCTTAGAAAAACTAAAGCTATGAAAACCATAAAAATGTTATTTCTCGGCGTTTTGGGTGCATTTGCCCTCGCTGGATGTGAAGAAGAACCCAGTTTGGGAACTCCGCCAACCACTGCGGATGCGGAATTTACGTATGCCCCAACTGCCACGAATCCAAACGTGATTGAATTCAATGCGAAGAACAAGGATTTGATCGCCAAGTGGGATTTTGGCAATGGCACGAAAGCCGAAGGTCCAACCGTATTGGGTACCTTCCCTTTGAAAGGCACGTATCAAGTTACTTTGACCGTGTTTAATTCAGGCGGAAGCGCATCGACCACACAAACGATTACCATCGCACAAGACGACGCTACCTTATTGAATAATGCAATGTACACACTGTTGACCGGTGGAAGTGCAGGTAAGGGCTACAAAACTTGGGTGATTGATTCAACCCGCGACGGACATATGGGCGTAGGTCCAAATCCTTCAGGTGCAGCAGGTGACTACCCTGAGTGGTGGGCTGCGAAGAAAATGGATAAGTCGAACACAGGTTTGTACAATGACCAGTTCAGATTTCATCTGAAGGGATTTGGCTTTGACCAAATGACTAAAGGGGATGTATATATTAATACAGGCCAAGCAGGTAACTTTCCCGGTGCTACGCAAAACCCCAAAACAGATTACACTGCTCCTTTTGCAGACCAAATGGGTCAAACTTGGACTTTGACAATGGGTACGGACACCACTTTGACCGTTTCTGGTAAATCATTCATCGGCTACTATACCGGCGTGAATACGTACAAAGTGGTTCGCATGTCGGAGAATGAATTGTTCTTGCGTTATGTGGATGCAGCGAACAGTCAATTGGCTTGGTATATTCGTTTGGTGCCTGATACCTATCCTGTTGACAATGGTGGAAGCAATGATCCAACATACACATTGCCTATTGATTTCGAATCGGTTGAGCCCAAGAGCAATACCTTCGGAGGTAGCACTGTGGCTGTGGTAAATAACCCTCATTCAGGCGGTATCAATACCAGTGCAAAAGTGTTGGAAACCGTTCATGGCAATGAGACCTGGGCTGGTTTTTATTTCGATATGACCAACAAGTTCGATTTCAGCAGCAGCAAAACAATTTCTGTGAAAGTTTGGGCTCCTGCAACAGGTACCTTCCGTATCAAATTGGAAAACCGTGATAACACCACAGAATTTGTGGAGAAGGATGTAGATGTTACCGTTGCCAATCAGTGGGTAGAGGTGAGCATTGACTTCAGCGATGCTGTAGCTGGTAAATACGGTCGATTGGTATTGTTCCCAGGTTGGAGCGTTGCCAATGCAGGCACATTTTACGTAGATGATATCAAACAGAAATAACATGCGTCGCATCCTGAATATGGCCATGTTGATGCTTGTTTCCCTGGGTTTATCGCTGGGAATGATGGGCTGCGAAGAGAAGCCCGTTGATCCTGTCGTGCTACCCGATAATTTTACTTGGACGTTGGATTACGCTGCCGCTCCAAAGGGCAAGGTAACCTTTACGATGAAGGCCAACCACGCCAACTATTTCTCGGCTACGTTCAAGGACAAGTCGGGTGATGTTACGTTGGAATCGCCCACGGGGGTAGTTTCTTACACGTTTGCGGCTGATGGAACCTACGAGGTGATATTGAAAGCGCATGCGAGTGCGGCTCAGTATATCTCGGCATTGGACACCGTAAAGATTGAGGCCACAACCTTGGCGGATGGGTATTCAACACCCACGGCATATGCTGGTTACAATTTGGCTTGGGCCGATGAATTTTCTGGCGATGCATTGGATTTGTCGAGCTGGGGCTATGATGTAGGCAATGGTTCTGGTGGATGGGGCAACAATGAGTCTCAGTATTACACTTCGGGCACTGCAAACTGTGTGGTGGGCAATGGCAAATTGACGATTACAGCGAAAAAAGAATCGCAGGGAGGTTTCAATTATACTTCTGCGCGGATTTTGACCAAAGGCAAGCGCGAGTTTCAGTACGGAAGAATTGATATCCGTGCGAGATTGCCCAAAGGACAGGGTATTTGGCCTGCGTTGTGGATGTTGGGATCGAATTTCAGTTCGGTTGGATGGCCCAATTGTGGTGAGTTGGATATCATGGAATTGATTGGTAATCAGCCCAATCGAGTGCATGGTACTGCGCATTTTGGCAATCAGCCACCATCGACGCAGAGAACCGCTTCCTATGGATTGTCGACCGGCAATTTCTCCGATGCCTACCATGTGTTTACCTTGAAGTGGGAGAACAATTTGGTTGAGTGGTATGTAGACGATGTGAAATTTCACACGTTAACTCCGGCGAATACGGGTGGGATTTATCCTTTCAATCAGAAGTTTTTCTTTATTTTCAATATCGCGGTGGGAGGCAATTGGCCGGGTTATCCTGATGGGACCACGGTATTTCCACAGCAGATGGATGTAGATTACGTGCGGGTGTTTCAGAAGAATTGATTCATCACACGAAGTGATTATAAAAGGAGGGGCCCCGCGCAGCGGGGCCCCTCCTTTTTTTTG
>JACCDY011229061.1_pt1 | contig 21710 bp, 25 predicted proteins | sample 7446391 | NCBI WGS metagenome assembly JACCDY01 (sample SAMN15323451, study PRJNA562643) | freshwater metagenome | isolation source: river surface water | place: USA:Blue River Watershed | collected 2017-08-18 | reverse complement strand
TGTTCCCACAAAAAATGAAATACTTCATGCTTGCCATGATGAGTTTAAGTTTGATCTTAATGTACACAAGCGGAGTAAAACCAATTGGCGTTATTAGTACTGCGATCTTTATGGCCCTTGTAGCTGTTTGGGCTTGGCGTTACCCTAGTTCAGTTGAGGAACATGATCGCAGAATCGCTGAAGGTAAGAAGATAGGTTGGTTCAACAACTATATTTAAAATAATGTTTTGAGGGCTTTGACCAAATCCTCAATCATCCCGTCGTCATGAAATGGAGTAGGAGCAAATCGCAACCTCTCAGTGCCAACGTTGACAGTAGGATAATTAATTGGCTGAACATATATGTTGTGATCATTTAATAATGCATCACTCATTGCCTTACACTTTTTAGCTTCCCCGACCAGTACAGGAACAATGTGTGTAGTAGAACAACTCATAAGAGGAAGTCCTGCTTTTACTAATTCTAATTTTAATTTTTGTGCTCTTTCTTGATGACGGTCTCTAATTTCATTGTGCTCTTTTAAATATTTGATTGCGGCCAAAGCACCCGCACATGTAACTGGACTCATACTTGTTGTAAAAATAAAGCCTGCGGCTATACTACGTATTGCGTCAGCAACAATACTATCGCAGGCAATGTAACCTCCCTGCACCCCAAATGCTTTACCTAATGTTCCATTTATAATGTCTATCTCTGCCTCTAGTCCAAACTCTTCTACTTTGCCTCCGCCACGTTGTCCATATAGCCCTACTGCGTGTACTTCATCAATATAGGTAATAGCTTTGTATTTTTTAGCTAATTTACAAATATCTTTTATGTGACCAACATCACCGTCCATACTATAGACGCTTTCAAAAACAACACAAGGCACGTTACCCTGAGCAAAACTAATTTTTAGCTTCTGCTCTAAGTCATCCATATCGTTGTGTTTGAAAATAACTTTTTTGGCTTTACTATGACTAATACCTACAATCATACTGTTGTGATTGTTTTCGTCGCTGATGTATTCAATATTTGGAATAATTTTAGCAAGTGCGATTAGAGTCCATTCGTTGGCTACATAGGCGCTTGAGAAAAGAACCGCTTTTTGTTTTTTATGTAACGTGGCAATCTCGTGTTCTAATGCTACGTGATAGTGACTAGTTCCACCAATGTTTCGAGTACCGCCAGAACCAGACCCTGTTTGATCCAACGCAGTGTGCATTGCGTCAATGACAACTTTGTGCTGACCCATGCCTAGGTAATCGTTACTACACCAATTTACAATATTTTTAATATTATAGGGTCCATACCAAATGGCATTAGGAAACTTGCCGTTTTCTCGAACAATATCGTTAAAAACTCGATATTTGCCACTGTCTTTTAAATCCGCTATTAGTTTTTCAAATGGTTCTTTATTAATCATAGTCAGCTATTTACTTGTTTAAATAAAGTCTATTGACAGAGTTTGAATAAGAGTTTATTATTATAATAAAGGGAAAATATGATTGGTATTATTGGTTATGGTATGGTGGGGAAGGCTGTAGAGTTTGGATTCTCCAAAACACAAGTCATCTGCTCAGACCCAGAGTACAATGATGTATCTGTAGAAGATATTTGCAAACAGGCACCCGACGCTATTTTTGTTTGTGTGCCCACCCCAACCGATGATACCAATTATAGTATCTTGACCAGTGTTTTAGATAGAATAGAATCTACAGGATACATTGGGATAGTGGTTGTTAAGAGTACTATACTTCCAGATTACTTAGTACCGTATAATATAGTTTACAATCCTGAGTTTTTATCTAGAGCAACTGCCAATACTGATTTCACTAATCCGCCATTTGTTTTAATTGGCTGTAATGATGACAGACAGGGTTTCAAGTTAGCCGACATTTATAGAACACAGTCCATTGTCAATATGGACAAAGTATTCTTCACTGATGTCAAAACTGCGGCAATGGCCAAGTATTGCATGAACAGCTTTTATGCTACCAAAGTGACCTTTATGAATCAGATGTATGATGTTGCCCAACAGTTAGGAGTTAAGTGGCCACACGTAACATCCATACTTGCAAATCACCCTTGGATGGGTACGCACCACTTTCAAGTCCCAGGCCCTGATGGTGAGCGTGGTTTTGGCGGGCCTTGCTTACCTAAAGATACAGAAGCATTGGTTAAAGAATTTGACGTAGAATTGCTTAAATCCGTACTTGAAATCAACCAAAAATACAGAAGCTAAATAACATTAGCCCAGCGGTGGGCGTTTAAAAAATACTAAGGAAAAATATGATAATTGACATCAACGTAACCAGTACGTGCAATCTGGCTTGTACTTACTGTTCTGAAGGCTATGAATGCGGCCTATCAACAGCATATGAAGAAAACACTTCCGTAACCCTAGACAATATTGAAGAGTTTATGAGTAAACTCTCAGACCCAAAAAGAGAAATTTATTTTTGGGGAGGTGAACCTTTTATTAATTGGGAATTTTGTAAAGGCGTCATAGAAAAATATAAACATGATTCTAATTATAGTTTCTTCTTTTATACCAATGGAGTATATTTAAGAAAGTATATGAAAGAACTAGTTGCTCTAACAAAAGAATTAGGTGAAAGACTACAGTTCCAAATATCTTATGATGGTAAGGCCGTCAATGATAGAACTAGAGTAGACAAATCAGGAAACGTAAGCTCTGAACTAGTAAAGGCTAACTTCTTGGCTGCTAGAGAAAATGGATTGAATGTTAGAATGAAATCTGTTTTAACTGCTGAAAACTTTCACTTGATATATGAAGCATTCCTAGATGTATATGAACTTACAGGTTCTTATTTCCCCACTCCAGACCTTTACAGCCAATTAACTGAAGAAGAATTTTATCCAAAACTTGAAGTACTCAAACAGGGATTGGCAAAAATTGCAAAATACATTTACACTAATAAATTAAAACCAGAAGTTTTTGCTTGGTTCCAACAGAGTAGACCGCTATGTTCAGCTGGAATCAAATATGTTAGTGTTGACCTAAACGGAGACATTAGTCCTTGCCATGGTTGTATGTATAAGGAATCACATGCACATGTTATGGGTAATATTAATACAACACCTAACATAGATGAACTTATACAAGAACGAAGTGCAATGTATAAAGATGCACTAAAAAATCAACCTTTGGATTGTATGAGTTGCGATAGCCAATTTTGCATGAAGTGTAATGCAGCCACGTTTGAAAAATCAGAGAAAGAAACTTATTTAGAAAAGTGGAGTGATCATACTTCTAATTGGCAAGTATGTAAAGTTTTTAAGACAAACGAAGTAGTTCATCATGCTCTAAGAACTGCAATGAACACATACAAAAAGCCTGTTATTAAGATTCACGCTGAACAATGTACAGCATAAGGAGACGATATGTTTGTATTAGAAATTAGCGTTACTGAAAAATGTAATTTGGGATGTCCTTATTGTTATGTGGCAAATCGTCCTACTTGGATGACCAAAGAAACATTTGATGAATCTTTACCAAAACTATTTGAATTAATGGATCGTTCTGGACAAAAGGATTTCTTTGTTAGTTTTTTTGGAGGCGAGCCTTTATTAAATTGGGAATTGATTAAACATGCAACCCCAATATTAACCAAAGATCCTAGATGTAAAGGAATAAACATTATCTCTAATTTAACTATGATAGATGATGATAAGTTTAAATTTATCAAAGAATCTGGAATAGGAATAAGTTGGAGCTTTGATGGAATGAGTTCAAACGAAAGCAGACCATTACTTCCCTTACTTGAAAACACTAATCCAGAAACTGGAGAGTTGTTTAACGGAATCTTAGACTTATACGAGCACAAAAAACATCTAATAAAAGATCTAGCAAATGGATGTAAGGTTATGATTTGGCCAGGCAATACCAAAGACATGAAAGAAAATTTTGAGTTTCTTTTAGATTGGGGTATTCCACATCCAGACTTTAGCATTGTTAGAGACGATGTTTGGACTGCTGATGATATTAGATTTTTCAAAACTGAATTAGTTAGACTAACTGACTGTTATATTGAAAAGTTAAAACAAGGTGTATCATGTAGTGTTGGTTTCCTTAGACTGGCAATATTAGATTCTATATACGGACTAGTAAAAGGTAAAAGACCATTTGGTTGTTTTGCAGGAACACACGGCGGTGTTTTGATGAGTAGCGGTGAGTTTTATCCGTGTGCTAGATTTGCTAGTAAGAAAATCATGCTCATGGACGACAATTATAATTTCAAATATTATCAAGACAAATTTAATCCAAAAACTTTTGACAAGTGCCAACCTTGTGATCTAAAACAAGTATGTAATGCAGGTTGTACTTACAGTCAAATAATGAACGACAACAAACCTTTAGATAGTATCTGTGAAATTTTTCACATCACTTACGAACAGGCAATGCGTGTAGTAGATGAATGTCGAGATGAGCCAGTATTTCAAGACCTCATTGTTCATTGGCTCAGTGAAGGTGCTTCTGATTCAAAGGATGTGCAAAAATGCAAGAATTAAAAAAAACTTATAAAAGCATAGCTGCCATTCCTGTTAAAGTAGAAATGCAGCCAGTTGAACATAAGAGCGATACTGTTTTAACTATTGATAATTTACAACAACAAATTGAAGAAGCAAAAAAAGGCAAGGCAAAAGTAGACAACCATTATGTTGATTACAGGAATGAAGCAGGCCACTTGTTTGAATATAAATTTGATTACGTAAAATTCTTAGATAATGTTGCCCACATTGTAAAAGAAGCAAAGGCTAGACAATGACAGATACGTCCTTTCCTTATGAATTTTATGTAGGTGATAAAACAGAGAAACCTACTTTTGAAGGTTCAGCAGTTAATGTTTTATATTTTACAAATAAGTGTAATTTAGCCTGCACCTATTGTTACGAAGATCTGCCAGGACGTCCTCCACAGATCATGACTAAGGAAGATATTGAAAAAAGCATTGATGCTATTTTGGAAAGAGAATTAGATCCAGACAGACAAACATTAATTGTACTATTTGGTGGAGAGGCCACTTTAGAATGGGACAATGTCTGTTACGCTATGTCATACGCATATCTTAAGAAAAAGAATGTACATTTTAATTTAACCACAAATGGTCTAAGATTTTTAAGTCAAAGATTTATTAATAGGGTTAAAAATAATTTCTTTTATAAGAGCGGACAGTTGAGCATAGACGTGAGCTTTGACGGTGTGGGAAATGGCGATAGGATTTTCCATAATGGTATGGATAGTACTACAACCATAATTAAAGTTTTATCTAAATTAAATCAAAATAGGGTGAAATTTAGAATAAGATATACCATACACAAACTTAATATCAATCATCTTTATGAAGATATGACAAGAATCATTAAAACCTTCAAGCCAGTTAGATTGATAACATCTGTAGTTTGGGAACAAATTGACGAAAACGATGTGAAAACCCTAGATAGGATTAAAAATCAGCTCAGAGATGATTGGATAAATAACAGCATAAAAACCCCTATTTGTGAACTATTTTGCGATATGTGTAACGGATGCGGGGAGCGAAAGCAGTTAAAAACGTATTTCACTGATGAAGGCAACGTCACAACATATGGTAATTACGAAAATGCGCCGCGTTTTCACGATTTTAAAGACAAGGAATTAAAAAATGGCGATTGAAGAAAAAATGGGTCAAATTTATGATTTGATTAAGGAAATCGAGAAAGAGAATCAAGATGTTGGATACGTCTTCATGGAAGGCTTTGGTATGTCAATAAACATTATCAAAGCAGCCAAACATGTTGCTGAAACAAAAAATATGGATGTAAGCGAAAAAATCCAAATTGTTACAGGCATTTTGGGTTTTTCATTGGAAGAATTAGTTTTGAGCATTTTGGAAAAACAAGCCGTAGAAAACGGAAACATGAATTTTACTAAAGCACCAGACGAAGAGACTCTCGATTTTATAACTGCCTCTTCTGATTTAGACGATTATGAAAAGTTTGTTGCTCAAAATAGTGCTAAACAGAACTTAGAGTTCTTGAACAAAGAGATATAAGAGGAGCAACGTAATGCCAAAAGTCATTAATACATTTGGTACCAATCCTGGATCAGATGCTGTAATTTATTTTTTGCCAGCAGTTGCGGCCGGAGTACAAGTTACAACTACCAAATTTAGAGAAATTGAAACCGCAGTCAATTTAGAACGTGTTAGACGAGGAAGCACCGCCGCACCTGTAGTTCAAGCTAGATTTACTGGTTTGATTGAAGCTGCTGATTTAAATTTTTTAAAAAATTCTGTAGAAATACAAGGAAGACCTTTAACCCCACGCGGCTATTATGATAGTAACAACGTCTTCCAAGAGTTTGCTCAGGCTCCTGCACCTACAGGAGACTTCTTTGGAGTTGATCCAAACGTTAATATTTTTGCTGATGATGTTAATAATATGATGGCCAAAGTTAACAGTGCTGGATCGGTCTGCGTCTGTAATTGTAACTACTGTACCTGTAATTGTAACTACTGTACATGTGATTGTAACTACTCATGCACATGCCAATGTAATTATACCAGTGATATTAGATTAAAGACATCTATCAAACTTGTTGACATTGTTGAAGGCTTAAATGTTTATTCCTTCTCTTACGTTTGGAACACTGCTAAGACTTATATTGGTGTTATGGCTCAAGAACTTTTAGGCACCAAATATGAAGATGCACTAAGTAAAGATTCAAACGGTTATTATCAAGTAAACTATTCAAAATTACCAGTAAAAATGATTGAGGCTTAAGATGGATGACAGTAATAAAAAAGAAATAGAAGGTATTGACAGATCAACTTATGCAGGAAAAGCGGCATGGGCAGTTAAAACTAAGGCCCGTGGTTATTTTGGTGATGACCTTTTAACTTTTAAATTGATTGACTTCGTGTCTTTAATGATGTTAAACAATAAATTTTTAAGTAAAGGCATTGCAATCACAGATGATAATAAAGAAGAATGTTATATTAAAATCATTGAACTTAATGACGAGTCATTGATTGCAGATTTAGAAAAATACATCACTTTAAAAGACGAAATTAAAATTTTAGAAGATAAAAAAGAACAGTATTTTGATATTATAAACAAATTAAAAAGACTGCCAAATCAAAATGATGAGGACGCAGTTAATTTGATTGTTGAGTCTTATCTAAGGAAATAATTGGATGTTAGTTATTATTAGTGGTCTAGAATCAATTAATAAAAATTATATCGCAAAAAAAGTTTTTTGCGCTATGAATCCAGTCTTTAATTTGAAAAATGGACACACTGTTACGTTTGATGCAGAATTTGCAGAATCTGACGATGGTAAGTCATATATAGCTCATCCTTTTCAAATATTCAATGCACAAAATGAAGTTGTTTATGATACAAAAAATCGAGAACTAACAACACTTCTTAGCGGCGAGGACGGGTTGTCTATTTTTACAGAAGCTGACGACTTGTATGATAGATTATTTTTAGACATGACAAATAATCCTTCAAGTTTTGAAACTATTTTTGTTGATATAGAATATGATCTTGGTATAGATACTAGCGCCTATGAATGGGATACTCCAATACAGTATCATAGTTTTGCACACGGTTATCAAGACTTTTTAAATTACTATAGAAATAGACCAGCTAATGTACATGTTGTAAATGGTTCTTTTTCAAAAGCATTTATTGATTTAATAAAAAGAGACATAGGTGAGCAAAATGTAAAGGTGTACAATATCATAAGACACCCTTCCGTAGTTACATACTTCAACGAAAATAAACCTTCGTATTATGAAAAAAATCCTACAATGTCTCCAGAGAGAAATCGAATAAGAGCAATTAGGTCAGCAGTTAACGCATATACACTAAACCAACTCACTGACGTAACATCTATTAAATTTGAAGATATATTAAAGAGTGGTTACGTTGAGATTGAAAATCACAAAATTCAGATGCCTGAAGGATATGCAGATTACAACGGAATAATATCTGTATGGGAAAAAGAAAATTTAAATTTAGACCACGTGGATGTTGACGCAGTTGAAGGAATATGTTCAGCATATTCTAGATTTAGAGAAGAATTAGAAAAAGAATACAATCGTCCACTCCCACATCTTTCAAATTCTTTGCTTGTTTCTTTAGATTACACCCCATTCACTCTTGAACAAATCTTCGCTCCAAAGGAGTGACAGATGTCCAAAATTGTCGATCTAAAGAAGTACGATCTCGTCTTCACCACTTCTTTTGAATGCCAGCATGGTGTCAGTGGTCACTTGTATGAACTCATCGACTATTATTACATAAGTTCTATCAATGGAATTAATTCCTGCATTTTGTTAACTGACCGTACTAGCAAAGATTTATTTTTAACTGCGGTCAAAGACAAATATAATTTCACAGAAGACGAATTTGTAAAAATACAAGAAGACACGTTTGAGTGTGCTGTGCCTAAAATTGTTATGGCAAACAATGTCTGTGTTGTTGATGGCAGTTGGCGATTCTTAAGTTGTGTCTTCTATACTGAAAATATGTTTTTACTAAGGTGTAGTGAAGACGACTTCAGTAGCTTCCATAATCACAAAACAATCAAACATGCTCATGTCATGCAGGATTTTAAGTTATATCCTGAGAGATATGATAACATTAATATCAAAGTAATAGACTATGTCAAAAAGATACTATGGTCAAAATATCATCATCCACAACTAATAAAAACTAATACAGCACTTCTCTACCTAACTACTAACTGTAGAGCATTATCAATTAATGATTTGAAAAATGTTTTATCTAAATATCAATTTGACAAATATCTAGTACTTACTAATGAACCTCACATCTACAAAACGATAGCAAGCGACAATGTGATTGTTGCTCAAGCGCCAATCAAAAATATATTTGAAAACTTTGATACCTACATATATACTGCTACACCAGATAAAGGAGATTGTAGTCCAAGGTTTATTGTCGAGTGTGCAGTTTATGGTAAGGAAGTGATATATGATATTGATTATGTCTGCGGTGGCGTTGAAAGAAGGCGAGAAGATATTTCAAAAGACATTAATTCATTATTATTGACAGATAACGATGATTTTATCAAATATGTTAAAGAGTTCATAACATGAAAGAAAGTAAAATATCTTTTACAAAACAATCTCCTGTACAACACGACTTACAACAGTTGAGTGTGTCTGGATTAAATTATGATTTTAAATCTACTAGATGTAATAGGTCTAGATTAGATACTGGTCCGTTATGTAATTATGATTGTGAATTTTGTTATTATAGGGATATCCTAGATCAAAAAACACCATGGGAAGTGGTCAAAAAGAGGATTGACTATTTGTATGATTACGGCATTACTGAAGTTGATTTAAGCGGCGGCGAAAGTTCCATGAGTCCTGATTGGTTTAAAATTTTAGATTACTGTAATGAAAGATTTACCAGTATTAGTTGTCTAAGCCATGGCGGAACTTTTGCCAATATGAATCACTTACGTAAGAGTAAGGAACATGGATTAAAAGAGATATTGTTCAGCTTACATGGGCCTACCAAAGAAACACATGAGGCAATTACTAATCGTCCAGGATCATATGAAAAAATATTACAAGGAATAAAAAACGCACAAGAATTGGGAATGATTGTTAGAATCAATTGTACAGTTTATTCTAGAAATTATCATCAACTTGAAAATGTTTATGCAGACCTAATTAATTCAATCAAACCAGTGGCTGTTAATTTTATTACATTAAATTATTGGCTTGAAAACAATGAAGAAGACTTTAGCAATTTAAGTCTATCTGATTTAACTGACGGTATTAAAAAATGTATTGATAAATTGGATAAGGAAATTGAAATAATTGTTCGATATACTCCGTACTGCTATATGAAGGGTTATGAACAATATCAGTATAATATATTTCAACACATATATGATGTTAGAGATTGGAATCGCGAAACCTACAATCAAGAAATGGATGTAAGCAGACCATATACTGAGGAAGAGAAAGTCAAAATGGCTTATAAAGAAGCTGCCAGTCATAGAGAAAGATTTTATCGTAAAGATTTAAGTTGTGTAACTTGTAAACATTTTTATATTTGTGATGGAATTAAAAAGGAAATGGATGAAGAATTTTATCCAGAACCAGGTGAAAAAATTAAAGAAGTAAACTTTTATTTAAAAAAATGAAACTAAGCATATTGATACCTACACATAAACGTCCAGAGTTATTCAAACGCTGTTTGAAATCTGCACGTCTATTGCTTGACAATAACAACGTAGAGATCATAGTCAATAATGATAGTGATGATGTGATTCCAGAAGACTACCATCCTAACATAACTTATTATTTTAATAAGTTTGATAACCTATCTAAAGTCTATCAATTCCTGTTATCAAAAGCCTCAGGAGAGTATGTATACTTTTTAGAAGATGATGACTATCTAGTAAAGAACTTTGAAGTCCCCTTAGTTGCAGATATCATTGCTGGTAACTACTGTCCAACATATAATACAGACGACAAGCTAACATTCATGCGCTTGTTTAATGATGCGCTACTTACACCAGAGGAATTTGTATCTAATCTTAATTTAGAGCACTTGCAATTATCACAGTTTATTTTTAAACGTAAAGTAATTGAACATTTTCCATTCCCAATGGATAATAATGTACACAACGACATTAATTTAGTAATGTTTGCAGCCAAACATTCAAAACAAGTTCTTACATTAAACAAAGTATTATTTTATCAAACAATAGATGGTGGCGACAATATTTCGTTTGAAGGAACAAAGAAAGAATTAGATGTTATTGTATCTATGGATTTCTTAAAGGAGTATCAGTGAAGTATTCAAAGCAACATCACATAGATCAAGATCCTGATCACATTAATGTGCATTGGGATGTCTTAACCATATGCCAATTAAACTGTTCTTACTGTTACGCTCGTAATGAGTACGCAGAAAAATGGGGACAAATGGGCAAACGTGAAGTTGTCGATGCTGTCATTGATTCTTTAAGTCGTAGCAGTTTAAATTTTAATTTAGGATTGTTAGGCGGAGAGCCAACACTAAGTCCTCATTACTATTACATAATGGACAGACTACATGCAATTGACAAGTTCAAATGGGTATACGTAGTAACCAATGCTGAGAGAGATTTTACTAGTCATCCACAATATGACAAGATAGCATTTTTGTTCAGTTATCATCCTGCTGATTGCACCAACAGAGATAGATTCATTGCTAATATGAAATTAATGTTGAGTCGTGGATATAAATGTAAAGTCAACATAATGTTACATCACGACAAGAAATTGTGGCCGCTTATCAAAGAGATGTTTGAGATTTGTGCAGGCATTAAAGGATTGAAAATACACCCACATTTTATATACGGAAAGGATGTACACACATTGTTTCATTACAGAGAAGACTTTTGGGAGTACTTCAAATTCTTAGAAGATTTTGAAAAAGATTTAGTATATGACGATGATGTGTTTAATGATTATCAAGTCTTCAATCAAGGTTTAACTAATTTTCAAGGTTGGAGTTGCTACAACAATAATTACGAAGTAGATGTATACGGAGGAGTTATTAAGTTTTGTTTGGATGGCAAACGTACAAGTTTGATAGATAACCCAGACTACTTTAAGAATATAACAAAAACTGTACCAATGATATGCCCACACAAGGCATGTAATTGTGATGGATTGTTAAAACAACTAAAGGTGAAAAATGCAAGTTGAATGGGAAATTACAATGAAATGCAACTACGGTTGTTTTTATTGTACTAACTTGGACAAAAGCATCTATCCCAACTTAGATAGAGAAACTATACGTAACTTTGTTAAGATGTTAGGGGAAACATATCCTAACGTGGAAGTGTTTGTATTTGGTGGAGAGCCGTTTGTGCATCCTGACATTGAATATATTATACAATGCTTTAACGAGTTGAACGTTCCATTCGTAATACAAACTAATCTAAGTCCGTATAGTGTTAAAGTAATTAAAGGAATTCAACAGCCATTCACAATGCAGGCAAGTATACATCCTAGTGAAATGTCCATTGAAGAACTGTACGAAGTAATGCAGACACAGCATAATGTACGTAGATACGATATCATGTACAGCCAAGAGAATGCTTTAATCTATTACTTCAAAGTTAAAGAGCTTGCACAAACTTCAGAAGTGTATTTGACTCCCATTACAGATTTTGGTGATGGAGTGAGCAATACAATATTAGACAAGTTCAATCAACTCAAAAACGATAGTAAACTTAAAAACATAATACAATTTGAAGACGAGAAACGTTTAGGTGAGTCACGCTCAGAGTTGTGGGCTAATCCTAACTTCACAACTAAAGGCAAAACTTGTTTATACAAAGACAAATACTTTTTGTATGGACCAAACTTGCAACTATATAATTGTTGCTACAGAATTAAAACGGATGGTATTTGTCCTAAAGACAAATGCTTTTTAATGTAATGAGATATCTATTAGCAGGCGCATTCAGTAAATCAATTCCACTTGTTAAGTTCCTAAGTCACAACTTAGTTGATACTAACGAGTTAGTTGTCTACGATGGTATTAACAAATGTGATTGGAACGGCGGAAGAATCAATAGAGATGTTTATTATAGTGATGCTCTTATCAATTATTACTACAGTAAAGGTGTAAGCATAGCTCTAACTTTTAGTAATCATAATATTGATTTAACTGATCCATTAGGTAATGAATTACTAGAAAAGTTTCACAGGGAAGGCAATGCCCTTATTATTGTTAATGATAGTCTACGTCAATATGTGCGTGATAACTTCCCCAAGTATGATTTAATATACAGTATAACTGGAATGGGCAGACTAAACATTCCATTACAGGATTCAGACATTTCCTGGTACAAGGAGCTAGAAACTAAGTACGACTGGATAGTCCCACGTTTTGAACATATCTTTGATCCTAGATCCAATGAGCTTGATAAAACCAAATGGGAAGTAATGTTGAACGACACCTGCGTCTGGGGCTGTAAATATTTTGATGAACACTTCAAAGCCATTGCTGATGAGAACACAGCAAGACGTCCATACAGTCGTGAAGTAGAAGAATGTTGGTTGCCTAAGTTTAATCCAGATAAGGACAGCAAGTATGAAGAAATGGATATAGAGCCACCAGCAATGCGTAGACTAAAAGAGATGGGAGTTCGTAGTTTTAAAATTACTGGTAGAGAAATGAAAGACGATGAGTATTATGGTGAGCTAATGAAATTTGTACAAAGGAGTTTAGAGTGATTGTAGTGAGTGGTCTTCCTGGGATCAAACACAAGTTCTTTGCAAAAGAAATTAGTCCAGTTGCGTCTTACTTGCATTGCTATAATAACTTTTCTTTGCCTAGAGTTGACTTAGGAATGTTAACGGAAGTTGAGTATAAACAAGACTATGATACTTTAGAACAATGTCAAGCAATTGGTGGAACATTTAGTCGCGTGTTCTTAGATCAACTACGTAAAGATTATGATGTTCAAATATTGAATATAATTAGACACCCAACAGTGTCTTATTTGACTGGCACTGATGATTTGTTTGAAGATGACGAGTTACCAGTTGGATTAGATTATGTAACACCAGTAACAACTTCATCAGTTATTGATAGTATTACGTTGTCTAAATTAGATTATGTAACAACTTTAAAGTTTGAGGACATAATCAAAAATGGCAAGTTTGAATTTATGGGGCAAAATTTTAATTGTCCAACTGTACATAACAACTACAATAATTTGATTACACGATATGAATCTGTAGTCCTTAAACGCAGTAGTATTACAGCAGAAATGGTAGATCAATTTAACAATATTTTTAGTAGTCTAAATACAAGTTTTATTAACTGCCACAATGATCCAAGGCTACCAGGAAATGTATTTAAGGAGTTAGGCTATCAGCCTTTGTCCTTACAGGAGATATTAAATGAAAGTATATGATGTAGATAGTGATGAATATCTAAGAGGCGGAGAGTTTGGAAGCATTATTGATTTCTTAGTTGAAAGAAGAAGCAATAGGTCTGAAACACTATCTGCAAAGTATCCAGGGTATCAAATAAGACCTAGAGTATATGTTGCTAACCCTAAGAAGATAGCAGAAGTAAACAAAGTAATTGACAGAACATTAGCTGAAGAAGGCAAACGTCAAGACTTTGGCAATCCGCCTGTAACTGATAATCCTTACGACAGAGAAAGTTTTAAACATTTACAGGAATGGAATATTCCTTTTTATGATGTTATTGTTATGGAAACAATGCTACACAAGGATGGCAATGGATACATTGATGTAGTAGAGTTTACCTATCAATTAAATTGTTTTTGTAAAACTATATTTCATAGAATGAAATGGAGCATTTATAACGGACATAAGTCTGACGGCTTTATGTTCTTTATTTGGAATGATTGGGTTGAAAAGCAACGTGATGGCGAGTTTGATAAGTTAAAAGCGCAGTCTGATATGGAGTTTGATAATGCTAATAACTTATTAGATTACCATCAAAATTTTGTTTATAATGACGACTATAAGTTTACTACAGTAGAACAGGTTAGAGAGTTGTTTGACCAATTGGTTGAGGTTGGCATATGGTTAGGCAAACAAGACGATTTGTATCATGTGTACAAGGGTGCAGAGTTCAACGAAGCTGAAACAGATTCTAAGGATAAGTTCTATAGTGGTAAAATCTCCAAACTAGATGAAATACATATTCGAGGAACTTTTAATAAATTAAGGCCAACTCTACAAACATTGAAATCTAGGATACTGTTTGTTCCATCAGATTATCCAGAAGGCACATTTGAGGGATTCTGGATGTTCCATAAGTTTGCCAAGCAAGTTTGGTTTGTTCCACAATTTCTTGTGTTTTATAACCCAAATGTGTTATAATGTATCATGTCCATAGTGAATTTATTTCCTACACGAATATATAGAGCAACAATGCCTGATTATGATCATGTGGATTTTATGCGCAGGCTTGAACCATTCTTTCATCAGTTTGATAAAGATACGGCTACCTACGCAGAGCTTTCAGGCACAGGTAAGGAAATAAGCACAAGTACCAACGGAATGTTGTTCTTGCACAAAGAAAAAATATTATCTGACGTTTGGGATTTTATTAATCAACACATTGAAGTATATTGGAAAGAATTGGGATTGGTACAAAGTCCTGGCATACACTACTCTTGGGCAAACAAATATAATAATGGTGGTCATGCAATTATGCACAACCATAGCCCTTATTTTATATCAGGTTGTTTTTATGTGTATAAAGAATCCGATAAGCAAGGAAACATATACTTTCATGATCCTAACGAAGCATTAGCATCTACTTTGCTACAAGACGATGAACATAAGTTATCACAAAATTGCCAAGAGATATCAACACGAACAGGAGAATTGATACTGTTCCCCAGTTGGCTCAAACATGGTGTTCGTCCAAATAAAACAGAAGTTCCTCGTTTGTCATTGGCTTTTGATGTAAGCTATCGAGGTATGGATGTACTTATGAAATTGCAGAAGAAAAATGATTAAGGATATTGTTATTGGTGTTGACAGCGGCATTGGTAAAGCAATACATGAATTATTGCCCAATGCACTTGGCACGAGTAGAAGGAACGATTCTAAATTTATACAGTTAGATATTAAAGACAAGAGTAGTTGGCCCGTATTCCAAAACAAGTTTTCAAAAGTATATTATTGTATTGGTATATCAACTGAAGCAGATGAAACAATGGAAGTTAATGCAACGCGAAGCATTGAGTTTTTACAGTATATTGCTCCGCACGTTAACGACAAGATTGTTGTATTAACAAGTATACTTGGTGCATTGACTAAAGGCAATGTAATCTCAGCTGATACTGCTTCTATATATTATCGAATGAGCAAGGCGGCATTAAACATGGGAGTGATGGAACTGTCAAAACAATTTGAACACATTAATTGGCAATTGGTTCATCCTGGGTTTGTTAGAACAAAACTTACAGGTAACCTAAGTCATATTGATCAAGCAGTAGATCCATTAATTGCCGCAAAACAAATTATAAATGTACCAACCATAAAAGGTTTAAGCTACATTGAGTTAGATGTAACTGGTACTAGGATGGTCATATAATGACAAAAATAACAACTAAAGAAGAAATGAAAGTTGGCGAGATAAAGCCAATAGAATCATATAAAATAGTACAGGTAAATGACCATGGTGGGTACAATGCTGAGTACAATGTAACATTTAGAATTACAGAAGCTTGCGACTTGCACTGTAATTATTGCCATTGGCATTCAGGACGACATTACAAGTACGAAGACATTATTACTAGTATTGACAAACTTTTTGAATTTTTTCAAAAGAACAAATTTAATAGTGTGATGTTTTACTATCACGGCGGTGAGGCAACTAGACATCCCAAAGTAATTGATATATTAAAATATGTGAAGAAAAAGAGTTCTGAGACAGGTATAACAGCATATAATGAAATGCAAACTAATCTAACATTTAAAACAGAGCTGTTAGAAGAGTTGCTACCACTATGTGAACAGTTCAATGTATCCCTACACTATTTAGAATTAAAAGATCGAACTAACAAACTGTCCTCATTCAAACAAAATTTTAATAGAATTAAAGAGTTAGGCGTTGCCATACATAACTTTGATGTTATGTTAGAAAATATTCCAGAAGAGCATATTGACGAATTTTATGATTACGTTAAAGAGTGTTTAACCTATGATAAGATTATTAATAGTGAAATGATTTATGGGTTTTGTCATTACGCATATAATGAAGAAAGATCAAAACGTCATATTGAATTTTACAACAAATACAATAAGACTGAACAACTTTATTGTATTGACGGTGTAATGTACAATACTAATGATTTATTTAAAAAAGGTGTTGATAATAGAGGTTGGCACTGTGCCGCTGGCACACGTAGTATTACCATTAATGGTGATGGTAATGTTTTTAACTGCGGCATACACATGACCAATTATCTAAGAGAATGTATACCTGAAACACCATATACTAATTTAGTGAATGATAGATTGGCTGTTACCAAAATGAATGTACTGTTTAATTCTGGAACTAAATGTCGTTGGGATTACTGCGGCGGTGACTTTTATTTGCCAAGGAAGCCGTTTAAATGAATCGAAAACGTTTACTAGAATACTCATTTGAAAATAAACTAAGCCACATAGCAAGTGCATTAAGTATGCTTGACTATGTTGACATACTATTTTCAAAAGGTATTGTTGGTATTGACGATTACATTGTAATTGGTAAACCCTTTGGAGCACAAGCATACTATCTTGTTTGGCAAGACTTACAGTATGTAACAAATATTGAGCAACTCAGTGTTGGAGTTAAACACGATGAAGTTTCGTTTGTGGACTACGGCGAAGAAACAATGGGCAATGCCCTTGGAGTAGCAATTGGTATTGCAATGACCACTAGTAAACAAGTTTGGGTAAATCTAAGTGATGCTTGTTTGCAAATGGGGAATACATTAGAAGCATTACAATTCATTGGACACAATCAAATTAAAAATGTATTTGTAACCGTTGATTACAATAACTCACAAGTAACTGGTAATATAGATACTATATTAAAAATTGAACCTGTTATTAACTTGTGTAGACATTATGGTTGGTGGACGCAAATAGTTGACGGACACAATAGAGACGAGTTAGAAAAAGTATTTGTAAACAAAACTGATGCACTTCCTAATATTGTTTTTTGTAAGACAGTAAAAGGTAAGGGTGTAAAGCAAATGGAAGAGAATAACAAAAAATGGCACTACAGGAAAATAGAAACATCAGAAGAATTGCAATTGTTGGTGCAGGAACTTCAGGATATCTAACCGCTTTTTATCTAGCCAAACAATATCCAGATAAGGAAATAGTTTGGACATATCCAGAAGAGAATAGTCCAATTGGAGTTGGCGAAGCACTGATACCTGATGTATCGCATTTTTTAAACGACTTAGGAATAAGTCATGCAGACATCATCAAGCATTGCAACGGTACATTAAAATTAGGTATTATGTTTGACGGCTTTAACCAAGTAGGTGAGCAGTTTACATTCCCATTTGGTATTGGACAAACAGACAAGTATAACAGCAGTAGCCTTGATAGGATGATGTCCATTAATAAAGTTCCAGATAACATTTATGAATATAACGATATCTCCGTACACTTTAGAGCATCTGATATATTAAAGTACATGGACACACTTGTTGGACAATTTAAAAATTTAACTATCATACGTAAAGATGCAACAGTTGATGATGTCACAGGCTTTGATTTAGTTATTGACTCAACAGGATTTAAAAAGCTGTTGACTAATTGGGACGACAACTTTGTTGAGATATCAGACAAAGTTCCCAATAATAAAGCGTTGGTTTTTAGACACCCTTATACTGACAAACAGAATCAATGTGTACCATATTCGATATTCAAAGCCGCAAATAGCGGATGGATTTGGAATATTCCACTAGGTGATCAGCTGGCAGTTGGTTACGTGCATTGTGACAAGTTTGATGTCATGGACGAGTTTATTGAGTACATACAACATAAGTTTCATTTAACAGTTGATAGAGACAGAATTGGCACTGTTCGTATGCGTACTGGACGCAATAAAGTACACATGAAAGATAATGTTGTAGCAATTGGATTATGCTCAGCATTTATTGAACCAATTGAATCAACTGGATTATATTTGACAACTTCTGCATTAAAAAGAATAACAAGTTACATTGATGGCAACTTAACTGAACAAGAATATAATCAACAAACCAATGATGAGTTTGATGGTGTTATGAATTTTATTATTGCTCACTACAAATATTCAAAGAGATCAAACGAGTATTGGGATTTGTATAAAAATGTACCAGTAGAGGATTGGAAAGACATAGATATTTTCCCAGCTGAAGCTTGGGACTATGTATTATCAGGGTTTAGAAGTGACGTTACTAGACCCAAGGATGCAGTTAATCCACAAGAGTTAATTGATATTCAGCGAGGAAAAGAATTTTACAAATGGTTAGAAGATGAGAGAAACCTTACATAAATTTTTAAATCGCTATCCGGGAGAAGTATATTTTCTTCATTGCGACATGTGGAAGTGGACTGACGGCAATTATAACATTATTAATTGTGGCGTTCAAGAGCCTAACATGGTCAATATTGCCGCAGGTCTTGCCAGTCAAGGTAAACGTGTTATTATATACGGAGTTGCTGGATTTGTAATATACAAAGCATACGAACAAATTAAACTTAACATCAAAGGATGGGCAGAAAATTATGGAAGCATACTTTTTGTTAATGCGGGCGCAAACGGATGTTACAGTATCTGCGGGCGAGGGCATTTATTGGATGATGACAGCAAACTAATGGAAGCATTGGGGATACCGTTGTATGACCCAATTGATACATCCACATTCATTAGAACAGTCAAAGAAGGACTACAACAAAAAGGAGTTCGTTATATTAGACTGGGTTGGGATACTGCGCCTTGGAAAAATTAAAGTTCTTTAAATTGTTAAAAACTGTTGATATTCCATCAATTGATGTTGAATATTATTATGTCTATGAAGATCCATTATTTTACGATTACATTATAAAAGTAAAAGATAGATTTATAAATTTTTGTGCTATAACTGAAAACAATCAAGCTAGATATATTGTATTAGATAAATTAGACAAGTGGTTAGAGAAAAATCCAATTGATGTTTTTGAGAAATCAATTGTAAAAATTATTGAAGTTGACGACCAACTTTGGTTTTATGAAAATATGCCCTACTATCCAGATTTAGGGAAATTGTCTTATGATGATTGTTTATTAATGGATCAACAAATTAAGGAACTCAATGCACATATACTTCCTTTTAAACAACAGTTAACTAAAGAAGAACAACTGAGTTATAATAAGATTATTTTTGATTACACCCCAAGTTATATGATGCCATCAACTGATGATATTTTATTTGAGTATGGGGATATTTTTCGTTGTTTTGACTGTAATCGAATTAAAAAAACAGATACAGGTTTTAAATTTACAGGGTACCAAGCATTTTTGTTCTACTATAAAAATTTTAATGTTAGTGTAATTTTGATGATGTCTATGTTATCAGATACATATAAAGAAAAAGAGACAAAGTTAGAGCTTTTTAATGAAAATGAATTACAAACACTATTAGTATCAATAGAAGTTCACAAGAGTAGAACAGAGCACTATGCTGATCAAATTTACAAGAACGCAGAAAATTTCGCACAGAATTTAAAAGATATAGAAAGGATCATATGCAAAAAGTTGCCATCACGGGATCAACAGGATTTATTGGTAAGCACCTTATTAAACAGTTAGAATTAGATGGCTTTGAAGTAATTGAAATATCCAAGAACTTTGAGCAAGTAAATTGTGACAGGATTTATCACTTAGCATGTCCTAGCACAACTAAGACTATTACTGATAATACCATAGGCGTTATGGATACTATTTTAGATAGTACACGTAAAGCCATGATGATTTGTCCTTCCGCAACATTTATTAATGCTTCAACTTTTGGCGTATTTGATATTGCAGATACTGCCCAAGGAGCGTATAATGTAGCAAAGCGGTGTATGGAAATTTATCTTTTACATAGCGATATTGACTGCATCAATTATAGATTACCATCTGTATACGGAGAAGGTATGCACGATGATGCATTTATTATGCGCTGTATTAAAGGTACTGCATACAAACCTGCTCAACCAAACAAGTTGCATTACATTGCTCACATCAGTGATGTGGTTGAAGCAATGTCTAGATTAGAACAATTTAACACGGAAATTATTACTTTAGGTGATATTTATGAACAATTTACTACTGGGAGGCGCGGGCTTCATAGGCCAGCACCTAGCACACAGACTTCTTAAAACAAGACAAGAACGTGTAACCATTATTGATAATTTAAAAACTTCTAAAATTAATGTAGATGATTTTTCTGAATATAAAAATTTATTTGATTTCATTGAAGCTGACATTACCACAATGGAAGACAATGAACTTTTAAAATTATTCAGTAAAAATCATAGGATATTCCACCTTGCAGGAAGCGTTGGTGTTGAATATATAGATAAACATCCTAGTGAAACACTGTTTAATAATGTTGCTTTGAACAACAAATTGTTGCCATTATTTCAACGTGCAAAAAAACATGTAGTTTTTTCAAGTACCAGTGAAGTATATGGTGACGGACCATTTTACGAAGAAGCAAATGCCAGCATAGGCCCAAGTAGTAAACTTCGTTGGGGTTATGCTACCAGTAAGTTAATGATGGAGTTCATGCTTAGAGCAAGCGGATGTCCATTTACAATAGTTAGATTTTTTAATGTAGTTGGGCCAGGCCAACTTGGTGATTACGGAATGGTGCTGCCAAGATTTGTGCAAGCCGCAAAGGAAGGAAAAGACCTTGTTGTATACGGAAGCGGGCAACAAATACGTTGTTTCTGTCACGTTAATGATGCAGTGGACGCACTGGTCAAAGTATCAACTATTAATGGCGAGTTGTTTAATATTGGTAATGATAGTCCTATAACAATCAATGATCTAGCAGAGCGTGTCATAGCACTGAGTAACTCATTAAGTAAAATTACTCGTGTTCCTTATGAAGAAGCTTTCTCATCTAATCACGGTGATATTAACGTTCGCATACCAGA
>JACCDY010617506.1_pt1 | contig 21728 bp, 26 predicted proteins | sample 7446391 | NCBI WGS metagenome assembly JACCDY01 (sample SAMN15323451, study PRJNA562643) | freshwater metagenome | isolation source: river surface water | place: USA:Blue River Watershed | collected 2017-08-18 | reverse complement strand
GAGGCTGGGCGGTCAAGGTTTAGATGCCTGTCGCCTTGCCTCGGGCCGGTAAGGGCATAAGTTAGACCTTCCGAAACACCATGCGCGCAGCCAAAGAAACCGTCGTCGCCATCGAATACACCCTGAAGGACGACCAGGGCAACATCATCGACGCTTCCGGCGACCGGGGTCCCATGGAGTACCTCCACGGCGCCCAGAACATCATCCCCGGCCTCGAACAAGGCATCGAAGGCCTCGCCGCCGGCGACACCAAGCAGGTCGTCGTCCAGCCGCAGCTCGGCTACGGCGAATACAGCGAGAAGCTCCTCCAGCACGTCCCGCTGTCCGCCTTCGGGGCCAACACCCCGCAGGTCGGCATGCGCTTCCACGCCGAGACCAACCTCGGCATGCGCGTGCTCACCATCAAGAAGATCGAAGGCGAGGAAGTCACCCTGGACGGCAACCATGAGCTCGCCGGCAAGACCCTCCACTTCGACATCAAGGTCGTCTCGGTCCGCGCCGCCGAACTCTCGGAACTCTCCCACGGCCACCCCCACCAGTCCGGCGGTTGCTGCGGCGGCGGCGGTTGTGGTTCGGGCGAAGGCTCCGAAGGCGGCTGCTGCTCGACCGAAGGTTCGGCCGGCGGTTGCTGCTCCACGGAAGAGCCCGCCGCCCAGAAGCAGGGCGGCTGCGGTTCCGGCGGCTGCGGCTGCTCCTGAGTCCGTCCGGATTTCTCCGCAGAGGGCCGCCCAAACGGGCGGCCTTTTCATTTCGGCGGCTCATTACAATCCGGCGCCGATTTTATTCTATAAACCCATTGTAGGCTTTCGGCCGGCGGCCATCAAAGGGCCATGCGCCACCTCCTGCTCCTCCTCGCCGCCCTGCCCCTCTTCGCCATCCCCAGCCAGAAAGACACCCTCTACGCGGCCAAGCGGGAAGCCCAGAGCGCGCACGTCGCCGCGCAGCGCGCCAAAGACCAGGCCCAGTTCATCGCCGCGGCGACCGGCCTCCAGGAAGTCGGCCGCAAGATCATCGCGGCCAACCAGACCGCGATGGCGGCCATCCGGCCGGGCTATTATCCCCCCGACGTGAAGAGCCCGACGGCCCGGCAGACTTGGGACAAAAAGATGGCGGATATCCGACGCGACCTGAGCAGCGCCAACGAAAGCCTGGGGCGCTTCTTCCTGCCGACGGAACTCAGCCCGGAGTCCGTGCGCGCGGTCGACCGCTATGTCCGCGAGCTCGACCTGGCCATCGAAGCCCATCACGCCGCCTGCCTGAATATCCGTTGAGCGGGCCGTTTGGCCAGAGGTCGCGGAAAACGAGAGGTCGCGGAAAACTAGAGGCTCGGAGGCACTGAGGCTCAGTTGAACAGAGAGAACGAATTTTCGGGTGGCAGGTGGCGGCCTCAGGGGGCGGGTGGCGGGTATCATTTTCAGGTCTCGGGTCTCGGCCGTCAGGTCTCTGGTACAGGTAATCGGGTACAGGTGCAGGCGCCCGGCAGTTTATGCGGACGTACCAACATAATTCCCGTACCCGAACCTGAGCGCCCGTACCTGACTCCTGACGGCCGAGACCCGTGACCTGAAATTCAAATCGCAAGTGGATCAACCGGTCAACGGGTCAACGGATGAACCATTGCGCGGTCCTGCCGATGCTCACTCCCACTTCCAGGTGAGCGCGATCTCGGTGTCGGGATGGAAAGACTGTTTCACCGGACAGGCTTCGGCGGCGCGGATGAGGCGTTCGCGTACTTCCACCGGCACGCCGGCCGGCATCGTGATCTCCACTTCCAGGCGGGCGATCCGGCGGGGCGGCGTGGTCGTCATGTGCTTGGCGACGGACGCATGCGCGCCGCGCAGGTCGAGGCCCGTATTGCGGGCGTGGATGCCGAGGATGGTCAGGAAGCAGGTGGCCATCGCGGTGGCCGCGAGGTCCGTGGGCGAGAACCCTTCGCCCTTGCCCTGATTATCGACCGGGGCGTCGGTCACGATGACGTGGCCCGACGGGCCATGGACGGCGCGCACGTGCAGGTCGCCGAGGTAGGTGCAGGAGATGTTGACGGCCATGAGGTCAGTTAAGCCCATGGCCGGACGCTCCCAACAAAAAACCCCGGCGAGCCGGGGTCGGAGGGAAGAACCGGGGCGACGATCATTCGTCGCCGTCCTTGCCGATCGCGTCGACGGGGCAGCCTTCGAGGGCTTCCATGCACTTGTCGATGCCTTCCTGGTCGGTCGGCTGGGCGAAGACGTAGGAATAACCGCCGTCATCCTGACGGGTGAAGAACTTCGGGGCGGTCTCGCGGCAGAGATCGCAGTCGATGCACTGGGAATCCACGTAGAATTTGCCCGGCACGCTTTCCGGACGCTTGTCGTTCTTGTCGGCCATAGGGTCTGATTAATTGGAGGCGGGGCGACGGCTGTCAAGAATCCGCGTCACTTCGCGGGCAGCATCACCACCAACCGATGGCGGCTCCAACCATCGCGGCCGATCAGGTAGGCGGCGCTCAGCCGATCCGTCGTGGCGTAGGTCACTTCCAAGACCGCGTCGGGCGGCAGGTTCGGCCGGAGGGTCGCGCCGGGCGGCAGGTCGAGCGCGCGGAGCGGACGGAGGCCGACCTGCGCGACAGGCAGATCGTGTTCCTGGCGGATGACCAGCCGGAGGCGGGAGCGGGTCGCGTCATCGACGCCCTCCCAGCAGAACAACGCTTCGATGGCGGCCGGGTCATGCGCCTCATAAGCCCGGCGCAGCTCCGCGACGAGCGACGCGCGCGAACGGGTGAGCCAGGCCTCCCACAGGATGACGAGCAGCAGGCCCAGCAGCAGGCCGGCGAACGCCGCGAAGGCGCGGCGCAGCCAGGGTTGACGAAGAAAGGTGGGCATCACGAGGGAGATGGGCGTTGACCGAATAGCGAAAGCGGAGGTATGCACGCAAGAGTCATGGCGCACGAAAGCAAGCCCACCTCGGATTCCGGTCGCTACGCGGCGCGGGGCGTCTCCGCCTCCAAGAGCGAAGTCCACGCCGCGGTCGACCGTCTCGACCCGGGCCTCTTCCCTTCGGCCTTCTGCAAGATCGTGGCCGACGGCCTGACGGGCGACCCGAAGAAGTGCGTCGTCACCCATTCGGACGGCTCCGGCACCAAGGCCCTCCTCGCCTACCTCTGGTGGAAGGAGACCGGCGACGCCTCCGTGTTCCGCGGCATCGCGCAGGACAGCATCGTCATGAACATCGACGACCTCCTGTGCGTCGGCGTGACCAAGGGCGTCATCCTTTCCTCGACCATCAACCGCAACGCCAAGGCCATCCCGGGGGCCATCCTCGCCGAGCTGATCAACGGCACCGAGGACGTCCTCGCCATGCTCCGGGCGCAGGGCTTCGGCATCGTCTCCGGCGGCGGCGAGACCGCCGACGTCGGCGACCTCACCCCCACGCTGACCGTGGACTCCACCGCCACCGCCATCCTGGACCGCTCGGCCGTCGTGGACGCCGCCCGGGTCGGGCCCGGCCTGGCCATCGTCGGCGTCGCCTCCCACGGCCAGGCGACCTACGAGACCGCCGAGAACAGCGGCATCGGGTCGAACGGCCTGACCAGCGCCCGGCACGAGCTGCTTTCCCGCTATTATGCGGAAAAGTATCCCGAAACCTACGATAAGGCGACCCCGGCGGAACTGGCTTACTGCGGCCCCCACCGGCTCAGCGACCCCCTGCCCGGCTCCCGACTGACGGTCGGACAGGCCCTCCTCTCCCCCACCCGGACCTACGCTCCCTACGCCCTCCGCCTACTCCAGGCCTTGGGCAACCAGCGCGTCCGGGGCATGGTACACTGCTCGGGAGGGGGCCAGACCAAGTGCCGACGCTTCGGTACGAACGTCCATTTCATCAAGGACAACCTCTTCCCCGTACCCCCGATTTTCGCGGAAATCGCCCGCGTAAGCGGCACGGACCCCAAGGAAATGCACCAAGTCTACAACATGGGGCACCGCCTGGAGGTCTATCTCGAGCCCGCTGACGTCGACGCAGCCTTGCGGATCGCCGCCGAGCTGGGTCTCGAGGCGAGGGTGGTCGGACGGACGGAGGCTTCGGCCCGTCCGGACAAGGCCAACCATGTCACGGTCATCCGGGACGGACAGGTCCTCGCCTACGCCTGAGTCCTGGTCGCCGGGGGCAGTCTCGGGTGGTCGGGCAGACAGGACTTGAACCTGCAACACCCTGCTCCCAAAGCAGGGACTCTACCAATTGAGATACTGCCCGGTACCCAAGAAAATCAGTCTGATTTTGTATTGCCGTCCCTGTCAAACCGCTAATCTGATTCTGTTCCAACCCGACCACACCTCCACCTATGGAAAACGACAGCATCTCCTCCACCTCTTCTGAATCCAAGCTCCCCCTGATCGTGGGTATCCTCGGCTTCGCTCTCGGCGCCGCCGGCCTCGTGCTTGGCATCAAGGCCAAGGGTGCTGCCCAGCTCGCCAGCGATGAAGCCGCGGGCGCCAAGGCCGGAGTCGCCGAACTCGGCACCGCTCTCGCCGGCAAGGCCGCCGCCGCCGACGTCGAAGCCCTGAAGGCCGACCTCGTCGCCACCAAGCAGCAGATCGAAGCCAACGAGAAGGGTCTCGCCGAGCAGATCGTCGCCCTCCAGAAAGTCGCCGCCGCTCCGAAGGCCACCGCCGCCGCCGGCAAGTCCGCCACCCCGGCCGGTCCTGGTGAGTACGTCGTCGCCAAGGGCGACAACCTCGGCAGCATCGCCAAGAAGAACGGCATCTCCCTCAAGGCCATCCAGGACCTCAACCCGGGCGTGAATCCGAACCGCCTGCAGATCGGTCAGAAGCTCAAGGTCAAGTAAGCCCGCATGTCGGCGCCCTCCCGCTGGTCCGTCCGGCACGAAGAGCTCCACGCCGACTGCAGGGTCTTCAAGGTCTTCAAGGAACGTTGTCATCACCCTCTCGATCATCGGGAGGGTGATTTCTTTGTGCTCCGTTCCGGCGACTGGGTGCTCGCGCTGCCGATCACCGGCGACGGCCGCCTCGTGATGGTGCGGCAGTACCGCTTCGGCGTGCGCGCGCTCTCCACCGAAGCCCCCGGCGGGATCGTCGAAGCCGGCGAAGACCCGCGCGTCGCCGCGGCCCGCGAGACCGAGGAGGAGACCGGCTTCGCCGGCGGGCGCGCCAGCCTGCTCGGCACCTGCGCCCCCAACCCCGCGATCCAGGCCAACCGCTGCCACTTCGTGCTGCTCGAAGACGTCCGCCCCGGCGGCCGGCGGGCCCCGGACGAGCACGAGGAGATCCAGGTGCTGGCCGTCGCGCCCAAGGCCGCGCTGGCGGAAGCGTTGGCGCAGCCCGCGCAACATTCCCTCGCCCTGCTGGCGTTGTATCGTCTTCGTGACGTCCGGCCCGACCTCTTCACATGACCACTCCCACCCGCATCAAGTCCAAGGGCCGCGAGGCCGATCCCGTCCTCGTCGTCGGCTCCGTCGCCTACGACAGCATCATCACCCCGCACGAGACCGGGGAGCGCATCCTGGGCGGCAGCGCCGCCTACGCCTGCCTCGCCGCGAGCTACTTCGCGCCGCCCCGCATCGTCGGCGTCGTCGGTCATGACTTCCGCGACCGCGACCGCAACAAGCTCGCCAAGCGCGGCATCGACCTCTCGGGCCTGCTCACCGATCCCTCCGGCCGCACGTTCTCCTGGCGCGGACGCTACCACGAGAACTACAACCGCCGCGACACCGAGGACCTCCAGCTCAACGTCTTCGAGAAGTTCGCGCCGCGCCTCACCGAGGCCCATGGCGCGACCCCGTTCGTGCTGCTCGGCAACATCCGGCCCGACCTCCAGCTCGAGGTCCTGAACCAGCTCACCGCGCCGCGCTTCGTCATGGCGGACACCATCGACATCTGGATCGAGACCCAGCGCGACAAGCTCGCCGAAGTCATGCGGCGCGCCGACCTCCTCGTCGTCAACGACACCGAGTCCGCCAAGCTCACCGGCGAGGCCAACGCGATCGTCGCCGGCCGCGCCCTGCGCCGGCACGGCTGCAAGACCGTGATCGTGAAGAAGGGCGAACACGGCGCGGTGCTCTTCCACGAAGAAGGCATGTTCGCGCTCCCCGCCTATCCCGTGACCGAACTCCGCGACCCCACCGGCGCGGGCGACAGCTTCGCCGGCGCCATGCTCGGCTACCTCGCCGCCGCGGGCTCCACCGATTTCGCGACCCTGAAGCAGGCGATGATCTACGGCACCGCCGTCGCCAGCCTGACCGTCGAGGCGTTCTCGACCGACCGGCTCGCCAAGGCGGGCTGCCGCGAGATCCGCGCCCGGCGCAAGGAGCTGCTGAAGCTGATCAAGGCCTAACGCCGCGGGCGGCCGAGCAGCCGCCAGACGACGGCCAGCAGGACCGCGGAGAACACCAGGTCGCCCACGACCAAGGGCCAGAGCCGGGGGAGCTTCGACGTGAGCAGCGCGCCCACGAGCACGGCGGCCTGGACGACGATGACGACGGCCAGCAGCGGCACGAAGCGGCGGAGTTTCGCCAAGGGGTCGGGCGTGCTCATCGGAAACGGCGACGATGCGCTTCGGCGAGGCCGAGCAACGTCAGGTGCGGTTCATGGAGCACGCGTTCGCGCCAGGCCGCCGGGAGGTAGACCGCCGCGCCGCCGGTGACGACGACGCGCGGCATCGGCGAGCCTTGGCGGACCAGCTCCGCGCACACGCCGTCGAGCAGGGCCCCGATCATCCCGGCGAACCCCAGCGCGCAGCCCGCGCGCATCGCGTCGACGGTGGACTTGCCGATGGCGGGACCGCCGAGCAGCGAAGCCGGATCCAGGGCCGGCAGCAGGGCCGTGCGCTCATGCAGGTACCGCGTCATCACCCCGAGCCCGGGAGCGATGATCCCGCCCGCATAGCCGCGCTCGGTGAGGATATCGACCGTCGTCGCCGTGCCCATCCCGACGATGACCGCCGGCGCGCCAACAATCAGCTGCGCGCCCACGCAATCCGCGAGCCGGTCCTGGCCGACCTCGGCCGGGGTCGGATAATCGAAGCCGAGCCCGCGCACGCTGTCCGCCGTCAGGTGATGATAGTCGCGGCCGGAGGCCTGGAGCACGGGCGCCAACGCGGCGGTGGCCTTGGGCACCACGCTCGCGAGGGCCACGCCGGACGTCGGGTGCGCGGCGAGCAGCGCGGCCAGCGCGGACGGCGTCAGCGTCTCCGTCGGCGTGTCGCCGGAGGCGAGCACCGTCCGGCCATCGACGACGCCCCAATGCGCGTGGGTGTTGCCGACATCGAGGCAGAAAAGAGGCACGGGCGGCTTTGTAGGCGGCGGGGGCCGACGGGGCAAGCGTTCAGGCTGGGCGCAGGGTGACCTCGCCCGAGGCGACGACGGTCAGACGCCCGTCGCCGAGCCGCAGGAGGAGCGAGCCCTCGTCGTCGATCCCTTCCACCACGCCGGCGAGCGGCTCGCCGCGCAGGCCCACGCGGACCGAGCGGCCCGTCAGCACGTCGTATTCGGACCAGCGCTGCCGGAAAGCACGCTTCCAGTCGCCTTCTTCGAATTGTTCCCACGCCTGGAAAAGCGCGGCGATGACCTCGGCCGCGGCCGCGCTGCAATCGAGCCGTTCGCCCGTCTCGGCCTCGACCGATCCGGCGATGGCGCGGAGTTCCGGCGGGAAGTCCTTCGGCCGGCCCGTCAGGTTGAGTCCCAGCCCGAAGACCAGCTCGCGGACCGAATCGGCGTCGAGCCGCGCTTCGGTCAGCATCCCGGCGACCTTCCGTCCGCCGGACGTCAGCAGGTCGTTGGGCCACTTGAGCCCGAGCTTCACCCCGTGCGTCCGCTCCAGGTGGGCGCACAAGGAAAGACCCATCCACAACGTGAACGGACGCAGCCGCTCGGGCGGGATGAAGGGACGGAAGGCCAGCGAGAGATAGAGGTTCCCCGACGGGGCGCTGTGCCACTTGCGGCCCAGGCGGCCGCGGCCCGCGGTCTGCGCGCGCGCGAGGACCGCGAACGGCGCTTCCTGCCCGACGGCGAGCCGGCGCTCCGCTTCGGAATTGGTGCTGTCGACTTCGGCGAGCAGCGCGACGGCCGGCGCGACCTTGAGCCGGCGGAGATGCGCGTCGAGCAAGGCGGCGTCGAGGTTCCGGGGCACCGACTTCAGTTCGTAACCCTTGCGCGGCGAAGCCTCGAAGACGAAGCCGGCGGCGCGGAGCTTCTCGAGCCGGTTCCAGACGGCCACGCGGGAGACCCCGAGCTCCTTGGCGAGGCGGTCGCCGCTGACGGGTTCGCCGGCGGCGGCGAGGAACGCGAGCAGGATGCTGCTGTCGAGGTCCGGCATGGGCTCAGAGCCAGTCGAGGCCGAGGTCGCACCACGGCGCCGCATGCGTGAGGGCGCCGCTCGAGACGAAGTCCGGACCCAGCGCGCCGATCGCCGGCAAGGTCGCGAGGCTGACGCCGCCGCTGACCTCGGACCACGCGCGGCCGCGGAGGAGCGGGAGCGCCTCCCGGAGGTCGGCCGGCGAGAAATTATCCAGCAGCACCACGTCGGCGTCCGCGGCGAGCGCCGGCGCGATCTGGTCGAGCCGGTCCACTTCGACCTCGATGAGCAGGTCGGGCCGGCTCGCGCGGGCGCGCCGGACCAGCGACGTGAGCCGCTCGCCCGCCGAAGCGCCGTCGGCGGCCAGATGGTTGTCCTTCACCATGATGCGGTCGAAGAGCCCCAGCCGGTGATTGTAACCGCCGCCCTGGCCCACCGCGTATTTCTCGAGCATGCGGAAACCCGGCGTCGTCTTGCGCGTGTCGAGCAGGCGGGTCGACGTCGCCCCGAGCGCGAGCACGTGGGCGCGCGTCTGCGTGGCCACGCCGCAGAGGCGCTGCAGGAAATTGAGGACGATGCGTTCCGCCGACAGCAGGACGGCGGCCGGGCCTTCGAGCTCGGCGACCACCTGGCCGGCGGGGACCGACTGCCCGTCTTCGGCGCGCAGGACGGCGCGGCAGCCGCCGCCGTAGACGGCCAGCACGACGTCGATCAGGCCGAGCCCGGCGAGCACCATCGGCCGGCGGGCGACCACCTGCGCGCGGGCGCGCGCGGCGCCGGCGAGGAGCTCGGCGGAAGGATCGCCCGCGCGCGGCGGACGGCGGGCCAGGCCCAGGCCCGCCAGGTCCTCTTCGCGGGCGAGCTCGGCGAAGCGCAGCAGCCAGGCGCGGTCGAGTTCGTCCCAGCGGAGACGGCGGATGAGTCGGTCGGTCTGGCCGGAGTCGCGCGGCATGGCGGGGACATTGACGTCCCCGCCCGCCGCGGGCAAGGGGCTTAAGGGAAGAACTTCTTGAACTTCGAACGCCAGGACTCGGAAATCGGCGCCGCCTCGTCGCCGCAGGCCGCGGCGTAAGCCTGCAGGGCTTCCTTCTCCGCCGCCGTCATCTTCTTCGGCACGTCGATGTCGACGCGGACGAGCAGGTCGCCGGCGCCCGAGCCGCGGAGCGCGGGCATGCCTTCGCCGCGCAGACGGAAGATCGTGCCGCCCTGGGTGCCGGCCGGGATGTTGAGGGCGGTCTTGCCCTTGAGCTTCGGGACCACGATCTTGCCGCCGAGGGCGGCGATCGAGAACTTCACCGGGACGCTGCAGGCGAGGTCGTCGCCGTCGCGTTCGAACAGTTCGTGGTCCTGGACCGTGACGTAGACGTAAAGGTCGCCCGCCGAAGCGCCGCGGCGGCCCGCGGAGCCGTTGCCGCTCGAGCGCAGCTTCGTGCCCGTGTCGACGCCCGGAGGGATCCGGACGGACACGCTGGATTCGGCGACCGTGCGGCCTTCGCCGGCGCAGGACTTGCAAGGCTTGTCGATGCGCACGCCTTCGCCGGCGCAGCTCGGGCAAGTCTGCTTCATCGAGAAGAAACCCTGGGAGCGGACGACCTGGCCATGGCCCTGGCAGGTCGGACAGCGCGTCTTCTTCGCGCCGGCCTCGGCGCCCGAGCCTGCGCACTTCGCGCAGGCCACGTGCTTGCGGTAAGGGATCTTCCGCTCGACGCCTTCGGCGGCCTCCTCGAGCGTCACCCGGACGTCGACGCGGAGGTCCTCGCCGGAATCATCGGGGGCTTCGCCGCCGCCGAAACCGCCGCCGAAGCCGCCGAACATCTGTTCGAAGATGTCGCGCGGGTCGGCGCCGCGGAAGCCGCCGCCCGCCGGGCCGCGCGGGCCGCCGCCGGCGTTCGGATCGAAGGCCGCCTCGCCGTGCTGGTCGTAGAGCCTGCGCTTGGCCTCGTCGCCGAGGATCTCGTAGGCGCGGGAGACCTTCTTGAACTTCTCCTCGGCCTCCTTGTTGCCCGGATTGCGGTCCGGGTGGAATTCCATGGCCTTCTTGCGGTAGGCCTTCTTGAGCTCATCGGCGGACGCGTTCTTCGCGGCGCCGAGCAGGGAGTAGAAATCTTCGGCCATCGGGAGGTTTACTGGGCGGGGCCGGCGGAGACGAAGACCGCGGCCGGACGCAGCACGCGGTCATGCAGGGACCAGCCGGGGCGCGCGACGCGCACGACCGTGCCTTCGGCGGCGGTGGCGCTGGCTTCGGAGCCGACCGCCTCGTGGCGGGAGGGGTCGAAGGCCTGCCCGAGCGGGTTGACCTCGGCGAGGCCTTGGGCGGAAAGGATCGAGCGCAGCTGGCCGACGGCCAGGCGGAAGCCTTCGGCGACGGCGCGTCCGTCGGTCTGCGTGGCGGCCGACTCGAGGCCGAGCGCCAGGGAATCCAGGGCGGGCAGGAGTTCCTCGAGCAGGGCGGCGTTGGCGAACTTGCGGAGCTCGTCGCGGTCGCGGGCGTGGCGGCGCTGCTGGTTCTGCTGGTCCGCCTGGGTCCGCAGGACCGTGTCCTTGAGCCGGGCGACCTCGGCTTCGAGTTCGGCCACGCGCAGGGCTTCGGGAGAGGGGGTTTCGGCTGAGGCTGGTTCGGTCATAAGATTATTTTTCGGTCGTCGCGCGGGCGCGGCGGAAAGGCAGCCGGAGCAGGAGCTGCGGCTTGGCGAGCACCGCGCGCCGCAGGGCCTGGGACAGGATGACTTCGGTCACCTTCGCTTGGAAGTCGTTTTCCGAGACGTCCCTGACGTCGAGCACGAGCCCGAGTTCCTGGTCGAGCACGACCTCGCGGTCCGGCGTACCGTCGCCCTCGATCAGGGTGAGGTGGCCGAGGCGGAGGCGGAGCCGTTCGATCAGGAACGGCTGCCTGGCGGGAGCCGGGGAGCCGGCCGGCGCGGCGGGCTCCGTGCCGGCCTTGAGGCCGGCGAGGATATCGGCGACATTGTTGTCGGCCAGCAGGTCGCCTTTGCCCACGAGGGTGAGGTGGTCGATGGTCAGTTCGGCCTCGTGGACCGTACGGGCGCCCCCCGAGCGGAAACTGAGCGGGTCGACGTCGAGGACCAGGCGGCTGACCTTGAGGAAGCCCCGTTCCTGCCAGCGGGAAGGGTTGGTGATCGTGAGGCCGGTGTAAGCGATCCTGCCCGCCAGCAGGTTGGTGTCGTTTTCTTCGACCGCCACATGGGCGCCGGTCCGGGCGGACAGGGAAGCGTCCAGCAAACGGGGGGAGAACCGGCCGAGGGCCCAGACCCCGAGGACCGCCGCCAGGACCAGGAACAGCACCACGCCGCAGAGCAACGTCAGCAACTTACGCAAGACGAAGCCTCGGCGGGAATGGACGGTGGGACGGGACATGCGGGAACAAGGGGGACGGAGCAATAGGCGTGCCATCGCCGGCGGTCAACGGTCGAGGAAAAAGGCCGTTTTCTTGGGTTTTAAGCGGGCGGACGGGCAACAAAAAACCCGCGTCGCCGGGCGCGCGGGTCCTTCTGTCTCTCGGGTGTGACGGGGCTTACTGGCCCACGTTGACGACGGACAGCGAATCGCCGGTGCGCAGTTCCGGGGCGACCTGACCGGCCAGGATGGCGACCACCGCCGAGGTGTCGTCGGCCTTGATGACTTCGACGAGGAAGTTCTTCCCCTGCTTGGCGAGCTGCACCCGGCTGCCGGGATCGCGCTTCTCGAGGGGAGAAAGTTCGACGAGGGCGAGGTCGGCGCGGACGTTCAGGACCGAGACGCGGTTCAGGTCGACGACGGCCGGCGCATCCTTTTCCCAGGAGAAGCGGGGGCCGGCGGCCTTGCCGTCGGCGGTCTTACGGGAGGACTTGCAACCCACGAAAAGGGCCGCGAGAGCGAGGATGAGCAGAGTGCGCTGCATGGGTGCGGGGGTGGCGAAAATGGTCGAATCCGGGGGGATATGAGTCAACCCCTTAATGCTTGCGGAGGGGCTTGGGGTGGGCTTCCTCCTTAATCCAATGAGTTCGGAAAACGCCAAACTGATGCTGGGATTGCCCAAGGGAAGCCTCGAGGAGGCCACCCTCCAGCTCTTCGCCCGCGCCGGCTTTCCGGTCGCCAAGAGCAGCCGCTCCTACCGGCCTTCCTTTGACGACCCCGCCCTCGACGGCCGCTTCATCCGCGCGCAAGAAGTGGCCCGCTACGTCGAACATGGCTTCTTTGACTGCGGCCTGACCGGCCAGGACTGGGTCCGGGAGAACAACGCCGACGTCGTCGAGGTCTGCGAACTGGTCTACAGCCGGGCTTCCGCCCAGAAATCGCGCTGGGTCCTCTGCGTCCCGGAGGCCTCTCCCGTCCAGACCGTCCGGGATCTCGCCGGCAAGCGCGTCGCGACCGAACTGGTCGAGACGACCCGCCGCTGGTTCCAGTCCCATGGCGTCGAATGCGAGGTCGAGTTCTCCTGGGGCGCCACCGAGGTCAAGGTCCCCGAGCTCGCCGACGCCATCGTCGACATCACCGAGACCGGCTCCTCCATCAAGGCCAACAAGCTGCGGATCGTCGCCCAGCTCATGGAGACCACCACGGTCCTCGTCGCGAACAAGGCCGCCTGGGCCGTCCCGGCCAAGCGCGCCAAGATCGAGCAGATCGTGCTGATGCTGCAAGGCGCCCTCGCCGCCCAGCACATGGTCGGCCTCAAGTTCAACCTCCCCAAGGCCAGGCTCGAACGCGTCGCCGCCGCCCTGCCCGCCCTGCGCAATCCGACCGTCTCCTCGCTGAGCAACCCCGAGTGGATCGCCGTGGAGACGATCATCGACGCCCGCCAGGCGCGCGAATTCATCCCGACCCTCAAGGCCGCCGGCGCCGAGGGCATCGTGGAATACCCGATCAACAAGCTGGTCTACTGACGGCCCGCCATGAGTGACTCCGTTCGCGTCGGCCTGATCCAGCTCACCGCCGAGGACACGCCCGCGGCGAACGTCCGGAAGACCCTGCCCCGCATCGAGGAGGCGGCGGCCAAGGGCGCCAAGATCATCGGCCTGCAGGAGATGTTCACCACGAAGTATTTCTGCGTCACCCAGGACCCGAAGCACTTCGACCTCGCCGAGCCCATCGAGACCGGCCCCTCCGTGACCGAACTCGCCAAGGCCGCCAAGCGCCTCGGCGTCGTGATCGTCGCGCCGCTCTTCGAAGCGCGCGGCAGCGAAGTCTACCATAACACCGCGGCCGTCATCGACGCCGACGGCACCGTGCTCGGGAAGTACCGCAAGATGCACATCCCGCAGGATCCCGGCTTCGAGGAGAAGTTCTATTTCACGCCCGGCGACCTCGGCTTCCGCACCTGGAAGACCGCGCACGGCGACATCGGCGTGCTGATCTGCTGGGACCAGTGGTACCCCGAGGCCGCCCGCCTGACCGCCCTGGGCGGCGCGCAGATCCTCTTCTACCCGACCGCGATCGGCTGGCTGCCCGAGGAGAAGGCCGCGCTCGGCCGCGCCCAGCACAACGCCTGGGAGACCGTCCAGCGCGGACATGGCGTCGCCAACGGCTGCTACGTCGCCGCGACCAACCGCGTCGGCGTCGAAGGCCGCACCCAGTTCTGGGGTCAGAGCTTCGTCTCGGATCCCTACGGTGAGATCGTCGCGCGTGCTTCCGCGGACCAGGAGGAAGTCCTCCTCGCCGACTGCGACCTCGCCAAGCAGCGGGCCTTCCGCCGCATCTGGCCGTTCTTCCGCGACCGCCGCATCGACGCCTACGGCGACCTGACGCGCCGGCTCCGCGACTGACCACCCCGCATGGCCTCGCCTCGCTCGCTCGGATTCCGCATGCCCGCGGAATGGGAACCCCAGTCCGCCACCTGGCTCTCGTGGCCGTCGAACACCGCGCTGTGGCCGGGCCACTACGACCTCATCCCGGCGAAGTTCGCCGAGTTCGCCGCCGCGATCAGCCGCTTCCAGCCGGTGCGGATCAACGCCGCCGGCCGGCTGCGCGCCGAAGCCGAGCGCGAGCTCAAGGCCGCGAAGGCCGACCTCTCCGTCATCGAGCTCACCGACATCGCGACCGATGACGTCTGGTGCCGCGACCACGGCCCGATCTTCGTGAAGAACGACCGGACCGGCGAGGTCGCCCTCACCGACTGGGAATTCCACGGCTGGGGCGGCAAGTTCGAGGCTTCGCTCGACAACCAGGTCCCCGGCAAGATCGCGGCGCGCCTGGGCGTCCGGAAGTTCAGCTATCCCTTCGAGCTCGAAGGCGGCGGCATCGAAGTCTCCGGCGACGGCCTGCTGCTCACCACCGAGGCCGTGCAGAACAACCCCAACCGCGCCGAGGGCCGCGACGACGCCGCGTTCCACGCCGCGATCGGCGAAGGCCTCGCGATCGACGAACTGCTCTGGATCGGCGAAGGCCTCGCGAACGACGACACCGACGGGCACATCGACAACCTCGCCCGCTTCGTCGCCCCGCGGACGATCCTCGCCGTGAGCGAGACCGACAAGGCCTCGCCCAACTACGCGCCGATGCAGGACAACCTCCGCCGCCTGCGCGAGATGCGTCCGCGCGGTCAGAAGCTCGAAGTCCTGGAGCTGCCGCTGCCCGCCCCCGTCCGGCTCGCCGGCCGCGAGCTGCCGCCGAGCCACGCGAACTTCCTGATCGTCAACGGCGGCGTGCTCGTGCCGCTCTACGGCCAGGACTCGGATCGCGACGCCCTGGGCATCATCGCCGACTGCTTCCCCGGCCGGAAGGTCGTGGGCATCGACTGCCGCGTGCTGCTGATCGAAGGCGGCGCGCTGCACTGCCTCAGCCAGCAGCAGCCGGTCTGAGAAGAGACTATTTGATCAGTTGAACAGTGGGCCCTTTGGCCAGAGGGCAGCACTAGCCGGCAGGTTGACGAGTTGCCATGTGGGCAAGGGAGGCAGCGGAGAAGCCGCGGGAGCTTGGTGCCGGCTGCCGATGGCTGAATGGCTGACTCCCGATCGGCTGATGACCGGGTGGCCGTCACCTGTCACCCGAAACAAAATGTCCGCAGCTAACCTCCCGGTCTCCCGTTGAGCCGCGTGTCTCCTCTGGCCCACTGATCAACCGATCAACGGATCAACTTCTCTCCGCCTGGCTTACTTCTTCGCCGCCTTCGGCTTGGCCTTCGCGCGGCTGATCTGCTTCACGGACGGACGGGACGCCCGCGGGCTGACGGGGGCTTTGGCGCGGTGACGGGTGTGGCGGGATTTGAGGGACATCCTGGAAGCCTATCGCCTCCGGGCCGCCTTGACCATCCCCATCTCCCGCGCTCAGCGCTTCGGCTTCGGGCCGCACCCGCACCCGCCCGCGCAGGCGCCGTCCTTCCGGCGGCGCAAGGCCGCGCGCCAGCGGCGGAAAAGCCAGCCGACGGCCACCCCGACCACGCCGCCCACGATCATCGCTTCGAAATTCATGCGAGGCGGCTCACGACCTGGTAGACGAGCGCGGCGACCGCCCAGGCGAGCAGCGTCATGTAGCCGAACGAGAGCGCGGCCCAGCGCCAGCCGCCCGTCTCGCGGGCGAGCGTGGCGACCGTCGGGCCGCACTGCGAGCAGAGCGCGAAGAACACCATCAGGGCGAGCACCGCGGCGAGGGAGAAGATGGGCGTGCCGGCGCGCGGCCCGGCGGACCACTTCGCGTCCTGCATCGCGCGGCGCAGGTCCTGGCTGTCGGCTTCCGCGCCCTCGCCCACGGAGTAGGTCACGCCCAAGGTCGAGACGATCACCTCGCGCGCCGGGAAGCTCGCGAGCACGCCGACGGTGATCTTCCAATCGAAGCCGAGCGGGTCGAAGACGGGTTGGACCGCCTTGCCGAAGCGGCCCATGTAGGATTGTTCGACGTAGGCGGCCTGCGTCCGGGCGGCGAGGACTTCGGCGGAGACGGCGGGATTCTCGGCGCGGACGCGCTCGGCGACCGCCGCGTCGCGGGGGAAGTAGGACAGCGCCCAGACGACGACCGAGATCGCGAAGATGACCGTGCCCGCCTTGGAGACGAATTCCGCGGCGTTCTGCCACATCCGCCAGAGCACGTCGCGGGGCTTGGGCAGCTGGTAGCGCGGCAGCTCGAGCACGAAGGGCTGCGGCTTCACCTTGAGCACGAGGCGGGTCAGGACGAAGGCCGTGGGCACCGCGAAGCACAGCCCCACGCAATGCATCGCGACCATCACGAGCGCCTCCGTCCCCGGGCCGTAGAGCGGCGCGATGAACGCCCCGCACATCAGCGCGTAGACGGGGAAGCGCGCCGAGCAGCTCATGAAGGGCACCACGAAGGCCGTCGCGAGCCGGGCCTTGGGGTCCTCGATGGTCCGGGTCGAAAGCAGGCTGGGGATGGCGCAGGCGTAGCCCGACAGCATCGGGACGAAGCTCTTGCCGTTGAGCCCGCACCAGCTGAAGAGCCGGTCCATGATGAAGGCCGCCCGCGCCATGTAGCCGCTGTCCTCGAGGATGCCGAGGAAGAGGAACAGGATGAGGATCTGCGGGAGGAAGGCGAGGAAGGCGCCCACGCCGCCGATCATGCCGTCGGCGACCAGGCTCTGGAGCATCGGGTACGGATCGAGCGGCGGCGCGACGACGAGCTTGAGCGCGTCGACGCCGTCCTGGATCCAGCCCATCGGGAACTTCGCGAGCCAGAAGACCGAGGCGAAGAACCCGAGCATGATGCCCGCGAAGAGGACCGGTCCCAGCACGCGGTGCAGCAGCAGCCGGTCGACGGCCGCCGAGCGGCCCGTCTTGCCCGCGCCTTCGGCGACCACGCCCGCGAGCAGCGCGCGCAGGTGCGCGTAATGCACGAGCGGTTCGGCGGCCATCGGATTATAGCCGGCGTTGCGGACGCGGTCGCGCGCGGCGCGCAGGGCCTTCTCGCGACGCGCGGCGGGCCAGCCCAGACGTTCGGCCGTGCCGGGATTCGTGTCGAAGAGCAACCGCTGCGCGTCGGCGTCGGCCACCGGCCGGCCGGTGTCGGCGGCGACGGCGGCGGCGACCTCGGCCAGCGCGCGGCCCACCTCGGCGGGCCACTCCACGCGCCGGAGCAGCGTGCGCTCCGTCAAGGCGCGGGCGATGGCGGCGCGGACCTCGGCGACGCCCTCGCCCTTCCAGGCCGAAGCCAATACCACGGGCACCCCGCCGAGGCGCTCGGAAAGCAGGGCGGTGTCGATGCGGAGGCCTTGTTCCTTGGCGACGTCGGCCTGGTTGAGCACGAGCGCGACGGGCAGGCCCAGCTCGGCGACCTGCGACGCGAGGAAGAGATTGCGCAGCAGGTTGGTCGCATCGACGACGAGCACGACCGCCGCCGGCCGGCGGTCGCCGGCGATGTGGCCGGCCAAGGCGTCGGTGACGACCTGCTCGTCGGGCGAGGCGGCGGCCAACGAGTAGAGTCCGGGGAGGTCGACGAGCTCGACCTTCCGCCCGTCGCTCAGCTCGCAAGTGCCGGATTTGCGGGCGACGGTGACTCCAGGATAATTGCCGACGCGCTGCCGCAGGCCGGTCAGGGCGTTGAAGAGGGTCGATTTGCCGGTGTTGGGATTACCGACCAAGGCGACCAGATGGCCGGGGTCAGGAGTGCTCACGGCTGGCGCGGTCGCTGGATGGGACAGTCGGCCGAGACGTCGATGATGAGGTTCTCCGCTTCGGCCATCCGCAGGCTCACGACCTGCCCGCCGAACTCGATCGCCAACGGATCGCCCAGCGGGGCCTTGCGGACGAGCTTCAGGACCATGCCCGGCAGCAGGCCGAGGGCCATCAGACGCTGGTCGACCCCCCGCTCCGGATTGAGCGAGGCCAGCTTCCCGAATTGACCGGGCAGAAGTTGCGATAGCGGGGTCACGCTAATTGAGATTGAGTCTCAAAAGTAGGCCCTCGACCCCCTTTGTCAACGCCGTCCCTCGCTTCAGCCATGATTGCATTCCCGGCTACCCCTTCCGGATTGATCTGCTTATAACCCCCCGATGCACGAGCTGACCCCCGACGTCGAGTCGACCGCCCGGCACACCGAACGCGACCACGGGGGCATCGGCGGCCACCCCCGCGGCTTGAGCATGCTGTTCTACGCCGAGATGTGGGAGCGCTTCTCCTACTACGGCATGCGGGCGATCCTGCTGCTGTTCATGATCGCGCCGCTCGCGGTGGGCGGGATGGGCATGGACCAGAAGCTGGCCGCGCAGATCTACGGCAACTACACCATGGCGAGCTACCTGGTCTGCATCCTGGGCGGCTACCTGGCCGACAACTTCATCGGCGCGCGCCGGGCGGTCCTCGTCGGCGGCCTGATCATCACCGCCGGCCACTATGCGCTGGCGTTCGCCACCGTGCCGACGTTCTACGCCGGCCTCGTCCTCGTCGCGCTCGGCACCGGCCTCCTGAAGCCGAGCATCAGCACGCTCGTCGGCGGCCTGTATTCGCACGGCGACGCCCGCCGCGACGCCGGGTTCTCGCTCTTCTACATGGGCATCAACCTCGGCGCGTTCGCGGCCCCGCTCGTGGTCGGCTGGCTCGCGCAGGGCGAACAGTTCAAGGCGATGCTGGCCGGCTGGGGACTCGACCCGGCGCACAGCTGGCACTGGGGCTTCGGCGCGGCCGGCGTCGGCATGACCTTCGGCATGATCGTCTACCTGCGCCATCGGCACTGGCTGGCGCACGTCGGCCATCCGCCGGCGGCGGACCTCCCGCGGCCCTGGGGGCGGCTGGCGCTCGTCGCGGCCGGCACCGCGGCCTTGCTCGCCGTGATGATCGCCTCGGACTACGTCCCTTGGATCAACCCGCTCGTCTACGCGCTGCCGGTCGTCGGCGTGATCTGGTTCGGCGTCGTGCGGAAAGACGCCGACAGCCGGCGCCTCGCGGCGATCCTCGTCTTCTTCATCTGCGCCATCCTGTTCTGGGCGGTGTTCGAGCAGGCGGGTTCGTCGCTCACCTTGTTCGCCGACGAACTGACGCGCAACGAACTGTTCGGCTTCGCGTTCCCGTCGGCGTGGTTCCAGTCGGTGAACTCGCTGTTCATCCTCGCGCTCGCGCCGCTGTTCGCGTGGGGCTGGGTGCGGCTGCGCGAGCGCCAGCCGTCGATGCCCATGAAATTCGTGTGGGGCCTCGCGTTGCTGGGGCTCTCCTTCGCGTTGCTCGTGCCGGCGGCCCGGCTGACGGCGGAAGGCAAGGTGAGTCCGTGGTGGCTCGTCGCCGTGTATTTCCTGCAGACCCTCGGCGAACTCTGCCTCAGCCCCGTCGGGCTGAGCGCGATGACGAAGCTCGCCCCGGCCCGGCTGACCGGACTGGTGATGGGGGTCTGGTTCCTCGGCACCGCGCTCGGCAACAAGCTCGCGGGGGTCGTCGCGGCGGATTTCAACGCGCAGGATCCGCAGGCCCTCGCCCACTTCTTCTGGCAGCAGGCGCTGATGGTGGCCGGGCTGACGGCGCTGCTGCTCGTGCTGGTGCCGTGGGTCCGCCGGCTGACGGGCGAAACCCCGCCGGCCTGAAGGCTCAGAGCTCGGCCGCGACGCGGACCGACACCGGACAGTGGTCCGAACCGGTGACGCGGTCGTGGATCTCGGGCTGTTCATACTTCAGCCCGTCCGAGGTCAGGCAGTAGTCCAGGCGCCACCCGATGTTACGCGCCCGGATGCCGGGACGATAAGACCACCAGCTGTAACGCTGGCCGAGCGCCGGGTGCGTCGCCCGGAAGGTGTCCACGAAGCCGTGGCCCGTCAGGAGCTCGCCGAAGGAGGCGCGCTCCTCGTCGGTGAAGCCCGCGTTGCGGCGGTTGGAGGCGGGGTTGGCGAGGTCGATCTCGGCGTGCGCGACGTTGAGGTCGCCGCAGACGAGGACCGGCTTCCGCTTGGCCAGGCGGGCGAGGTATTTCCGGAAATCCGCGTCCCACCGCAGACGATAATCCAGGCGTTCGAGCTCGCGCTGCGAATTCGGGACGTAGGCGCTGACGACGTAGAGTCCGCGGAACTCGGCGGTCACGACCCGTCCTTCGGCCGGATGGTCGCCGGGAAAATCCGTGGCCACGGAGAGCGGCGCGACCTTCGACAGGACCGCGGTGCCGGAGTAGCCTTTCTTCTCGGCCTCATGCCAGGCCTGGTGGGGGAAGGATAGCCCCAGCGTGCGCGCGACGGCCGTCTCGCATTTCGTCTCCTGCAGGCAGAGGACATCGGGATCGGCCGCGGCGACGTAGTCCGCGAGGCCCTTGCCGAGCGCGGAGCGGACGCCGTTGACGTTCCACGAGTGGATCCGAGGGAGGCCCATCGGTCAGCGCGCGAACGGGTCTTTCTTCTTCTCGCCTTCCTTGGGCTTGGCTTCGTTCGCGGGGGGACCGGAGCGCTTCTTGCCGAAGAGCACGTTGACCCGGTCGTCGAGCGTGACCGGACCGGCGGGCGCCGCCGGAGCGGACGGAGCGGCGGCGGGAACGGCCGGCGCCGGCGCGGGGGCGGGCGGCAGGGTCATGGTCGAAGAGACCGCGGTGACCTGAGGAGAATCGAGCGGAGCGCCCTTGCCGACGAGTTCCGCGGCGCGCTTGGCGACTTCGGCGGCGAAATCGGTCAGGCTGCTCTTGATCTCGAACTTCGCGCCCTTGGCGCGGACTTCCAGCATGCCGTCGGGACGGACCTTGGAGATCTGCAGGACGGTGCCGGCGTCGAGGGCCAGCGGCTGCTCCTTGTCGTCGTCACCGGTCACCGTGACCGTCGTGGCGGACTTGGTCGTGACCGCGGCCGGCCAGACGATGAGGTGGCGGGAGATCGCTTCGAAGTCCAGGGCGGGCTCGGCGGCCGGCGCCGGCGTTTCCGGGGCGTCCACGGGCGCCGCCGGCTTGGGGGCCGCCGGCGTGACGACGGCGACCGGTTCGGCGGGGGCGGCCTCGCGGCCCGGAGCGCGCGGGAGTTCGATCAGGCGGACCGGGGATTTCCCGCGCGTGACGACGACGTTGAAGCTCGGCGTGAAGAACAGGATGCCCGCCGCGCCGAAAAGGACGCCGAAGAGGAAGAGGATGAGGCCTCGGAAGAATGCGGTCATGGGAGAATTAGGAGCCGGCTTTGATTTCAATGACGTCATGAGGGGCGGCTTCACGCTGGCCGGCGGGCGTGACGCGGATGTAGCGGGCGCGCTTGCGGTGCTCGGCGAGGTTCGCCGCGCCGAGGTAGCCCAGGCCGCTCTGGATGCCGCCGGCGAGGGTGCCCAGGACCTGGTCGACGGTGCCCGAGACTTCCTTGAGCGCCTCGATGCCTTCCGCCGCGACCTTGCTGAACTTGCCGCTGGCGGAGTGACCGTAGCGGGCGGCCGAGCCCTTGCGCATGGCTTCATGCGAACCCATGCCGCGGTATTCCTTGTAGGTCTTGCCGTTGATCTCCATCAGCTTGCCCGGGGCTTCGCGCGAACCGGCGAGGAGGCCGCCGAGGATGACCGCGTCGGCGAGCGTGAGCGCCTTGACGATGTCGCCGCTCTTGGTGATCCCGCCGTCGGCGAGGATGCG
>JACCDY010368159.1_pt1 | contig 21735 bp, 25 predicted proteins | sample 7446391 | NCBI WGS metagenome assembly JACCDY01 (sample SAMN15323451, study PRJNA562643) | freshwater metagenome | isolation source: river surface water | place: USA:Blue River Watershed | collected 2017-08-18 | reverse complement strand
TGTGTTTTGTGTTCCTGAGCCTGTAAGAATTCCTGTGGCACTAATTGTTGTCCAAGCAATTCCTGAGCCAGTGGAAATTAAATATTGACCTGCAGACCCAGGATTGAAAGACGCATCGTATAAACTACCATTGATTTTGATTGAGTTTACTGTAGAAAAGCCTGTAACAACAAGTTGAGACAAACTACCAACAGAAGTGATTCCAGAGTAGCTTCCTGTCACCACTGCACTTGGTACTGTGCCAGAGGCTAAATTAGATGCATTCAGATTTGTTATGAATGTTCCTGGCCCAAAGAAACCTAAAGCTGTTGCAAATCCAGTGGTAATTAGTTGCGTAAGAGTGCCTACAGAGGTAATTCCTGAGTAACTACCTGTCACACGGTCTGACGGTACATTGCCTGAAGCTAAATTAGATGCATTAAGATTTGTTATAAATGTACCTGGCCCATAAAAACCAAAACTACTGCTGAATCCAGAAACAGATAGACCTACACCAATAGTTACCACTGAGCCTGTATCTGTAATTTTAGAATCTACTAGCGAATTGGGCGAGCCAAATTTAGCCACCGTATTCAAAGTGCCAGAGCCAGTAAGAATGCCAGTAGCACTTACTGTTGTCCAAGCAATACCAGTGCCTGTAGATATTAAAAATTGATTATTTAACCCTGGGCTAAAAGTGGAATCATATAAGCTTCCGCTTATTCGAATTGTGTTTACTGTTGAAAATCCTGAGACAATTAATTGAGATAATGCCCCGACAGAGGTGATGCCAGAGTAATCTCCTGTTACTCTAGAAGATGGCACAGTACCAGATGTTAAATTGGAAGCATTAAGATTAGAAAGATTAGCTCCATTTCCAAAAAATGCTGAAGCAGTGGCTACACCAATTACGTAGAGTAAATCAAGATTGCCAACAGAAGTGATTCCTGAATAACTACCCACTACACGGTCTGAGGGCACTGTACCTGATGCTAAGTTAGATGCATTCAGATTTGTTATGAATGTGCCTGGTCCATAAAATCCAAATGATGTTACCGCTCCATTTACTGTAAGTTCCACTCCAATAGAAACCGCAGTGCCTGTGTCCGTGATAGTGCTGTTACCGATTGTGTCTTCGTCTAAGAACTTTGTTACACGATTTGAAATACCACCTGAAGCTGTAATAATTCCAGTAGTGTTTACAGAAGTCCACGCAATTCCTGAGCCAGTAGATTGTAAAAGTTGACCTAAAGTGCCTGGGTTAAAACTATTATCATAAAAGGGCCCTGGTAAATAAAGCGAGCCAATTGTTGAGAGACCATTTACATAAATTTGAGTAAATGAAGCTACTCCAGTAACGTTTATAGTATTGGCGTTTATTGTGCCAGACAGAGGGTAAAATTGAATGTAAGGAAAGGATGTAATTCCTGTAAAACTTCCAGAAAAATCTTGATAAGGGCCGACAAACTTTCTTTGGTTGTTGTATGTTCCGATACCACCAAATAAAATTACAGGCTCTGAGTTTTGTTGCCAATTGTAGATAGTTGAGCGTAAATCTCCACTATTTGGAACAAAAACAAAAGTACCTATTCCTGACTCATACCATTTTAAGTCTATTTGAGAAACAGAAGTGGTGAGGCTACTATACGAGCCTGGTGTAATAAGTATACTTTTGTTTGTTGAAGCTGGCATTAAAATATTCCGTCTGTTATCACTTTAATGTCACCTGAAATAGCAACATTAGTCAGAGTGGGGTCATCTACCACTTGAAACTTGTATTTATATTCGCCCACTTTTGTTAGCAAATAGTTAATGTAGTAAACACCAGGTTCTTGTTCTAAAACCAATGGCGTGGGAGAATAACTTCCAATACCATTAGCGTAGTTGTTGGATGCTACATTGATGTCATTTGATATGATATAATTATCGGGTGTGTAAATATACCACTTTATGTCTCTTGAGCTTGAAAGCCCCACTAAATTGTTATTAGCATCAAGCACTTCAAATGAAATCTTTGAAAGAGTATTTCTATAAAATAAATTAGCCACGTAGTTTTTTTATCAATTTTTGCCTCAAAGTCCTGGTTGAGGACTTGTAATATTTCCATGAGTAGCTTCTACTTTTGTTCTTATAATTCTTACCACAACATCTGTAATTATTGTTCCATCTTCTAACTCCATAGGCTCTACTTTTGTTCTAGCCACTTTATTTTGAAGGTCGGTGATTGTATATCCAGCCTCAGGCAAAATAGCTTCCACTTTTGTTTTAATTTGCTTAGCATCAGCCTCTGTAATTATCATTCCTTGCTCAGGAATAATTGCTTCAACAAAAGACCTGCCTTGTTTTTGCTCTAAGAATGTAATTGGATATCCGTTTTCTGGAAGAATTGCCTCCACTTCGCTTCTTCCAGCTTTTGATGACACATCTGTAACAGCAATTCCATCATCAGCTATGCAAGCAATTACAAGAGTGCGAGCGTTTCTATAAACGTATAGAATTGGGGCATTAAAGTTTTTGAAAAAATCAGCAAAACTTAAGCCAGCAAATGAATCGTCAGAAAACATTAACCCTCCAATCTGAATGGAATGTCATTTCTGCCAGCGATTACTAAGTAGTCTATTTTTACTTTTTTGAGAGTGGGAATCAAAAGTTTGATTTGTACTTCAGATTGTGTGGTGATAGTTTTAATTGGCACAAAAGTGGAAGCTGATGTTAATACTGTGAAATCATATTTTGATAAAGCTTGGAAATAATCGGGCAAAATTATTGAGACTTTGTAGTTTGTAAAAACACTTCCTCGGTAATAAATTCCGTATTCTGGGCCTTCTAAAGAGCCGTGATGTAGCCTTATTCCTTCTTTTGTGGGATGCGGAATCACAAAAGCTTTAGCTGTAGCTTGAATCACACCATTTACAAAAAGCTCAGGAGTGTTACCTGGGAAAAACTTAAGATTCGGGTCAGCATCAAAATTAGTATTCGATGAATTATAGAACATGATTGATGAACCAATTGAAGCTCCTAAAGCTGGCCCGTTTTCTATCGGGTCAATAAGTTCATATTGTGCTCCTGTCCATTTAATCAGCTTAAATGTGTTAGGAACAGGCTGGCTAGAAACAAGAACAGAAAGCTCAGCAGCATTTGCAATAAAAGCATCGGCTGTATTTCCAGAGAAATTAATTAAACTTGTATCTCCATTTGAGTTTGATAAAACAAGATTTCTGTTTAAAACACCATACAAAGTACCTGAATCAGCAGCAGAAGTATATGAGCCAATTCCCACTTCATATTGCAAATCATTTACCACACAATATGGAAAAGAATTGTTTCCAAGATTTGCATCACCAAAAATTGTATATGAAGCGATAGGCTGGCTTAAACTTAATCCGCCTGTGCCTACAGCAGCTACTTTTTGTCTAATACGGTCACGGAAAATTAAAGCCATCTATTATAATTTCTTAAAGGCTTCTCTATCTCACTTGTCGAATAAATAATTATGTTTGGTGATGAGAGAAATTACGGCAATTATGGAATTGACGTAAAAACTTGTGCCTTGTGCAATGATGGAATGCCTCTCAGAACATATTGCACTTGTGATACATGCCAAAGGCATTTTTGTTTTAGTCACAAACCATTGTTTGCAACAAACTGGGTTTGTCCTTTATGTGAAGATAATTTCAAAACATTTGTGGGGCCACTTAAAGAAGCAAATATCACTGAGTTTTTCAAGAGACTGGGCTAATTACTTTTTAAACCAAGTGAGAGATAAAATCCCAAATTGAGAAAGAGTGCCCAGTATTGCTATTAAACCACCAGCACACCAAATCAAAATCTTATATTTATCAATTGTTTTCTTGAATCCAGATACAAGCAAATTTTGCTCAGCAATGGTAGCGTTCAATGTATCAATTTTTTTGATTAATAAATCGTAATAGGATTGTGTGTCTGTTTTTTGAATAGAATGATTATCTTTAATTTCTTTTGAGTGCTTCACAACATTCTCAATCATCCCAAATAACTGAGTATTGTTATCATTCATTTCCTTGATTAAATCTTTTAATTTCTGCTCATAATTAGTCAAGCTTGCTTTAATTGTGTCTAAATCATCATCAATATTTTTGTGTTTGTACTTGTTTTCTGTAAAAAAATTATTCAAGTCCAAAAGCAAAGTTTGAAACTTATTATTTAATTCTCTATAATCTTCCAAAAGATGATTGTTATTATCGGTAACGCTATCTCTGATTTGTGCAGTTTGCTCAATAATTTTTACCAACGCATTAGAAAACTCAACATAAGCTTGAGTTTGTGCGGATATTCTTTCTGATAATGTTGAAAAGTCGTAATTTCTGTCGTCCATTATAATAATGCCATTGCTTGGCTAAGTTTTAGTTGTGATTGCTGAAGAAGGTATAGGTCGCAATTAACAATTTCACACAAAACTAAATTATCATCTAATTTTTTTTCAACAATTTGACAGTGTGCTTCTTTTGCTTTGTCTTTGTAATTTTTGTTTGTGAAGCCATTTTTAGTAAAAGCTTCATTTATAAGGACTATTGAGTTGCCATCTACGATGAAGGCTGGTTTCTCATTTGAGTTCAGAACTAACAGCAGTGTTTTCTTTGTCTCGTTGGTCATCTTTGCTCCCGAATATCCTATTATAGTATTCTATGAAAGCCTGCTCTGATTCCTCGTCCTCCATGCAAATATAAATACTTTTTAATGAAGAAAAATTATGAACTTGCACCATTGTGAAAATAGCACTTAATTGAGCTAATCCTGTTAGATTAATATCGTGTGTGCCGTTATCGCATGGAGAGATAAGAAGTGTTTCAAAGCCCATATTATCGGCATGAATGATTGTTTTTTTCATTGCTGCCATCACATCTGGCTCGTTAACAAGCCTTGATGCTCCAGCCACCACTGCGTTGATGAAGTATTTTTGTTTAATTTTCCAACTAGGCTCACACTCAAATCCATAAGGATATCCCATTTTTACTGAGTTTTTCAAAATTAAATCACATTTTTGTTGAGCTTGATTAAATGTCATTCTGTTCAACAAAGGGTCATCAATTTGAAGCAGATTGTTTGTGGGATATACCAAAGCATCAGCTTTAACAAGGTAAACGTTTTCCACTTGCTTTATGAAAATCTTTACCTTTGTGTCTACTTTTATTTGCTTAAGTTTTTCTTTAATGAAAAATGAACAAGCGTTTAAAGCACCTTTGCAGTTATGCTCAAGTTTGAAATCTGGTAAACTAACTTGAGGTTTTATTATGCATGAGTTATTGTAGAAAGGACATTTCATTGACACAATCTAATTGTACAGAATTACATTGGTGGCATTGGCTCTCTTGCTGGAGCAACTGGATTTAAGCCGCTTGGATTTTGTGCAACTAAATTTTCTCCTTCTCCTAATTTGCCTTTAGGGTTAGAGGGCGATTGTAAACCTATCTTTGAAAGACATTTCATAAACAAATCTTCATCACCTATAGAAAGTTGAACACCTGTTAATTTCTCTGTACTTGCCATGTCAAATTTAGATTTAAGTTCTTCAATGCTAGCTGATGGATTTTTTCGTCTTTCAGTTATGATATAATCTGTGAAGTCTTTTACAGCAAGAAATTTTCCACCCGATTTATCGCAAAAAAAAGGTCTACACTCTGGAAAATCGCAAGCATTTTGAAATTTTAAAGCCTCTAGCTTGCTTCTTAGAGCTGGAAAAATTGCATCCCAATTCATGTTCCAAGCATAACGCTGAATTTTTGTTAGTACTTGGTCAGACAATTTATAAAATCCTTTTTTTTCGTAATAATCAAGTTCATCAAATAAACTTTTAACATCAATAAAATTTTCTTTCATGACTTAAACACCTGCGGATTCAAAAGATTTAAAATATCGTTATATTCAGAAAGTAAATCTTTTTCTAATTGATTTTTAAAAAAGACTAATTCTTTTTGACTATAATTTGTTCTTTTTGGGTCAAAGCCACTTCTAGATAAACTTTTTTGAATAGAGCTTAAAACTTTTTCAGGAGTAATTTCATGCATCAAAAGAGCTTTTTGCTCTTTGCCATTCAATGCTCTTTTAAAAAGAGGAGTATCACCTTCGCCAGTAACATATAGCTGACCAGGTTTGCCGAAAACTTGAGGAGACGCCTGGTTATTAACGTTTGTCAAAGGAGCAGGATTTGTAGGATTTTGAGCTGAAACCTGAGGATTTGCCTGAGCCACTTTTTTAATACTTACTATTTTTAAAGACCACTTTTTGCCCACAATAATATTTTACTGAAAAAAACTACAGCACCTTCAAATTACTGGAGATGCTGTAGAAATAGCCGCCATAGAAGTGGCTACATGTATTTTTGTTGTTTGATAGCATGATGGGTCTTGAAGGCAATCAGCGGTGATTAAGACATTACCTCTGCTAGTAGCACTTTTGACCAAAGTAAGCAAGTCAAAGCTTGCGGCACTTACAGCTTGCTTGACATAAGAATCTAAGGCTCTAGTTCCAACAGCGGACTTATAAGACTTATCAACTAAACAAGTTAAAAATTCATCTGAAAACTCAAGAGAATATCCAGACCTAGCAAATAACATTTTTTGTTTTTTGATTGGCGATGCTGATGATTTCAAAAGTACGCTCATCAAATCGTCTTTTGATAGTGGCTTCAAAGCAACAATAGTAGGTATTCTACCAACAAGCTCTGAGAGCATGCCAAACTCAATGAGGGCTTCAACCATTTCTTCTCTTGAAGCTTGACTAAAAATCTCATATGATTTCAAAGCTTCATCAATTTCTTTATTTTTATCTTCATTATGTTTAATAAAACCTAATGACCTATCTTTTTTGCCCATTTTCTTAGCGAGAATATCAGACAAGCCATTAAATGCTCCGCCAAAGAAGAAAAGCATTCTTCCAGTATCAATATTAAATGATGAACCTGGCATCTCACCAAAAACTTGCCCAGGAATCTTTACAGTTTTTCCTTCAACAAGCTTCAGAAAAGTAGATTGTGTGGAGCCAATAAATGATTCATATCTACCAGCAGATTTGTTTGAGCTACAGATTTTGTCAATCTCATCAATAAACACAATTCCGCGTTCTGCTCTTTCAAAATCCATTTCAGTTTCATGAACAAGCTCTTGAACTACAGAATCTGCATCTGAGCCTTGAAAACCTGTAGGAGAATAACTTGTGGCATCACCAATTGCAAAAGGTAGGTCAAAAAGCCCAGCTACGGTATTAGCAATCAAAGTTTTGCCAGAGCCAGATTTTCCAAGCATAAGTACGTGATGTTTATCAGTTTGGTTGGTTGGTTCAAAATCCTCAATTGATTGAAGGTGATTAATTACAGCAATTGAAATAGCTTTTTTTGCCGCCTCTTGTCCTATGACAGTTTTATCAATCTCATCAAAAAGTTGCTTTGGAGTGAAAATATCATTTTCAACAATTTGTTTTTCTTGTTTAGGCTCATTAGATTGAGTCATTTTAGACATTGGAGTGAGCATAAACAGAGCTTTTCTGATTTCACCTTTAGCTTCAGAATCTGGTAAATCGGCAATAAACGACAGAAACTTTGAGTTAATTTCAAGTTGTCCAATCGAAAGACCAGCTTTGAAAGGCTCAGCACAATTATTACAGAAATAGCATTGCTCCTCGTTTAGGTAAAAAACAAATGGGTCGGCAGTTTTAATTTCTTCGTTGCACATTGTGCAGATTTGCTTAGATTCTAACTTTTTTTTCATATTTTAGGTTCCAAATGAATATACGAGCAAGGCTTGATAAAAGTTTTAACCTAATTACTATTTGTGGCTAACGAAATTATATCTAACAATAGGGGATTTGGTGTCTGGAACTTTGAAATCTATAATCCAAACAAGTTACTCGAAAAGAAAAAAGGCTACCTTGTTATAACAAAAGAACACCACACAATCTTCGAAGACCAAGATTTGAGAAAAACACTTTTGAGCATACCATCACAAAATGTAGCATGGGTAGAGCTGGAACAATGAACTACGAAGAGAAATTGATAAGATACATTGCTTCTAAATTGATTCAGAGAAGATACTTTATGAAAAAAGGTGGATTCCCTGATGAAAAAACTTTAGCAAAATATATCAATTTTGTTTGTGAAGAACTTAAAGACAAATATCGAGATTTAAAGTATGTGAGAAACAAATCTGAAAATGGTTTAATCACACCTTTAATTTCTGAAATTGTTTTTAAATTGAATATCAGGTGAATAAATTACTTTCAATTATAAATGAGCTAGATGACACAAGCTCAGATGAGTTTATTGGTGCGTGTGCAGCCAAACTAAGGCACTTAAAAGGTGTGCCGCGATTAGTATTAAGCAACACTTCTAAACTTAAAACAAGACACATCAAGTTCTTGTTTGCTAAAGACGAAAATTATTATTCTAAAATAGATGAAAAGTATTTTGATTTGATTGAAGAAGATTGTGTGGAAGAGTTTTTAAATGAGATAGATTGTGTGGTTGTGTTTGATTTGTGTAGAATGTCTTTTCTTGAAAATGACGAGCTTTTTAATTTTGCACCAAATAAAATTAAGAAGATTTTCAAACTCAATCAGAGAAACGAAGAAAAAAATAATTTCATACAATCTAATATAAAGCACCTAGATAATTCAAAAAATGTCACAAGTCAAGTAATTTTTGAGAAACTTAATGCAATGTGGCAGAGCAAATGGAATAATTCTGAAACTTATTTGAATGAATATGACGAGCAAATCATCAATAATATTTTGAATGTCTGATTTTAAATGCTTTGTAAATAAAACTTATAAGAAGGTGAGCTATCCAATTCCTGTAGTTTTGGAGCCAATGTATTTAGACCATCTTCAGCCTTTAAGTCTTGTGACAGATGAAATAAAATCGGGCGAGATTTTGATAATTGAGTTTTTTGAAAACAAAGTAATGAGACTATTTTTAGTGGAAGATAATAGTTTGAATCAAATATTTGGCGAGCCAACTGCGTCAAACGCAATTTTAACATTGAAATGCCAGGATTTAAAAAAGAAATTAGAAATTGAAAAATACATAAAAAATATCTATTCACAACTTAAGCTAAGTGAGATGATTACTAATAAAAACGATTTGATGGACTTAGAAAATGAATTGATGAAATACTTTCTCACTTGTAAAAATAAAGACAAAATGGAGATTAGAAAAATCCGCTCGGTTATTTTTAAAAGTTGCAAAAACCATAAGTTTGCTGAAAAGATTTATAATTTAATCAAAGGCCAAGCGTTTAGCTATTTCACAAGCACACAAACTACCATTCAAGTGGATTTGAGTTTATTATCTGTACAAATAGAGAATGGTGCGTGATTATTTTATTGATAATGAGCTCTATTTAACATTTTTAGAGATTGATGAGCAAATGATTCCACAAAAAAAAGATAAAGTGGACAAGCAAGAGCTTTACAAACTTGTAGAAAATCAATTTAGAATGCTCGCACGTAAATTGCACCCCGATTACGGTGGAAGTGAAAAAGATTTTAAGTTTTTGCTTGAATGCAAGTCAAAACTTTTAACAGAAAATTCAAGTGAATCATCTCTGGCATTCAAAATAGATGATAATAAGTTTGCTTCCTTTGATAAAAACTCATTGGCGTCCAAGCTTGGCAATCAACTTTTTGAATTACTTTCAAGTTGGCAAGATGAATTGAACATAAAAGCGGTGTTCAAGCCTACATCAAATGAGCATGAATATGAATGGATTTTCAAAATCTCACCATCTAATGAAACTCTCTCGTTGAATGTGCAGAATCTAAGTGATGAGCTTGCCGAGCTGTCAAGCAGCATACATAATGATGATAGCTTGTCAGTTTTGGTTTGTTTGTTTGTTCCTAGCAACAAATTAGCCACAACCAATGTGGCTTACGATAACTCAATGCTTCTTACATTTAACGATGTAATTTTAATTGAATCTTCAAACGCCAAAGACATCAGTAATTATTTTTCAGACAAACAGAATCTGATAAATGATTTAGAAAAGATTAAAAATGGTACTTTTGTTTCAAGAAATAATAATGAATTGAAAACTAAAAAAACTGAAGAAGCAATTGAGAAAGATAAAAAGTTAATCAAATATCTTGAAAATATCAAGCTTTTTAACACCGAGTTTGATGAAAAAGCAGCAGACTTCCTAGAGCTTCTGTAAAGGATTTGACACCTTTGTATCACAAATAATAAGGGAGAGGAATAATGGCTAAGCTAAAACATATATTCGTAATCGACACTTGCGTACTACTACACGACCCCGAATGTATTTACAGATTTCATGAGCATGATATCTATATCCCTCTGGCTTGTATTGACGATTTAGATGAAATCAAAACTAAAAGAGATACAGCAGGCTGGGCGGCTAGAGAAGTATTTAGAAATCTTGACCAGTATGATATTCAGGCGATGACTAAAGGAGTGGTTATTAATGAAAGAGGAGGAAAGCTTTTTGTTTATAACAACGAAGCTCCTTTGATGCGAAACGAAAAACCAGCAATAACACGTGTCAATTCAGATAATGCCATCATTGACTCAGCAATTACGCTTAAAGCTGCTAATGCTAAAAGAAAAGTGGTGATTGTATCAAAGGACACAGGATTAAGAGTGAGAGCAATTTCCTGGGGCTGTATTGCTGAAAATTATAAAAATGATTTACTAAATGAGCAAAATCAATATCAAGGATACAGAACTGTAGAAATCTCCGATATGGAAGATTGGAATTATCTTTCAAAAAGAAAAGATTGCGATATTACAAAGCTTGTTTGTAAAGACCAACTTGTAGATTTGAATCCAAATGAATTCATTTGTTTCAGATTTGGCAACCAATCCGTACTTTGCTGGAACTACCATAATGAGATTGTGTTTCTGGAGGATAAGAAGAAAGAATCTTACATGGGAATTACTGCTAAAAATCTTGAGCAAAGATTTGCTTTAGAAGCATTAGCTAAAGACGACATTCCGTTAGTATGTTTGAGCGGACCAGCAGGAAGTGGCAAGACACTTTGTGCTATTGCTGTGGGTCTTGAAAAAGTAAACATGGGCCAGTATGATAGAATTATTGTTATGAAGCCTATGGTTGCTGTTGGCGGTAAAGACATTGGTTTCTTACCTGGTTCAAAGCTTGAAAAAGTATCAGCATGGCTTGGACCAATTAAGGACAATATTATTCAACTTACTGGATTCAAGGGCTACGACAATGGAAAGTTTGGAGGCAATAGCTTCGAAGAAATGGTTGAAGATGGAATTATTGAGGTGGAAGCTATGGCTTTTATTCAAGGAAGGTCAATTCCGAACTCATTCATTATTCTTGATGAAGCAGAAAATGTAAGCCCTAAAGAAGCAAGAATGGTAATTGAAAGATGTGGAAAGAACTCAAAAGTAGTATTTTTGGGGGACATGTCTCAAATTGAAAACCCTTATCTTGATAAGCATAGTTGCGGTCTTGCTCATGCTATAAATGGAGGTAAAACACACGAAGTAGCAGCTTCAATTTGTATGAATAAGGTAGAAAGGTCAGTACTTTCTGCCGCTGCTTCAAGTATTTTCAGAGTAAGAAAATGAGCGTTACTGATATTCCTCTGCCACAAAATACAAGTTTGTATGAAGCCTCAAATAATCAAATTGTTGAGCCAAGGCTTTCACTTACAGAAATTGTTGGCAGTGGGAATAACAACTCATATAGTAATTTTTACTCCAAGCAATACATTTTAAATTTGTATAGCCAAAACGTAAATGAAATCAATTTAATTCTAAATGATAAAAATATTTCTTGCACAAGAGGCCCAAATTATTTTAATTTAAATGGTTTTGATTTCGGGTTTGATTTAAGATTTTTGAATCAACAATCGCCCACAATCTGTTTTGCACCTTTGATACAAGCAAAAGATTTAGATAAAAATGTTCCACTCGCATCCACGGCGTTACCAAACACGTACACAATCTCAAATTACACTTCCTATTTATCAAATAACTTAAATGTAAACGATTTAATTCTTTTGAGAAATCAAACCACAAATGCACAAAACAAAATATACAGAGTGGTAGCGATAAATGCAAGCTCTTTAACAGTTTATGATGATACGAGTGACACATATTTTTCAACAGGTTTACCTTCAATAAATGTAATTTTAAGCCAAAATCAAAATTATATTTTTACAAGAGTTAAAGTAGAAGATTCTTTAGGCGTATTTTACTATGGACTTTATAACACAGGCGGATTATATTGGGTATCTCAGACAGCAGGATTACAACTAAATACTGCTGATTATGGCATCTCATTCAATACAGAGTTATCATCTGACACAATTGCGTATAATGTTTTTTCGAATGCAAGTATTACACCTCAACTAAATGAGGTAATTGCAATAAACGTGCTTACAAATGGCTCTGGCTCCACTGGTGGAAAAACTTCTGGTCTGTATTTAATTACAAAAATTACAAATGCTCTCGTTTATTTTCAGCCAATTTATCCAAGTTATGTATTCATTCAGCAGTTTGTAAAGATAAAATATGATTTGGATTTATTACAAGAAAATCAAGTATGGTATGTCAATCCAGAAACAGTGGGGGCCAATAATCACCTTTATGCAACAGTATTTTTTAATTTCAACAAATTAGCACTTAGCTCTACTGTTATAAACTCACCTATAAATTGGGCTTTGCAAACAGGTGGTGCAAATGATGAAGTTTTGGGATTCAGTTTGTTTATGAATGATGTGAACAACAACTATATCAAAAATTCAGATAGTTTTTCAATAGCAGTGAGTCCTCCTACATGGTCTGAAGGAGAAATTGAGGGATTAAATCTTAAAATAAATTATTCGACAAACACACTGACTATAAGTGAAGAGGCGGTGGTAAATTAATGTCATATGGCGTATTATTAAAAAGCGGAGTAAATAATCAGATTATTGATGATGGGTTAAATTTCTACCCCACTCAAAGGGCTGGAATTTCCACCTCTGTTCCAATGTATTTTTCTTTAGTTGGATTTACTTCAGTATTTACTATGAGCTTTAATTTTTCAGAATCAGGAAGTTTGATAAGTAATTCGAATGCGTCTAATTTTTCTAAAATAAATTTTAACTTGAACGAAAACCTTTTCTATGGAGTGGGATATAATATTTCTAAGCCAACAATTTTAGAACTTTGCGAAATAGAGGCTTATGAAATAGGAGTGGGACAAACTGTTTTTTCAAATAATTTTACTACAAACTCAAAGTATCTAAAAAACATCTCCGACCCTGGAAATATTCATGTAAAAACATCCAATTGGCCTTTAGGTTATCAAACAAGTTATTTTGGCTTGGCGTTGAACTATACTTGGCCAATTGAGCCTTACGTTTTGCAAAATTTTGTATATGTGTCATATAACGATACTAATTTTTCAAAATATTTTTTAGCAGTGCCCGAAGTTAATGGTGCAGTAATTCCAAACAATTTTACTTGGTATGAGTTGCCAAATAATGATTTTTTTGTAGAAGTAGATTACTATTTACAATCTGATTTTGTTTTTAATAGTACATCAATTTCTTTAAGTGTTTTTAATGGCATAATGCCCACGCCAGGAGAAACAATTCTTATCAATAACTCCACATTCAATGACAGCTTGTCTGGTGTTTACAAAATCGTTGATATTGCAAATAATATTACGCTTACCAAAAATGTTTTGAAATATAATTATCCATCACAAACTTTCATAGTAGGCATAAATTTAAATATTTCCAGCAATTTAGTTAGAAACTCAAGTGTATTTTATGTTCCTTATGAATATGGATACCCATCAGAATGTTTTTCAAAGTCACTTAATTTAAATGAATTTGACAATACAGCTCAGTACCATCCAGAAAATTATGTTCCTATTTACAAAGATAATTTGAATACTTCTACAATGATAATATTCCTGAATGAACAAGCTAAGTTTACGAAACAAAGTGACACTTTTGTTGTTGGAATGGCGGTGTCCAACTGGTATCCTGATTCCACTCTGTTTGGAGTAAACTTAAACTACGAAATTAAAGAGGGATATTAACTTTTTTTCATAATAAATAAATATGCATGAAAGTCAAATTTTAGACATAGTTGAGTCGCTTACTATGAATACTTTATCATTAGATGAAAAAGCAATCATAGTGGCAGATGTTAAAAGCGAAATCACAAATAAAAGATTGGCAGGTAGCACAACATCACTTATTTTAGAAAAAATTAATGACCTTGGTAAAGGGCTTTATAAAGAAGCTCAAGCTTTACCTAAAACTTTTCAAGATTTTTCGGAAACTTCAGATAATTCCACACCATTTGCCATAACTAATATGGATGAGATTAATGAATTTCTTGATAAAATGGCTTCTAAAAAACCCGAAGAAAACATTGAATCTTGGTTTGGAGACACATGGGAATTTTATCATCCTATAGAAAACATGAATGTGCCTGGCGTACCTAGACACAGAGCTGACTTTAACACACAATACTAAGATGAGAATAGCACAAATGCCAGATATGGGAGCGATGCCAATGGCTGGGCCGCCTGGTGGTGCTCCACCAGAAGGGGGAGCTGCCCCACCTTCATTCAAAATCATACACTCCCCTTTGGACAGCCTGGGTAAAATTTTGGCAGATTTAGATTTGAAAACTTTTATTCAAAATAATTTTGGCTCAGATACAAAAGAATTAGCTAACAAAATTTGGGTAATGTATGGTGGCAATGAAAATCAACTAGGGGAAGGAAAAAAAGGCAAAAGAATAGAAAAACCTGCATCTGAAGACCCTACACAGCAAACAGAAATCCAAGACGAAGAATACAATCGCACAAGAGAAACAAGGTGGGAAAGGCTTCCAGAAGGCGTAAGCATAGATGAAATTACTAATCCAAATGCTATTGAAAAAACATTGATTTCAGGAGGGTTCAATTTGGCAAAATCTTTGGCAAAACCAGCTGCAGCTGCTGTTGTAAAAAATTGGGAAAAAATTGCCAACAAAGCAGACGAAGATGGAAATTATAAGTTTGCAGATAAGCTGTTTGAAATAGCAAAAGATGTTTACTCACTTTGATAGGTCAGTTTTTTTAACTGGTGTTTTATCACCTCCAGTGTTAGTTAATTTTAATAAACCATTGAAAACCACACAATATTCTGTGGCAATGAATATGGATATAAATATTGACAACTTGTATATGCAAGGTGGCCCTGGCAAAAGTGTAGCAGAATTTCAAAAAAAAATAATCAAAGGAAGCATGAGTTTTTTTCCAAGATTATCTGAATCTAACACGCTTGAAAACGCAGTAATAGATTTAATTAATTTCTCGCAAGATTACACCTCATCTTTTACACTTACTACGTTTTTGAATCCTTATAGCACAGAAATAACAGGGAATAGATTTCCTTATGTAGCCACTACTAATTCTTTTGTATTTGATGTTTGCGTGGCGGAAAGATTCACGCTTAAAGCAAAAAAAGAAGGTAGTGTGGAAATTACAGTGGATGTCATTGGTCAAACTGATTTTGATAATACTGTACCACTTGTTTTTCCAGAAGACGATACAAATATTTACAGAAATCTCAGCTGGTATGATTGTTTTTTCTCTAGAGCAGGGTCACAACTTGAGAATGCCTACGAAATAGAAATAAATATCACAAAAGAGATAGACCAAAGATATTTTTTAATGTCATACTGTAATTTAGACCCAAATAATCCTGTAGCAATTGACAGACCTTTTTCTACAGGAGTGAAAAGCGTAGCAGTAAGTTTTAAAATAATTGAGCATATCACATCTGTATTTGATATTTTTAATTACTCTTTCGGTGGATGGTATGAAGAATTCAATTTTAATGGAAACATTGGGCCAATTCAATTTTCAATTCCAAATGCTATTTTGAAAATCTCTTCACAGAATCTCACGCCCAGTATTATAGAAAGAACCACTGAAGGATTTTACAGAATGGCTCCAAATACGCCTGATACTCAACCAATGCTATTTACTGTGTAGAGGATTTGAATAAAATATCATTAAAATTATATTATGCCTTTAAATAATAACTTTTACGGTGTTTATAAGTTTGTCACGGTGAGAACTAAACCTATCTCGACAAATACAGTGGGACTTAATCCGTACATCGTTCAAAGCTTAAGAGTAAATGATACAATGCAAACAAGTGCTAAATTTTATATGCAAGGAACACCTCTTACAAAAATTTTAGATATTGGAAATGTTTCTCAGACAATTAATGTGGAAGCACCAATTTTAGTACCGCCTCCTAATTCGCCTGGGCTAAAAGACGGTTTACAATTAATCTGGGACTTAGCTAATCTTCAATATACAAATGGACTTCCAAATAACTCTTTGCCTCTTTTAGAAAATGCAAAAATTAACATCAGCTCAGATAAAGCAGGAATCAGTTTTACTTTGAAATCTGACGGAGACCCAAACAACACAATAAACATATTTGAAATCAATTCAGGTGCTACGGCACAAAGCTATATTGCCACTACGAATTTGGTAAACGGTGCAAGAGTGGCAAAAAACTACGACTTTTGGGTGGAGTTTGGTGATTTTTGTTTCTTTATAGATTCTGTTGACATTGATATTAAAGTAAATTCTACTGACAAAAACTTTTTAGGCGTTTATCAAGGTAATACTTTGTTTCCAAATAACTACCAAGTTCCTCAAGATGGCCTTAATGGAGGAGTTTATACTGATGGTGACCCAACATATTCTGGTTGGCAATTTCCTTTCATTGCCGTGGGCGGCATTGAAATTACAGCTACTGGAAAGGCAGTGATTTCAATAGACGCAAATGGCAATTTTGTAAACTATAACAATATACAAGCTTATCAAACAAATGTTAACGACTTACTTGCTGCATCAAATGTAACACTTCAATATAGTGGTGAATTGACTACTACAGCTACAAACTTTAACATTTTTTATTCTGGAGCTGGAGCACCTTTATCTGGAGTGTTGCCACCTATATTTGCTACAAACAAAGCTGTAATCACAACGAGAAACTCAAGTTTCTCAGAGGGTATGATGACTACAGACTTTACAGTAAAAGCATACGTGGGTGTTTAACTTTCAAACGTTTCAAAGTATCCGTCTGAATCAAACTTTTCAAGTTGTGCTAATACATTTTTGGTAATGAACATGGGTGTGAGATTGAGTCTGTGAAGAATTAAAGCGTCACCTATTCCGCACATATTGTAAATATCTTGCTTTTTGCTCTTCCAATGCAATCTACAATAGATAACATCACCATATTTAGCTTCTACCACCACTTTCTCTAATTCGAAACCAACACTCTTTTTAAACTTAGCATAAAGTTGGTGCATTGTATTTATATGGGCATGTTCTGCACAACCAGTATCAACAAAAGTAAGGATTGTGCCATCGTAACTATTAAGTGGTATGCCCCATTCCTGGTCTTCAGCCAAAATTGCCACAATATAATCTGAATTATTCTCAAACACAATCTGAGTAAGCTCGCACTCTACCAATTCAAATTGCTCAGTATTATTGTTCATTTATTTCACAGCGTTTACAAGATTTACAAAAAGAATTGTTAAAAATATGACCGATTCCAATAAGGGCAGCACCAATTAAAATAATGTATTCATTTTTTTCTACTAAATCATGTGCAAAAAAGAAGAAACTAAGCATTACTGCTCCAGATAAAAAGAAAGTGGGAACAATAAACTTTTTATGTTTTTTAAAACCCATAGTTACAGTAAGGATTGCATTTGATATAGCAAAAATAATCAACAAAGCTTCGGCCACTGGAGTTTTTAGAAATGAAAGGAAGGATATAAAAGGAACTGTAGCCAACAAAACAGGAAGCAATAAGCAATGAAATAAACATATTGCTGACAAAGATACGCCGATTTTATCTAATTTTTCGTTTTTCATATTAATTTTAATTGAGTAGGTTTATTGAACCCTTTAACATTATAAGTTTCTCGATACAGACCTTTAATGATTCCAAGTTTATTAACAATATCAATGTGATTTTGGTCAATGTAGCCTTTATTTTGATTGTAGCAATAGTCTGGATATTGATTAGATAATGCATACATTAAATTATCTCTGTATACTTTTGCTAATACAGAAGCAGCAGCCACGCTCATAGAAGTGCTATCAGCTTTAGGCATCATAAGGTGGGGATTTAAAGATTTGCAAGGAGACTGGTCAATCACAAACAAATTCACTTCAGTTATTTCAGCTTCCACTTTTTTGGCTGCTCTTTCCATAGCTTGGACATTCGCCCAAGTAATTCCGTGTGTGTCAATTTCGACTGGCTTAATTTCTTGAATGCTGTAAGCAAGAGCATTTTCTTTAATAAGTTCATAATATTCTATACGTTTATTTTCAGACAATTTTTTAGAATCAGTTAATCCATCTAAAACAAAATCTGGAGAAAGGCAAACAGCGGCGGCTATTAATGGGCCGCACCATGCACCCCGCCCAGCTTCATCTATGCCAACAAGATGTTTGCCATGTTTTGCCCTTAAATTATCATCAAATTCTTTATGCATCTTTTAACGATTGAATAAATACTTTGAGTGCTACAAGATTATCTTTGACAGATTCAAAAGTAGCCTCATATTCATCCTTATCTCCTGCTAAGCTTTTTGTAAACATTAATGTTCTGGCATCTTGAATTAATTGCTCAAGTTCTATCTTTTGAATCAAAGCTTTATCATCTTGCTCATTAATCTCTACAGAGTCCAAAAGTCTATTTACATCTTCTGAAGTAAGAGGTTTAAGTGTAACTTCAGATTGTATTCCTGAAATTTTATCAAAAGCTGTTACAGTAATAAGACCTGAAGAGTCAATATCAAACTTAACAACGATTTTAGTTTGCCCTCTAGGTCTTTTTTCAAAACCACTCAACACAAACTCACCAAGAAACTCATTATCTTTTGCTAATGGTCTTTCTCCTTGGTATATACGTACATTAACACTCTCTTGATTATCTTCAGCGGTAATAAAGTCCTGTGCAGAGCTTACTGGTATAGATGTGTTCCTTGGGATAATTTTATTCAGTAAACCGCCCTTAGTTTCAATTCCAAGTGACAATGGCGTAACATCAATAAGTAAAGCACTACCTTCTGTTTTTTCTGATATTGTGTGAGCTAAGTTTGCAGCTCCAGCAGCCACAGTGAGGTCTGGGTCAATTTCAAAATATACTTTTGTGTTAAAATTACTTTGAACATAGTCTCTAACATATTTTGATTTTGTGCTTCCACCTACTAAAATAATCTTAGATAGTTGTGAGATTTTTCTATCGGCATCATTAAGAGCATTGAGAACGTGAGATTTAGTTTTTACAAGCAAAGGTTGTATCATTTGCTCGTATTCTTCTTTGGTTATTTCTACTTTGTGATGATAAAGTTTACCATCTAATGCTCCGCAGTATTTTAAAGTTCTGCTCACTTTATTTTTATAGTTCAACTGTATTTTTATTTCTTCGGCAAACTTTTTAAGTCTAACATGAAAATCTTTAAACGCATTTAAATTATGTGGTATCTTGCTATTAATGTAATTTACGAGCAAATTATCAAAATCATCTCCTCCAAGTTTTGTATCACCAGATGTGCTCAATACTTCATAAACATTATCTTCAGAAAGCTGAAGACAAGTAACATCAAAAGTTCCACCACCAAGGTCATACACAAGAACTAGCTCGTTGGATTTAGTATCTTCGCCATAAGCTAAAGCTGCGGCTGTTGGCTCATTGATAATCCTAAGGACATTTAGCCCAGCATTTTCTGCGGCTTTCTTTGTTTCTAATCTTTGATTTTGATTAAAATAAGCAGGAACTGTAATAACCACTCCTTCAATTTTTTCATTGAATTGAGATTCTGTAATAGATTTTAAATAGGTGAGTATTTCTGATGCTATTTTTGTAGCATCTATAGGAGATGATGAATTACCTATAAATCTTTTTGACGACCTCGCAGTTTGTGTGGGAAAGTTTTCTTCATTTTCCACAGCTTCTCTGCCTACGTAAAGCTCATCTCCATAGCAAACAACAGAAGGCACTAAAATACTACCCGATTCATCTTTTACAAAATTGAATTTTCCTGATTTATCTTTGTGACAAACCACCGAGTTTGTGGTTCCAAGGTCACATCCAATAATTAATCCCATAATTACATTATACAGGTTCAATCTTGAGGATTATCTGTTGAACCAGGCAAATAACCATCATAGAGTATCCATAATGGATTGTCATCCGAATAAAGCTCTTCTCTAAACTTCACTTCATCTTCAGATGTAAACAATTTGATTTTATTTTTTTCAAGCTTTCTTTCTGGCAAAGACATTTTATAATCGTGCACCATATGTAGCATTTGCGAAATCAAAAATGTATCCCTGCAAGCGGGACATCTCATGACAGCATAAATCTCAAGCTCATTCTTCGGTAGAAAACCTTTGTGAGAATCACGATAAAAAACTGACCTACAATTTCTGTTAGGACATTTTTCAGGCATACCAAAGAAAACTGATTTATACATAAGAACCCTTACTGCTATTATACTTAAAGTTTCTGATGTAGAACTCACTTTCTCCTTTATAAACTTTATTTCTTGAATAAAATTGTGTTCTCAGGCTTTTTTCTTTATGTTTGAAATCAAAAATTACACAATCTGACTTGTCTTCTGCTTTTCTCAAACCTCGTCCGATTTGTTGTGTGATGGTATTTGGTGAGCCGATTGAACAAGCTAGAATAATGCAGCTGATTTTTGGAGCGTCAATACCAGTAAAGCACCACGAAGTGGCACACATAATAATTTCATTCTTTTCCAGCCTGTCTAGTTGATATTTTCTATAGTCTAATTCTTCATCTGGAATAGGTTTATCATCTGAGCCATCGCCCCCTGGCACAAACAAACAATTTTCAATCATTTCTTCAAGAATCTTACCATGCTCAATTCTTTCAACCATAATGATTGTCGGTCTACCTTGTGAGTGCATATCTTCAGCTAAGTCTCTTATAAGCTCATTTTTTTGTTGATTGTTTACGATTGCGTTTTTATAGGTTTCTTGATAAGACGGGGCAGATTTATCTACAAAATCTATATCTATTGTGTAAATGTAAGGTTTAACAAGAAATCCTCGCTTAATTAAGTCAGAAGAAGTAACGCGGTGAATAACAGGCCCTGTTGCTCCAAACATTCTTATGTCTTGATTATCCATTCTTTGAGGAGTGCCAGATAATCCGCACTTATAGTAGGCATTCTTTGCTCTTACTGATATTTCTTCAATGATTTCGGCCGCTATGTGAGTTTCATCAATAATTAAAAGCTGACATTGAGAAACAAGATTTCTTAAATCCGCTTTATTTTGAAACATTTTTTGCTTGTCTTCAATTTTCTTTTTTACTTCTTTAATCTTTTTTTCAATCGCTTTGTGTTTTGCTTGTGGCGAGTTAAGTAAATCAATACATAAAATTTTAAGTTGCCCCATCAAACTGTCTAAACTTGTTTTATCAGCTTCTACATCTACCACTTTCTTTTTAGTTTCAGAATACTTTCGGTCAAAAGCTGTAAGTAGTGTTTGATACGTGGCAACATTTACTCCACCCATAGCTATTTCACATTTTCCACCACCAATTTCTCCAACAAAAAAATCATCCGCTAAAGGCTTAAGTGATTCATTAAACTCTCTTACTGTTTGCTTAAGGAGAGAAACAGAAGGGACAACAAAAACTACAGGATAAACAGATAGCTCAGAAATT
>JACCDY011141644.1_pt1 | contig 21765 bp, 33 predicted proteins | sample 7446391 | NCBI WGS metagenome assembly JACCDY01 (sample SAMN15323451, study PRJNA562643) | freshwater metagenome | isolation source: river surface water | place: USA:Blue River Watershed | collected 2017-08-18 | reverse complement strand
TCCGTTCAGTTGCTCAACCAAGACGGATTTACTGTTCGGTCTTTCGGTAACGGGTCGGGTGTTACTTATGTTGGTGAGTGCTTTAGACGCGCCCCCGGCTTCTTTGATGAGGTTTGCTATACGGGGAATGGAGCAACAGGGCAAGCCATCAATCACAATTTGGGTGTAATTCCAGAGCTATACATATGCAAACGTCGGGATTCCTCGCAAGGCGGAGATGATTGGCAAGTCTATTGTTCTTATTTAAGCAGCCCGTTAAATAGTTTTTTGCGTTTGGTTAGCTCTGCCGGAAACGGCACAAACACGGACGCTTGGCAGACTCCGACATCAACACAAATTAAAATTGGGGCAGGACTTGCTGGGTACATGAACGCCTCCGGTGGAACCTACGTTTCCTACCTTTTTGCATCAGCACCGGGGGTCAGCAAAGTCGGCAGCTACACTGGCAACGGCAGCAGTCAGACCATTAATTGTGGCTTCACGGGTGGCGCTCGGTTCGTGTTGATCAAGCGCATCGACAGCACTGGTGACTGGTATGTCTGGGACACAGCCCGAGGCATTGTGAGTGGTAATGATCCGCATCTCAGCCTCAACACCACTACTGCTGAAGTAACGACCAACGACACAATCGATACTGATAGCACTGGCTTTGTGGTCAACCAAGTTTCTGCTACCAACGTGAACGTGAGCAGTGCAACCTATATTTTCATGGCTGTGGCCTGACCACAAGGAGAAATCAAAATGCAATTACGAGTAAGAACCACAGGCGCAGTGATGTACGAGGCAGAGTTTCGCGCTCTGTTTCCCAACACTGGCTTTCCCGTCCAGCTCACTGAGGCCATCATCAGCGAGTTCGGTGGCGATGTGGTCTTTGAAGGCCCGCAGGCTCAGCCGACCAGATACCAGGTCGCGTTCCGCGATGGCGTCGAGCAGATCGACGGCAAGTGGTACACGAAGTACAGCGTGGCCGACATGGAGCAAGAGGCCAAGGATGCGCTGGACGCCAGCCAGGCAGCATCGCAGCGTGCTTACCGCAACACGCTGCTGTCCGACTGCGACTGGACCCAGTTGCCCGACGCGCCTGTAAACACACAAGCCTGGGCGAACTACCGCCAGGCGCTGCGTGATGTGACAAGCCAAACGGGATTTCCTTGGGACATCCAATGGCCTGAAAAGCCGCAGTGAGCGATGCGATAATCGCGCCATAACAAGAACATCACAACCCACGACGCCCCGAAAGAATCACATGGAAATCACTCTCAAAGTCGAGCTGAACGAAGTCAACGCGATCTTGGACGCGATCGGGACACTCCCGACCAGCACCAACACTTGGCCCATCGCGGCCAAGATCCGCGCACAGACCAAAGAGCAGCTCCCCAAGCAGGAAGAGTCTGAAGAGTCATCCGAGCAGTAAATGAAGGAACACCCGGTGCAGCAGGAAACACAAACCACCCTCGACGCAACGATGGCCGCCGTAGGCAGCAAGGCGACCTATACGGGGGCCAGCGCCAGCGTCCTCGGGTGGGTGATTTCCTCTGAATTCGGTGTTCTTTTCGGCATCTTCATCGGCACGGCTGGCCTGGCCATCAACTGGTACTACAGGCACAAAGAGGACAAGCGCCAGCAAGCCGAGCATGAGCGCCGAATGCGGGACGAGTGATGAACCGCACGCAGCTGGCCAGCCTCTCACTGAGCGCGGCCGCGCTGGTTGGTATTGCCCTGCATGAGGGCTACCGCGACAGGGCCTACACCCCGGTTCCAGGTGACGTGCCTACCATCGGCTTTGGCACGACCCAGGGCGTCAAACTTGGCGACACCATTACGCCGCCCAAGGCGCTGCAAAGAGCATTGCAAGACGTTCAACAATTTGAGGGCGCGATCAAGCGCTGCGTCACGGTGCCACTGCACCAGCATGAGTACGACGCCTACACCTCTCTGACCTACAACATCGGGCAGACCGCGTTCTGCGGCTCGACCCTGGTGCGCAAACTGAACGCCCAGGATTACGAGGGCGCGTGCAAACAGATCCTGCGCTGGGACCGGTTCAAGGGGCAACCCCTGCCAGGCCTCACAAAACGCCGCCAGGACGAGTTCAAGCAGTGCATGGGGGGCTGACATGGTCTACACCCACGCGGCCGCTGCAATCGTCTCTGCTGCCTTTGCAGCCTGGGGCGCATGGGCCGTGCAGGAGTGGCGCTACGACGCCAAGCTGGCCGAGATGAACCAGGCTTACGCCAAGGGCCTGCAAGAGGCCTCAGAGGCCGCCAGACGCCGCGAGCATGAGCTGCTGGCCGCCCGGCAGAAAACAGAGGAACGCTATGACCAAGAAAAACGCCGGGCAGCTGTGGTTGCCTCTCGTTCTCGCGCTGAGCTTAACGGGCTGCGCGACGAGCTCTATGCCATCCCCGCCCCAAGCGCCAAAGATCCCGCCCCCGCCGTCCGAGCTGATGGCCGAGCCTCCCTTGAGCGGGAACTACTCGGAAGCTGTGCGTCAGCTCTTGTTGGAGTGGCGGCAGAAGCTGACCGCCTGGCAGCGGTCGTCGTAGGCCTGCAGACCTACGTGAAGGACGTGTGCTTGGCACCCTGATCGCTGTGCCAAAATTGTGCCGTGGACTTGTGCCACAGCAGTTGCAAAGAAACCTTGTGCCCTGAGAAATCAGGGCACTTTTTTGTCCGATCGCACTGCAAATCCGCGTACGCCGGTTCGATTCCGACCCCCGCCTCCACAACAAATCAAGCAGATACGGTCCACCGCTCCCGCGCTCGAAACCTGAATGTGCCAAAAACGTGACATCAGAACGTCACTTTCTCGGCGGCTGCAGCCAAGTGCTCGGGCGACAGGTGGGCGTACTTCCTGACCATCTCGGCCGAGTGCCAACCGCCCAACTCCTGCAGCACTGACATCGGCGTTCCGGCCATCGCGTGCCAGCTGGCCCACGTATGGCGCAGGTCATGGAAGCGGCACCAAGGCACGCCAGCGCGTTTGGTGGCGTTCGTCCAAGTGGTTGGGGAGATCCGCACAGGGCATTGAAATACAAGGCCTTCACGGGGCTCTGGCAGGGCCGCAAGAAGGTCGCGGGCCTGCTTGTTCAGGGGCACCAAGATGCGCTCGCCAGCCTTGGCCTCGTCGGCGTGCACGATCACCATGCCCGTCTCCAAGTTCACGTTCTCCCAGCGCAGGCCGAAGACGTTGGCTTTTCTCAACCCGGTGAGCAAAGCGAAACGGACTGGACACCGGTACTTTACCGGTAGGTTTGCGATAACGGACTCGGCTTGTTCGCGTGTCAAATATGCGACGCGCCGGGTGGGCTCGTCCTCCTTGCGAAAGCCTGGGATCGAGTCGATCCACTGCCAGTCGATCTGGGCAGCGCGGAAGATGGCGCGGATCAGGGCGCGGTAGCGGTTGCGGGTGGCAGGCTTGACGCCCTCGGGTAGGGCCTCCTCGATCATGTCGCGGTCGATGTCGGTGAGCAGCTTGGTGCCCAGCTTTGGCTTGAGGAAGGCGATCTTGTCCTCGTCGTCGGAGAACGACTTCTTGCTGGACTTCTCGACCTTCCACTTGTCGGTGGCGTCGTTCCAGGTCTTCTTGGGCTTTTCCTTGAGCACGCCCGAGCGCCAGAGCTCGGCACGACGGATGTCGTGGAGCTCCTGGGCCTGCTTGGCGTCTGTGGTCTTCAAGGACTCGCGCACGCGCCTGCCCTTGATCATCACGTCAATCCAGTATGTGTCACCGCGCTGCTTGATTGCCATCGTTTGCCTCGTTTTTTGGGGTTCGTGTTCGGGTTGATGAGATTATCGCAACAACAAAGGCAAAAAGCAATACCCGGATTAAATTGGCACAGTCCTCCAGCGCTGGCCGTTGGCTGCTCGTTGTACTGCCGACGCGCTGACGCCAAGGCTGCGGGCAATCGCGGCCGCAGTGACCCCGTAGTCGAGCACCAGGCGACGAATGCCCGCGACTTGCTGCTCACTCAGCCTGGCGCGGCCGTTTTGTGAGCCGTAGTGGGGCTTGCCGCCTGGCCTGGAGCGTCCCTTTTTCATCTTGTCGGCGTTGTTGTCCGCGGCCGTTCCAACAAACAAATGAGACGGCTCAATGCAGCTCGGGTTGTCGCACCTGTGACAAACAAACATTTGGGCTGGAATCGGCGCAACGTGCAGCTCATACGAAAGCCGATGCGCTTTCGTGTTTTTCTTTTTGCCGTCTTTGGTGACAAGCAAAATTCCATAGCCATCTTTGTCTTTGTAGCCGTTCCACTCAAGGCAGCCAGACTCAGCTCTCGCTGAGTATTTGCCAAGTCTGGTTTTGATGCTGTCAATCGCTGGCATGTTTGAGCCCCCATAAAGCAATCAGGCAACTTTCTGCCTTGCCGTCGTCCTTGACGCGCTTGAACTCGCCCGCGTGGCCTGGCCAGATCTGGGCGGCCTTTTGACGGCTGCCGTCCTTGCCAGCGTTGAGCTGCAGGGCCTTTTTCCACTTGCCAGGGGTGACGGTGCTGGTGGGGATCTTCAGGCCCGCCAGCACCCCTTTGGCCAGCCCAAAGGACTCTCCAAACGCGAACATGCTGGTCACACCTTGGCCAGGCATGGCGTTGACCTGCTCGATCACGGCCTTAGCGCCTTGGAAGGCGTACAGCTCCAGCTCGGCGGCCAGCATCTCGGGCGAGACGCGGCGCTTGGCCTTGCCACCCACGATGACCTCCACGGCGGGCATGTCAAAGACGTGCACCAGCTTGCCGGTGTCCTCGATGATGGCCACAGCGCCTGCAGCGCCTGGGTCGATTCCGATGATGAAGCTCATTTGTTGAGCCCTCCTATAAGTTGTGCGAAGGGGTTTGAGTAATCGCGCCAGGTCTTGCCGCGCTTGATGACGCTGACCGTGGACTGCGTGACGCCGTAGCGGGCAGCGATCGCTCGCTGCGTGCCCTCGGCCTCTCGGATCTCAGCGGCCAGCTCGACCGTGAGCTTGCTGTTTCGTCTGGCCTTGTCGGCCAGCTTCTTCATGCGCACAGGGCTGACCTGGTAGTTGCGCTCCTTGGCAATCATTTCCTGCAGCCGCTTGCGCGTCACGACCATCAGATGGTCGGGGTTCACGCAAAGCTCGTTGCGGCAGCTGCAGGTGACGAGCTTGCCGGTGACTTGCTTGCCCATGTGCTCCGCAAGAAACCGGCGCACGGGGCGGGCCTTGCGCTTCCAGTTGATCACCGGCGTGGGTGAGTTGTGCTGCATCGCGCCTTGCCACTCCCAGCAGTCGCCTATCTCCTCGATGTGCCTGCGCACGCGCTCAATCAGCTCGTCCATCGCGGTCTCCTGACATTGCACACAGGGCCGCAGCGAGAAACCCGAGAAACGCACCGCCAAGCAGGGCAGGGATCAGCCAGTACCACTCGATCATTTGAACGCCTCCAATGCCTTGACCGCGCTCTTGATCTTCTTGGCCTCCTTGCGCTGCTCGGGCGTGTCGGCCTTCACCGGCAGGTCGTCGGGGTGCGTGGCCAGGTCGTCCCACATTGTGTCGAGCTGCTGGTGTGCGGCCGTCGTGCTGCCGGTGGCCACCTTGCTGACGGGGAACTCCAGCTTGAGCTTGATGATGTCGCTGATCAGGGAGCCATTTGTTTCGTGCAGCTCGCGGCTGGAAAAGTTGGGGCCGTACTCCTGCAGGCTCTCGGGTCCATTGACAAACATGTCGCCGGTCTCTTTGTGCTTGTAGGCGATCCAGGTCTCGCCGCCGTCCTGCGCGTCCGCGTAGGGCACCAGGTCGGGAATCAACAGGTGATCACCGCAACCGTGACGTTGCTCATGCAGCGCCAGCTCGCGGTTGTAGATCCCGCACTGCCATGCTGCATTCTCAACGGGCGTCGCACGCACGCAGGTTCTGCAGTTGGCCTCGGCCGCCTGGCCGCCGTGGCAGTGCTTCCACATCGGGCACCACTTGCACTCAAAGAACTCGGGGTCGGTGCTCATGCGGAAGGGCGCTGTCGTGCTTTCGATCAGTCGCTGGGCGCGTGCGATCAGCTGAGCGAAGCGCTCCTTGTCGAAGTGCACCCACTCGCAGTACACGTCGTCGGTGTCCTTGTTCACGGCCAGGTACAGGGCGCGGTCGATCTCCATCAGGCCCATGTAGACGGTCATCTGGTCGTAGTGCTGCGCCTTGGCAGCCTTGACGGTCTTCTTGACCAGCTCATTGAATGACTTGTTGGAGTGCGTCTTGAACTCCAGCACGGCCGGGCTCTTGGGTGCCTCGGGCAGGCCCTTGGCCACGCCGTCCAGCGAGCCGCCGAAGTGGCCATTGCAGGCGCTCACGCGCCACTGGTCGCCGCTATCGGGGTCCACGTCCCAGACGGTCGCGCCGATGCCGCGCAGCTCCTCGACCAAGCGCGACTCCTCGCGCTGGCCGGTGGAGAACAAACGCAAGATGCGGCCCTTGAACTCGGGCTTGAGCGCCCAGCGCCAGGTCAGCCAGATGTAGCGGTCGCAGTTGTGGCCAATGAGCGATGCGCCCATGTGCGGGCGGTGCTCTTGGGGCTTGCTCTCGTACCAGCGAATGATCGCCGCGCTGGTCGTGTGTTGGGATTCAGGTATTTGTGCCATCGTTTTCTCGTTCAAAAAGGTGGGGCCTACTCGCTGCGTCTGTTTTGGTGTGTCTTTCTCAGACCGGCGCTGGGTGGTTCCTGCATTTGCCTTGGCGTAAGGGCTTGTCGGCGTTCCACCTTCACAAGCCCGCAGGTGCAATCCCAGCGGCGTGACCATCACAGCATCCGCTTTCGGCCCCGATTTAAATCAAGCTGCTTTTGCAGCCTCAAAGAACTGCGGCCGGGGCCAAAGCATCAACTCCACCTTTTCCGCGCCTGCATCAATCAATTCTCTTGCGGTAAATGAAGATTTTGGCAATGGGTTGCCGGGTCCAACTGGATAGCCGGGACCGACATACAAGTTTCTGTTTTTGTAATGGGGCACATAAGTGATGCCGTTCAATTTGAATGCATCAGTGCATTCAACGGGCGCGTGAACTTTTACGTCTTGCATACTGCTACTCCTTAACCCAGGGCTTGGCAGCCTTGGCCGGTGCAGCAGACGCTGCTGGCGCTGGTGCAGGCTTGGGCTTGGCGTTGTTGACGTGGCCGCCGATCGACTGGTAGCCCCAGATCACGTTGCGCGTGTCGTCCTTCTTGTCGATGCCGATCTCGGCCACAAAGGGCTGGTCGTGCAGCTGCTCGCTGTCCTCGACGTCATCGATGCCGATGGCCATGCAGAGCTTGGCCAGTGACTCTTGGGCGATCTTCACGGCCTGGGCGTTGGGGTTGTCCAGGTTCAGGCGCTCCCAGTGACGGCGGCCCGAGTGCTGGCCAGAGATGACGTGCATCTCCAGCTCAAGGTAATGGCCATTGTTGGCCTTGGTCGGCTTGGTCTCCGACTTGACGATCATCATCTCGTACTCGCCAGCAGGCAGAGGGCCGAATGAATTGGAGCGCTCCTCGATCTGGACAGAGGATGCTTTGAAGTTGATAAGTGCCATGTTTGAAATGTTCCTGGTTTCAAGTTTGTGAAGCGGTCAAAGCCGCAGCGAATTCAGCCCAATCGAGCTTCATGTTCTTCAAGCCAAACCGGTTGCCGCCCATGTGAGCGGGGTGCGGTTCGACGTGAAGAATTCGGTCGCCCGTCGTGCGGGCCTTGGTTTCTTTGTTGCCATACCCGGCGTCGGACTGCGTGGTCACGATGCGGTAGTTGGCCCAGCCAATGACGTCGGCCCACTCCTGCACCAACGCGGCAGCGCGGTCGTGGAGCTTGAGCACGTACTGGTCATAGCCGTCGTGCAGGGGTGATTCAAAGTGCTTGATCTTGTCGTGCGCGATCAGGATCACGGCCATGTTGCGTGTCTGGCGCAGGGCCTCAAGGCCGTTCAGCAAGTTGCGCCACTCGTCGGCGGCCGCGATGTAGCCTTTGCCGTAGCCTGCGGCCTCGATGCTGGCCCACTTGTTGGCCTTGCAGACGTGCGCGTGGATCAGTGGCTCAAGCCAGTCGAGCGAGTCAACGAACACGGTGCCGTATTCGTGCTCCTCGTTGAGCAGCGTGGTGATGGCCTCGTAGACCTGGTCCAGGCTAGTGGCCAGTGGAAAGGCGGCGGCGTCGACCGCGTCGGCACCGTCCTCGGTCAAGATGCCGATCGCGTTGGGGGCCATCGACGCGAAGGTCGTCTTGCCGATCTTGCCGGGACCAGCAAGCACGATCTTGGGTGCACGCATGCGCTTGGTGCGCTGAATAGATGAGAGATCAAAAGCCATTTTGTGTTCCTGGTGGTGGGTCGTCGTGGGGTTGTGAATATCGCATCAGTCCTCTTGTGACTTGTATGCGCGGTCGCGCTTGCGCGTGGGAATCGAACCGGGCTTTAAGAGCTCGATCGTCGTGAATCGGTGTTCGTTGGCGCACTCGTAGCGCCTGCGTGTCATGTTGTCTGCTGCCCGGCGCGTCTCAAGAACTTCAGTCCACGCGCCGCAGCGCGGGCACTTCATTTCATTTTCCTGTCGCGCACCTCTTCCCAGATGGTGCGGTCGGGATCGAACTTCTTTTGCGCGGCTGTCAGCTCGCCCATGCGCCTTTGCCCACTGGACCACACGCTGTAGTCGTCGCTGTAGTTGTAGTACCAGTCGAAGCATTCGAGCCCCTTCTTGTATTCGTCGAGGGTGGTGATTTCGTTGTTCATGGTTCAGGTTTTAAAAGGGTGAGGGTTCTGCGTCATCCAGCTGCTTGCGCTTGTAATCGCGCTGCTGAGCTGGCGTCCAAGGCACTGGGCCAGAGGGTGGAGGGAAGGGCCACATCAGGAAGACCACCAAGCCACCAGCAGGGCAGCCATGCCAACGCCAATGACTACTGCCAGGGCGTACCCGGCAATGTGCTGGCCAATCGTGATGCGCTGAGGGCCCTCGCTGGTGTAGCCGGGAGTGAAGTGGCACTCGTTCAGAGTGCGAGGGGTGGTGAGGTGAGACTGTTTCATCGTTTGGGTTCCTTGTTTGCACAGCGTTATTGCTGTGGAAGTGATTTGGCCACAACGATGCGAAAAGCACAACACTAACCCGACAAGAACGCGGGGTTATTCACCGCGCCTAGTTACTGGGGCTTGATCCAGAGGATGCGCGAGGCCCACACCACGCTGGCGTCGGTGCGCAGTGACTGCGAGTTGGAGGAGCGGATCAGGTTGAACGTGCCGCTGCGGTAACCGCGCTGCAGGTGAGCGACCAGGTGCTCGCCGTTGTCGAGCGCCACGCAGCACAGCTGGCCAAGGTGTGCGCGTGGGTCGTCCTCGGACGGCGACACAAACATCATCCAGCCGTCCTTGGTGCCACCAGGCGTGCGCATCTGCAGGGCATACGTGCCCTCGGGGCAGTCGGCCGGGCCGATCACCTTGTCCTGTGTGCGCTTGGGGAACAGCGTCACCGTCGCGTTCTCGTCAATGTGCCCCGTGACTTTCACGCGCCTGACGTCGTCGTTGACCTCGATGCCCGCCTGGCGCAGCACCTCGGTGATCGGCACGCCAAGGATCAGGCTCACCTGGTGAGCCTCCTCGTTCGTCATCTTGCGCTGGCCGCGTAGCATCAGCGACACCGCCGCAGGGTCCAGCTCCATGAGCTTGGCCAGGCCACGCTGCGACAGCTTGCGCGTGGCTAATAGTTGACGAAACCACTCGGTATTCATGGGGGCCTCTGCATGGGGTCTTTCAAGGTTGTCATAAACTCTGCGTTGAGTCAATCGCAACCTATTGGAGTTAAACACATGAGCATTCCCGTCGTCCATACGCTTGAGCCCGCCTACACAGTGATAGAAAAACTTGGAGGGAAGTCGGCAGTGGCCCAGGCCTTGAGCCTCGACAAGTCAACGCTTTCGCGCTGGTGCCAGCCCAGCCCACAGGGCACCGGGGGACTGATCCCCCAGCGGTACTGGCCGCAACTCATCGAGATGGCACGCGAGCAGCGCGTGCGCATCGGCGTCAAGGAGCTGGCCGCCGTTGAGGTGTGAGCATGGTCGTCGGAGCACCAACGATGACCAACAGCGACTTCCTCGCGGAGATTTACGGCGAGATGGAGCCAGGCACCCACGGCTGGGTGTGCTCGTTCCGCGCTGATCCAAACAACGCGCCGCCGACCGTCTGGTCTGGCCGCGCCTACAAGGGCCTGCCCAACCAAGCGGCCCTGATCGATCGATCCATCCAAGACAACACCTACTTCTGCACGTCGGTCCTAACGGCGACGTCAGACGGGGAAATCGTTCGACGCAAGGACGCGTTTGTGCGTCTCGCGGTGCTTGTCTTAGATGACGTGCAACTCCATGATGTACAGGGTTTTTCCTATGCCCTGCAGACATCGCCCGGCAAATTTCAGGTCGGCATTTTTCTCGATGGGGAAGATACAGATACCCGAAATAGGCAGCTGATCGACCGGCTTATGTCGGCTTTGGCCGCACGCGGCAGAAGCAACGACGCATCGGGCAATGCCTGCGTGCGTTACGTGCGACTGCCAGGCGGCACCAACACCAAGCCACGCCCGGCCGGTGAGTGGCAGGTCAAGCTGGAAGTCTGGCAGCCCAACGTCCGTTGGAGCCTGGACGACGCATGCGCCGCTGTGGGCATCGACCTCGACAGCCTGCGTGTGGCCCAGCCCTTGAAAACCCAGTCTTCAACAACTGGCGCAACAAATCACGCAGGCGAGATGATCGCGGGCCTGACTGACCCCAACCCTGGGGCACGCGTTTATCACGAAAGCATCACGCGCCTGGCCGCCAGCCTGGTGGCCGGTGGCATGTTTCCTGGCGCGGCCGTGGACTTCCTCTACAGCCTGATGGACCAGATCCGGCCCGGCGATCCCGAGGAGCTGCGTCGCTGGGAGTCACGCCGCCAGGAGATCCCACGCGCCGTGAAGTCGGCCGAGAAGTTTGCCCCCGAGGAGCGCCAGCCGCCGACCATCAACGTCAAGCTGTCGCTGAAAGAAAACGACCAAAACCTTTCTACAGAAAGCCAAGAGGCTGTGCTGCCAGCAGGCGACTTGGTGCCGATGGACTGGGGCAACCTGGCCAACACCCAGCCCGAGCCCACCGAGTGGCGGTTGGAGGGCTGGCTGCCCGAGGGCACCGTCACGCTGCTGAGCGCCAACGGTGGCGTCGGCAAGTCCAACCTGTCCCTGCAGCTGGGCGTGGCGCTGGCGCAGGGTATGCCCCTGTTTGACCTAGCCACCAAGCCATCCAAGGTGTTGATCCTGTCCGGCGAGGACGAGGCCCGCACCGTTCACTTCCGCGTGGCCAACATCTGCCAAGACCTTGGCCTGTCCATGTCAGAGCTGCGCGATCGCCTGATCGTTTATGACCTGACGCAGGCCGACTGCGTGCTGTGGCGCGACGGCGCTGTCACCGATCGCATGCAGTGGCTGGCCGACGTCACCGTGGCCACAGGGGCCAACGTCGTGATGATCGACAACGCCAGTGACGTGTTCGCGTCCAACGAGAACGATCGCACCGAAGTGCGCGGATTCATGCGGGCCCTCAACCTGATCGCCAACGTCACACGCGCCGCCGTCTTGCTGCTGGCGCACGTCGACAAGGCGAGCGTGCGGGGTGGGGCAGGGCTGGACAGCAACACTACGTTCTCGGGCTCGACAGCTTGGAACAACTCGGCCCGCTCGCGCTGGGCGATGGTGCGCGATGCCGACAACGTCGTGCTGCGCCATGAGAAGTGCAACTTGGGCCCGCTGCAGGAGGAGATGCGCATCGAGTTTGACCAAGGGGCCAAGGTGTTCAAGCGCTTTGGCACAATCCCCGGCCAGAAAGCCGCGCAGACACTGGTGCGAAATACCCAACGCGCTGTGATTCTGCAACTTATCAGCCGCGCTGTCATTGCAGGCGTCAACCTGTCCATGAACAGCAACTCGCCGCGCTCCAACATATACAACGTGCTGGCCGACGACACCGAGTTTCCTAACAGGCTCGACCGCAAGACCTTTTTCGGAATCATGCGCGACATGGAGCGCGAAGGCCTTGTCGCCTTGGAGACCTACAAGAAAGCCAACCGCATGACGGGCCAACGCGTGATCGTTACCCAAGCTGGCCAGACGCGGGTGGCATTGGGCAGCGGTGCACCGCCCACATGGGCACAACGAGAGGATGAAGAATGAGTTTTGTAAAGCAGCAACTGCACATGCCCAAGAGCACGGACAACATGCGCAACGCCCAGCGCCTGAAGCTGTGCGCCCAGTGCGAGGAAAAGAAGCCGCCCGAGGGTGGCATCGACATAAAGCCCACGCGCTGGATTTGCGCCGCGTGCTGGACGCGTAAGGCAACAAGGAGGAAGACATGAACGAGGCAATGAAAAGCGCCTGGGTGGAGATCACCCGGTCATTCGGTGAGCCAACGCGGGAGGAGCTGGACCTGTTCCTGCGCACCTGGCAAAGGGCCATACAAGCCGAGCGTGAGGAGTGTGCAAAGGTGTGTGATGAGCAAGTTGAGCGAAGTCTTGCTGCAATTGAAAAGTCAAAGCGCATCACTGACCAGCGTATTTACCGTGCAGCAGCTCAAACAGCAACGTGGAACGCCGCCGCCATCCGAGCAAGGGGGAACACATGAAAACCAACATTTACAAGCACACGTTTGTGGCCGAGTGCCCAAGCAACCATCAGCCCATCGTGTACCAGCTCACCGTTACCCACGACCAGATGGTCAGGGTCGAGCACATCACGATGGCCTGCGCACTCATCAAGCGAGGTTTCCATGAGGACATTGCTGATCAGCTTTTTGAACGCTTTGGCGGCAGCCAAGTGTTGTGCGCACACCACCACGGTGTGGACATCGAAACCCACCGCAACACATCGTGATCCATTACCACGGCACCCCCATCACGCCGCGCAAGCAGCTGCTTGAAATGACAGGCCGCCACTTCTGCGTGTCGTTTGCCAGACCTGACGACCTGGAGGACTGCCTGCGCATCGGCCAGTCGGTCATGCTGGACAACGGCGCGTTCACAGCCTTCACCAAGGGCAAGACGTTCGACCAGGCCGCCTACTTGGCCTGGGTCGACGAGCACTTGGCGCATCCGCACTGGGCTGTGGTGCCCGATGTGATCGACGGAATCGAGGACCAGCAACGCGAGGGCATCCGCGCTTGGCCGTTCCCCAAGGAGATGAGCGCTCCTGTCTGGCACTTGGGCCTGTCGATCGACTGGCTGTTGGAGCTGGCAGACAACTGGCCGCGCATAGCGCTTGGCAGTTCTGGCCAGTATTGGGAGGTGGGCTCGCCTTCCTGGATCAGGCGCATGGACGAGGCGTTTGACGCCCTAGCACGCACCCGCAGGCACCTGCCCTGGGTTCATGGCATGCGCATGCTGTCGCAATCTGATGGCCCGTGGCCACTTGCGTCCGCAGACAGCACCAACGTGGCCCGCAATTACAAACGCAATCACGAACACCCCGACCTAATGGCCGGGCGCATCGACGCGATCCAGCCCGCGAGGAAGTGGCTGGGCATAAAACAAATGGAGCTTGTATGAGCGCATCAGACGGCGGCAAGGGATCTGGGCGACGTCCTGGGCAGGGATTTCAGGATGGCTGGGAGCGGATCTTCGGCAAGAAGCCCGCTCAGTGCCCGTCATGCAACAACAACTGCAACCAAGGGCGCACATGCCCTGCGCGAACCCAAACGCGCTCCAGGCCAAATTGAATTTCAGAATTTCCAGATTCAAAAACCTGTCGATTTTGATCTACCCAAAATTAGGGGGTCGGGTTGTAAGGAATCTTTTTGGGCTGCGCTTGCCCCCGACCCCCGCCAGTCAGACGCGCGCGCTCACGCCCCGCCCCCGCCAGTTAAACGCGGCCAAAGTCACCCCGGCCCATGCACGCACGCAAACGCGGGCGGGCGGCCAGTCAGGCAGAAAAAACCCGGCCGGGGCCGGGTCAGTGCTTGCGGGTTTTGATGCTGATTCTCATCTCTTCAACAATCGCAAGCAAGCGGGCGCGGGCGATGAGGGCCAAAATCTTTTTCATTCTGGACCCCCTGGACGATTGTCGGTGTAGCGCTTGGCCGCATCGGCAACAGTCAGTCCCTCAAAATAAAAATGCTTGGCGCTTGGCCATTCAATGCGGCCCGCGTGCCTGGTGTCAATTGTCAGCACTGCATCGGAAAAGCGAGCGAGCCAGTCAGCCTGGCGTGCGGCCTTTGTCTCAGCAAAATAACGCGCATCGTCAATATCGTGATTCCCGCGTGAGCGGGCATATCGGTTTTTCATTTGGTGCCTTTCAAAACGGGCAAAGCCTGCCCCCGATGCCCCAGCTCGCGGGGGCATGAGGTGCAGGCCTCAGTGCAGGCGATAAGAGATGACGGCGTCGGTCCAGCACGCCCGGCAATCGCGGCATTCGCCGTTTTGCTGGGGGGCTTGGCAGGCTTGGCCGATCGGCGCATCAGTGTGAACATTTGACGCGGTGACGTTGCGAACATCGCGCAGCGATGCCGGAATCACAACAGCCTGATCGGGGAACATGGCCGACAAGCGGATAACCAAATTTTCCGGCAGGCTGTCGCGGCCATGCTTGGCAATAAATTCTTTCACTGTGCCGTATTCCCGCGTCGGCAACCAATGGCGCGTGCCTGGGGTGGCCCTGGCCAGCTCAGCAATCAATTCAAGGTGACGCAGGCCCTGCAGGTCGCCGCTGTCGTGATGCCTGAAATACGCGTCGGTGCCAATCATTGCGGCCATGCCGGAAATCCACAGCTGTGCCGCTTCTTCAGATTCGCAAGCCTGCATCACCGCATCCCAGCGGGCAAATTGAGCGGGCTTGATTGTGGCCGCGTACATGGCATAAAAACCCTTGTCGGCGTAGCAGTTCGAGCAAATGCTGCCGGGGATTTTGGCCATGCGGAAACCCGTCTCGCACGTCTCCGTCGGCAGGCTTGAGCTCTTGCATGGCATTTTGCTGGTTTGCGTCAGTGATCCGCAAATAGACTGCGCTTCGAATTTTTTAAGGGGGATGACTCGCATGGTTAAACCCCCAGCGCCAGCATCACGCCCCACAGGGCAAAAATGGCCATGCAGGCCAGCGTCTCAATAATGGTTTTCATCGTTCGGGTTCCTTGTTTGCATCGTTTGGGTTGTGCACCGGATTTATGCGGCACAGTTGGATTATCACGATGTATTGAGAAAAGCGCAACACATCAAACAATACCCGAGCAATGCATAGGGTTTTGCACCGCACTGCACCGCAAGTAAGGTGCGGGGTAAGGTGCAGTAAGGTGCAACGCATCCCCACCCCACGGAGTGGGTGGGGTGCGGAGCGCCCACCAAGGGGGGTTTTAGGGGGGGAAAAATGTGCACCGCACTCACTTAGATATATAGGGGGTGAGGTGCGGTGCGCTTTTGAATGGTGTCAAAATCTCAGCATGGAAACAATCACCAAACAAACCGATGTGAGCCAGCTCCAGGCGGCAGTGCTGCAGGCAGCAATGCCTGCGGAGGAGATCCAGATCCCCACGTTGGTGCCTGCACACAATGAGGCCGGAAAAGCGGGAAAAGAGGGGAGCAGAGCGGGCGTGAGCCCGAAGAACGGCGCGGTGCTGCCGCAGGGCACCGGGCGACCCGCTGGCGTCAAAAACAAGCTCACAAACCTGCGCGATGCGGTGCTGGAGGCGTTCGACCAGGTCGGTGGGGCTCAGTACCTGGCCAAGCTGGCGCAGGGCACCAGCAGCGATCGTGCGGCCTTTGTGGGCCTGGTGGCCAAGGTGCTGCCGACGCAGATCAACGCCAACGTCGAGGGCGGCATCCAGGTGCAGCTGAGCTGGCTTGGTGGGCGGTCGATTGGCACGACAACGGCACAACCGATTGAGCAGGTCACGCAAGTCGTTGATCTTGAACGTGATTCGGGCGGTAAGTACCGGATTAAAGATCCGGTCAACCCTGAGCCCGGCTCTGATGTTGAGAAAGTTTCTGACCCCCATCCCCCCATCAAGCCGGGGGTGGGGGGTCAGCTGTAGCAGGGGCCCCTGACCAATTTTCACCACCCCAAAAACAGATGATGAGAAAAACGCAATGAACTTTGTTTGCCCACTGCCCCCCATCAAGGTGATGGTCCGCGCTGAGTACCTGTACGACTTTGAGCGCGGTCACGGCGACCTGGTCGAGGGCATCTGGTGCTCGGTCAAGTCCCATCGCGGCGAGGCGTTCCGGTTTGAGACCTACCTGCCCGAGTACGGGGCGCTGTACGACAAGCTGCCGATCAGCGCGTTTCTCTGGAAACCGCTGGACGGCGAGGACTTGCCGCTGGACTTCCTGCAGATCTGGGACGCGCTGAGCTACCACGTCACGGTGATCGAAAAACCCCTGCTGGGCGGGCTGCGTGCGGAGTTCTTTGGCAAGGACAAGAAGCTGCACCCTGGCGAGTACATGTTCACGCTGGACGGCTGCAGCCCTGACCCGCGCATACCGGACTTTGGGTTCAGCGAGACGGTGGACGAGCACAAGAGCTACAACTTGCTCAAGCTCGACAACGGCCAGTTCGCGCTGCAGCCCAACAACCGGTGCCGGTTCTTTGACCCGGCGTTTGTGCCGAGCGCCATGAAGTTCCCCGACTTCAAGGTGGCCACGGTGAAGTACACGGTCGAGAACAAGGCTAAGTGGCGGCTGGGTGACACCAGCACGGTGATGTACGACGAAAGGGGTGAGGTTTGAACCTCAACGAATACAAACCCCGTGACGTGTTCACGCCCTTGCACAACCGCAGTAAGCGCTGGGTGTGCGTGGTGGCGCACCGCCGGGCGGGCAAGACGGTGGCCATGTGCGCCGACCTGGTGATCGGCGCGTTGGAAACAGCCCTGCCCAAGCCCCAGTTCGCGTACATGGCCCCGCAGCGCGACCAGGCCAAGAGGGTCGCGTGGACTTACCTCAAAGACCTGACGCGTCCGATGTGGTCCAAGCCGCCCAACGAGAGCGAGCTCAAGATCACGATCAACAACGGCCACGGCGGCGAGTCGACGATCTACGTGGCGGGCGCTGACAACTACGACGCGCTGCGCGGCATGTACTTTGACGGCGTCGTTTTGGACGAGGTTGGCCAGATCCGGCCATCGGCTTGGTACAAGGTGCTCCGGCCAGCCCTGTCTGACCGGCGCGGCTGGGCCATCTTTGCCGGAACGCCTGCGGGCAAGAACATGTTCTGGAACCTGCGCGAAGAGGCGCGGCTGAATCCTGAGACGCACATGCTGCTGGAGCTGCCCGCGAGCAAGACCGGGATCATCCACCCTGACGAACTGCGCGACGCCAAGGCGCAGATGACCGAGGACGCGTTCCTGGTCGAATACGAGTGCTCGTTCGACGCGGCGGTGCCTGGGGCGTACTTTGCCAAGCCGATCGGTGAGGCGTACAGCGAGGGGCGCATTGGCAAGCACCCGGTCGACCCGGCGTTCCCTGTGAATCTGGTGGCCGACTTGGGCTACACCGATTCCTGCAGCTGGTGGGGCTGGCAGGAGACGCACGACGGGCTGCGGATTGTTGACTTCATGGAGGACGACAACCAGCCGATCCAGCATTACATCGACTGGGTCAAGTCCCGGCCGTACCTGGTCAACCCCAAGGGCATCTTCCTGCCGCACGACGCCCGCGCCAAGAGCCTGCAGACGGGCAAGTCGATCATCGAGCAGTTCCTGCAGAACGGCATCCGGCCCAACCTTGTGCCCGAGATGAGCCTGCAGGACGGCATCGAGGCGGCGCGGATGATCATTCCCCAGTGCTGGTTTGACGAGGAGAAGACCTACGAGGGCCTGGAGCACTTGCGTGCGTACATGCGCGAGTGGGACGAAAAGACCCAGACCTACCGCAACCGGCCCAAGCACGACCAACACAGCCACGCCAGTGACTCGTTCCGCTACCTGGCTCTCGCTGCGCGTCCGGCGTCGAGAAAATCGAGACGCGTCACTACAATCACATCACTGCCCAAAGGCCAAGAGATGAACTACGCCTTTGCACTTAATGACATTTGGGACTGCCAAGCGGTGCAGTCTGGAAGGGTTGGATGATGAGCAACAGCGCACCGATTACGAGCGACAGCGACTTTGAGAACACGCCAGTGGGTTTGGCCAAGAGGTGGCAGACCGAGATTCAGGCGTCGCAGCAAGAGCTGCTGAAGTTCCACCAGGACGCCAACCGCATCACGCAGCGATACCTCGACAAGCGCGACGCGTATGCCAAGGACGAGAGCAAGGTCAACTTGTTCTGGTCGACGATGCAGGTGCTGCTGTCGATGCTGTACGCCCGGCCGCCGCAGGCCGATGTGTCGCGTTCGTTCCAGGACTATGACGACGACGTGGCGCGTGTGTCCGGCACGATGCTGCAGCGTCTGCTCAACCGTGCGTTCAACGACAACATTTCGGCTTGGGACTCGGCCGTGCGCCAGGGCATTGAGGACTGGCTGGTGGTGGGCTGTGGCCAGATCTGGCTGCGTTATGAGGTGACCACCGAGCCCTACGAGATCCCGGCCGTGTTCGACGAGCTTGGCCAAGAACTAAGCCCCGCACAGGAGGCCGAGCGGATCATCAACGAAGACGCGCCCTGCGACTACATCTACTGGGAAGATTTCTTCTACAGCCCGGCGCGTACATGGCATGAAGTGCGCTGGGTGGCCCGTCGCGTGTTCATGACCAAGGACCAGCTCAAGGCCCGTTTTGGTGATGCGATCGCAAACCAAGTGCCGCTGGGCAACTACAGCAAGAAGGACCAGGTCAACGACCAGTCACCCAAGAACGACCCTTGGAACAAGGCCGAAGTGTTCGAGATCTGGTGCAAGGAAAACCGCAAGGTTTACTGGTACGCCAAGAGCTGCGACGTGATCCTGGACGTCAAGGACGACCCACTGGGTCTCGACGCGTTCTTCCCGTGCCCCAAGCCTTTGGCGGCCAACGTCACCAGCTCCAACTTCATGCCGCGTGCGGACTACATCTTTGCGCAGGACCAGTTCAACGAGCTCGACGAAATCAACACGCGCATCACCTGGCTCACGCGTGCGGCCAAGGTGGTGGGCGTGTACGACAAGAGCGCCGAAGGCATCCAGCGCGTGTTCAACCAGGGCAGCGAGAACCAGCTGATTCCTGTGGACAACTGGGCGATGTTTGCTGAGAAGGGCGGCATCAAGGGGCAGGTCGATTGGGTTCCGATCGACCAGGTGGTCAACGCCATCGGCCACCTGCGTCAGTACCGCCAAGACAAGGTCATGCAGATCTACGAGGTGCTGGGCATCTCGGACATCATGCGCGGCAGCTCCAAGGCCAGCGAGACGGCCGCTGCTCAGCAGATCAAAGCCCAGTTCGGCTCCACGCGCATTCAGCTCAAGCAGTTCTACATCGCTGACTGGATTACGCAGGCCCTGCGCATCAAGGCCGAGATTATCTGCAAGCACTACCAGCCCGAGACGATCATTAAGCGCAGCAACATCGAGCGCACGCCCGATGCCCCGCTTGCGCTGCAGGCCGTGCAGCTCCTCAAGGACGAGGAGATGAACGAGTACCGCATCAACATCGAGGCCGACTCGATGGCAGCGCTCGACTGGGCGGCCGAGCGTGATGCCGCTGTGCAGTTCATGCAGGGCCTGGGCGCGTTTATTTCGCAGGTGGCCCCGATGGCTCAGTCGGTGCCGGGTGCTGCGCCTGTGCTGATGTCGCTGCTGCAGTGGAGCGTGAGCAAGTTCCGCGTGAGCACGCAGATCGAGAGCGTGATCGACCAGGCCATTGGCGCACTCAAGCAGCAGGGCATGCAGCCCCAGCAGCAGCCCAACCCGATGCAAGAAGCCGAGGTGGCTGAGAAGCAGGCGGGCGCGGCAGAGCGCATGGCCAAGGCCAAGAACACCAACATGGAGGCGACGGCCAAAGAGGCTCAGCTACGTGCGATGGGCATCTTGCAGCCCCAGCCCCAGCTGCCTCCCGCAGCGCCCCAGATGCCGCAGGTCAGCGGTCCAATGCAGTGAGGTGACAGATGGAAAAAGCCAACGAATTTGCAACGCTGCTGGTCAAGTCCCGATCGCGTGGGCATGTGGCCCACTGGGCGACCGACAGCTACTCGCAGCACATGGCCTTGGCCGCGTTTTACGAGGGCCTGAGCGACCTGACCGACGCGTTTGTCGAGCAGTACCAGGGGTACTACGGCAAGCGCCTGAAGGTGCAGGTCGCGGCCTGCGACATCGACGAGAACATTGCCGACGAGCTGGAAGAGCACATGGAGTGGATCGAGCGCTACCGCTACGAGGTGTGCGACAAGGACGAGACCCCATTGCAGAACTCGATCGACGAGATCGTGGCTCTGTACCAGACGACGATTTACAAACTGCGCATGCTCAAGTGAGGGACAGATGGCGAAACGACGCTGGATTCAAGACCGCAAAACGGGTGAGCTGATTGAGATCACCGACGACTATCAACCCGAGCTGCGCACCGACTCTGGTGCCTTGTGGGGAGACAGCAGCTACGCGGGCATGAAAGCGCCAGACGGCACTGACATCTCCTCGCGCACAAAGCACCGCGAGTACATGAAGGCCAAGGGCCTGACCACGATGGACGATTTCAAAGATTCTTGGGCGAAAGCCAAAGAAAGCCGCGAGCGGTACATGACCGAAGGCGGTTCATTCAAGCGTGCCGACATAGAGCGCGCAATTCATCAACTACAGAACAGGTAAACCATGAGCGAACCCACGACGACCATGCGCGACGCCCTTGAGGCCGCGTTTGAAGAAGCCAAAGAGCCACTACCGTCAGCGCCAGCTCCAGAAGCTGCCCCTGCGCCCGAGCCGGTTGAGGCCAGTGAGCCTGCGCCAGAAGATGCGCCTGCGGAAGATCCTGCTGCACCGCAAGATCTGAACGCTTTGGCCGAGGACAAACCCGTTGATAACGAGGATGTTCAACAACAAGAGCGCGACGAGAACGGAAAATTTAAAAAAACCGAGGGTGTGCAGGCTGGGCCCAAGTCCGCCCCGCGTCAACCGGGCGAAAAGGCCCCGGCGTCTTGGCGTCCTGACATCCGCGAGCACTGGGGCTCACTGCCTGAGCCTGTGCGTGCTGAGATCCAGCGCCGCGAGACCGAAGTGGCTCGCACGCTGCAAGAGACCGCCGAGGCCCGCAAGACGGCCGAGTCGGTGATGAAGACGATCGAGCCCTACCAAGCGTTCATCAAGGCCGAAAACAGCAACCCGCTGCAGGCCATCGACAACCTCATGAGCACGGCGGCGCGTTTGCGCACTGGCACCGCGCCCGAGCTGGCGCAGATGGTGGCCGGGATCGTCAACCAGTTTGGCATTGGCCGCTTTGGCAATGGCTTCATCGACATGCTGGATGGCGCATTGGCTGGCCAAGCGCCCCAGCAAGATCCGCAGCAGCTGGCGATGGAGCAGGTTCTGAACCAGCGTTTGGCCCCCATGCAGAACATGCTCACGCAGTTCCAGCAGGCCCAAGCCCTGCAGCAGCAGCAGGCGGCGCAAGCGGCCCAGTCCGAGGTTTCCACGTTTTTGGAGAGAGCTGAGTTTGGCAACGACGTGCGCGAGGACATGGCCGACCTGATCGAGGCGGCTCAGCGCCGTGGCCAGACCTTGAGCTTGCCCGACGCTTACAAAAAGGCGTGCCTGATGAACGACACAGTGCGCTCGGTGATCTCCCAGCGCGTCAAAGCCCAAGGTGCCCAGCAGGGCACCCAAGCTGCGCAAAAGGCCAAGTCAGCTGCCGTTCAGGTTTCTGGCTCGGCTCCGATGGGCGCTTTGAGGCAGGAAAGCACCG
>JACCDY010901066.1_pt1 | contig 21810 bp, 13 predicted proteins | sample 7446391 | NCBI WGS metagenome assembly JACCDY01 (sample SAMN15323451, study PRJNA562643) | freshwater metagenome | isolation source: river surface water | place: USA:Blue River Watershed | collected 2017-08-18 | reverse complement strand
TCCCTTTTCCCGTTATGTGGATTTGAAGTCAGCAAGAGTAGCCTAATTAGGCGGGCTGAGGCAGCCCTCACCCCCGCGAGAAGTCCTCAAGGACTTCTCTCCTCTCCGCAAAAGCAAAACGCCCCTTGCGGGGCGTTTTCAATATGGCGGAGAGGGGGGGATTCGCCTACATCCCGCAGGCCGCGGTTCGGCTTGCAAGCCGAACCCTTCGAATCTCCCGCGAGAAGTCCGCAAGGACTTCTCTCCTCTCCGCAAAAGCAAAACGCCCCTTGCGGGGCGTTTTCAATATGGCGGGAGGGGGGGATTCAAATCATTTATTAAATTCACTGAAATTACATGAAATCATCAGGAAATTAAAAATTATTACCCTTATTTTTACCCTCAGCCCTGCTGCCTTCCACTTCCTTCGCCAATCAGAAGCGGTCGCGGAGAATTGTATCGATCTACGGCGAGACCCGCCCAATGGCAAAGGCATATGCTTTCGGCTCGTACCATCGATTTCTCACGCACTTACCCCTACCGTACCCCTCCCCCCCATTTTTGAAATGGGTCCCTCGGCACGAGGTAAATCACTGTTCTGCACGTACGAAGATAAAATTTATTATTGCTTGGACAAAATTTTGGCTTAATGAACTTAAGCTAATTCACCTCCACGGTTCCCAGCAAATCGCGCAGAGCTCGTTTGGCAAAGGGCTTGTTGAAGAGCGACTCAACCAGCCCTGAAAATATCGACCTTCGTTTCCAGGCACTTTCGAAGCGTAAGGTCGTGCGCGCCCACCTCGAACCAGCTTGATGGCCTCTGATAGAAGTCCAAACCCCGCCCGATCTTGATGATCCAGCCGTTGTCCAAGCGGATCTCGCGGTCGTGGATGTTGGGGTTGAGCTTAACATCCAACTCCAGATCGACCTCCAGCAGGCTCTGCTTGAGCTCGTCGAGCTTCTCCGCCATCTCCGCCAGCACGGTCTTTTCGTCATGCCCAGTGATCAAGGTGATCTTCTTCACGGTGCCAGCTTTGAGCACGGTTTCGCAAAACCGGACAAAGTTTTGAATTTGGTGCGGTAGACGGATGTACGGGTCTTCGATAACCACGCTTTTGGTGCCAGGTAGGTAGGGCCCAATTATCGACTCGTAACTAAAACCCGTGTCTCCGTAGAGAATCGTGAAGTGCTGCTCCTTAGGTCCAACCAGGCTCGCGGGCGCTGCGACTGGAATGACCGGCACAGTTTCCTTTGGAGCCGCAGCCTCGGAAGACGGAGCCATCTGCGCTGGAGCTAGCTCACTCAGTTGCCCTTCCGTCTGCCGAAGTCTCCGGCGCGCGGGCTGCTGCGTGGCTGCGGCATTCTTTGACTCGGGGCAGAAAACCACGACTTCTTCGCCGTCAGATTTGTAGTAGGAGAGACCAATGCGCGCGAACTCATCATCCGGCTTGCGCTTGTTCATTTGCTCCTTGACGCGACGCCGGCACTCGGTCGCGTAGGCGACGTACTCCTCGAACTCGGCGTCGGTCGGTGGGCCGTGCGGGTGCAGGATCTTTAAAAACGCACAGACGGTCTTCTTGATGCCCTTTTCATCACGCCCTTCGATCGCCTTTCCCAATCGAATTCGCTTGCTGACTTCTTCGTACCGGTTCGTGTGCTTGAATTGGTAGTGAAAGGCTTCGGCCAAATAGTCGGTGATGAAACCGTAGCTGCTCGTCAGAAACTCGCTGCTATTCTTAGGCATCTCCCAACCTGGTATGTACGCTGCGAAGCGGTCCATGACAGCCAGATCAAGTTCCGGCGGCAGTGGCTGAAACAGATCGTGCTCGTTGGAGTTCACTACCTGCTGTACAGACACATCAATATTGCCAACGAAGCTGAGGCTGGCGTCCGCGATGACCTCGGCACCCCGGGAGAAGCGTCCGTTGGCCATGAAGTCCTTCATGATCTGGATGGTGTCCGGATCGCGCACCTTAATTCCGCCCACCTCGTCGAAGGCCACCGTGTCCCAGTAGCCTACCAGGCCCACCTTGCGACGCGCGTTGTTGTAAAACAGCGTGGCCTTGGTGGCTTGCCCCCCTGATATCAGGGTCGCGTAGGGTGAGAACTCGCTGAAGAAGTAGGACTTTCCCGTGCCACGCGGCCCCAGCTCGATGTAGTTGTAATTCGGCTCCACCAATGCGGCCAGGCGAGCGATGAAATGCATCTTCACGCGATGCGATAGCTTCGTTGGTTCCAAACCAACCGACCTCAGCACCGCCGCCAACCACTCATCACGAGTAAATGCAGAACGGCCTTCTGTGTAACGATCGAAGTCAAAACGAGTCAATTGGATTGGGCGCAGATCCTCGATGGAGAACGCATAATCGTCCTCGTCGATATCGTTGTGAACCAGTGTCACTTCAGCCCAGATTCCTCCCTCTAGAAGGCGGTCGTTGTCACGGTAGAATTTTTCACCGATGGCGATGCGCTGAGAATTAAAATTCTCCAGCGATGCCCAGTGCCTCTTCTCCTTCTCGACGTAGCGGACATGAACCTTGTCGATGAACCGGTGCTTCCCCTTGGTGGCCACCTTGGATTGCGCTGCATTAGCCTCGTCAGGGCGAACGTAGTTTTCCTGGAGCGATGACAGCACAGCCTCCATGCCGGCGTCGAGTTCGGCCTGGTCATTACTGGCGCAATACTTGGCCAGCAGGAACTCCAGCACGAAGGTCGGGACGTTGGTACCCTTCTTGATCCGATGCAGCAGATCCTTGCGCAGAACCTTGCCGTCGAAGGTCTCGTTCAGTTTTTTGTCGAGTTCGTCCATCAGGCTCACTCCGTGTAATCGGTTTCGAGGGCCAGCTCGCTGCCCTTGGACGCCAGCGCCAGCGTCGTCGGGTTAAGCGCCTTGACCGAGAACTTGCCCCTAAACTCTTCGTCCATGCGCAGTGCAATCTGCTTGCGCTGACCCGGCATCAAGGTCACCGTCCGGGTGGCGGGGTTCACGTCACCGCCGGGGCGCGGTTCGCCGACCACTTTGCCCTTGCTGTCCTGTGCCTCCAGCAAGATTTCCAGGCTCACGTCTTGCGAAAACATGTCGTCACAGACCAGTACCACCTCGATCACCGGCAGCCGCGTTGTGATGCGCTTGGCACCGTTCTTATAGGTCAGCTCGACCATCACCTTGCGCTGCTCAGCATTAGAGGCGGCATCCAGGCGCGCTACCAGCACCGGCACGACAGCCTCTGCCAGAGAAGCACCGCCGTGGAAGTAGAGATGACCTGAGCGGTACGGAGCCATGCTGCGGGGCATGGCCACCTGAGCGAATTCGCCCAGGATGCCAACCCTCTCAGTGCCGACCACCAGACTGTGCCCGTCAGCGGAGCCAATGCCCAGCATCATGCGGTCATGCGCGTTCACCGGCCACGTGCCCTGGGGCTTGACGCAGACGTCACCTGCCTCGGCCTGAGCGTTCAGGAAGAAGCCGTGGTCGGTCACGATGACAGCTTCCTTGAAGCCCATTCCGCGCAGCTTGTGCAGGGCCACTCGGATGAGCTTCAGCGTGCCCGGGATCAACCCGAGGGTGGTCTCCGGGTTGCTTTCAAGCTGGCTGTCGATTTCAGTCGATCGCAGCACCAGCAGGTCGACGGTCTCCGCGATCTTCGGCTTGCCCCGCACGAAGTCGTTGAGGGGCATCTCTTTGAAACGGTCGCCGTACCGCTTCGAGAGGACGCCCATACGCTGCGCGACGTTGCTCACGGGTGCGCCAGCCAGCTTGGGCAAGAGTGAGTCGTTTTCCAGTGACAGAGTCAAACCGGCTCGCGCACCAGGTAATAAGCTTGCCATACCCACTAGGGTGATGGTCGGCAGCTGCGCGTAGGCTGCCTGCAGTTCTACGGGGCCGTCCTCCGCTAGCAGCTTCTCCAGGGCCACGCCCAGTTCGTAGCGAAGGGCGTCCACCATCAGGTAGGCCACCTTGCGCCCATTCTCCTTAAGGCGGTCCGCCACCAGGCGATCGAAGGCATCAGCGTTTGCCAGGCGGCCGGCCGGCGGCCAACCAGAGGATTCGACGTGCTTCACAAACACGCCTTGAACCTTCTCTGCCAGGCGTCGATAACGCGCCCGTGCCTGGCCGATCACTTCGTGCATCAAACCATGCTGGTCCAGGAAGTCGCCTGCGGCCTGCTCAAACTCACGCTGCAGCCGGTCTGCTTCGCGCAGGCTCCCCAGGTAGAAGTCGATCAGCTCCGCCTGAGAGCGGGCGTAGTCTGGCAACTGGCGCTCAAAGTCATCGCATGCTTCTACAAGGCTGAGACCCGCGCGGATCAGGTCCCATTGCGCCTGGCTCTCACCCTTGCCCAGCCAGACCGAGCTCTTCTGCCGGGTCAACACACGGCGCGTGGCATCCGTATCGCCGGTCACGATGCCCTTGATGGCAGTGCGCAGGAAGGTCCGTTCTTCAAATGGGAAGGTGTCGCGCTCGCCCAGGTCTTCGATAGCGCCGCACAGATCGCTCAGGTTGAGCTCTGCCTCGATGGCTTCGGCCCGGTCGATGTAGATCGCATACAACTTCGGGTCGCTGCGCAGGCGGTCGCACACATCCTCGACGATCGGCCTGGCCTCCATCGGTGCGTACGGCACCCCTTGGAGGGTGGCAGGCAATGCCACTGGCAAATCAAACACGAACTCGCTGAACAACACGTAGCGCCAAAGCTCGTCCGACAGGGCAGACCAGGTCTTGCCTCGTGTTTTCAGGCTCAGGCCCAGCGTAGCTCGGAGGAAGTCGCGTGCTTCCTGTACCCAGCCTTCTTGCTGCTTAAGGGCGACCGCCTGCGTGGCACTGGGCGCCAGCAGCACAGCCAGAATCTCCCGGCCGGACTCGACCTGCAGCGTTGCCCTGAGCAGGGGCCAACTCACGCCGCCTCCTATGGCGTCGATCACGGCAAAGGTTGGCCCACCCGATGCGTTGGCAAACACCTGGCGGATCTCGGTGGCGTGATCCGGCCTAGCGCGCAGGCAGAGGCTTAGGTACTCGTCACCATCTTCTTGCGGGAACACGGCGCCGCATTCGGCGTAGAGCGCAAACGGGTCGGCCTGCTTGTCCTCATCGGTTTCTGGCCGTTTGCGGGGCACGTAGATCAAGACACCGTCCAAGGGTGTCTGCGGGTGCCCAACCTCGCGCAGCGCCAGCAATGCTGCCTCGCGGCTTTCGATGCTGCTTTCTGACGTGTCGATAACTCGAACCTTGTCGCCGGCAAGATCGAAGCACTGCTCGCGGTAGCGCCCATCGACGTCGTACACCACCAGCGCGCCAGCCTGATTCAAACGGGGCCGTAGTACGCTCTCACGGATGAATTCGGAGATGCTCATTCATCGCCTCCTGTCTTCTTACGTCCACGCGTCTTCTTGGGCTGGGCCTCAGGCTCGACATACAGATGCTCCAGGCCATGGGCGATGGCCAGCGACTTATCGGTCTTGCACTTCTCGCGCACGCGCTCAGGCCAATAGTTCATGGCCAGGTGCGCCCAGTCGTAGGCGCCTTTTTCCAGCTTGCCCCATGTGTCCTTCAAGACCTTCTGCCACGGCTTGTGCCGGAATAGTGGCCAAAGCGGCGCGGCGCTGATCTGCACGCCATCGTCATGGCTGGGTTTGTAGGTGGGCGCGAGCTTGAGCAGGGTGTCGCGCAACTCGATCAGTTCCAGCTCAAACGCTTGTAAAGCTTCAAACAGTTTTTCGTCGTCACGCGTCCGGGCACCCCCTTTGTTACGCAGCGCCGACACGTCAGTAGCAACGTGTTGAAGCTTGGGCTCAACGAAATCGTTGATGGCGGTGTACAGCGTCTGGGTTGTGAGGCTTGGGTAATAGACCCACAACGTGTAATCGCCAGATGTAGTGCCCAGCGGCCAGTAAATTGGCGCTTTGCGCCGGCTCTTGGAGTAGCGCCTCAGGTGAAAGGAGAAGAAGTCTCGCTGCAACCAACGTCGCACGTCTTCTGGCACGGGGACATGGACTCGGGATAGAACCTCCTCAACCTGGCGCGGAAGATCATGGGGGTGCCCTTGGTCGTCGACCAGAATCCCTGCATGCACATGGAAGGGAACGTCACCGTCTCGCAGCATGCCGGAGCTCTTAGAGGGCAACGGGTCAAACGGATCTGGTTCGGGTGGTGCTTGACGCTCACCAGTGGCTAGCCGCCAGTCGAAACGGCCAAACGCAACGCCGACCGCATACGATATCCGAGAGGCATGCGGCACAGTGTCTAATGGGCCGTCGTCGTCGTCATCACCCTCTTCGTCTTCTAGTGATTGTCCCAGAGCCGTTGGATTTCGCGGCGCACTCGGTTCGGAAAGTTCAACGCCAAAACTAGCAGCCGACACGACGTCTATCTGACGTCTAAGTGCTTCGAGTTGCTCTCGTATACGAACAATTTCGGCATCACCCAAGAGCGTTGAAATCCCTGCAGGAACACAGAAGGCATGTGAGATTTCGTTTAGGGAGTCTAGCTGCCGCATCAACCCCCACCCTAATTTAGCGAGGAGAGCGATGTCTGGTTCGTAGGTGGAAAGGTCTTTGGGAAATGGTGTCCTCTGCAATACACCTACATCGTACGAGCGCGCCACACCTCCGCGGTCGGTCGGTTCCGCGGCTGCGATTTGTAGTTCAACAAGCTCATTAAATGTGCTGCTCAGGCCCACTCCAACAAGCGCAAGCAAGGACGTTGAATCGTCGCCATCAACGAAAACTGCAGGTCCCTTACCGCCAAAAGTGCAACCTGTCGGGAGCACGCGGAAACTCAAATTGGCCTTTGTTCTATGAGTCCAAGTGACACCAGGCCTGAAAGAGCAGTCCATGTTTCTCAGGTACGCTTTATCAAACGCCTTTATTTCTGCGAAATCCCCTTTAGACCTTACGGCAAGGTATACGTCGGCGTAAAACGGAGCATAGGCCCCGCCTTTCGCATGAAGAGACCAATGGAGGTTCATGGTTTCGGGTGGAATCTCCCACCAAAGCCGTAGGAATCTGAAATCATCAGACGTTTGGAGGCCAACTTTTGCTTGGCGACCTTGGGACTCGAGCGCGGGACTGTCCGCAAAGAGGGTGCGGTAGTCGTCTCGCAGCCAATATGCAAAAGGTGCCCTAGGAAGTGCTCGAATTGACTTGGTTGCGATGTCGAAACGCCCGACAAACTGATTAGGCAACTGGTGGACCGCTTCGCGCAGCGCGTCCATCTTGTTGTCTCGCTCTTCCAAGACCCTAATTACAGCAGTCGTTGCATCGGGACTTGCTCCAACTTTTTGCAGAGAATACGCAGCCGCCTCAACCAAAGCGCCGTCCATGACCCCTAGGCCGAGGTCTGCAAAAACAGTGGGTGGAGCATCATCAAAGATTACTTGGTTTCGCCAATCTTCAAAACTCTGCAGAAAGAATACCGTCCGCGATGTTATCGCCCCAAGAAACCCTTGCTCCCGTAATAGCTGCAATCCTCGCTCTACAAATACGGCGCAGATATCCGATTTTGATCGGCGATAGGACCGCTCCACGGCTTCCTTGGAAATCAGGCCGCATGCGCCAAATGGTGGGTTCATTACCACCACATCGAATACTTCCCGGCACAGATCGATCAGCTGAAGCCCTTGAAGGGCATCTTGCGCAAACAGGCGACCTTGATAAGTTGATTTTGCAGCCTGAGCAAATTCAGTGAGCGCTTCGCGGAGGCGCTCCTCGGCTTGCTGCCAGCTCTCCTGCTCTTGCGCAGCAAACAGGCCGGTTCCCTCACCTAAATAGACCTGGCGAATCAAGTTTGGAATCTCACCCTCGACCTGTAGCAATATGCCCAACTCGGGCAGATCCTTGAGCAATCGCAGAGACTTTTCGAACAGTTCGGCATCGGGCTTGTCCAGGTTGGCAACGAACTGCTGTCGCAGTTCAAGCTCTGCCGGAGGTGCGATAGCAGCAACCACATGACCGCGCCCAATCAGCGGGCGATCTTTGGCCTTCACGCCTGCATCATGCCAGGCGCGCTGAGCCCGCAGCCATAACGCCAGCGAAGCAATCTGCGCGGCGCGCGGGTCGATGTCGACGCCATAGATGTTGTGCTCGATAATCAGGCGCGGCACGTCCCGCAGAAACGCCGACTCATCTTCGTAGGTCTGCGTCAGTGGCTTGAAGGCGGCCTGGGACTGGATCGACACATCCAGGGAGCCTGGGCCGTGCTGTTGTTCCCAGGCCCAGGCCTCGCGATAGATCTCGGCAAAGAGGTCGAAGGCATACAGCCCAAAGTGCATAGAGCCACACGCCGGGTCCAACAATTTCAGAGTACGTGGGTCACGCAGCTTGGTGGCGGCTTGTGGCGTCTCGTCCGGCTTGACCAGCAGGTATTGACAGCGCTCGCGCAGGCCCGTTGCCCCGCCGGTCGCGTTGAACCACAGGCGTCCCAGTGTGTTGTCCACCAGGAACTCAACCACGTAGCGTGGCGTAAAGAATTGGTTGCGAACGGCCAACTCGCGGCTGTTGCGCGGCGCCTGAGATGCCTCACGCATCGCTTTGCGCTCTTCTTTTGAGTTGAAGTATTGGTAGATCCAGCCAATCGTTTCGTCCTCGGCCCAAAGCGGCGCGATGTCTGGGTCGTTGATCAGGGTCAGGACTTGCAGCAGCGCGGCCTGGCGAGGGAACAGGCGCCCCTGCGGGGAATAGCGGTCGAATAGACCTGGCAGCTCTTGTGCGAGTTCATCGAACACGCTAAACAGATACACACGGTAGGCATCACCCGTTTCGCCCAGGCCAGTGCCGGCCAGGCGAGCGTAGAGCTGATAGCCCTTGGCCTGGAAGCCATTACCCACCGACTCCACCAGCAGCCCGCGCGACTCCGCCATACGAAGGGCGGCCAGGCGGTTCAGTACGGTGAACGCCTGTTCGCGCACGATGCGATCCAGTCCCTGGCTGGCGTTCATGTCGCCACTGGCAGTGTAGTGCGCGAGGGTGTCGCGCAGAATGCGTGCGGTTTCACGCTGCGCGTCGTTGATATGGCGCAGGCTGGTCAACTCGGCGATCGTCCCCGCATTCGGGTCCATGCCGTAGTCGTTCTGCAACTGGCGCGTGAACTCTTCTTCCAGCACACGGCGCGCATCGTCGACGAAGTGCTGGAGACGGTTTCTTGTTGTTTGGTCGAACGCCATTTATTGCTCGCCTCCATTGCCCACCGAGAAGGTCACCTCGATCTCCGAGTAAAGGCTGACCTGTGCCTTGAGCTCGTGGAGTTGCTGGATAACGGAGTCGATATCGGCTGCCGTGGTGATCTTTGCCGGCACTGCAACCTTCCTGGTGAGTTTGGAGGGTCCATTCTGCCCAGACTTGGAACGTTCTTCCTCCAGGCGCTGGCGAAAGCGTTCCTGGCCTTGACGCTGGATCGACCGCTTCAGCTCCTCCAGGGTGCTGTTGATGTCGTAGTCACGGGCCAGCAGCTTCTTTAGCCCAGACAAATCCTGCGTGGCGTCCAGCGCCAGCCCATCCAGCCGGTTAACAGCGTTGCCGCGTTCCTCCTGTGTCAGCTCCTCCCACTCGGGGATGCGCTGCAAGTCCTCGACACCTTCCTTGAGGCGCAGCTTCTGCTGGTCGGACAGGGTGATGACCGCATCGCGCACCCGGCCCCGGAGATGGGTCAGCTGCGAGTTGAAGTCGGCGCTGTGCTTGTAGAAGGCTTCTTTGCCCAGGCGCTCTGACACAGCACCAAGGTCTTCTGCGAGTTCGCGGCGAAGCTCGCCGGGTACGCCGGTGTCTGGCAAAGCCTCGATGTCGCGGCGGTGAGCCTGGAGATCGCGCAAGGTGGTATCGAGGCCGTTGTCGAGCGCGCGCTTCACCTCGAGTGCCCACTTCAAGTTGTCGTAGATGGCAGATGTCTCGGCGCCCAGGCGTTGGGGAGCATCCGAAGCGTCGGTGAAGAGGACGTCGGCGATGTCTTGGTTCAGGGTGCGCACGCGGTCGCTGCCGGCCAACCCGAGACCGCTGAGCTTTTCGGCGAGGGATCCGTAGTCGTGCTGAAACCGTGGGAAGTGCTTGGCGGCGGCCTTGCTAATCTCCTGCTCCAAGGGGATGACCATGTCACCCACCAGCTCGGTGAGCCGCTCTGCCGCACGACCGAGGGTTTCGATGGACGGGCGTTCGTCCCGCAGCGAAACACCGATCTGTTTGAAGGAGTTGTTGGTCTTCAGCGCATCGATCGCCTGTTGGCCAGCGGCGGTCACCTCACGGCCGGAGACCTTGAGCTTGATCTCGCCAGCCATCAGCATAGTCGCGACGATGTACCGCGTGGTGTCGGGCGACCAACCGAATGGATCGCTGTTGAAGTCGTCGAGCAGTCGCTTGCCATCGACCGTTCCACGCTTGTCGATGTAGTCGCGGATACTGATCATGGCCTTGTGGTCGGTCTTGAACAACGCACGACCAGCCACGGTCTGCACCAAGCCCAGCGGGTCCAGGCTGCTGCCAATGGCAGCGGGGTTGACCACCTTCAGGAACTTCTCGGCGGTGTCGGTGCCCACGCGAACCGGGGCTTCCACGTACCGATCGAACACCTGGTCGGCCACGTCCACGAGGAGTTTCTTGGCCGCTTCCAGCAGGTCAGCGTCTAGTGCAGAGACCGCCGTGGCTTGGCCGCGGAAGACGAAAGAACCCGATTGCAGGGTCTGCTTGATCTTGCTCTGCAGTTGGGTGGCGAGCTTGGCTGCTCGGTCGAGCTGGCCGGAGCAGTAGTCTTTGACTTCCTGGTCGGGCTCGTTGCGGTGCAGTTCGGCGATTCGCTGGCAGCGGTAGATCTCGTTGGCTAGATCTTCGAGATCGGGGTTGGCACGGGCCAGCAGCCCGATGGTGTTGCGACCCGCGCGGCTGCGAGAGTCATCCAGCATCCGGTTCTTGGCCGCGTCGTAGTCGCTTGACGGCACCAGCTCCACAACGGTTTGGATTGTGTTTGTGTCACCCGCCAGGCTGGTGATCGCGCTGCCGGCCTGGGTCTTCAGCCCGGTTGCCACGGCCATAGTGCCGTGTAGACTCACCCGGGGTAGCGGGTCGAACGATTCGCGCAGCGCATCGTTGAAGATGCGCTTTACATCGACGGTACGCAGGGCGATGGCGCCACGCTCCTGCTCGATGTCTCGCAGCCGTTCGCTCAGGAAAACTAAGTTTCCATCCTTCTCACCCAGGGGCACATGAACATCATTGAGCATTTCCTCGACGGCTTTCTTGACGGTGTCGAGCTGCGAGGGCGCGGTGACCGACGGGTGCATCAGACTGGCAACGTTCTGCACCGTCACGGGGAGGTTACCCAGTATCTGCAGCACGGCCACAGACTTGGCGATGTCTTGGTGAAGCGGCGAGTCCGGGAAACGGATCTGCACCTTTCCGACAGACTGGTGCACGGATGGGAATGCACGGCGAATGTCCTTTTCCAGTTCGTCGTACAGCGTGACGGTGGTGGCCAGCCAGCCCACGGGCTGATCGGCCATGGCCTTGGAGCCGCCTTCGCCTTTGAGGACGTCCTGAATGACCTTGATCGCGGAGCGCAGGCCGATGCCCCCGGTGGACTTGGCCAGGGCGCCCAGCAGGTGCAGCAGGATATCGAAGTGCGCCGGCAGGAACGGGTAGAGATTGGTGAAGCTCGCCTTGCTGAAATCGGCGTCGTAGTACTTGGCGTCTTGGAGCTTGGTGTTGTGGCGAAGCGCCTGACCGTGGGCGTCGAACAACTTGCCGAGCTCAGTTTCTCCCGCTGGTGACTTACCCAGCAGACGCCGGTAGCAGATCTCCTTGATGTCGCTCGACTCCAGGTCGATCTGAATCGGGAAGCGGTCTTTCAGCTTGTAGAGCTTGTCCGAGTTCAGCGCTGCACGCGGGTCATCTTCGGTAAGCGTTTGTTGTGCCGTGGAGATGATCCAGGCCTTGCCGTCGCCCAGGCGCTTCAGGTTCTTTGCCAGGCCGTCGAGGTTGAGGATCAGGTTGTCACGCGAGGCGACGTACTGGCCGACTTCGTCGACGATAAAGATGATGTTCTGCTTGCCACTCTTCTCGCGGACGATGTCGATCATCTCCTGCACGCGCTGGTCTTCGAACTGGAAGAATCCATCGGTGCTGGATGAGAACGACTTGGCCTCTGGGAAGAGTGCTGGGTACATCTCGTGGGCGATTTTTGGTATCAGCCCGTCGATGGCCAGGGGGTTGTTCTGAACGCGTGCCCAGGTTGCACCTGGCAGGGCCTTGCCAATGCGCTCGTGCAGCTCAGGTGTGCGACCGTCCTTCTCGACCATCCGCTCGAAGGCGGCAACCTTAAGGTTGCGCGAATAGCCAGCCCATTGAAGTACCTTGAAGTAGAGGACGGTGGAGACGTCCTCCATCGTGGCGCCAGCGAGCATCTCGCTCGCCAGATCGAGCATGACCACCGCCGCCGGGAACCGCTGCGACACGGTGCTGAGAAGCGCCTTGGTCTGTGCCTTGTGCAGACGGTCCTGGAGGTATTTGATGAAGGGCGTACCGTCGATCGTGCGCTGGTCATCGAAGGCCAAGCCCAGGTACTTGGTGAATGAGCTTTTACCGGAGCCGTAGAAGCCCGACACCCAAACGCCGATCTCATTCTCGCCGCCGGACTCCATCGCCAGTTGCATACGGTCGAGGAGCTTTCGGAACTGCTCCTCGATGCTCTCGGTAACTACGTACTCGGAGATCTCAGCCTTGAGACGGTCTTCTTGCGAGGCACCGTAGGTGATGACCTTCTCGATGGTGCGGTAGATGTCTTTACTGGAGTCGAAAAGTGAGCGGATGGTCATGGGTAGGTCCCTGCGTTCTTAGTCTGTTCAGCCGCCGACGTGCACCGAGCGGTAGTTGCCGTCTTCCGGGTAGAAGCCGAGAAACTTCAGCCTCGTCTTGCCGGTTCGCACCCCGGGGTAGAGGAAGATAGTCGGCACATGAAACTTGCCCTGGAGCTGGCTTTCGATGGCACCAATGCGCAAGAAGGGGTGCAGCGCCTCCAGGTCGGTAACGAGCAGCAGCGCGTTTTGTTGGCCTTCGAGCGGCTGCAGCGCGGCTTCGAGCCGCTTCATCAACGCGTTGTCGGCGGTCAGGATGTCCGCCAGCGCCTTGTTGGTCCGTGACCAATCCAGGGGCGCAGCCTTGTCTTCCATCACGCAGAGTGACCAGAACGGGTCTTCCTTGAGCAGTGTCCAAACATGCTCGGTAATGGAGAATGTATGGACGTCCCAGCCTTCTTGGTGCAGCTTGGCCACCCACGCAGGTGTCTGCCGCTTGACCTCAAGGATTTGTTTAGGCGGGAACACCAAGTAGTAGATCGGCTCGAAACTCGCATGACCGAGCTCTCGCCCGTGCCGAATGCGCTCGCGCAGTTCGTCGAAATCAGCCTTGAGCGAGGACATCGCAGAGCGCCTCCATGTCTGGTTGTTTCCAGCTGATGCGGATCACATCGCCAGCAGCCTGGACGATGAGCAACCCCTTCAGCGAGAGTCGTTTGATTTCCTCGAGTGCGTCTTCGCGCGCCAAGCCGAAGAGCTGCCAGTCCTCATGGGTGAGCAAGGCGTTGTCGCCGACGCCCGCAAGGTGCAGTTCGTAGGCAAGGTAGGCTGCGACCGTCGGTGAGATGCGGAACGGGAGAATGCGTCGGCTGGATCGCAAACCGCGTTCGAGCATTCCGTAGTCGGCACAACAGCCGGTCAGGTAGGCCGAGACCCGCCGCACCGTGGTGTCAGACCAGCGCTTGACAGTCTTGCCGTCATCGATGCCGCGCTCGACGAAGGCGCGTGCGTCCTCATTGGTCACATGCGTGTAGCCGCCGGCGTAGCGGGCCCAGTAGACCTGGCGCACGAAATCGCCAAGTATGGGGTTGGCTCGACTCGTGAAGACAAGGAGCAATTGGATGAAGTCAGGCGTAGAGATCGAGGCTGCCAGGCGCTTGAGATGGCTGGCTGACGCGCCACCTGCCAACAGGTAACGCGGCGCGAAGCATTCGACAACGATATTGCGCAACCGGCGTGCCGTAATGCTCGGGAACCGACCAGATTCGAGCGCAACTTGGTACAACTGGTTGGCCGACATCCCGTGAGACCACAACTCCAATAGCGTTTTTGTCTCGTTGACAAGCCCTAGACCCGCCTGCAGCTGTGTAGTGTAAGGATTAGTGTTTGTCACGCTATGCCACCAGGTACGGGTAGGTCCTGATGTCTTGACTAAATGCTGATAGGTAGGCTGCCGCGATGGATTTAGTCGTGTCGCGTGAATCCAATTCACCGATTTTTCCGATTGCGGCCGGGCCAGCACAGCTAGCGGTCGCGGAATCGGCTATTGACGCCAAGCTGGCCAGCGCTACCTGCTTACTAATTAGCTCACGTTCGGCAAAATTTTTTAGTTCTGAATTTTGAAAATTGTTGTGCAAATCTTGCTCAATTTCCTCGGGAAGGCGGAACAGGTGATAGCTGCCAACGCTGAGGTGTTCATCATGCAAACGCCGCGCAGCCTCCAGAACCCCGTAGTACTGGGCTTGCCCATAGGTTCTCGCGAAGACCGGTTCCAGGAACATACGGCTGGAACTTTCAAAAAATGCTGTGGGCCACCAGGAGAAATGCGCCCGCTCCCCTAGGTAGCCAACCAGCATCCTGGTTTTCAGGATTTCGGACAGGGGAAATACGTTCAAGCCAATCCTCCAGTTTCATCTTATTAAGACCATCTCCGAACTTTTGTTCGACTGTGGATTTTAAAATGCGGGCTGTAATCTCGAGGAAAATTTTTAGTAAACGGCCAAGAATTTAGTACTTCCGGCGGTCGCTACAAAACATTCCACACCCTATAATTTCACGATGTGGAATATTTGGGGTTTTAACAAATGACAAACGGTGCACTGAAAACAGCGGGCGGAAGGATTACTTGCCCGCGCTGCCAGGCCCGGTCAAAACGGACCAAACAGCAATGCGGCGCCCCGGCCGAGCGAGGCAAACGGGTTTGTCGGTTTCACGGTGCACGATCGACCGGACCAAGAACTGAGGAAGGCAGGCTGCGCGTCGCCCGCGGCAAAATTAAGCACGGTGACGAAACACGCCAAGCGCGGGTGGAGCGTAGCCTGAAGCTGGCGGAGCTAGCGCAGATTGAAGATGCACTGCATGTCTTGGGTTTGACAGAAGCACCGAAAACACGGGGCCCAAAGCCCCGAAACTATCGCCCCATCAAGTCAATGCAAGACACGATCGATTTCGTTACTGGACAACTTTTACAGTTTGCATCGGCGGTCGAGCAGGATGAAGAAAAAATTACACCCAAGACCTCATGAACCCGGACCTTCTCGGGCCTGCTTACGAACATGCAATTGGCAGCACGGTGACAAGCGGTCGCCGTCCAGCCTGCCTTTTTACATTGATCAACCCTGCCCCCTCTAGGCGATCTAGGCCGTCACGGTAGGCATCGTCTGATACCGAGAAACAGTCCAGCGCTTTTCTGCTGATGCGAATTTCCGTGGTTGATGCCATACCGACCAGCCACCGAATGGCCAGCGCTACATTCAGTGCTTTACCTGGTAACGAAGCGGCGATGGACAGCCACCCTAGGGGTATCGGTCCTTTCAAGAAGGGCTCTGTCTGTGAATGCTCTACGTATTGCCTGGCCTTCCGGTCATAGCGAAGGCGCTTCTCGTTCGGTACATGGGACGGTTGGGTAGTCACTATCATAGGGTATTAAAAAGATTCTTATATAAGAATAGACGGGTCAGGCAGCGTGCCAAGGGTAGGTCCGTCACGCTGCCAGGGGTTCAATCTCATCAAGCAGTTTCGTGGTGGCTCCCCACATGGCGACGCCGCGCTTATCGCTGTACCGTTCAGGGTAGCGGATAACCTTCGCGTCACTTCGTAGTTCAAAGCTACCCAGCACGATCCGGCTGGCTTCTCGCATCAATTTAGACGCCTGCTCAACAGCGGCATCCAGCTCATCCAGCGTTGCCTCGATCAGGAACGCGTCATGGACAGGGGCGCAAACACGAATTCCCGATTCAGTCATCAAGATCGCCGCGATACGCATCATTTCTGCACCGTTGGCTTGCATGGGGAAATTTCGCAAGCTTCGATCATTGATTTCTGTCGGAGTGTGCAATTGCCACCCGAACGCACTCCACAGTCGCCCGCCGAGCACAGCCTGGTCGACCACGCCATCCGACCATCGCCAAAACACCGGATAGGTCCGGTGGTGAAGTTCCAATAATTGCCGCGCCCGGGCCTCCGGCTGATTGATACGTTGTGCCAGGCTGGCCGCCCCCATGCCGTACTGGACCGCAAGGACGCACGCCTTGAATTGTTCGCGCTCAGCTTCGTGGGATACCTTGGTTGCATCGGGAGGTACCGCTTTCGCCTGAATGGCAAAGGCAAGATACGGGTCGCCAGTCTGGTAGGCCTCCATCATCGAAGGGTCGCCCGACAAAGCCGCGGCAATACCGAACTCCTGCTGACACCAGTCGATATACGCCAGCCCCCAGCCCGGCTGCGGTTGAATCAAGCTACGCAACCAGACTGCTGGACCGAAAATGAACTTGGTGTTGGAGGGCTGATTCCGGCCGGTTTTTGACCTGAACGGTGAGATCAAGCAGCGGTTTCTGGCGTCGTCACCGACGTGCAGGTCCAACAACCGCATCTCGGACAACGATGCACGCAGCTCTCTCATGGATGCAACTTGAGGGTGGACCCTAGCCATTTGCCGGAAGGTGTCGTCGCTGAGGTCGAGTCGGCCACTCTCCAGCCTGGGCCAGGGAATACCCTCTTTGGTCAGATACTCCGCCCAGCGATCCGCTTTGAAAGTCCGCCCGTCGAAAACTCCGTAACTCTGATCGATTTCAGCAATGAGCCGGTCTTGCAGGCCGGGCCAATGGGCTTGCAGTCTGCGCAGCGTCAGCGCGTCGATGGGCGTGCCATTCATCTGCATACAGGAGACCGCCTTCATGTACCTTCCACGCAGCAGTCCTCGGGGCAAATCGACGCTCGGCGACATGGCAGTTAACAGCCGGTCCAGCGCAACAACATCCGATTCGCAGTAGTCGAGTATCGCCTCTTGTTCTGCAGCAGACCAAGGACCGCCGGACAATACCAGCTCCCGCATTACTCCTTTTTCGTCATTGGTGATAGTTGGTAAGCCGTAATTCATCAAGGCACCAAGTAGTCCATATCCACCTGTCGGCCGCTGTCCATTCGTAAGGCAGCGAAACTCGGCATACAGGTCGAGCACGTTCTGCGGAGCAGGCCATCCCAATACATGAAAGCAGTCGAGTTCTGCCGAAGCATAGTAGGCGACGAAAAGCGCCTTCTCCCCAATCGGAAAAGGCGCTTCCTGCATTCGCTGAAGTTCGTCAGACCAGAAACGCCAGGTCCTACCCGATGGCCACGCACGAACCACGAGACATACCGGGATTGGCAGGTTGCCTTCATGCCGCCGTGCCGGATAGAACTCGAAGTCCGCGAGAAAGACACCATCGGTGAATTCAGCGATCTGCATCAGGCCCGTCCAAGCAGCGCCTGAATCACAGGGTGGTCGATGTCCTGGATTACCTTCCCACGAAATGCCACCCCGATGAGTTCCTCCATGCTGACAACTGGCCATTCCGGCTCAGGGAGATTGCCCTCAGCCTGGTAGACGTCATATGCGCCTGCGTGCATGTTGGCGGTGATCCTGATCCACACCTTCTCCGCAAAGCCCACGGCGTCGGCCAGCGATTCGTGCCAAGGATTGCGTTTGCCGTCCTCACCGGGCAGCGGTACAGGAATCAGAAACACGTTGTTATGTCGATCAATGGCAACTCGCAACGTCGTCGGACGAACCAGTGCAGGAATTGCTTGCGCCGCGTTCTGGTGCACGATGTAGCAATCCCGATTCTCTTTGTCCTCCAGGAGCAAGACATCGAAGGACATATGCGGGTCTGGGTGGGACCGGAAGAACTGCTGCTTTTTAGGCTTGGCAACTGGTACCGCCGTCAACAGCTTCTTTACGCCGAAATTGACTCCGTAGCTGGCGGGAAGCCGCAGTGCCTCGATGCTGCTGGTAGAGGATTCGTTGTTACCGCTGGGGTTATTTTGCGTTGTCATTGTTGTGGTCCATTAATTTAGATTTTGTTCGTCGCCGCTTGCCTGACTGTTCGGGGTAGACATGGCATCCGGTAGTCGCTCCCAGTGAACGAGGGCGCCGTTCGCAAAAATCAGCGCTTCATCGGACCGGATTAACTGTTCGTATGTCGATCGATCAACAGAACCGATGCCGTTCTCAAGGGCTGCGGCGTAGTCCCCGTGGTTGATTGCTACGGTCAGGAGGGTTGTGCAGGCGAATTGGCTGCGATTGCCTGTGCAGTTCTTGATGTTGTCTAAACAGGCGTTCTGGAGATCTGAACGCTCCTGTTGGGTAGAACTGTCGTAGACAGACTCACATGCTGGGCAGAGCATGAAGAGAACTGCATCCCCATGGTGGCGCATGAAGAACCGAACCGCGTCCTGATTTACCTTAAATGCGCTGTGGCAGTGTGGACAGTGTCCGTAACCCCACTTGATGCACTTGCGCCCCTGATTGATCTCGCGGGTAGTCATGATTTCTCCCCGGAGACTGTGGTCGCAGCATCGGATTTGTTTCCTTCCCTTGCTCGGGAACGCAGCCAACTATCTACATCGTCAAGAAGCCAACCTGCGGCGCGCCCGCCAGGGGCAATCTTGAAAGGAGCAGGGAAATCGCCAGCCTGGACCAACGCATAGATGGTGCTGGGTTGCAAGGCCACCTTTTCGGTGAGTTCCTGCATGCGGATAACCCGCGTTGTGTTGACATTTCTGTCCATGTTTATTGCCCTCCTTCAGGGTCCGGTTGAACATGGCCAGATAGTAGGGATCAGGGGCTCTGGTGCAATTTACTCTGCATTTTTAACCTGTCCAGCCACCAACGGTAGGCACGCTGGGTCTCGGCCAATCCGGCCAGTTCGGGCAGGGTCAGGATGTACCGGTTAAGCTGACTATCCGGGTTCCGCAGTTCATGAACAAGCCAGTGTGCGAACCCCTTGCGGTTTACAGCCGTAATCGCCTTAGTTGCCACGATCTTCTCCCCGTAGAAAACCGCGATTGCGGGTATCGCTGCTTCCGCAAGAGCACGCAGGTCCCCATGGGAAGTAGCCGCAACTTTTCGAGCTTTGATTCCTTTTTGCCGTTTGAATGGCTTTAAGGTGTTGTTGACCAACAGGCGCTTTGCCCGAGCGAGCGGCAGCAAGCTGGCTATTCCGGTCGAATGTCCCAAACTAACAGCGCAGGCAGCCAGGTCCACTAACCACGTCGAAGATGAGGCAAGACGGTCAGTTTTTTTATTTACGAGTCGAAAACTACCGTACTGTACTTTGTAAAGTTTTCGGGCCTTTCTCATGCAATCAACCTGTATGAATGTTCAGAACGTTGCCAATCAACTGCTGGTCGAGATAATCCGCCCACCACTGCATCATCTCAGCGCGTTGCTTGAGGTATGTCGCATGGTTATAGGCAGCAGAGACAGCGTTGCGCTCCTGATGTGCCAGCTGCAGTTCAATATGCCCATGGTCGAATCCGCGCTCATGCAAGATCGTCGATGCGAGTCCCCGGAATCCGTGCCCGGTCATCCTGCCTTTGAAGCCCATGCGTTCCAGCGCCTTCAGGACAGTGTTATTGCTAATGAACCGAGCGTGATCACGCTCGCCGGGGAAAAGTAATTGGCTATGCCCTGTGACACCATGAAGGACCTGAAGCACTTGCACGGCCTGCGAAGACAGTGGAACGATATGTGGCGTCCGCATCTTCATCCGCTCCGCCGGAATGCGCCATTGACCAGCCTTCAGGTCAAACTCGTCCCAGCGCGCCGCGATCAGTTCCCCAGTGCGAACAAACGTCAGCGCCAGAAGCTTGATCGCCATCCGCGTAGCGGGAGTGCCTTGATACCCCTCGATCTTGCGTAGCAACTCCGGCAGCTCTTTCGCGTCGATCCGGGCGTAATTTTCTTTACGGCGTGACGCCAGCACATCGCCGGGTTTCACATCGCTAGCCGGGTTGCGCTGCGCAAGTCCATGCGCGATCGCGTAACGAAATACCTGCCCTGTCATCTGATAACAGCGTTTCGCTATGTCCAGAGCACCACGCTTCTCGACCGCTTTCATCATCGCGACCAGTTCCGGGGCTTGAATTTCAGCGATGGGACGCCTTCCGATTGCGGGGAATACGTCCGCTTCCAATCGGCGCATTACGTAGTCTGCGTGTCGTGCGCTGCGTGCAGCTTTCCAGCTGTCGAACCAAGTCCTGGCGACGGCTTCGAACGAATTTTCCAGCGCCATCTTCTTTTCGGCTTTCGCCTGACGCTGTGCCTGAACCGGGTCGACATCACTTGCCACTTGCTTTCGCATTTGGTCGCGCTTCTCCCGCGCCTGGGCCAAGCTAACCTCCGGGTACTTACCCAGCGAGGCTGTTTTTTCCTTGCCGTCGAACCGATAGCGCATCTGCCACAGCTTCGAACCGTTCGGGTACACGGACAAGTGCAATCCGCGCTCATCAGTAAGCTTGTAGAGCTTCTCCTGCGGCTTCGCGGTCTTGATGCGGGTATCGGTGAGCATGACACCTCCAGATGAGGGCAAAACTGCATCGGGGCGAGGGTAAGCGGATTTTTACCCGCGAAATTACCCGCGCTAAAATCTGGATGTCAGTGTAGCTTGCTGGAGCTTAAAAGACAAAAAGCCCAGCATTAGCTGGGCTTTTCGAGGATCTCTGCTTGCTTGTTGGAGCTTGCTGGAGATCTTTAGAGTACTGGTTGGCGGAGAGGGGGGGATTCGAACCCCCGATAGGCTATGAACCTATACACGCTTTCCAGGCGTGCGACTTAAACCACTCATCCACCTCTCCGGAATTCGTGCCGGACGCGTGTGTATCGGACGAAGCCTGCAATTATAGCATAGCTTGCGACTGATCGGCCTTTCGACTTGCCCCAGCAAAAAAAAGCCGCTTCGCCAAAGGCGAAGCGGCAATCCGGTAATAGGGCCATCGGAGTCAGCCCTACGACCTGCCCCCACAAACCGGTACGACAACACAAACTGTTTGCAGCACCGGCCATCGGGGGCGATGGCGGCGACGCTGCGGTCTTAAATGGCTTGCTTGAGCTGCTCCAGGATCGCCGGGTTCTCCAGCGTCGAGACGTCCTGGGTGATCTCCTCGCCCTTGGCCAGCACGCGCAGCAGGCGGCGCATGATCTTGCCCGAGCGAGTCTTCGGCAGGTTGTCACCGAAGCGGATCTCTTTCGGCTTGGCGATCGGGCCGATTTCCTTGCCGACCCAGTCACGCAGCTCTTTGGCGATCTTCAGCGCATCATCGCCGGTCGGGCGCTGGCCCTTGAGCACGACGAAGGCACAGATCGACTCGCCGGTTGTCGGGTCAGGCTTGCCGACCACGGCGGCTTCAGCGACCAGATGGTTGGCGACCAGCGCGGATTCGATTTCCATCGTGCCCATGCGGTGGCCCGAGACATTGAGCACGTCGTCGATGCGGCCGGTGATGGTGAAATTCGCTGTCTTCGCATCCCGCACGGCGCCGTCGCCGGCCAGGTACAAAGTGCCACCCAGCTCGGCCGGGAAGTACGAGTTCTTGAAGCGTTCCGGGTCGTTCCAGATGGTGCGGATCATCGATGGCCACGGACGCTTGACGACCAGGATGCCGCCATGGCCGTTTGGCATGTCGTTGCCGGCCTCGTCGACGATGGCAGCCATGATGCCCGGCAGCGGCAGCGTGCACGAACCCGGCACCATCGGCGGCACGACCGCCAGCGGCGCGATCACGTGTCCGCCGGTCTCGGTCT
>JACCDY010364078.1_pt1 | contig 21815 bp, 26 predicted proteins | sample 7446391 | NCBI WGS metagenome assembly JACCDY01 (sample SAMN15323451, study PRJNA562643) | freshwater metagenome | isolation source: river surface water | place: USA:Blue River Watershed | collected 2017-08-18 | reverse complement strand
GGTAACTCTGCTGCCGCAACTGCTGGTAATAAAGCAGCACCAGTAATTGCCCCCATCGCCTTGAGGAAAGCTCGACGACTTGGTTTCAGAGGCTGACCAATTACCTCAGCCATTGTCTTCTCCTTATCTGATTTTAAGTGCGCGCTTGCACGATGCCTTCAGGTTCCTTATTCCTGGCTGTGATTGCTTCCAAAGACATTCCAGCACCAGTCGCCTTAGAAGCCCCGCCATTGAAGCGAGCCAGGAAGCAATCTACCGCAGCACTGAACCACGTGTGCGGAAAGTACTCGGTCTGGTGAACGTAGAACACCGGCTTGCCGTCTTCTTCAGATTTTTCTCCGTAGTAGACGTTGATGGTCTTTACTTCTCGGTTGGCCCCATCGATGTAGTAACTACCTTCGGCATTTTCGATGATCAATCGATCGCCATCGGCGTATTGGATTTCAAAGCAACCATCGCTCATGAAATCCCTCATGATGTCCTCCTTCGACATCTCGTGTGCTTTTGCCGGAGAGATGCGCTTATGAAACGTCACTTTCGGCCAGATAAGAACCGACTTCTTAAAAGGAGGCTTCCACTCAAGGTAGAGTTGATAATCCGGATACTTCTCACCGAACTCCTTGACGATGCGGTTATAGAAATTTTGCAACAAATCGCGTTTCTCAATGCACTGCTGATAACGCGCTTCGGTTGCAGGAATCTCGCCAAGATCCTTGATGCCTCGCTGGATCTTTTCCAGGACATCGGAAAGCAGGTAGTATTCGAAAACTGCTTTCTCATTCTCTTCCTGCAGCTTATCGAGCTCACCGGACTTGGTGATATGAACAGCAAACCGGCGATTGCCCTCATCGCTGGTCTGGCCGTACGACGCATGCGGGTACTGATTTGCGAATACCTGACCAGCATCATTTTTCAGCAAGTAGCCGTCGTACTTCGCCTCGGTATCGGGGGCATGGGCATCAGGCACCTTGTGATGTTCGGTAACGGTAAGCTTGACGAAATTGATGTCGTCAGGCTCGATGTTATCCCAAAGCATCGGCTGAGAGTAGAAGCCATATGTACGCGGAACATTCACGTTGTAACCGAAATGAACGGCGAAGAGGTTTTGATTGACGTGGAAGCGCATGATCTTTCCTTTATGAATTAAGCAATGTGGTGAATTGCTTATCTAGATTAAAGAAGGAAGCCAGCCATAGCCGATCTGTCCTTGGGAATCCATAGTGCAGCATACCGCCAGCCATACTTGCCGATATTGAAACCGTTGTTGGTCTCCATCAGCTCAATGACCACACCCTTTCCTGACTGGAACGAATATTCAGCAATCACGAGGCCAGCTGCAGTCGCGAGCTCGTTGAGAGACTTGTAGTGAATAGTCACATACTCGCCTGGACTGGTACTTCTCGGGAGCATGTTCCTTGCTACGCCCCACATCACTCCTTTCAGAGGCCGACCGCCATTGAAAGAATTGGTCGCGCGGAGATACGCTTGCTCGGCAGTTTCTCGACCGCATTCTTCATCAACTGGCTCGGTCCTGATCTGATGGTCTTTGCGAGCATACGCTTCTTGCAAAGCGATTGCTGCTTTCGCAATTTCTTGCTGGTTAGTCGAAAGCAGCTGATTACCGGCTTTGTACTCCCTGACGAAGTACTCAACCAGATTCATGTTGACCTCACCCAGGGGCGTCGGAGAAAAGGTCAGCGGATTGGCGATTGCATTCATCATGTTCTTTCCTTTTTAGCGCTGGATTTCATCATCCGCAGGAATGCCTTCGGAGAATTCAGTTGCCAGCATTCGGTTGATCTTGTTCACCACGTGCTCAGCTTGTTTGCGCGACAGGCGGCGATGAATATCGGCTACGGCGTTCCAGCCAGAGCTGTATTTCGGAGATGTTTCAGCGTCTTCCATCTGCGACGGAGTGGGGTTGCTGTAGTAGATGTGACCGATATCCACCCACACATACTTTTCTTGCGGCCGGCGGAGAGTAAGCGACAGCTCACCGACTCCGAAACTATTCTCATGGCTGCCGCAGCAAGAGGCCGTTGTGAATCGGATAGGCGCACCAGGAAGATGCTGTTCAAAAGTCTCAGCAACTTCGGTGGCGCCGAGCTGGTGTTTGATGAACTTCACCAAACAATCTTCCGGACGATCATCGAAGTCAGCGTTGTGCTTGTAAACGATATCGACGACACCTTCTTCATCCGGATAGAAAATCACAATCCAGTTTTCGGATTCATCCAGATGCCAGCAGGTATCGTCGCCAGGCACTGATTGAACTTCTTTCTTTACATTGGTGGCCAAACTGATCAGGATAGACAGAGTGACAACCAGTTCGCGACGAGCTTCGATGCTCTTGTAGTTGCGTCCGGGGATACGTATTTTCATGTTCTTTCCTTAGGCCGGGAGGCCTTCAATCTCCAGGTTCAGTTCGCGCTGGAGAATATCGACATAGGGAGCATGGTTCTCCCATGCTGAGAAGAGGTTCAAGACATTGAAAGTGCCCTTAGCCTCATTGAATCCGTTGCGAGTCTTGAATACATCGGCTATTTTGCATTCCATGTGGTACTTTCTCAACACATGGTGACGATGTGAGCAGACGAATTGCCATATTCTTTCCATCAACGCCATAGCTTCTTCGGTCGTTGCTTCGAAGGCTTGAAGCTGTCCTCCCTCATGCATTGGAATGTAGCGAATTTTCATTCCGCTCCCCTAGTGTTTACATTGGCCGCAACAAGAGTCTCCGCCACACTGATGCGTTTGTTTCTCGTTGTAGCGCGCATTGTCGCGAAGCTTACAGGCCATGCGCCAGAAGTAGTTATAGACCTTGCTTTCGCCGCGATAGGTGCGATACATCTTGCCTGCGGCTTGTCCGGTATTGACGATGTGCATGACATCAATACAGAGGCGGAAGACGGCAGTCAGCACTTCCTCATCCTTGGTCAGCTCATTGAGTGCTGAGATGTTTCTGGCAACGAGATTGGAGTGATTGCGCTGGACGACGCCGGGATCAGAGTAAGCGTCGTGAGCTTCGTCTGACAAGTCTGCATTGTCGGCCATCGCCATGTAGGAGAAGTGGTGACCATACGCGCCGTATATTTCTTCCAACAGCTGATCGTAGACACACACCGCGCCTTTCCAATTCCCATAGCTGTAAAAAGTCTTGATGCATTCCAAAACGCTATGACGAAGAGCGAACTTCGGATCACTGTAGATAAGCAGCATAGTGGCTGCCATGTAGCGAAGATCTACAATGACTTCTTGCTCCAGATCCGGATTGACTCCTGCCGACTTAACGAAGCCGTAACCCATCTCCTGCAGCATTGGAAGGATGAGTTCATCAGTTAGTTCGTGACATTCACGCCACTCCAGGTATTCAGGAATAGACGCATAGCCGTTGGTTTCGACGAGCTGTTTCAAAGGGTCGAGGGCAGCAATAACTGCGGGATCAACGGTCTGAATCGGCTTCACGATGACTTGAGGTTTCGGAGCGAGGTTGTTCATGCTTTTTCCTTTTGTTCTTGTTGAATTCGAATGATGGCCACATTAGCCGCTGCATTGATTAAGCGAACCACAAGTTCTTCAATGGGTTGCTTTGCTTCACTTCTTCTGGCTTCTCTGGCTGGAAGAAGGTAGCCAGCTAAAATCTGAACAGATGCCTTTACATCTTTTTCGATAGCCTTTTTGATCAACTGCTGTGTGGATGCAGTGCTTTTAGTTTTAGGCTTATCAATCGTGATCCGATCGTCTTCCGGATAAACTGCTGCATTAAACGGCATCCGCTGCATGGTAATCTCTAGCGTATTGTGCTTATAAAGCAAGACCATGTGGCAGCTATTGAGCATTTCCCGTGTCGACTCACGAGAAGCCAGCAGATTAGATTTGCTAATTCTTTCTACTTTGAAATTAGGATGGTTAAGAGCGTAGGACAAATCGTTTGGGTCCTCCACTCTTCTTACTCGATACGCGCACTGCATGCCAAGAAGAGAGACGATATGTGCCTCCTCTGCGATGGCGGTATCGAGAGCCTTCGCTGGGGCTCTGAGAAAGTCGGAAAGTAGAATATATTTCATGTTTCTTTCCTTTGAAAATGAAGAGCTGTGGTGTTTCTCTTCTATGATTAGTCTTCGTGGTAATATATGGTCAGAGATATTTAGAAACGACATAAAAGCCAGAGGGGAGACCCTCTGGCTTTTATGTCGTCTTAAGAAGGACTTACGCTAATCAACTTCATCAGTCGATTCACAAATCCCTCAAGATTACCTTTGTACTGATCGTTTTCACACATCTTGTTCAGCTCTGGGTAACAGCAGGAATCTGTGCGTTTAAATCCAGATTCATCCATAGCTCGAAAGATTACTTCGCGTCTCACCCAAACAGAACCATCTGGTTGAACAACGAATGGACAATCTTCTTCCCTATCTGTACGCCGACTGCCTCTTTCATCAAAGGGTGTATGGCACTCAACACCACCATCACCACGGTCCTTACCTGGCTTTGGCTTATAGTTAGCCGGATTCATCCAGGCATCAAAGTTTCTATCCATGTTTGTCCCAAAATAAAAGAAGGGATAGCGAACTATCCCTTCAATTTCATTTATACCGAGAAAGGATACTTAATCGGCGGGTGGGTCTTTGAAGCCGGATAGTTGATCGTGAAGTCTTTCACAGTCACCCAGGTTTCCAGATCTTCAAGCGTCTTGATGTCCGGATTGATATCGATCGTCGGCTCTTCGAAAGGCTCCCGTTCGAGCTGAGTCGGCACCAGATCAACTTGATTTCCGTAGATATGGCTATTCACGTTACGGTGGAAAGCATACTTCGGATTCTTGCCAGTGATCTGAGCCATTAGACGCAGGAACAACCAGACCTGCACCATGTTGGCTGCAGTGCCAAGCGGGAAATCAGACGAACGCTGAGTCGAGTTCAGATACAGATCATCGCCAAGCAGCGAGAACTGATGTTCATACATACACGGACGCAGGCATCCGAGATGGAACATGCCAGGATTCCAGAACGTGATGATCTCACCGCGGTCATCAATACCTTTCTTCAGGTTGTTGTAAACCTTATGGAAAAGATCGATAGTACCGTTGGCTACGAAACCGGAGTCAGATAACTTCTGCACCGGCCAGTTCTTCCCAACTCCACCGTAGATGAGACCGAGATCATCTTCACCTTCACGATTCGGATTGTTGAGCCAAGCATCGTTCTCATTGGCATTGGCATCCCAGGTCTTGGTGCCCAATGCGCGCATCTCTTCAGCAGAGCGCACACCCTTGATGTAACCGAGCAACTCGGCAATGCTGAGAGCAGGATTCAGAATGCGACGAGTGGTAAGTAGCGGAGCCTTGTTCGTCGTAGCATCGTAAGTCAGATCGACATTGATGACAGTACGACAGACTTGTCCGGTACGGGCATTCTTCAAATCCACACCCTCGGTGAGGATACGACGCATAGCGTCGAGATATTGCTTTTCAGCGCGTTCGACTTGCATGTTTGTTAGCTCGCAGCAGTGGTATCAGAAACAGTACGGCTGGCGCTGCCGCAAGCAGTACCAGACTGATAACCGGAACCTTCGGGAATAATCGGAGTGCTGGTGCTTTCGCTATCAAACACATTGCGGCGGAATTCGGTATTGCGAACCAGGCCGAGAGCAACATCTTTGGCGAATTGAGTATTGCCGTTTGCCGCTTCGAGCTGAACCTTCAGCGCAGCGATTTCAGCGTTGCGTTCTTTTTCCGCGACCGCTGCTTCGCGAGTAGCCAAAGCACCGTGCTTCTTCAGCTCTTCATTTGCTGCATTGAGCTTGCCTTCCAGATCACGGATTTGACCAACCAGGTTATCGAGTCGTTCTTTCTGAGCAACGACCATAGCAGCATCAGCATCAGCTTGCTTCAGGCGTTCTTGCAACACATCGCCAACTGCTTGCGGCAGATGCTTACCAATGGCTTCTTTCATTTCTTGTTCGAGAGCAGACGTCATGATTTCTTTCCTTTACTATTATTGGTTGGTGGTTGGAGCAAAAAGTTCTACATACAACCTCACAAGTGAGTAATTAGTTACTCGCTTGCTCAAGCGTAATTATCGAGTAGTTCTTTCAATTCATCGCGCATGATGGGAATTGTTTCTTCAGCACTATCAGTCCACACTGTAAATGGCTCTGTATGTTTGAGTTCCGTATCGTTGCGACGAATCAGTGCTTTCTCAGTTTCCAGATTAATCATGATCTGGAACTGAGCTATGTTGAGATTGAAATAGATGGGTCGCTTCCCAGAAAACCCATCGCTTAAACAAAAGTAACCGGTGTAATCGACTAACGGATGAACATTCGGCATGTCCGGATGTTCGGGATGAGCGAAACGGGTGTACTCTGGCTTACTGTTATAATGCACACTACCATTGGCAGAAGGCATGTAGCCTTTATTGACGCGATCGTGCAGCAGCTCAATGATTTCAGAAAGCTTGACTTTCTCTACCACCAGGGGCGGCAAAGAAAAAATAGGATTTACTTGTTCCATGACTACTCCGAAGAATTACATTAGTGTTTTCAATAAATTCTAAATTAGGGTAAAAAACAAACAACGGCATAAAGGGAGAGTTTCCTCTCCCCCTATGTTTGTTTACCCGAGATATTCTTCGATGCCGATGTGCGGCAGTTTCAGAACTGTATTCCGGTAATACAAGGCATCCGTATTATGGATGCGATTGAGCACTACTCGCTTTTCTTCCAGATGTTTCTTGGAGATGGTCGCAATACACGCGGCTGCTTCTTTCTCTGTAACCAGATCCATGCCGAAGTCCTTGATCTCCCAATCACCTAAGTCTAAAGGGAAGAACTTCTTAGTGAAGTGATACATGACGCGATTAGTGGCGCTTATGTTTTTCTCAACGCAATTATTGAAAGTACGTAAGCGCTGCCAAATCTTCCGAAGCACGTCAACTCCTCTGATTTCCTCAAAGTAGAAAACGGCTCCTGTGCGTCGGTGCGTCAACTCCCAAATCGTAAAACGCTTAGCGCTATCGATAGACGCAAAGCATTCTTCAACATGGCTTGGTTTTGGATCTTTGTACAGTATACCTTTCATGGACAAATGATTGCTGACAATTCTGGTTGCAAAATGCAGCATCTCTTTTGTATTTCTTGGCACATCAGCAGCGTAAACCGTTACCTCGGAAGGATCGGTTTTCAATAGCTCTTTCAGCTTAGTTGGATAGTTATTCCTTCCTCGCTGCATTCGAATGTTTCGCATTGCACGAACAAAACACATACCAGACTTTTGGTGTGTGTATATAAAGATCCCGGGTGAGCTATTGGGCGTTGGACCTTTAAACAAATGGAACTTGTAACCGGCAATATTCATAAGTCTATCCAGGATCAAAATTGTTATACGGGTTATAGCCGGTTAAGATTTCTCTTAACCGGCGTTATCCGATCACAATAATGGAGGATAGCTTATCAGCGGAGATGGGGAAATACTTGCGCCAGTGCACCAACGGCACGAGCTTCGGGAGAGCCGCGTTCCATGAACGACGGTAGACGACCAAATGTGACGCGATCACGCACATTGGTGTCTCGGGTAGCAAAACGAAGCTTAGCGTCAGCCAGTTCTGCTTCGATCACGCTGGACCAAACAAAGTTCTTGCCAGTTTTGTCAGCGCGCCAGCCATCGGAAGATTCTGTATCGACGGCCCAGGAGGTCGGGTATGGCAGCATGATGACGTGGATCTTATTTGCGTACTGCATCAGGCGCATCAAAGACTCATCACACTGCTTGCGTTTCTCAGCGATCAAGGACAAATCCAAATGATCGCGAAAAACCGTGAAGTAGTAACCGCTATAGTCGTACGGCGAGCGGTCGGCAATAACGAGATCTTGACGATCCATTGCACGTGCAGCGCGCATAGCAACGCTGTGTAGTGCTTCGATATTGTCAGCCATCACCGTATGCTGGAAACGGCGATTGAACTCAGGGTCTTTCAAAGCATCGCTTTCAGCGGTAAGGCCCGCATTAGCATAGCTTTGGCGAGTAGACGAATGATGCATATCTACTTTCAACCCACGCCCAATAGCCATATCCTTACAGGTTTCCATTAGCGTAGTTTTGCCAACGGAACCTGCCCCTGCAAACATCAAGAGTTCCATGTTGTTATTTCCTTCTTTGCAGCGAAGAGAGCAACGATTATTGCTCATACATAGAAGGTATGCAGATAAAAAAATACAAAAAAAAAAATAACGAGCACGGCGCCAGGGGAAATCCCCTGGCGCTTATGCTGCTGTTATTTAGGCAAAGCCTTGAACGTGTTGTGAAGATCTCGATATGCTAGTATTGGCATAGATCTCTTTGTACTCATCGAGCTTGTAACAGAACTTGCCATCGGTATCGAGATTCAGTTCGAGATGTGTTGCTTTGATTCCCATTTTCTCGATCTGATTCTTTACTCGCCGCCAGGTGGCGTAGTTCAAACCACTACCGATGAGGTGCGGTTTGTCGATGATGATCGGTACGCGTAGGTTGCGCTTACCAACACCAGGAACGTCTGCTTCGGCCCAGAGTACTCCATGACGGGTCTGCATGCTCGCATGCTCGCAAATGCCGATATTGATTCGGCGCTCAAATAACGCGAGAGAGTCTTCGATTGCCTGGAACAGTTTGAACATTTTAGCCAGCCTTCACCAAAAGCGAATCGATTGAGGGAACTGATTCTTCAGAAGCAGCAGCACCGGCGATTGCCTGAAGAGTTGTCTCCAGGGCATTGGAATTTCTGTTGCTGCGTTCATCTTCAAGCTGGCGCTGTGCGGTACTGATTAGAGCGCGGGCCGGTAGTCCAGAATGAGTGTGCAGCACATGCCCGTATGCCTGGATTGCTGATGGCACAAAGCCTTGGGCGCGGGCTTCTTCCCAGACATACTCGATGATGCGCGGAGTCATTGCGGGAGGCTCGGTCATTCCGATGAAGACGAAGCGAACCGGCTGATTCTTCAGCCCGTGGTCTTTGTGGCTGGCGATAATCACGCCGTGGGTGCCGTAGTGATTGGCTTCCTTGTGGAAAGCGATCTCAAGGTCGAGAACTTCGATGGAGCGACCGAAGAGACGGCGGGCGATTGCACGAGCGACTGACATAGCGACTTTCCTTTAATTTAAGTTTAGGTGGATAGTACAGATGGAGACAAACTCCAACTCTTATACTGAGTTGGTAATATCAGCTTGAAAAATTCTAGAATCGAATTTTAGGGAAAAAGAAAAAGGGCTACAAACCCGTACACCGCTGGAGTTATCCAGCGATGCATTGGTTCCTTTTTCCTCAGGCTTGTTAGAACGTCCAAGCCTTTTGGCCTTCTTCTTCGTTGCCGAGCGTATTGCGCATGACCGAGATGACGAAGGATGCGATCATGTAACCAACCATGATCTGCAAGAAGATGACGAACAGGAATGCCAAGAGCTCGAAGAGCTGCGGGGCAACCACGATAATCAGCGCGATCATGAAGATCACAGCGAAGAAGTTTGCAACGGTTTCCATGACAGTCTCCTTTGAAGATAACTAGCGACAATTAAGCGCTAGCGGTGCGCGCAGCACGCGCCGACACAGATTGTTCGATAGCCTCAATCAAGGAGCCCACGAACATGAGGGCGAGCATTACGCAAGCGAAAGTAATGGCGATGTCGACGAGAATCGGCAGCACCATGAACAATACGCACAGCGCGATGATGAAGCACACGAGTTCGATCAGCGACTCCATGATAGTCTCCTTAGAGACGTCAGTATTGAGGAGCACCCTAGGATGTGCTCGACAATACTGACGACAGTCAGCTCACGTAATTTTCTTAGACGCGCGTGTTCGCGTCCATAGCCGTTTTTGATAAGTCCGGTGAGACTTGGTGTTATACCTTTTGGGTGACTTTGTCACCAGTGATTGCAATCGGGTTTGGGGCACTGTCTAGTAGTGCCTACCTAACTTTTTGTCGTAAGGCAGATTCTCTTGCCATTGGCATTCGTTAATACAGAAGCAACTACCCTGCTTCCATGGGTCCCGCCGGGTATGAACCCTTAGGCGGCCGCAGCTGCGAGCTTGGCAGCTTCGCGAGCGGTCAGGACGCGGGACACGATGGAGCCGGTGAACCAGCCGGCAACAGCTGCGCCAACGTAGCACAGTCCGGTAATGGCCCACGTTGCGGCGGTAGTGGCAAGCGCCGACAGTTCCATGGCGGCGATGGCGGCGATACCCCACTGAGCACCATACACCATCGCAAGGATGGCGGCGGCGAAGAGCACGACGGTGACGGAAACACGCCAGAAGCAGCCGAATGCGGTCATGCCTTCGTTCTTGGTAGAGGCTTCGGCGGCGGCGTTGAATTCGTTCGCGGTGGTTGCAGTCATGATGATCTCCTTGATCAAAGAGTTGCGATGAAGAAAGCCAAACGGCGTCAGTTCTTTGACTGACGTCCTTGCACCTGGATTACTCCAGAATGCTTCTATACACACTTGGTAGTGCGCATAGAGGCATGCTCTGCCCGCAAGAGGACAGAGCATTAGCTTACTTGAGCGCAGTCGGCAATGTGTCGACCATGTGACCCCGAAGGTCATCGAGCAGCTCGCGTTGCATCCGCCGCTCGTTGCGAATATAGGTAACGACGCCAAGCACTGTACCGATTATTACGCACACAAACAGGAAAGTTGTCGTGCCGTGCAGGCCAAAATAAGCCGCCGCAAGCAAGACGATAACCCAAAGCGCATTGATGGCGATGTGAGCCTGGTGCACACGACCAGGACTGGCAGTCCGAAGCCGGCGATAGATCAGCGCACTGATGCCAACAGACACTGCGTAGTAGGCCCAAAGGGCAAAGAACGTGACGTCGAATGTCGTGATGTATGGCATGATAGACTCCAAGTGATGGTTTTGATGAACTATTGCTACTATAGCTCAGGTTTAGTATATGTGGTCAAAACTTTTTTCATTTTAACTGGTGACATAAAGGGGGGGCATTTGCCCCCCTTTATTATTTTTTTATCTTTGGTACGATTGCTTCTTCAAATGTCCAACCTCTTCGAATTCGGTCATAGACCGTACTGATGTTAAGACCTAATTCATTGCACCATTGTTTCAACAACTTCTTTTCTCCATCTTTCTCGTAGTAAACGTTATTACTACGATTCCGCATCTGTTCCTCGCTAGTAGCCCAACGACAATTCTCTTTTGAGTAACCCTTGTCGTTATCTTTGCGATCGATAGAGTAATCCTCAGAGGGCCTAGTTCCCATGTCTCGATAGAAGGCTTCAAAGCTTTCCTTCCACTCGTCCGACACAGTGATGCCTCTACCACCATATCGAGGATATGCTGCTGTTTCTTTATTGTAGCAGCGGTCTAACATGCCTCTCCAGATATTGTATTCCGGCAAGTGGCGAAAACCATGCTTCGTAACTGCTTCTTTGTGGAGACAACCGCAACTTTTGGTATTGCCGCTTTTTAGATAACCGGCATACGTTCTAACTTCATTTCCACAGTCACACCTGCACAGCCACAACGCACTTCTATAGTCGTGGTTTCTTCTTTCAAAGAGTCTTTCAATGACTGTAAGACGTCCAAACTTTTGACCACTAAGGTCGATATAATTGCTCATGTTCTTCTCTGCCAAATTCATAAGGGTATAAAGCCCTAATCACTAAAATAGGCGAGAAAGTAAATATACACTTTCCTCACTATGGTAATCTACGTTTACGTTTGGCTTCATTTCAATTCGACAGCATAGCGGCATAAAAGGGAAGGGTTTTACCCCTTCCCTAGTATGTCAAGGTTGTTGCGCTTCGTTTGCAGCGAACAAGTTAATGGCCACATTACGGTGATAACGACCACTAACTAAGCCAGTACCCTCATATCCGACAGCTACTTGCACGCCGATCACTATCGCTGAAAGCTGTCTTACTTGACCATCCTTGTAATAGTAAATCTTGGCCTGCATACCAGGTCGAATTAGAGAAGGATCTGCATTCTGCCAGGCTAGCTGAATGCGTACTCCTTCTTTACTAGCTAGCTGACTAGCTTGAAACATGGTGTTGGCAGAAATACGTTCAGGGCTAACCATGACGTTATTCAAACCAGACTTCTGTGCGCTTGAGACAAATTCATTGTTTTGTTTACCGCGCGACATTAAGGCTTTATTATCCTTGACCTCAACGCCACCTTCAAAGAACTTACTCGCATCAGCAAAACGCACGCCGTTTCCGGAAGAACGTTTATTAACGTCGCTAGTATCGTCAAGAGACAATCCACCAGTAACGACGATATTGACAACAGATCCCTCTACCATGTAAGTGTAATCCAACGAAGGTAGTTTGTTCTCAGGAACCTGAATGATTACGAGCTGTCTGGCTGCTTCTTCAAAACGCTTATAGTCAAATGTCGGATAGACATACCAGTAGTCGTCTTGATAGTAGTACGAAAGTCCGGCTGAATAGATCCCGCCGCAGTGCTTGTGGATGTAACCAGGTGCATCATAAACCATGGTTCCGTGTGGAATCACGATATGATCACGTATCGCAGCATCGACTGGATCAACCATATCGATTCCTCGCGGTTTATACTCATCCTCAACTTCTACCGCCGACGTCTCTTGCAATAACAAAGAACGTATCAGATCAGCTACTGCGGTCTTGCGATAAATGCCACCACAAGACCGCATTGCAAATTGCTCCATTGCTTTACTGAAGAGCTGAAACTCGACGACATCTATGTTCTGGATATCCATCGTAGTTTCACTGAGTAGTTCGCGCGAACTAGCTTCGAGAGTAGCATCGTTAGATACTTTCAATACTGCCCTGAAACGCTGCGCTCCAACTTTTCTACCCATCCCTTCATTTCCGCCATGCTGCGCTATAGGCGCACCAGAGACAGTAATTTCAAGCTCATTACGACTCGGTGTGACACGGTAAGCCATTTGTCCAGCAGGCACAACAGCAACAAGCGTAATTTCATCACTGTATTGCGTCGTGTAATCCCGCATGATGTCGTGATTTAAAACACGCAGTACTGGAACATCACCAAACTTGGTGTGGATCACCGCATCGACATATGTGTTTGGGCTACCTTGCTTGGAATTTACGATGCGCATTACCTCATCGCCAAGCGGTGTCTTCATCAAGTCCATTTAGCTTTTCCCCTTCTTGAAGAAACCAGCCATGGAATTGCGAGTCGGAGCGTCAACTACCTTGTCTTTACCGGAATAGTCGACAAACTTACGTTCATCGTTGGGATTATACTTCGGCACTGCTTCATGGAAATCGATATTGCGGACTTCCATAATTCCCTTCTCTGCATTTTCACGGCGACGAGTATCGATCTTGGACATCGCGTTCAACATCGCACGACGACCAATAGCCGTAGACGAAGATAGCTTGAAGTGCTTTTCGATAAAGTTACGATCGTAAGCAAATTTAGCATGTTCGTAAATGACGTTAGCGAATTGATCAAGAACCAGCAGGTCGTCATACGGCGGCGTGGAAGGATGATAGCTATTGGCGATGTGATCCTTCCATGCATGAAGGTGTTTGCTGATGGCGTCAAAAATCTTGGGAGCATCAGTACGCTTTACAAGCGAAATATTTGCACCCTGATTCCACAATTCAGCCATGCGATGAATCGGTAAAGAGATCAGTCGCGGCTCCCACTGCATTGCATGATCGTGATGGATATCGCCGGATGTGGGCATGCCATCTTCGGTCAGCTCGTCAACAGTTAATGTTTGAATATACGGGACACGACACTGATAACGTTCAAACCACAGAGGGTAACGACTATCTCGATTTTCAGGTCTGATGTAAGCCATGTTGTTCTAGGACTCTTTAAAAGTTGTAAGATGTGCAAAGGACTGAGTTCTCTGCACATCTCTTGACATCAGATAGCGCGAATTACAGCCTTAATCAAAATAATCAGCACCGGGATAAAATAAAACGAGTTCACAGAATCCCAGCGTGCCGAAGCCTCGACCAATTCACGAATACGACTGTAAGAAATTTCTTTCTCATCCAGATAATCCTGAACACATAGCTCAAGCAAGCTCTGTGCATCCGGAGTACTGCGGTCATTTTCGTAGAAAGCTTTCGAGAATACGTAGTAGCCTTCTTCAAACGTATCCTTGATACCAATCTTGGTTTGGTCTTGCTGGCTGGCCGTAATCAAAGAGGCGAGTGACTTGCGGTTCAACACGCCCTGCCGAATGGGTACAAATTCTCCAGCAGCTTTGACGTTTTGCGTGAATTGATTATCCACCCGAACCATTGGATCATTCGGATAGATTACGTGTTCGATACCAGAATAGCGAATGCCTTCGAAGATTGGTTGTTGCGTAAAGCTCTTCGATGAGACATAGCCAACCTGGTGGAAGGAGTCAGCAAGCAAAGCGCGATTACGCGCCATGAGCACCGTCCAAACACTATCGGCAGTCATAACTTGATCGTCATCAGCATTGAGCTGTCGCAGAGTCGTTAACTCACGCGCATCCCAAGTGGACAGATGCTGGAACAAGGCACGAACCAGGAAACCATCGTAAACAACGCTAACCTGATCAGGCATGATCAGGGTGCCGTATTCCTTGCTGTAGAACCGCTTGAAATATTGCGTGATCAGCGTGCCATAGTTGCGGCGCAAGAATTGCAGATTCTCGTAGTCATCACTAACCAGAATCGGATTTTGTCCATGATAGATAAAATCCTTTTCGAAGTACGTGTTCTGGACAACCTTGCGACGCAAGTCATCCATGCGCTGCTGTGATCCGTAGTCAACCAGCTCGTAATCTATCGAGTGACAGGTTTCCTTAAAGATCGCCAGACGCGTAGAGCTCGTTACTTGGAAGACGCCACGACGACCATCAAGCAGGTCGGCTACGAACATGTCTCCGACGTTAGGGATTACAAACGGATAAACCGTAGCAGCGCCCTGCAGCGTGATTTCTTTCGTTTCAGCATCCTGGCTCGATGTCAGCGGAGACGTTACTTTGATCTCCATCCCATTGACCAGCTTATACTGCTGGAAAATAGGATCAGTACCAAGCCCTTGTCCAGCCAAGCCGGTGTCGCTAGCCACTACCTGGCTGTAGTAATCAACAGTCCAAGAGCTACCCTCAACGTGCGCTAAGATCGTTTCCTTAGGATCAACGCGCTGATCGACAACAATGCTTCTGTAGTCGGGTTTGGCGACCGTGAGTGTTGGCTTAGGTGGTAGCTGGGGCTTTGTTGACGTGGGCGGTTTAATGATACCCATGATTACTCCTCTTTGCCCAACTCACTAATAGAGTCAGTTTCAATAAACAAAATCATAACCGTGTTCCACTGCACGATCGCGTGATCTGCGAGCAATCCACCCTGGTGACCACTTGTGAGTGAGCGAATGGCGTTGAAGAACTTGTTTCCTTCGGCACGAGAAATGTAATTGCTATTCCCAAGTACTTTTGGAAGCATCCCTCTTTTGACCAAATCAGGAGCTATTGCTGCACCAATCAGTATCAAACCATTTGCATCATTCCGTGCGCGATCCTTTGCTGCTTCCGACAGATCCAGAGGATCGACAAGCAAACTCAATCGAACGTAATACGTACGACGTAAATCAGGATCAAAATTCAGAATGACATTAAGGTCTGCATCGACATAGAAAAGCGAATGGTGCAACGGCATGCCACCATCGTAGACAGTCACGTTAACAAAAGACTCACCAAACTTATTCAAATAAGCATGGTCGTACTTAAGAAAATCGATGAACTCATCCCTAAACTCCCAGCGCTCATCAATTTCAGAGAAACTCATGATAGTGCGGTTATTGGGATTATCGACAGGATTATCGATACCGACCAAAACGGACAATACTTGCAGCGTGTTACGTGGTACAGAGCGCGGATAAAACTCATGGAACTGCGGTAGGCGCAAACCACTACGAATAGTGGGCTTAGCCATGCGATCTACTTCAAAAGCACCGAGGGCAGTAACAGAACGTGGCGAGCGAGATTCATAGGTATCGAAATCGTCTACCGGTCCGATCATCAGGTATTGCATGTCAATCAACTGATTGTGCACGAGTACCGGATAATCTGCTGCCGTAGCAATCGGGCAGTCGTAATAGATACGATAGCTAAATGCCTGCCGATAAGCAGCAGTCTCACCTTGTTTGTTCGGTTCATCAGGAAGTTCTTGGAATTCGAACTGACCCATGATGCGGGCTTGTTGCTCAGCGATCGCCCAACGATCTTCAGTCCCTGCTAACGTAGAAAGCTTGGTGACGTTTTGAGTAAAGTGATTTTTCAGATATGTTTCTAAATCTTCACCATACCCGGCTTGGTTTTCACGCAAGGAGTGGATGTGCTCCAATAGCGGCATGAATTCCTTAGGGACCAGATAGCTGTAGTTAACAATGTGGGTGCGGACGTCGCGATTGGTCGATACCTTAGCGCGAATCTCATCGCGCCAGCGGCGTGCATTGTTAACATCGCTAGAACGGTATTCAAATTCCAAAGTCAGGACAGTCGGAGAATACACAGGACGTAAGAAGACTCCAAGGGCTTCATCGTAGAAGAATTCTGGGAATTCCATTTGATGAACAGCGGTAGCGAGGAGCTTATCAGTCTGGTGTTCTTCTCGTACACTCACTCGCCACTTTGCTTCAGATGGCGTGCGGTTAAATGTTTCAGTATCTTCGATGGATGAACCAGGTTGGAGCGCTGCCTCTGCATCCCCTGTAAAGAGGATGTTCATTGCTTCCAATCCGGTCCACTCCTGAATTTGACGAGTGATGTCAAATACCACGGGCCGTGTTACTGATTCACGGATTCCGTCGTTGGTATGTAGGACCTTTGGCATTTTTATTTCTCGTGAGATGGATAAAGTACGTCTTTTTCAGACTCACAACAATTTAGCGACATAAACTCCCTTCCCAAAGCTCTTAAACGGCCTTGTACGCTGTTTAAGAAGCTCTGGGAGGGAGATATGCCATTAAACCATGCTCGCGCGTTTAGCGGCCCGCAAAACCCTACTGGTAAGGTTGAAACTTTCCAGAGCCGGATTAACAAACTCTGTATTTTGTTTCGTGAGGAATCGGGCAGTGACAATACGCTGCTTCGGTTCTTCAATTGCGGCCAATTCAGCCAAGGCAGTAACTACCATGGCGCAACGGATATACATCCATGCCATCTGAACATACGGCTGTTGGATCGATTGTCCAACCGCGGTTGCAAGTTTAAAGTACTCGGTGATAAACCCAAAGAACTCCGGACTCGTTTCCGATCCAATTCGCTTATTTAGGATATCTGCAGCTTTCTTGAAATCCTTCGCAAACGAATCATTCTTCTTCGCCATATCTTCGAACGCCCGCATATCGTGCAACACGTTGATGGTTTGATCCACCAAGGTAAGCAAGTCATCGATATTCGGAACATTCATAGACGGCTGTTTCTCAACGCTAGCGTTTTTATCAAATACCAGCGAAGCACCGTAATGACGAATAGCTGTCGTGATCTTAGCGGGATCATTACCGCCGTCGCTCTTTGGCTTGTGAGCTACCAAATAACGATTATCCAACAGTGGGGCTAAACACACAAACTTTCGATCAGGAAAAGCATTAAGTGCTGCTTGCGGAGTTTGGCCAGGCTTCAGCGTAATCTCCGCTTCCTTCCATGTCTGCAACCAATGTCGATCAATCGAATCACGCATCTCGATCAACTTCTCGGCATCTAGCTTCCTTGGTGCCTGAAGCTCTTGCAGATTGGCCAACAGCTTTTCCATGATCACAACACTGTATGCACCGCCAGCGAGCGCTACATGACGCGTAGCTACAGACTGGACATCCATAGCTTCTTGGAAAGCTGTAAAGCCGCCAATGGCATTACCACCGATTTGGAAGAAACGAGAATAAGCACCGTACTCAAAGATATCCTCATAAGGGAAATCCCGCTTTGCAAGTTTCTGTCGCAACTGAAGCAAACGCTCTCGCAGCTTTTGCGCCACACCCACATAGTGGTTAAGCGCTTTTGCAGATAACTTGAATTGCAGCGGAATATCTTCACTAAAACTAATCACAGCCTTGCGCGCGAGTTTAGCAGTGGTTTCTACAAACCCCTCTAATGCACTAGCGTCGGCTGAAATTATTTCTTTTCCCTTATGGATCTTAGCGCCATCATGGAATTTATCCACCAGTGTTTGCTGATGGTCCGATAATTGCACTTGTTCTTCGTCAGCCATGATTGCTTGAGCAATGGCTTCTAAAGAACCTTGGATATCTTCGATACGAACGGACTGCTCCTGCAGATGCTTATCCAGCTCTTCGGCGAGTTCAATATCGCCTTGCAGGGATTGTTCATTCATTTCGAGTAAGTTCCCCATAACGCTTGATCGAAGCAGCACACCAGCGCATGAGTGCTTGCATAGTGCGAGTCGTGAAACGCAGATAAACGATGTAGCTGTTTTGTCCAACGTTCGTGAAATTGCGCAAAGCTGCAACAGCGTTCTTGTCGGCTTCTTTGGTAGTCAGGAAGGTTGCTTCACGCAAAGCCTTCTGCATCAGTTCTTCATCACGCGAGAAACGGATGATGTTTTCACAGATGCGCAGCGACGTACGACAGACTGCACGGATTTCATCTGGCGTAAGAACCGGGAAGACCGGCACGCGCAGCGGAACTTCAGCATCGCGCTGAATACCACACTTGAAGCGGAACGTTCCGTCAGCATTCACATCTTTGGCAACAATACCGTAGATGTAGTTGTGACCAAACATCGGTTCGCTGATGTAGTAGTTGGCGTTATCTGATTTCTTTTCAGAAAAGACGGGAACGCTGTGAGGATCATCGACAGTCGACAGAGTTTTCTTTAAACCTTCTTCAAGAATACCGCGTAGCTCAACAGCTGCCTTATTCACACGTTCTTCATTCTTGTCTTTTGCTGCGGCAATCAGACGAATGACTTCAGGAACAGCGGCAAAAGAATGCTGTTGTTCGAAAGCTGTGGCCAGAGAATCGAATAACTCAGGAACTTTCTTCGGAACGATTCCGTCGATTTGCAGAGCCACCATCAAAGAACGATCTTTGACGCTAAGCTGGCTAGCAACCGAGGAAGAAAGAGAATCAGCTTCTCCGATGTATTGCTTGGTCAAAGTCATGATCTTGCGCGCAACGTTCTTCTGGTTGCGGAACAGATCAAAGATGGCCTTGAAGATACGCTGAACAACAGCGTACAGATAAAGCACGACTTTCTTCAAACGACCGGCGCCTTCAGGCTCACCATCCAAAGGTTCATCATTGCTCTCAAGCGCAGCAGCAGGAATGCTGAATCGCTCGATGTAGTTCTCCACAGCGACATTCAGCAGTTTATTAGCTACCGGGTCGAGTGTATCAGCCAGTTGTGATTCTTCAAGACGCTGAGCAGCCTCCATAGCCTCATTGGCGTATGCGACAGCTTCCTCAACGTCGAAAATGTTATCAATGGGATGAGTTTCGTCAAGCTGACATGTAATAGCGTCGGCCGAGCCACCCATGGTAGAAATTGCATTAGCCGCCATGATGGTATTTATTCTTTATAAGCAAAAGAGAGTAAGGAGGCTTTACGCCTCCTTACTCTCACTATGCCGTTGAACTGAAAAGCTTACTTCTTCTCGTGGAGAGCTGCTTTGGAAACAGCAATCGACTTTTCGACGTAAGCAACGAAGTTGATCGAGTTCTGGATGTTCAAACGGAGCAGTTGCGGCATCGCGTTTGTAGCAATTGCAGCCAGGACCGACAAATAGCGAGAAATAGCCTTAGTGCCTTCGACCCAACCGCCATTGTGACCACCAGTGGACCACTTGAGCGAGTACAGAATGTGTAGCTTTTGTTCAAGTTTTTTCTGATCTTGAAGCCACTTGGTGATTGTGCCAAACATCTTATCAGCGAGCTGCTTGTTAACGACGGGAATACTTTCCGGCGTTTCGAATTTAGGCTGTTGAGCAGCCTGCCCGCTACGACAATACCAAGTTTCGGGATGCTCGCCAAGTTGCTCCCAATCAGCGGCAAGATAGAACTGGCTACCACCAATACACGGAGGAGTAAGGCCAACGACCAATGCCTTCTGCTTGACTTTAGGATCTTCCTTGAAACCAGGGATGTTTTGCACAGACCCATCTTCAGTAAAGATGCTGCTCATTGCCAGCTTCAGAACTTCAACCAGCTGCTCATCACCAGCTTTGACTTCTTCCGGACTTTCTTCGCCACCCTTTTTAAAGTGTTCGAAGCCCTCAACCATGTGGTTAACAAACTTATCGCTGAAGAAGCCATAAAGCGTCTTCGTAGCAGTAACTGCATACTGCTCGAATTGTTTATTAGCATCACCACCACCTTCAACCAGGCGCAGCGAGGTAATAAACGGAACACTATCGATGGTCTTGGATTCATCGATCTGATCGTATTCTGCAGCGCACTTTTGAATACGCTCCGGCAGACCACCGATGCGGGTGAAGAATTGACGAAGAATGCCAAGAATCCAGCCAATGATGCGCTTGATGCCGTTTACCAACTTCTCGCCAATTTCCTTAGCCTTATCCATAGCGGACTTAGCGATAGCGCTAGCTTGAGCAGTAGCAGCTTCCTCACTACTGGCTTCTTTGTTCGTACCGGTTTCAGGATGGTACAGAGCGACTGCATTATCTTCCAGAGCAGCGATCGGACTATCCAGACCGGCGCGCAGGCAGATTTGCTCCAGACCAAAAGCCAGAGAAGCAATAGTCGTGGAATTAGCTTGACCCGACTTCACAGCCAGCTCAGCAATGTGGTTCAGTTCTCTCAAAGCCTCGCAAGCCGAAACACATTCAGCCAGGTCGTTTTGAGCAGAATCAGAAGCAGTGCTGAGAATATCCAGATCGCTATCGAAGCTTTCTTCTTCGAGCGAAGCATTCTGATCTTGCAGCGAAGCATTCTTTTCCATCAGGGCAGCAACAGCATCCACACCCTGATCGATATTGACTTCAGTTACAGGTTGATCGCTTTCGCCAACAGCCTGAGTAGTGGTAGCAACGCCAGCAGTTGCGTCATCACTGGTTACGGTTTGGTCGCCCGTGGCAACCTCTTTTTCGAGCTCTTCAAGAGCTGCATTGAGAAATGCGTTGCGTTTCATGTTTGTTTGGCGTCTATTAAGGTTATTAAAAGGCGAGAGTAAAATCCCCGATCACAATATAACCAGCATAGAAAGCGATAGGCATTACGCCCATCGCTTCCTAAACTTTTGAAAAGAGAACTAATACTTCAAGCCCTCTTAACAGGCGAGTTACTTCGCTTCGCGCTTAGCAGCCTTGGCTTCCGCCACGGAGTAGCGAACCCACTTCGAAGCAGAGAAATGGTTTTCCCAGACGCCAGCAGCGGCGCCGAAGATGCAACCACCCATCAGGTCAGCCATGACACGCAGCAGGTTGACGTACTTGTTCAGGAGCTTACGAGCCTGAACCTTGTCGTCTTCCTTGGCATCGAAGCTGCCGCGCTGCTTCCACTTCATGTCGAACATGTCGCCAGCGAACAGCTCAGTGATCATGGAATTGAAAGCACGCTCGGCAGCGACAGCCGAAGACTTCAGATGCTTGAGGTCGGCGACCGAAGCGGTCTTGACGCCAGCGGAGAAGCCATGCATACCTTCATCCCACACCACGTTGGTGCCTTCCAGGCCGCCCGTACCATCAAGGGTAAAGCGATCCGGCAGGTTAACTTCCACAGCGACGGACGAGTGCATGAACTTCGTGCGACCCGTGTCGGCCAGTTGCTTAGCGGTAGCCAGAACCTTGTGCATGGCAGCCACAACGGTTTCCGGCTTGTCGGTAGCCCACGAGTT
>JACCDY010340681.1_pt1 | contig 21819 bp, 22 predicted proteins | sample 7446391 | NCBI WGS metagenome assembly JACCDY01 (sample SAMN15323451, study PRJNA562643) | freshwater metagenome | isolation source: river surface water | place: USA:Blue River Watershed | collected 2017-08-18 | reverse complement strand
CGTCGTTCCTCAACATTTAATACCTCCCGCATCGATCACATCTACCAAGATCCACACGTTAAGAACCCACAGCTCTTCTTGCACTACGGAGATTTGATTGATGGTGTTGGACTTACCAACCTCATCCGCGAAATCAAGCCAAATGAGGTCTACAACCTCGGTGCGCAATCACATGTGCAGGTATCTTTCACGATGCCTCAGTACACAGGTCAGGTCGATGCAGTAGGCGCAGTTGGCTTACTTGAGGCTATCCGCAGCGCAGATATCGATACTCGTTTCTACCAAGCATCAACATCTGAGCTCTTTGGATCAACTCCACCACCACAGAACGAGAATTCGGTATTCCGTCCACAGTCACCATATGCAGCAGCAAAGTTGATGGCGTACTGGTGCACAGTTAACTACCGTGATGGTTATGGAATGCATGCCACCAACGGAATCCTCTTTAACCACGAATCTCCACGTCGTGGTGAAACTTTTGTTACTCGCAAAATCACCCGTGCAGTAGCAGCTATTAAGGCAGGTCAGCAGGAGAAGTTATTCCTTGGCAACATGGATGCAGTCCGCGACTGGGGTTATGCAAAGGAATACGTCGAATCAATGTGGCTAATGCTTCAGCAAGATAAGCCATCTGATTACGTTGTTGCGACCGGAGTTGGAGCTACAGTTAAAGATTTCGTTGAAGCATCGTTCTCACATGCAGGACTTAATTGGGAAGACCACGTAGAGACAGATCAGAAGTACATCCGTCCTACAGAGGTAGATGCACTGATTGGCGATCCATCAAAGGCAGAGAAAGCTTTTGGTTGGAAGGCAAAGACCCAGTGGAAAGAGCTTGCAGAGCTGATGGTCGATGCTGATATCGAAGCGCTAGCTCGCAAGAACTAAAAGAGCGAAGTAAGAGTCACCAGAGAAACTTCTGGTGGACTTGCGACACGAATACGTGCAAAGGGACTTGTTCCCATTCCCGCAGAAACATGTAGGTAAGGCTCGTTCTTCTCTTGCGTTAATCCACGCGCACGCCAATTAGGTAGATCGCAGTTGGTTGTTAACGCTTTAGATCCCCCAGGCCATGGCAGACGAATTTGTCCCCCATGAGTATGGCCAGCAAAAATAACATCGAGATTGTCTCTGCTCATACCCTCAAGGATTCTTAAGTACGGAGCATGTGTCACACCAATGGCAAGATCACACTTACCCGCATCGCCTGCAACAAGCGAATAATCATCAAAGTTCAAATGCGCATCATCTGTTCCGCGCGCTTCAATCACAGTGTCATTTACTTTAATTGTCGAACGAGATCGATTGAGGTTGATCCACCCGCGATCTTGAAGTCCCTTATCCAATTCTGGCCAAGGTAAATCTTCGCCATGGATGCGCTTGCCATGATCAGGCAAGAGATACTTCAGCGGATTCTTAGGTTTTGGAGCGTAATAATCATTTGAGCCAAAGACGAAGAGACCTGGGATATCGAGCAAGCCGTCCAGGGCATCAAGAACAACTGGCACAGCTTTCATATCGGCCAAGAAGTCACCGGTCGAGATGACGAGGTCAGGGGAGTATTTCGTCCACGATTTGATATCGGCAATCTCAACCTTGCGCTTGGGGGTCAAGTGCAAATCCGAGAAGTGCAAAATACGGATAGGCGCATGTCCCTCGGGCAGTACCGGGATCTCTGCTTCGCGGAGCACATAACTCATGGAGAAGAGGTTACAGGGGCATGAGAAGATAAGCCCATGGGATTAAAGGAAACGCTCCACGAAGATTTAACTGCCGCTATCCGCAGCAGCGACAAAGTTGTATCAGGCACGATTCGCATGGTTTTAACAGCAATCACCAACGAGGAAGTTGCCGGCAAAGAGGCTCGCACTTTGAGCGATGACGAGATCATCACTGTTCTCTCACGTGAAGCAAAGAAGCGCCGCGAAGCTGCAGAGGAATTTGCTAAGGCTGGTCGCGACGATAAGGCTGCTGAGGAAAAGGCAGAAGGCGAAGTAATTGCTAAGTATCTTCCAGCACAACTAAGTGAAGATGAGATCAAGAAGATTATCGTTGATGCGGTCGCATCAACAGGCGCTGCTGGACCTTCCGATATGGGCAAAGTCATGGGAGCAATTAAGCCGCTCATTGCTGGCAAAGCAGATGGTGCACTCGTTTCATCACTCGTAAAGTCGACCCTAGCTGGAGGAAACTAATGAAGTTTGAATACGCAACCGTTCCACTTCTCTCACATGCAACAAAGCAGATTCTTGATACTTGGGGTTCAGATGGATGGGAACTCGTACAAGTAGTTCCAGCACCAGGCGGCGAGCAGCTCGTTGCTTATATGAAGCGTGAGGTGAAGTAAATGTCAGTAGATGTCCGCGCAAAGCTCACTGAAAAAGGTTTAAATCTTCCGGTTGCTACGAAGCCACTTGCTGCATATGTGCCAGCAGTACGCACTGGCAACATCGTCTTTACTGCAGGACAGTTGCCAATGGTTGATGGCGCAATTGCAAAGACTGGCAAAGTCGGTGCAGATGTCACAGTTGAAGAGGCATATGAACTTGCAAAGATCTGTGCCATCAACGCACTTGCTGCAGTAGAACTCGTAGCCCCAGTTGATTCGGTTGTAAAGGTTGTTCGCATTGTTTGCTATGTCAACGGTGCACCAGGATTTGTTTCACATCCAGCAGTTGCAAACGGCGCATCAGAGTTGTTTATGCATATCTGGGGAGATGCAGGAGTGGCAGCCCGCAGCGCAATTGGCGTTGCAGAACTGCCACTGAATTCACCTGTTGAAGTTGAACTTACAGTTGAAGTTGCTTAATTAGCAGATTAACTTCAGGCCAGAAACCTCTCACAGTAATTGTGGGAGGTTTCTGTTCTACTTGCCGCGCTTTTCGAGGCGATCGAGGTCTGTAATCAATACAGCGCGACCATCAAGGCGCAACCAACCGCGACCAGCGAAATCAGCGAGTGCTTTATTAACTGTCTCGCGTGATGCGCCAACAAGTTGAGCAAGCTCTTCTTGTGTGAGGTCGTGGTGAACAAAGAGTCCTTCATCGGTCTGCTTGCCGAAACGAGCACCGAGGTCGATTAACGCCTTAGCAACACGACCTGGAACATCAGAGAAGACCAGATCGCCAACTGCTTCGTTGGTGCGGCGAAGGCGCTGCGCTAAACGAGCAAGGAGTTGAAGAGAGACATTTGGATTCTCGCGAAGCCATGGAATCAATTTCTCGTGGCTTAAAGAGAGAAGCTTTGCATCGGTAACAGCCGTTGCTGTTGATGTTCGTGGTCCTGGATCAAAAAGGGAAAGTTCGCCGAACATTTCACCTGGGCCAAGGATGGAGAGAAGATTTTCGCGACCATCACCACTGGATGTTCCGAGCTTAAGCTTGCCATCGACAATCACGTAGACGTGCTCGCCCTCATCTCCTTCTTTAAAGAGGATTCCACCCTTAGAAATCTTCACAGAATCCATAGAAGCGCGCAGTGATGAGGCAGAGGCGTCATCTAGCGCAGTAAAGAGCGGGGCTCGGCGTATTACTTCATCACTTTGTGGCACGTGAGTACTTTATCCTGTCGGGGTGAATACGGAAAATCGAAAGAAAGCGAGGGCGATTTACCGTATTTTGACGAAGACTTACCCTGAGATCCACTGCGAACTCGACTTTAAGAATCCTCTTCAATTAACTGTTGCGGTAGTTCTCTCTGCACAGTGCACCGATAAGCGAGTCAATCAGGTTACTCCGCAGTTATTTAAAAAGTATAAATCTGCGAAAGATTATGCAAAAGCTCCGCTACCAGAGATCGAAGAGATTATTCATTCACTGGGTTTTCATCACACCAAAGCTCGCCACCTTCAAGGTTTAGGTAGAAAAATTGTGGAAGATTTTGGAGGAGAGGTTCCAGCAACTCTGGAAGAGCTGATTACATTGCCGGGAGTTGGACGGAAAACTGCAAATGTGGTTTTAGGGCATGCTTTTGGCATTCCAGGAATAACTGTTGATACGCATTTCGGTCGCCTATCCCGCAGATTTGAGTGGAGCCAATCGTTAGATCCGGTGAAAGTAGAGTTTGAGGTAGGCGAGTTGATTCCACAGAAAGAGTGGACCAATCTCTCGCAGCGAATGATTTGGCATGGAAGAAGAATCTGCCACTCTCGTAAACCGGCATGTGGGGCATGCCCACTCGCTAAAGTATGTCCATCATTTGGCATCGGAGAGATGGATCCGGTCAAGGCGGCTCTTTTATTGAAGACAGATAAGGACTTTAGATGAAGTTTCGAATTGGAATTGCATTTGCTGCCACACTCACACTTCTACTCTCCGGATGTGGCGAATCGAATCAGTCAGAGGGATTGATAATCACTGGCGAGGTAGTTCGGTGTACAGATATTAAGACTATAGAAAACGCCAGTGAAGATTTAACCCTCGAGTGCCTCGATGGTCTGGTGGGAACAAACGTTGCTGCCATTAAGGGACCTGCCATCATCAATGTTTGGGGTTCTTGGTGCAAGCCATGTAAGGAAGAGATGCCTTATTTTGCAGAGTTCTACGCGACTATGGATCCAAATATGCAGTTAATCGGCGTCAATGTGGAAGAGAAGCGGATTGAAGATGGGCGTATGTTTGCTCGCACCAATGGGATCAAATGGCCCAACTTGTATGACGGTGGAGGCATCACCCGCAAATACTTTGGAATGGGCGTACCTGTCACCTGGTTTATCGGCGAAAGCGGCAAGGTCGTTTACAAAAAAGTAGGCCCTGTTAAATCTGCTGATGAGCTACGAGTCTTGACCTTCAAATATTTAGGAGATCGCGGATGATTTTCGACATAATCTTTTCAGTAGTAGCCCTTGGTGCTCTCTACACCGGATATAAGAATGGATTAATCACCACAATCATTCGAACGATCTTCTTTATTGCTGGCGCTATAGGTGCGATGTATTTTGTGGTTGAGTACAACAAGACCGGATGGCTGATTCTGGCAATCATTACTGGTGCTTACGCATCGGCATGGATTGGCACACAGTTAGCTAAGACTTTGAAAATTACTCTGATTCGCGGACCTTTGCGTTGGATAGATTCCGCAGCAGGCGCAATCTTTGAGGTTTCGAAATACGTAATCCTCTTCTACTTCATCGGCACTATTCTGCTCTGGGCCCCATGGAGTGCGGGCCAGAATGATCTTTCAGAGAGCAAGCTTTATCTCAAGGTGGATACCTATGCACCTGGAGTATTAGAAGATATTAAGCGTGAGATTGAGAAGAAACTTCAGTAGCTCAAAACGCACTTTAGTTAATTTTCGCCCGCTTTAATCTTCACTAGAGGCGCTCTTTAAACCTTCAGAGATCAACTTCATAACGTTGGGATCAGCGAGAGTGGTTGCATCGCCAACAGCGCGATTCTCAGCAACATCTTTCAAGAGACGTCGCATAATCTTTCCACTGCGAGTCTTTGGAAGTTCATTAACGACCATGATTTGACGTGGTTTGGCGATAGCACCAATTTCTTTCGCAACGTGATTGCGAAGTTCCTTCACTAATTCTTCGCCTTCTACATGCTCAACACCACCGCGCAGAATGACAAAAGCAACGATGCCCTGTCCGGTCATCGCGTCTGCTGCACCGACAACTGCCGCCTCTGCAACAGCTTCATGTGAAACGAGCGCGGATTCAACTTCAGTTGTTGAAATACGGTGACCCGAAACGTTCATGACATCATCGACGCGACCAAGTAACCAGATTGCACCATCATCATCGAGTTTGGCACCATCACCAGCGAAGTAGATGCCTTCAAAACGCGACCAGTATGTTTCTTTGAAGCGTTCTTCTTCGCCCCATACGCCGCGCAACATCGATGGCCAAGGCTTATCAAGAATCAAATAACCGCCGTGACCATCACCGACTGGAACACCGTTGTCATCCACAACTTTCGCGCTGATTCCAGGCAGTGGGCGCATCGCAGATCCTGGCTTCGTTGCTGTAACGCCGGGCAGTGGTGAAATCATGATCGCACCCGTCTCGGTCTGCCACCACGTATCAACAATTGGACAACGATTACCGCCGATGACATGGCGATACCAGATCCAAGCTTCTGGATTGATTGGTTCGCCCACCGAACCGAGAAGTCGCAAACTCGAGAGATTGAATTGGTTTGGGAACTCTTCTCCCCACTTCATCCAGGTGCGAATCAAAGTAGGTGCGGTGTAGAGAATTGTGACACCGTACTTCTCTACCAGTTCAAAAACACGTCCTTTGTGGGGAGTATCTGGCGTTCCCTCATACATTACTTGGGTAGCACCGTTAATGAGTGGCCCATAAACCATATAAGAATGGCCAGTAATCCAACCGACATCTGCGGTACACCAATACACATCAGTCTTTGGCTTTAAATCAAAGACAACTTTATGTGTATATGCAACCTGTGTCAGATAGCCACCAGTTGTATGGAAAATTCCCTTTGGTTTAGCGGTTGTACCTGATGTGTACAAAATAAAGAGTGGATGCTCGCTATCGAAAAATTCTGGAGTATGTGTTGAGTGCTGACGATCAACAATGTCGTGCCACCAGATATCTCGTGAGTCATCCCATGCAGTTTCTTGTCCTGTCCGCTTAACAACGAGAACTTGCTTTACATTGGTCTCGCCCTTAAGAGCTTCATCAACTGCTGGTTTGAGTGCAAAGGCAGCACCTTTACGGAAACCGCCATCAGCTGTGATGACTAACTTTGCATCCGCATCTTGAATTCGAGATAACAACGCATCCGCCGAAAATCCACCGAAGACAACAGAATGGATTGCACCGATTCGTGCACACGCCAACATTGCGACAGCTGCTTCAGGAATCAAAGGCATATAAATTGCGACGCGATCGCCAGAAGTAATTCCCATTTCGGTTAGTGCATTTGCTGCCTTGCTTACATCTGTTAGCAATTGTGCATAGGAAATGTCGCGGGTATCACCGGGTTCACCTTCAAAGTGGAAGGCGATACGCCCACCGTGGCCTTCTGAAACATGACGGTCGAGTGCGTTAACTGAGGCGTTGATTTTTCCGCCGACAAACCATTGAGCAAAAGGCGCATTGCTCCAATCAAGGGCGGTATCCCACTTGCGATCCCAGACCAGCGCCTCTGCCTGTCGCTCCCAAAACGCGACCCCATCACGGCTGGCCTCATCGTAAAGTCCAGGTTGGGCGTTGGCCTGAGCTGCGAATTCTGGGCTTGGGGCGAAGGTGCGGTTCTCGGAGGAGAGGTTGTCTAAAGTCTCAGCGCTCATGAAAAGTGAGTTTAAGAGTTCCTAGCCCCAAAAGATAGGTTTTTTCGCCCACCGATCTCTCCACAGGGTGCTGGCGCTTATCGTTTCGGCAGGGGCGAAAGAGCCAGAATCTCGCCCTATGACGCTCATAACCTTCCTTAGCTACCTCCTCAAATTCCTCTCCAATCCAGCCCTGATTTCAGCCCTCATCTCGCTGATTCAGAAGGTTCTCCGCTGATTTCAAGGAAAAAAGCCCATTTTTTGAGCAAATGCGGGTCGCGATTTTCGCAAAGGCGGGGTTAGTGGTTGGATTAGCCGTAAGCCAGACCAGAGCCAAAGGCGCCTTTCGGTTAAGGGTTTACACACTGTAGATCTAACCCATTGGAGTCATCATGCCAATCGCAACCCCTGAAGTTTATGCAGCAATGTTGGATGCCGCTAAGGCAGGCAAGTTCGCTTATCCAGCGATCAACGTATCTTCATCACAGACAATCATCGGCGCCATTCGCGGATTCGCAGAAGCTGGTTCAGATGGAATCATCCAGTTCTCATGGGGTGGAGCAGAGTACGCATCAGGTTCAACCGTTAAGGATCAGGTTGCAGGTGCAGTAGCGCTCGCAGAGTTTGCACACGTTGTTGCAAAGAACTACAACGTCAATATCGGAATTCATACAGATCACTGCCCAAAGGAGAAGCTCGACACATTTATGCGTCCGCTGCTCGAGATTGGTGCGCAGCGCATTAAGGATGGCAAGCAGCCACTATTTAACTCACATATGTGGGATGGCTCAGCTGTCGATATGAAAGAGAACATGATTATTGCAAAGGAACTTCTTGCAAAGTCAGTTGCTGCACGAACAATTCTTGAAATCGAAATCGGCGTTGTCGGTGGCGAAGAAGATGGCGTCGAGGCAAAGCACGATGCAAAGCTTTACTCAACACCAGAAGATGCGCTGATGACACTTGAGGCACTTGGCAACGGTGAGAACGGTCGCTACATGGTTGCGGCAACATTCGGAAACGTTCACGGTGTTTACAAGCCAGGTAACGTTGTCCTTAGCCCAGGAATTTTAAAGGATCTTCAGGATGCAGTTGCAGCAAAGCTTGGCCAAGCTGCAGGAAGCAAGCCAATGGATCTCGTCTTCCACGGTGGTTCAGGCTCACTACTTTCTGAGATCCGCGATTCACTTGATTTTGGTGTCGTAAAGATGAACATCGATACCGATACTCAGTATGCATTTACACGTCCAGTTGTTGATCACGTGATGAAGAACTACGACGGCGTCCTCAAGATTGATGGCGAAATCGGTAACAAGAAGGCCTATGACCCACGTGCATGGGGCAAGGCTGCTGAAGCAGGAATTGCAGCGCGTGTTGCACTCGCTTGCGAAGACCTACGTTCAACCGGAACATCACTACTTAAGTAATTAATTCAACCTACGAGTCGGAAAGGCTTTATCCATGCCTGCATTAGTTCTACTGGGAGCACAGTGGGGTGATGAGGGCAAGGGTAAAGCTACCGACTTGCTCGGTGATCGCGTCGATTATGTAGTTCGTTATCAAGGCGGAAACAACGCCGGACACACTGTTGTTATCGGAGATCAGAAGTACGCACTTCACTTACTTCCTTCCGGAATCCTTTCACCAAATGTTGTTCCCGTAATTGCAAATGGTGTTGTGATTGATCCAGCGGTCTTGTTGCAAGAGATTAACGGATTAACAGAACGCGGCATCGATTGCAGTAAGTTAGTTATTTCAACTAATGCGCATTTGATTACTCCTTACCACCGCACTATCGATAAAGTTTCAGAGCGCTTCTTAGGTAAGTCAAAAATTGGAACTACCGGTCGCGGAATCGGTCCAGCTTATGCTGACAAGATCAACCGCATCGGTATTCGTGTACAGGATCTCTTTGATCCATCAATTCTGCGCCAGAAGCTAGAAGGCGCGCTTCGCGATAAGAACCAAATTTTGATTAAGGTATTCAACCGTAAAGATATTTCTGTGGACGATGTTCTTGCAGAGTACCTCGAATATGCAGAGATTCTTCGCCCTTATGTTGCTGACACTGTTCTACTTCTTGATCAGGCACTCAAGGCCGGTAAGCGCGTATTGCTCGAAGGCTCTCAGGGTACTTTGCTTGATGTCGATCATGGAACATATCCATTTGTGACTTCATCAAATCCAACAGCGGGTGGTGCTTGTACTGGTTCGGGCATCGGCCCAACAAAGATTGAATCTGTTATTGGAATCGTCAAGGCCTACACAACCCGCGTCGGTTCAGGCCCATTCCCAACCGAACTCTTCGATGAAGACGGCGAAAAACTCCGCACCATCGGTGGAGAGGTTGGTGTAACAACCGGTCGCGCACGTCGTTGCGGTTGGTATGACGCACCGATTGCTCGCTACGCAGTACGCGTCAATGGTTTGACCGACTTCTTCCTCACAAAGCTAGACGTTCTGACCGGCTGGGAGCAGATTCCAGTCTGTGTTGCGTATGAGATTGATGGAAAGCGCGTAGAGGAGCTTCCATCCTCACAATCTGATTTCCACCACGCAAAGCCAATTTACGAATATCTTCCTGGTTGGAGTGAAGATATCTCTGGCGCGCGCAAGCTCTCAGATCTGCCAAAGAATGCGCAAGATTATGTCGCCTTCCTCGAAAAAATCTCCGGCGCCCCAATGAGCGCTATCGGTGTAGGCCCCGGGCGCGACCAAACAATCGTCGTCAAGGATTTCATCTAAGCCATGAAAATCCTCCTAGTCGGAAGTGGCGGTCGCGAACACGCACTTGCACTAGGACTACGAGCAGACTCAGCATGCACTGAACTTCACGCAGCTCCAGGCAATCCTGGAATCGCCACACTTGCAACAATTCACGCAGTTGCCGTGACCGATAACGCAGCACTTGCATCGCTAGCACAATCCCTTGCAATAGACCTCGTGGTTATCGGCCCTGAGGTTCCACTTGTTAATGGCGCTGCAGATGCAATTCGAGCCATCGGCATTCCAGTCTTTGGTCCTTCCAAGGCAGCTGCACAATTAGAAGGTTCTAAAGATTTTGCAAAAGGCGTCATGCGCGATGCCGGCGTTCCTACAGCACATAGCTTTACTTGCGCCAATCAGAGCGAGATCGAAAAGGCGCTTGATGTATTTGGCGCACCATACGTCGTGAAAGATGATGGTCTGGCTGCCGGCAAAGGTGTTGTTGTAACAAACGATCGCGATGTCGCGCTCAAGCATGCACTGACATGTGATCGAGTTGTGATTGAAGAATTCTTAGACGGTCCAGAGATTTCACTTTTTGGAATTTCAGATGGGCGAAACATTTTGGCGATGGAACCTGCGCAAGACTTTAAGCGTGCATTTGATGGCGATGAAGGGCCGAATACTGGTGGCATGGGTGCTTACTCACCGCTTCCTTGGGCACCAGAAGATATTGTGGAAGAGACTTATGAAAAGGTTCTTGCGCCAATGATTGCTGAGATGGCAGCGCGTGGAACCCCTTTCGTAGGCTTGTTATATGCCGGCCTCGCGCTGACAAAGAATGGCCTCAAAGTCATTGAATTTAATGCTCGCTTTGGTGATCCCGAAACTCAAGTTTTAATTCCGAGATTAAAGACACCACTTGCAACCCTGCTTTATAACGCAGCGACCGATAATTTAGATGACACAGTTTTGATTTGGCGCGATGAAAGCGCAGTAACAGTCGTGCTCGCATCTGAAGGTTATCCAGAGTCACCAAAAATTGGCAGCGAGATTTCATTACCTGATGCTGCTGATGCCTATATCTATCATGCAGGAACAACGACATCTGATGGTCGCTTGCTTTCAAGTGGCGGTCGTGTGGTTACTGTGACTGGCCTTGGCAGCAACCTTGCTGCCGCACGTGAACAGGCTTATGAAACTATTTCTACAATCGCGTTGAACAAATCTTTCTACCGTACCGATATCGCACTCACAGCAAGTAAGGGGAAATAACCAATGAGCGTATTGGCAAACCGTTATGCATCAGATGAGATGCGCAAGGTTTTTGCGCCTGAACAGAAGATCATTGCAGAGCGTCAGCTGTGGATTGCCGTTGCACGTGCCCAATCTCAACTTGGACATGCAATCGACGCTTCAGTGATTGCAGATTACGAGAAAGTTATCAATAACGTTGATCTCGCATCCATTGATGCCCGTGAAAAGGTAACGCGCCATGACGTAAAGGCTCGTATCGAAGAGTTCAACGCTCTCGCTGGACACGAAGCGATTCACGCCGGAATGACTTCGCGCGACTTAACTGAAAATATTGAAGCTCTACAGATTCGGGACGGTCTCAACATTGTTCGTGACAAAGTTGTTGCGCTCTTGGCACAGCTTGGTGCAAAGGCGGCGCTATACGCAGATCGCCCCATTGCAGGCCGTTCACATAACGTGCCAGCTCAGATCACAACCCTAGGTAAGCGCTTTGCATCGGCGGCAGAAGAGCTGCTCTATGCATATGAACGCTTGGAGAGCCTACAAAGTCGTTATCCCATGCGTGGAATTAAGGGGCCAGTAGGTACCGCGCAAGATTCAATCGACTTACTCGGAACCTCCGATATCCATCAGAAATTAGAGGCTTCCATTGCGGCAGAGCTTGGTTTTGACCGTGTTCTCGATTCCACCGGTCAGGTATATCCGCGCTCACTCGATTATGAAGTTCTCACCACGCTCGTACAACTCGCAGCGTCACCGTCATCGCTGGCTACATCCATCCGATTGATGGCAGGCGCTGAACTCGTCACCGAAGGTTTTAAGGCTGGTCAAGTCGGTTCGTCGGCAATGCCACACAAAATGAATACCCGTTCTTGCGAACGAGTAAATGGTCTAACTGTCATTTTGCGTGGATATGCATCTATGGTCTCCGAGCTTGCCGGCAATCAATGGAACGAAGGCGATGTATCTTGCAGCGTTGTACGTCGCGTTGCAATCGCGGATGCTTTCTATGCGATGGATGGTTTGCTTGAGACGATGCTCACCGTCCTTAACGAGTTTGGCGCCTTCCCTGCAGTGATCGATGCCGAACTAGATCGTTACTTGCCATTTCTTGCAACAACCAAGATTTTGATGGCATCAGTAAAAGCTGGCGTTGGTCGTGAAGTTGCACATGAGGCAATTAAAGAGCACGCAGTTGCTGCTGCTCTTGGCATGCGCGAAGGCAAGAGCAATAACTTGCTTGAGGCCCTGTCGGGAGATGATCGAATTCCATTTACTCGAACCGAACTTGATGCACTTATTGGTAATCCGATTGAATTCACAGGTGATGCACGCGAACAAGTTACCCGCGTGATTGCACGAATCGAAGCAATCACAAAGAAGTTCCCTGCTGCTGCAACATATAAGCCGGGTTCTATTCGATGAGTGGATTTGGGGCAGCGGGCGCACCTGTTGCGCCAATCATCGACGGATGGACACATATCCGCACTGGCAAAGTGCGTGATCTCTATAGCAACGGTGACGGTGAAATACTCCTAGTTGCATCAGATCGCATCTCTGCCTTTGATTGGGTCCTAGCCTCAGAAATCCCCAATAAAGGCGCGATTTTGACCCAATTATCGCTCTTCTGGTTTGAATTACTTGGCGACATCGTCCCTAACCATATTGTTACAGAGGAAGTTCCGAACTCAGTCCTAGACCGAGCTGTCATCGTGCAACCACTTGATATGTTTGAGATCGAATGCGTTGCCCGTGGATACCTGACTGGTAGCGGTCTTGTGGAATACAACGATAACCGCGCAGTCTGTGGAAATTCTCTACCAGATGGATTACTTGATGGCTCAAAGCTTCCACATTCAATCTTTACGCCAGCCACTAAGGCAGAGGTCGGCGATCACGACATCAATATTGATTTTGAAAGCGCCTCAAAGATTGTCGGTGCAGATATCGCGGCAGAACTTCGTGAGTTAACTCTGAAGTTATATGACACAGCAGCTGAGTACGCACTTAGTCGCGGAATAATTCTGGCTGATACTAAATTTGAATTCGGTGCCAACTCTGAAGGTTCCGTAACTCTCGGTGATGAAGCTCTGACTCCTGACTCATCTCGCTTCTGGGAGCTAGCAGGATGGGCGCCAGGTAAATCACAACCTTCCTATGACAAGCAATTTGTACGTGATTGGTTGACTACAAGTGGGTGGGATAAAAAGTCCCCACCTCCTGAGTTACCACAAGAGATAATCGAGAAGACCGCAGCTCGATATGAAGAAGCTTACGAACGCATTACCGGTACAAAGTTTTAACCCTCAAAGCGCGAAGGAGAAAAGAAAATGGCAACAATCGTGGTGGATGTAATGTTGAAACCAGAGATTCTCGACCCACAAGGTAAGGCAGTTGCTTCAGCGCTGCCTCGTCTTGGCTTCACCTTTGCTACCGATGTTCGTCAAGGAAAGCGCTTTGAGATCACAGTCGATGGCGAGCCAACGCCAGCACAGTTGGCTGAAGTTGAGAAGGCTGCAGAAATGTTGCTCTCCAACCCAGTCATTGAAAACTTCACTGTCCGAGTGGAGAAGTAATCAATATGAAAATTGGTGTTGTCACATTTCCGGGAACTCTCGATGATCGAGATGCTGCACGTGCAGTGCGCTACGCCGGTGGCGAAGCGGTTGCCCTATGGCATAACGATGCTGATCTGAAAGGCGTCGATGCGGTCATCCTTCCAGGTGGCTTTTCATACGGGGATTACCTCCGTTGTGGCGCCATTTCACGCTTCTCGCCAGTGATGGAGCCGCTCATTGCGGCGGCCAAGGGCGGGATGCCGCTCTTGGGAATCTGCAACGGCTTCCAGGTTCTCGCTGAGGCGCACCTGATTCCTGGAGCACTGACCCGCAATCAGCACCTCCACTTTCTCTGCACCAATCAGAAGATTCGTATTGAAAATAACAGCACCGCATGGACTAGCTCTTTTGCAAAAGATCAAGAGGTTGTAATCCCGCTTAAGAACGGTGAAGGCTCTTATCAATGTGATGATGAAACGCTGAAGATGCTGGAAGGCGAAGGCCGAATTGTGGCTCGCTATGTCGGCGAAAATCCCAATGGTTCTCGCAATTTGATTGCCGGCGTATCAAATGAACGCGGAAACATCGTTGGCCTCATGCCGCACCCAGAGCACGCAGTCGATGCGTTAACGGGTCCAGGTGTTGATGGTCTTGGATTCTTTACATCAGTTTTGAAAGCGATGGTCAAGTAATGTCACTCGATACAGTTGCAAAAGCAAAAGCCAATCCAGATACACCACAACCATTTGCAGAACTAGGCCTTAAGCCAGATGAGTATGCAAGTATCAAAGAGATTCTGGGGCGTCGTCCAACATCTTCAGAACTCGCTATGTACTCAGTGATGTGGTCAGAACACTGCTCTTACAAATCTTCTAAAGTTCATCTGAAGCAATTCGGCGAGAAGGCAGTAAAGACAGACGCTCTTCTTGTTGGCATTGGCGAAAATGCTGGTGTCGTAGATGTCGGCCAAGGCTATGCAGTGACTTTTAAAATTGAGTCGCATAACCATCCGTCCTATATCGAGCCATACCAAGGTGCAGCAACGGGTGTAGGTGGAATTGTTCGCGACATCTTGACGATGGGTGCACGTCCTATCGCGGTGATGGATCCTCTTCGTTTTGGTCCAGCAGATGCACCGGACACTCGCCGGGTATTGCCTGGTGTTATCTCAGGTGTAGGTGGGTACGGAAACTGTTTAGGACTGCCCAATATCGGCGGCGAAGTTGTCTTTGATGAGACTTATCTTGGAAATCCATTGGTCAATGCGCTCTGTGTTGGTGTGATGAAACATAGCGATATCAAGTTAGCCAAAGCTGCAGGAGCCGGAAATCTCGTTGTTTTATACGGTGCAAAGACCGGTGGAGATGGCATAGGTGGCGTATCTGTCTTGGCATCAGAGACCTTCGAATCAAAGGGCCCAGCAAAACGTCCAGCAGTGCAGGTGGGCGATCCCTTTGTAGAGAAAGTTCTTATCGAGTGTTCACTTGAAATTTTTGCGGAAGATCTCGTAGTAGGTATTCAAGATCTTGGTGGAGCTGGACTTTCGTGTGCAACTTCCGAGCTAGCTTCTGGTGGCTCGGGCGGTATGAAGGTGCAGTTAGATAAAGTTCCTTTGCGCGACCCATCGTTATCCCCTGAGGAAATCTTGATGTCTGAATCACAAGAGCGCATGTGCGCGATTGTCGAACCATCAAAGATTGATCGCTTCCTAGAAATTTGCAAGAAGTGGGATGTGACCTCAACTGTAATCGGTGAAGTTACTGATGGAACCCATCTTGAAATCACATTCAATGGTGAATTAATTGTTGATGTCCCTCCTCGTACGGTTGCTCATGATGGACCTGTTTACAACCGTCCGCTTGCGGAGCCTGATTACATCAAGCAGGTCGCTCAAGAAATCATCAATCCACCACTTCCCGCCACGTCAGATGAGATTAAGAGTGCAATTCTCAAAGTCGCGGCAACTCCTAACTTGGCCGATAAGTCCTGGGTCACCGATCAGTACGATCGTTATGTCCAAGGAAATACAATTCAATCTCAGCCAGATGATTCTGGAATGGTGCGAATTGATGAGCAGACTCATCTCGGTGTTGCAGTCGCAACCGATGCAAATGCCAACTGGTCATATCTCAATCCTTATGAAGGAGCGAAGTTGGCTCTTGCCGAAGCGGCGCGCAATATCGCCACTGCCGGAGCTAAGCCACTTGCAGTGACCAACTGCCTCAACTTTGGTTCACCAGAAGATCCGGGTGTGATGTGGCAATTTGCCGAATCCGTACGCGGTTTGGCTGATGGATGCCTTGAAATGGGCTTACCTGTTACCGGTGGAAACGTCTCGTTCTATAACCAGACCGGTTCGACCGCGATTCTGCCCACACCAGTTATCGGTGTACTTGGCGTGATTCAAGATGTCCGTACCCGTACGCCAATGTCCTTTAAAGACGCTGGTTTGGAGCTCTTCTTGCTCGGTGCAACTGACGAGAACCTTTCTGGCAGCGAATGGGCCTATATCCATGGAATGCGTGGGGGAGTTGCTCCTACCGCTGACTTACAGCGAGAGATGCGTCTGATTGATCTCTTAGTTGCGGCAAATCAGAGCGCTCTCTTTACTGCAGCTCATGACTTGAGCCAAGGTGGCTTAGCGATTTCGCTCATTGAAATGGTGCTTCGCCATAACGTCGGAGCAACTATTTCTCTCGATAATCCTGGAGTTGCGCTCTTGAGTGAGACGCCAGGGCGAGTGGTTGTCGCAGTGACACCTGCAAAGGTCTCGGAACTCGAAGCACTTGCAAGTAAGCAATCAATCCCATTGACCAGAATTGGTTCAACTGGAGGAGATGCGCTTGTGATTAATGGAGCCACCATCTCACTCACAGAACTTCGCACCGCTCACACTGGAACTTTCAAGAAGTTGTTTGGGTAAGTTCAAGTATGCGCGATCCAAAGATTCTCAACGAGGTGAAGTCCACGCTTGCCCTCCTTGCGGATAGATATCCGGGTAAGGCGATTGAGGTACGTATTCCTCCATATGCCGCGGTGCAATGTGGTGATGGGCCAAAGCACACCCGAGGTACTCCTCCTAATGTGATTGAGATGGATGCTCAAGTCTGGTTACAACTAGTTTCTGGTGAAAGAACCTGGTCCGATGCATATAGCGAAGGTTTGATCATCGCATCAGGTGTTCGTGCAGATTTAAGCCACTTACTTCCACTTACAGGAGCGCGCAATGATTCGTAGAGCCGATGGAAATCTCAATCACAATCTCCTCGATGAAGATAACGGCCCTCAAGATGCGTGCGGAGTCTTTGGTGTGTACGCACCTGGTGAAGAAGTCGCAAAGCTCACCTTCTACGGCCTTTACGCTCTACAACATCGCGGTCAAGAGTCAGCTGGCATCGCAACATCCGATGGCGAACGTATTGTCATCTTCAAAGATATGGGCTTGGTCTCTCAAGTTTTTACCGAGAGCGATCTCTCTTCACTCAAGGGTGAAATCGCTATTGGACACTGTCGCTACAGCACCACTGGTTCTAGTACCTGGGTCAATGCGCAACCAACTTTGCGCCCAACCAAGTACGGAACAATCGCTTTAGGTCACAACGGCAACCTAACTAACACTGCTGAACTCTTTGATTTGGTTCGCGAACTCGAGCCTGAAGTTCCCAAACTTGGTCGAGGTGCAACAACAGATACCGAGATTATGACCGCTCTCATCGGCTTACAAGATCACGAAACAATCGAAGAGAACATCATCGCTGTCTTACCATTGTTGCGCGGTGCTTTCTCATTGGTAATCATGGATGAAACAACACTCTATGCCGCTCGCGATCTCAATGGTGTGCGCCCGTTAGTTCTTGGCAAACTCGAAAAGGGATGGGCTGTTGCATCCGAAACAGCTGCACTCGATATTGTTGGCGCGGAGTTTGTTCGTGAAATTGAACCAGGTGAATTTGTTGCAATTGACGAAGATGGTGTTCGCTCAACAATGTGGGGAAAGCCAGATCCCAAAGGTTGCATCTTCGAATATGTTTACCTAGCCCGACCAGATACAACGATTGCCGGACAAGGAATTCATGCCGTGCGCGGAGCAATTGGCCGTCGTCTTGCAGTTGAATCACCGGTCAATGCTGACCTCGTAATTCCGGTACCTGAATCAGGAACTCCAGCAGCAATTGGTTTCGCAAAAGAATCTGGAATTCCATTTGGGCTTGGCTTAGTTAAAAATTCTTATGTAGGCCGAACATTTATTCAACCTTCTCAGACAATTCGTCAATTAGGTATCCGCCTCAAGCTCAATCCACTGCGCGAAATTATTCAAGGAAAGCGAATTGTCGTTGTAGACGATTCAATTGTTCGCGGAAATACCCAGAGAGCAATTGTAAAAATGTTACGCGAGGCAGGTGCGCTGGAAATTCACGTCCGCATCTCATCGCCACCGGTGAAGTGGCCTTGCTTCTACGGAATTGATTTTGCTACTCGTGCCGAATTGATAGGCGCAGAGATGACAGTGGAGGAGATCCGCCTCTCTATCGGCGCAGATTCTCTCGGTTTCGTCTCAGAGGCGGGGCTCATTGAAGCGACGAAAGTCCCAGAAAATAAGCTCTGCACCGCTTGTTTCTCAGGTAAGTACCCGATTGCAATTCCAGCAGATTTATCTGAAGGTAAGACCCGTTTAGAGATTGTGGAGGGCTAAGGCGATGGCGACCTATCAAGATGCTGGCGTAGACATTGATGCAGGTGATCGCGCTGTTGAGTTGATGAAGGCGTCGGTAGCTCGAGCATCTCGTCCGGAGGTTATGGGTGGCATCGGTGGCTTCGCCGGATTATTTGATGCATCTGCGCTGAAGAATATGAAGCAACCACTGCTTGCAACATCTACCGATGGCGTTGGTACAAAGACAGAGATTGCACGGCAGATGGGGATCTACGACACGATTGGCGAAGATTTGGTCGCGATGGTCGTTGATGATCTTGTTGTCTGCGGCGCCGAACCTCTTTTCATGACCGACTACATCGCAGTTGGAAAAGTAATCCCAGAGCGCATTGCAGCGATTGTTTCAGGAATCGCTAAAGGGTGCATCAAAGCTGGCACAGCCCTGGTGGGTGGAGAAACAGCAGAACACCCAGGTCTTTTGGCAGAGGATGAGTTTGATGTTGCAGGAGCTGCAACAGGAGTCGTAGATGCAGAGCTGCAATTAGGAAGTCATCGCGTTAAGTCAGGCGATGCCATCATCGCGATGCCGGCAAGTGGAATCCACGCCAACGGCTTTTCGCTAGTCCGCCACATCATTGCAACCCAGACCCTTGATATCACTCGCAATTACGATTTCGACAAATCGCTTGGTGAAGTGCTTCTTACTCCAACTGAGATCTATACGCTGGATTGTCTTGCGCTGATTAAAGCTCAACAAACAAATATTCGAACCTTTAGCCACATCACGGGCGGGGGATTGGCCGATAACACTGCGCGCGTCATCCCTGACGGTTTAGTAGCAATCTATGATCGCTCGACCTGGTCACTTCCGCGAGAGATGAAATTCCTCGCTGATATCGCAGGTGTGCCACAACCAGACCTGGAAAGAACGTGGAATGTTGGCATTGGTATGAGCGCAATCGTTGATCCATCGGTAGCTGATTTGATAGTTCGCTCACTCGCCGCTCGGGGAATGAAGGCTTGGATCGCAGGAAAGGTCGAAAAAGCGCAAGAAATGGGCGCTCCTCGCTCATACTTAGTCTCTGATTACCAATAATCGTTCAGGAAACCAGTTAGAAGAGGTCCGTAGTGATGGCAAGTAAGTCGAAGAGAGTCAAGGCTCAACAAAGCAAGAAGGATCAGCGCCTGGGCTATTGGATTATTGCCATTCCGGTCATCGCATTTGTAATCAAGTTGATCACCATGGGCAATATCCAGGGTGGAGGTTGGCTGGGTGCCGATGGCGAAAACTATCTTCGCGGCGTCGATGGCATTTTAAAAGACGGCCTATTATCTAAAGAGGGAATTTTAGGTTATTGGCCTGCAGGTTACCCAATCTTGATTTGGTTACTCACCAAGATTTCGATCACAAATATTCTCTGGCTGCTTTCATTTGTGCAGAGCGCTTTCTACGCATATGCAAGTTACTACTTTGCACGACAGCTACTCAATACTCGTGTTAAGCCGTATATTTTCTGGATTTCAGTTCTGCTCGCTGCAAACCCAACGCTCTCATTAAGTTCACTTGCAGTCGGATACGAAAGTCCAATTGCCGCATGTATGTTGATGGTAACTGGCCTCATTATTAAATCTCAACTCAATCCTGTTGATCGCAGGTTCTGGATTCGCGTTGCTGCCGTTGGTGGCTTCTTTGCTCTCGCAACATTTATGCAACCTCGCTGGGTCTTAACAACTCTCGTTGTTGCAGTGGTCTGGGCGCTTGCATATAAGAACCGAAAGCATCAGGCACTCATTCTTGTTGGAGTTATGGCAATAATGGCGATTGCTCCAATTACTTTGATTGCGCGCAATAACGGCGCTGGTAATGGAAATGTTATTTCTACCAACCTCGGCGTCACCATGCGCATTGGCGCAGGTGATGAAACTTCTGGCGGATACAAGCGAACCGGACCAGAAGTTCCATGTGATCCAGTACCGCCAGCAACAACTGTCACTGACAACGAGGTCGTGAAGTGCGTAATCAAGTGGTACGCAACCAATCCGGTGAAGGCAGTAAAGCTCTTCATTAATAAGGGCTTCTTCTACTGGTCTCCTTGGTCTGGTCCAATTGTGAATGGCACCATGGCACGTAACCCATGGCTCAAGATTGATCCGATTCTCAATATCGCTCGAGGCAGCCAGCAAGGAAATGACCTTGTCTATGGCACCTTTGGAAAAATTGTCTCTTGGGCGTGGATGTTGGCAACCATCTCACTCTTCTTTATCGGCTTCTTCTGGCTTCGATCCTTTAAGGGAATCGCTAGCCAGCTGGCATGGCTCACCTTCTTGCCGGTCGTCATCTCCTGGGTGGTAGGTATGGGCACCATCGGTGACCACCGATTCCGCATCCCGACGATGTCCCTCAGCTTGGTTCTTCAGGCAATTGGCTTCGCTGCCCTGCGCCATCGCGCCAAGACAGGCTCCTTTAAAGTCCAATCGGAAGGCTAGAAGGTCGATTCCGCCGCTTAACCACCGCTAGTCAGACTCTTTTGGCTAGAGGGGGCTCGGCGCGATAACCTACCCTCCTGAAACACACAAATTTTCCGATGAGGAGGTCTCGCCCATGGGTCGCGGCCGTGCAAAAGCAAAGCAGACAAAAGTCGCTCGTGATTTGAAGTACAACTCCCAAGAGATGGATATCGAACGTCTCGCAAAGGAGCTCCATAGCGACGCCCCCCTTCAGCCAGAGCGTGATGATGATGATCCGTTTGCTGAAGGTAATTACATTCCGCGCGCATAACGTTCTGCTCTCATGAGCTCGACTCCTTACGCCACCCCATATGTCGCATCGCTGCGAATTTACGAACCCATCTCTGCCTTTCCCGCTGCCGATCGTCTGCGCTGGGAGAAACTTGATTCGACCATTGATACTCGACAAGAAGAACAAGCCCTCGCGTTGAAGCGAGTTGCACTTCCAGAATCACCCGCGCTTCGCCCTGATGGCGTGCATCTACTCGATATTGATGGCATCCGATATATCTCACCGTGGTCTACCGCAACTCGTTCTTGGGCAGCGCTAGCAGACTTTAAAGATTCCCTTCCATCGACGGTGGTTCCATTTTTTCTACCGCAATCTCTGGAAGAGGTAATTACTTCAGGGCAAGAATCAGTGGAAGATCGCGTCCCTCACATCATCACTGAAACATGGATGGTGCCACCTCGCTGGTTGGCACTCTTTATTCCAGAGGAACGCGAACGTGGGTATCGTGACGGTGTCGCATTTACGATTGCTCGCACCACAATTGCAAAAGCTATTGAGCGCTCGCAAAGATCACATGAAATTGTCTTGCAATCTTTTGGAGAAGGAGTTGTCGAACAAGAGATTGAAGAGTTGATTGAATGGCTGGAGATGTTCCATCCACT
>JACCDY011461349.1_pt1 | contig 21839 bp, 21 predicted proteins | sample 7446391 | NCBI WGS metagenome assembly JACCDY01 (sample SAMN15323451, study PRJNA562643) | freshwater metagenome | isolation source: river surface water | place: USA:Blue River Watershed | collected 2017-08-18 | reverse complement strand
GGTCGCGAGTTCGAGTCTCGTCATCCGCTCTCAGAGGATCTACCTTTGAAACGGTGGAGTGGCCGAGAGGCGAGGCAGCGGCCTGCAAAGCCGTGTACACGGGTTCAAATCCCGTCTTCACCTCTTGAACACAAACGGGCGATTGGCGCAGTGGTAGCGCGCTTCCCTGACACGGAAGAGGTCACTGGTTCGAACCCAGTATCGCCCACCAAGAGCTAGGCGGAGAGCTTTAGTGCCTTAGCAGTGCGCCGAAGATGTTCCTGTGCGACTTTCGGATCGGCATTCAGGTTCCCATCCAAGCCCGGCACCAGGTCGAGGATTTTAGAAACGAAAAAATCTCCCAGGGTCTTGTTTGCAACTTCAAGCATGACAGCCACCGACACCGATGCCCCAGGACTAGCCCCCAACAGGCCGGTGATAGTTCCATCGGCCGAGGAAATCACTTCTGTTCCGAACTGCAAAGTTCCTTTGCGACCCTTGGGTTTAATTATTTGTGCCCGCTGGCCAGCCTCGTAATAAACCCAGTCCTCGGCCTGTGCAGTTGGGACAAACTGCTGCAGCTGTTCGATTTTCTTTTTTCTAGATTTCGATATTTCTTTGATCAGATACTTAAGTAGTCCAAAGTTCTCCACTGCTACCGAGATGTAGGGGAGGAGGTTATGCAATTTAACCGACAGGGGTAAGTCCAGAAATGAACCATGCTTGAGGAATTTTGGATTGATCCCGGCAAATGGTCCAAATAGCAAGGACTCTTTTCCATTGACCACTCTTTTGTCAAGGTGTGGCACAGACATTGGAGGAGCACCAACAGGGGCTTGCGAGTAAACCTTGGCATTGTGCTTGGCAACGAGTTCGGGGTTATCGGTTCTTAAGAAATGACCGCTTACTGGGAAAGTTCCATAGCCGCGGATCTCAGGAAGTTTGGCAGACTGCAGCAACTTCAACGCCCAACCGCCAGCACCAACAAATACTCGATCTGCGACGATAATTCTTGGACTCGAAGTCCCAAGGAATATTTGCCAGGCGCCCGAGGAGTACTGAAAGAGTTTTTTGACTTCAACGCCGGTTTCGACGATTACCTTTTTGCTCTTAAGCCAAGAAATAAGCTGTCGCGTCAGTTCACCGTAGTCGACATCGGTACCCTGCTGAATCCAAGTTGCCGCTACCTCTCTTTCCTCTCTGCCCTGCATTATTAGTGGCGCCCAATCACTAATTTGCGTCGCTTTGGTAGAAAATTCCATTCCTGCAAATAGGGGTTGTTCCTTTAGGACAGCATGGCGTCGCTTTAGGTAGTCAGTGTCCTTTTCTCCAACTACGAAGGACATGTGGGGGACGGTTCGAATAAACGTCTCCGGAGCTTGCAAGATTCCTTGCTCAACGCAGTAAGCCCAGAAGGCTCTTGATTGTTGGAATTGCTCATTGATGGCAATTGCTTTGCTGGGATCGGGTAACGAGCCATCTTTGCTGTCGGGCATGTAGTTGAGCTCACACAGGGCTGCGTGACCCGTTCCTGCGTTATTCCATGCGTCAGACGACTCCATAGAGACATCTGAAAGACGTTCAAAAATTACAATTTTTGCGTTTGGTTTGGCTAACTTTAGAAAAGTAGCAAGGGTGGCGGACATAATGCCGGCACCGATGAGCGCGAAATCGTACTTTTCTTTTTCAGACACCTTACAAGGTTAGTGCTTAGACAACTGCGACGCCGAGCAGCTGCCCAATCAAATAGGAAATACCCATAGTCAAAACGCTCACCCCAACGTTTCGGAGTATTGACTTCGGAACCGAAAATTTTCCAGCCCACGCAGCCCACCAACCGGTAATCGATAGGGCTACCACAACAGAGATCACAGTTGCCAGTTCGCGCTGTTCCCAAGGGCCAAGGATTGTCAGAAGCGGCAGTGACGCGCCTAAGGAAAATGCAACAGCCGAGCTCCAAGCCGCCGACCAAGGATGGGCCGAGATGCGTAGACGATTGCGACCTGCAGAGAGTTCAGTGTCCTTTTGAGCGCTAACACTGATGTACTCGCCACCTCCCATGGAAATTGCACCTGCCACTAAAGCCGCGACTCCAGACAAAAGGAGGGCAGACCTGTCACCACCAGCACCCGCAACACCCATGACGAGGCCAGCTACGGAAACTATTCCATCGTTCGCACCCAATACTGCGGCGCGCAACCAGTTCAATTTCTTTTCGAGAGCTCTGTCGTTTTCTGACATGGGAAAAGCTTGGCCTATCCATGAGCCGAATTCCAGCAAGGTAAGCCTTACTCACTAGACTTGGGCGAGTTAGGAGCAACGTGGAAATAAAGCTCTACGGGAAGACTCACCAGGTAAGTGAGGGCGCCACCGGCTTTGATTTATTTGAAGACCGGAACATAGTTGCCCTGCGCGTAAATGGTGAGCTCAAGGATTTGGCGCATCGACTTTCGGATCGTGATGAAGTCGAGGGTGTTGAAATTTCCTCGGACGATGGCCTGAGCATTCTTCGCCACTCAACAGCACATCTTCTGGCGCAAGCGGTGCAGGAGCTTTACCCTCAAACTCGTTTGGGAATAGGCCCGCCCATCGAAGACGGCTTCTATTACGACTTTGACCCGGTGGATGCATTCACTCCGGAAGACCTTCAAAAGCTAGAGAAAAGAATGAAGGAGCTGGTCGGTAAGTCACAAAAATTTATTCGGAAAGAGGTTTCAGACTCACAGGCTCGTGAGCTTGTGCAGGATGAGCCATACAAATTAGAGCTCATCTCGCTGAAGGGTTCAGAAATAGGAGAAGGTTCCGTCGAAGTTGGCGCGGGTCAGCTCAGCATCTATGAGAATGTCAATCCTGATGGCAGCGTCGCCTGGCAGGATCTCTGCAGAGGCCCTCACTTACCAAACACGAGGATGATCGGTAAAGGCTTCTCTCTGACTCGGGTCGCTGCCGCTTATTGGCGTGGAAACGAAAAAAACAAACAGCTTCAGCGAATTTATGGAACTGCCTGGCCTTCTATTGAGGAGCGCGATGCCTATTTGGAGCGCCTGGCAGAAGCCCAGCGACGAGATCACAGGAAACTTGGTGTTGAACTAGATCTATTCAGTTTCCCGGAGGAAATAGGTTCAGGTTTGGCAGTATTCCACCCCAAGGGTGGGATCATGCGTCGCGTGATGGAGGACTATTCACGAAAGCGGCACGAAGAAGCTGGATATGAATTTGTTTACTCACCCCACATCACAAAATCGAATTTATTTGAAACCAGCGGTCACCTTCAGTGGTATTCGGATGGCATGTTCCCTGCAATGAAACTCGATTCTGAGTTTGATGCTGACGGCAAGCTTCGTAAGCAGGGTCAGGATTACTATCTCAAGCCCATGAATTGCCCGTTTCACATTTTGATTTTCAGATCGCGGGCTAGGAGCTATCGAGAGCTCCCGCTGAGGATGTTTGAGTTCGGAAGTGTTTATAGGTATGAAAAATCAGGTGTATTGCATGGACTAACTCGGGTTCGTGGTATGACACAAGACGACGCACATCTATTTGTTACCCCAGAACAAATGGAGACAGAGCTAAAGAATGTCTTGAAGTTTGTCCTAGATCTGCTTCGTGATTATGGACTCAATGATTTCTATTTAGAGCTATCTACCAGAGATCCAGAGAATAAGAAGTTCGTTGGCAGTGATGAGATCTGGGAGACTGCTACAGCAACTCTTGAGAGGGTTGCGCAAGAGTCAGGACTTCAACTGGTCCCTGATCCAGGTGGGGCGGCTTTTTATGGTCCAAAGATATCTGTGCAGGCAAAGGACGCGATTGGCCGCACCTGGCAGATGAGCACTATCCAACTGGACTTTAACTTGCCTGATCGATTTGATCTTGAATATGTCGGTAGCGACGGAGAGCGTCATCGCCCAATTATGATTCATCGCGCGCTCTTTGGTTCCATTGAAAGGTTCTTTGGAGTCTTAACGGAACACTACGCCGGACATTTCCCACCCTGGCTTGCCCCTGTGCAAGTAGTTGCGGTACCAATCGCTGACGACTTTGCTCCCTATCTAGAGCATTTTGCTCAGGAGTTGCGAGACACTGGTGTCAGGGTTGAAGTCGATCGAAGCGATAGTCGCATGCAAAAGAAAATTCGTGACCACACTCTCGCGAAAGTCCCATTTATCTTGCTTGCGGGTGAACGAGATGTCACTAATCAGACCATTAGTTTCAGATACCGAGATGGCCGTCAAGACAATGACATCACCCTTGCTGAAGCCAAAAGCATCATTCTTAGTGCGATTGAAGATAAGAAGCAGGTCTAGGTGGGTGACGACTTTCTTTCTGACTACTCTGCCATGCAGGATGGCTTTGAAAGATTATGGACTCCGCATCGACTTGTCTATTTGCGTGATCACCAGCAACCGGCAGATGAAGACTGTCCATTTTGCGCAGCGCCAAATAAATCTGCTGAGGATGGACTTGTCGTAAAGCTGGGAAAGACTTGCTACGTGCTACTAAATTTGTTTCCCTATAATCCCGGTCACCTGCTGGTTTGCCCTTATCGGCACATAGATACCTATGACAAGGCAACCACGGATGAAGTTGCAGAGATGGGGCTGCTAACCCAGCAGGCGATGAAGACGCTGCAGAGCGTTTCTAAGGTTCATGGATTCAATTTAGGTATGAACCAGGGAGAGGTAGCGGGAGCGGGAATCGCCTCTCACCTTCACCAACACATCGTGCCCAGATGGCGAAATGACTCCAATTTCTTCCCAATCATTGCCCAAACCAAGGCCATGCCCATCTTGCTTGGGCAGATGAGAGAAACAATTGCCAACAACTGGGTCGAGTGAGTTTAGAATTGAGCCATGTCAAACCCCAAAAATGAAGGTACTGATTTAGTTAAGCGCGGCCTAGCAGAAATGCTAAAGGGCGGCGTGATTATGGATGTAGTGACGGCTGAGCAGGCCAAGATAGCCGAGGACGCTGGCGCAGTAGCCGTGATGGCATTGGAGCGCGTTCCTGCCGACATTCGAGCGCAGGGTGGCGTCGCCAGAATGAGCGACCCAGATTTGATTGATCAAATCATCAACTCAGTATCAATCCCTGTGATGGCCAAGGCTCGCATAGGACATTTTGTTGAGGCTCAAGTACTAGAAGCACTTGAAGTCGACTACATCGATGAATCGGAAGTTTTGTCACCGGCAGACTATGTAAACCACATTGACAAGTGGAACTTCAAGGTGCCATTTGTTTGTGGCGCTACTAATCTCGGTGAAGCCCTGCGCCGCATTACTGAAGGCGCGGCAATGATTCGATCAAAGGGCGAGGCAGGTACTGGCGATGTTTCAGAAGCCATGAAACACATCCGCACCATTCGCGGTGAAATTGCTGCCTTGAGTGCCAAGAGTGAAGATGAGCTTTATGTTGCTGCTAAGGAGCTTCAAGCCCCTTACCCACTAGTTAGGGAAGTAGCGCAAACCGGCAAGCTGCCTGTTGTGATGTTTGTCGCTGGAGGAATTGCAACACCGGCTGATGCGGCTTTGATGATGCAGCTTGGTGCCGATGGCGTTTTCGTAGGTTCAGGTATTTTCAAATCCGGGGATCCCGCAAAACGTGCGGCAGCAATAGTGAAAGCGACCACGCATTTCAACGACGCCAAGGTAGTTGCCCAGGCATCACGCGGTCTTGGAGAGGCAATGGTTGGAATCAACGTCAATGATCTCCCTGCGCCTCACCGGTTAGCTGAGCGTGGCTGGTAATTGACTGTTGGCGTCTTAGCTCTGCAGGGTGATGTTCGCGAGCACATCGCTTTACTGCATTCACTCGGCGAAGACGCAGTTGCTGTAAAGACTCTCGAGCAATTGCAACAGGTTGATGGCCTAGTCATTCCTGGCGGTGAATCAACCACAATTTCTAAGCTGTTGGTAACTTTTGGTTTGCTTGAGCCGGTAAGAAACTTCGTAAAGACGAAGCCTGTTTTAGGCACCTGCGCTGGTCTGATTCTTTTGAGTGAGAATGTGCAAGGACGTCTGCCGGATCAAGAACTAATCGGTGGCCTGCCAATTGAGGTTTCTCGAAATGCTTATGGAGGACAAACACACAGCTTCGAGGGCCAAATCGAGATAGCGGGGAAGTCCGAGCGTGTCGCCTTTATTCGCGCTCCGAAAATTCTTGACGCAAGCCGGGTTGAGGTAATAGCCACTTTTGAGGGGCAACCGGTTGCGGTTAGGCATGGCAAAATCATGGGTGCAAGTTTCCATCCTGAGCTCACGGGGTCGGAAGTTCTACACAGGCTGTTTCTGGAGCAGCTTCGGAAGTAAGAAAGCGATAGTTTAGGTTCACTATGTCAGGTCACTCCAAATGGGCAACCACCAAACATAAAAAAGCAGCTAACGATGCTCGCAGAGCTAAGTTGTGGGCCAAGCTCATTCGTAACATTGAGGTCGCCGCGCGCAACGGTGGGCCAGACATTGATGGCAATCCAACACTTTATGACGCCGTCTACAAGGCCCGCAAAAACTCTGTCCCCAATGACAACATTGATCGCGCAGTAAAACGTGGAAGCGGTGCTAACGGCGAAGGCGCGGAGTACCAGAACATCCTCTACGAGGGGTACGGGTCTGGCGGAGTGGCAATCCTCGTTGAGTGTCTCACCGACAACAAGAATCGCGCGGCGGCCGAAGTTCGTCTTGCCTTTACTAAGAATTCTGGCAGCCTGGCCGATCCAGGCTCGGTTTCCTACCAGTTCAGTCGCAAGGGTGTGATTGTTGTCTCCGATGGCGTTACTGAAGATCAAATTCTGGAGGCGACAATCGAACACGCGGTTGACGATATTGCTGCATCCGGCGACGGCTACGTAGTCACCTGCGATGCCAGTGCAATAACCGCGGTTCGCGAAGCGCTTCAAGCAGCTGGACTCGACTACGAAAGCGCTGATGTGGAGTTTGTCTCCTCGTTGAAGATTCAGGCAGACAAAGAGACAGCTGAGAAGAACATTAAGTTGGTTGAAGCTTTAGAGGATTTAGATGATGTGCAGGAGGTTTATACCAACATGGACCTCACCAACGAAGTCTTAGCGCAACTGGGCTAGTCGTGGCCCTTATTCTTGGCGTTGACCCCGGGCTAACTCGCTGCGGTTTCGCCCTCGTTAGCGCCAATCAATCGCTCTTGCACGGAATGTTTCAATCGGACGCCAACTCTGATCCCGCTGAAAGGGTTGGGAAGATTTCGCAAGAACTAGAACAGTTGGTAGAGAAACATCGGCCTGATCTAATTGCCCTTGAGCGAGTATTTGCCCAGGCGAACTTACGATCAGTAATGGGGGTTGCCCAAATATCAGGTGCACTAATGGCAACGGCACATCGTCATGGAATTCCTGTGGAATTTTTTACCCCGAGCGAGGTGAAGGCGGCCGTTGCGGGACATGGACGTGCGAGCAAGGCCCAAGTAGCGCAAATGGTTACCGCAATCCTAAAACTAAAGGAAACCCCCAAACCTGCGGATGTCGCCGATGCCCTGGCTGTTGCAATTTGCGCTAGCAATAAGTCACAAGTTGCAGCGACACCGGCTCGAAAGAAGTGGGTTGCGGCGACCAAAGCTGCTCGGCAAAAGCTAGGTTAGGGCTGTGATTTCCTTACTAACCGGACAAGTTCAAGAAATTGGCATGGAATCCGCTGTGCTGATAGTCGGCGGAGTCGGTTTTGAGGTATCGCTAGCCCCCAGGCAGTTAGCCCAGTTACGTGTCGGCGATGAAGCAAGCATTTACACGCGTATGATTGTCAAAGAAGACGACATCGCTCTTTACGGATTTGCCAGCAAAGTTGAGCGGGAGCAATTTGATTTACTTTGTTCGGTTTCTGGAATTGGGCCAAGACTGGCCATGACAGTCATTGCGGGTCTTGATCCAGATTCATTCGCCGATGCCATCAATAAACAAGATGAACAAGTTTTTAGAAACATTGTTGGTATAGGACCAAAGACCGCGAAGCTGATTCTTCTCTCTCTTGCTGGTAAGACCCAGCAGGTAGTTTCGCCCACCGCTCATCGAGTTTTGCTTGCCCTGAAGCAACTTGGAACTGATGAGTCAAGGGCCCGTTCCGCCCTTTCGCAGGTTGACAATTCGTTATCCGAATCTGAAATGCTAAAACAGGCTTTGAAGCTAATTGGCGGGGCAATGTCATGAAGGAAAACGACGACAAGGAACTAGATGCTCGTCTAAGACCGTCTAACCTTTCGGAATTTGTAGGACAAAACAAAGTTGTTTCGCAAGTTTCCCTAATCATTCAGGCGGCAAAGCTAGAGGGTAGATCGGCAGACCACATGCTGCTGGCAGGGCCACCGGGTCTAGGAAAAACCACATTGGCCATGATTGTCGCCAAGGAGTCTGATCGAGCGCTGAGGCTAACGAGCGGTCCAGCAATTCAGTCAGCGGCCGACCTCGCTGCGGTTTTATCCTCGCTGGAGTCTGGTGATGTGCTTTTCATCGATGAAATTCACCGCTTGTCTCGATCTGCCGAGGAGATGCTCTATCTCGCTATGGAGGATTTCCGGGTCGATGTAATGGTTGGTAAGGGTCCCGGAGCCAGCTCGATTTCTCTAGACATCGCTCCATTCACGTTGGTTGGGGCAACTACCCGAAGTGGAATGTTGCCGACGCCGCTTCGCGACAGATTTGGATTCACTGCATTTTTAGAGTTTTACGACGAAGATGAATTGGCCAGAGTTATCGAAAGGTCTGCTACTCGCCTTGGCATATCTATTGAAGAAATGGCGATTGTTGCATTGGCTCGCAGATCACGTGGAACTCCACGAATTGCTAATCGACTTCTGCGACGGGTTCGCGATTTTGCTGCCGTCAATCAGCACTCACAAGTCACTGAGCAGACTGTTTTGGATGCCATGGAATTATTCGGCGTGGACTCAAGAGGTCTGGACCGCGTGGATCGAGAGCTCTTGGGTCTTTTGGCGAAAAAGTTCAACGCCAAGCCGGTCGGCCTCTCCACTCTTGCCGTCGCGTTGGGTGAGGAACCTGAGACTATCGAGTCGGTTATTGAGCCCTTCCTGATTCGCTCTGGGCTGCTGAGCAGGACCCAGCGGGGGCGGGAGATAACCCAAACGGGCATAGACCACCTGGCCTCCTAGGACCGAAGGGGTTTTTGCGCCTATAATTTCGAGGGACCATTCGGTAAGGAAAGCTTTTGACATTTGATTTTCTGTTGTTTGCCGTTCTGCTACTGCTGATAGTTCTTCTAATCATGCAAAACAGAAGGCGACGCAAAGAGATTGAGGTTATGCAGAAGACTCTGGCCGTTGGCGCGGAGGTAATCTTGCACGCTGGCATTAAGGGCAAGGTTGTCAGTCTCACCGATGATGAGGTTGAGATTGAATCAGCCGGAAGCAAGTTGCGCGTTTTGCGCGGTGCGGTGGGCAAAGTAGTCTCCGCAGGGGAGAAGTAGAAACTTGGCTCAGAGCACAACCACTAAGTCCGCTCGCCGAAAACTTTCCTGGGTTAGCGCAATCGCAGTATTTTTTATCTCTCTAATTACCTGGGGAACTGTTTCGGGCCAACCAGGTGCTAGCTGGACACCAGAACTAGCTTTGGATCTGCAAGGTGGAACTCAGCTAATCCTGACTCCTTCAATCTCGGATGGTCAAAGTGCCTCGCTTGAACAACTAAACCAGGCTGTTGAAATCATCCGACAAAGAATTGATGGTTCGGGTGTTGGTGAGGCGTCGGTCACCGTGCAAGGCAACGAAAACATCGTAGTTTCCATCCCTGGAACCCCAGATGAAAATACCTTGCAATTGATTAAGGCTTCGGCTCTGTTGGAGTTTCGCCCTGTGCTCACTGTCGCTCAATCAACGCCGCTTCCCGAGGGAACCGAACTTGTCGATACAAGCACTCTTAATGACACTCCCGCAACACCACCCACCAATGCGTCGGATCTAGCGTGGATTACCGAAAAGGTTCAAAAGGACTTTGACCAATTGGACTGTTCACAGCCTTTTAGAACTCCTGGTCAGGTCGACGATCCGGCTAAACCCTTGGTCACTTGCGATGATTTTCTTTTTACCAAATACATTTTGGGTCCGGTAGAAGTTAAAGGCGAGAACATCTCCGATGCCTTTGCAGGAACTATCACGACCCAAACCGGAGCCAGCACTAACACTTGGGCTGTAAACCTGGAGTTTGATCCTGAGGGAACCACCGCGTTTGGAAATGTGACATCTAGGCTTTTTAGCTTGAGCTCACCGCAAAATCAGTTCGCAATTGTGCTGGATGGATACATAATCACTGCTCCCGCCACACAGGCCGTCATCACGAATGGTCAGGCGCAAATAACCGGAAACTTTACCCAGGAATCCTCAACAGTTTTGGCTGATCAGCTGAAGTACGGTGCACTCCCTATTGGATTTGAAGTTCAGAGCCAGGAGAACATCTCTGCAACGCTTGGTGAGGATTCACTGCAGGCGGGCTTGATTGCTGGTTTGATTGGTTTGGCCCTGGTTATGGTCTACATGACGATTCAGTACCGTGGTCTCGCGGTTGTCGTTCTGGGATCTCTACTGATGGCTGCAATTTTGGTTTACCTATTCATAGCCTTCCTGTCCTGGCGTCAGGGCTATCGTTTGTCGCTTGCCGGTGTGGCGGGTCTTATCATTTCGGTTGGTATTACAGCTGACTCGTTCATTGTTTACTTTGAGCGTATTCGCGACGAGCTTCGTGAGGGCAAGAGTCTTGAGGTAGCGGTTGAGGCTGGTTGGGGAAGAGCTCTCAGAACCATCCTCGCCTCGAACGCGGTTAGCTTTACCGCGGCGATCATTCTCTACCTACTGACCAGTTCAGCAGTTAGGGGATTTGCCTTCACACTTGGTCTTACAACTTTGATCAACATCTTGCTGGTAACCCTATTCACCCACCCACTTGTTCAGCTTCTTTCGCGTAACAAGTTCTTTGCATCGGGCCACAAGTTCTCCGGGTTTGACTTATCCGCGCAGGAAGCTTCATACAAAGGTCGAGGTGAATTCCGTTACTCGAGAGCTGTTCCAGAGACGAAACTGAAGAAGAGTTCAAAACAGGCCGAAATCCGCCAGACCATCGCCGAGCGAAAAGCTCTGCAGGGTAAGGAGAACCATGAGTAAGATGCGCGAATTTGGAAATCAGCTCTATTCGGGCGAGCGTTCCTTTAATTTCGTTGGGCGACGCAAGCTCTGGTATGTCTTCGCAGCCGTAGCGGTGACGCTTGCCATTGTGCTACCGATTCTCCGTGGGGGATTCAACTTCGGTATTGAATTTAGAGGTGGTAGCGAATTTAGATTGACAAACTCGCAGTCTCTTGAACAGACGGTAGCAGTTGATGCAGTTCAGTCAGTCGTCCCCGGGGCACAGGTGACAGTTTCAACCGTCGGCACTGCAGATTTGCGTATTCAGACCGAACAGTTAGCAGATGACGAATCAGAGGCTGTTCGAATTGCGCTTGCCGAAGCATTTGGAATAGATTCCGCGCTGGTGGCATCGAGCTTCGTTGGACCCAATTGGGGTGCTGAAATTACGCGTCAAGCACTGATCGGTCTTGCGGTCTTCTTGGTCATTGTTTCGCTCCTAATGGCTCTCTATTTCCGGTCATGGAAGATGAGCGCTGCGGCCCTGGTTGCCCTTGCTCACGACCTTGTTTTCACGCTTGGTGTTTATGCCGGGGTTGGCTTTGAAGTAACCCCGGCTGCAATTATTGGATTCCTGACTATTTTGGGTTATTCGCTCTATGACACGGTGGTGGTTTTCGACAAGGTAAGGGAAAACACCGCTGACATTGAACTGTCGGAGACTAGGACCTTTGGTGAAGCGGTAAACCTAGCGGTCAATCAGACCCTGGTTAGATCCATCAATACTTCTGTGGTTTCAGTTCTCCCGGTTGCTGCGATTTTGTTTATTGGTTCTCTGCTCCTGGGTGCCGGCACCCTACGGGACATCTCGCTGGCCCTGTTTGTTGGAACTATCGTTGGCACCTATTCATCGGTATTTCTAGCTGCACCGGTCTACGTCCATCTACGCGAGCGTGAACCTGCCCTGAAGGCGGCTGCCGAGAAGGTTTTGGCCTCCCGCCAATAGACTTCTCTCACCCTTCTAAGGAGTGAGAGATGTCTGACAGTCTTGCCAGTTCTCTGCGCTCTCGTTTGCCCTGGATTTTCACCAAAGCATCCAGCGCCGTTGGCGAAGACCTGGCGGAGCTAATCCGCACCGTCAGGCAGAATCATCCAAAATCGGACTCCGGACTTATCGAACGCGCCTACAACACGGCGGAGAAGTATCACGAGGGACAGAAGCGTAAGTCTGGCGAGGACTACATCACGCACCCACTAGCTGTCGCAAGAATTTTGGCTGATCTGGGATCTGGTCCCGCAACTATTGCCGCAGCTCTTCTACACGACACCGTTGAGGACACAGACTACTCAATCGAGCAATTGCGAGTTGATTTCGGCGAAGAGGTTGGCTTGCTGGTGGATGGCGTGACCAAGTTGGACCGAATGAAGTTTGGCGATACTGCTCAAGCCGAAACCATGCGCAAGATGGTAGTCGCAATGAGTAAAGACGTTCGAGTTCTTGTGATTAAGCTTGCCGACCGACTACACAACGCTCGGACGTGGGGATTCGTGGAACCTGATTCGGCTCGCAGGAAAGCCCAAGAGACTCTCGAAATCTATGCACCGCTGGCCCACAGGCTAGGTATTGCAACCATCAAAAATGAACTAGAGGACATCAGCTTCTCAGTGCTATATCCCAAGGTTTATGAAGAGATTGTTTCCTTAGTCAAGCAGCGCAATCCTCTGCGAAGCGAATATACCGAGACGGTCATAGAGGAAATCGAGAGCGAACTTCGCGAAGCCAAAGTCAAAGCAAAGATAGATGGCAGGCCCAAGCAGTATTACTCGATCTATCAAAAAATGATTCTTCGAGGTAGAGAGTTTGAAGACATCTACGATCTGGTAGGAATTCGAGTCATTGTTCCCACGGTTAGAGATTGTTATGCCGCTCTTGGAGCGATTCACGCTCGCTGGTCACCGCTTCCCGGCAGGTTCAAGGATTACATCGCGATGCCAAAATTCAATCTCTACCAGTCTCTTCACACCACGGTGCTAGGTCCCGAGGGCAGAGCGGTAGAGATTCAAATTCGAACACAGGAGATGCATCAGAGGGCAGAGTATGGTGTCGCTGCTCACTGGAAATATAAGCAAGCCTCGGGCAAAGGCCCCGAGCGCGAGGTGGACTTGGCCTGGCTGAAGCAGCTCAGTGACTGGCAAGAAGAGACTGCGGATCCTGGTGAATTTCTTGACAACCTGCGCTTTGAGATTGGGGCAAAGGAACTCTACGTGTTTACTCCCAAGGGAAGAGTGATTGGTCTTTCCGCCGGGTCAACTCCGATTGACTTCGCCTATGCAGTCCATACCGAGGTTGGACACAAAACAATTGGTGCGAAGGTTAATGGCCGATTAGTGCCACTTGAGACCAAGCTTCAAGCGGGGGATGTTGTTGAGGTTCTAACATCCAAATCCAATACTGCAAGCCCCAGTAAGGATTGGTTGAATTTTGTTGCAAGTCCGCGGGCAAGAGCAAAGATCAAGCACTGGTTTACCCAAGAACGCAAGGAACATTCTTCTGAAGAGGGCAAAGAAGCTCTCATTCGTGGACTAAGACGCCAGGGACTGCCAGTGCAGTCATTGATTAGCTCGGAATTGCTCGCAGAGGTTGCGGAAGATTTCAAGTTAGCCGATGTTTCAGCCTTGTATTCGATGATTGGCCAAGGTCAGGTATCTGCCTCCAGTGTCATCGAGAGATTGAAACTACTCCAGGGCATTATTGAGCCTGAGACAGAAGAGATACCGATTCAGGTCCCTAAGTCCCTTCGCGGCCCTAGAACGGCTAGCCAGGGTGTCTTGGTTAGGGGATCGGCCGATGTCATGACCAAGATGGCACGTTGCTGCACGCCAGTACCGGGCGATGAAATCGTTGGCTTCATTACCCGCGGTGATGGCGTTTCTGTCCATCGCTCAGATTGCAAGAACGTCAAAAGCTTGCGAAGCGAACGAATTGTTGAAGTTTCATGGTCAGAAGATTCAAGGGGAGTCTTTATGGTCCAGATTCAAGTCGAAGCTTTGGACAGAAGTGGATTGCTCTCTGACGTCACTAGAGTGTTGACGGAAAATCACGTAAACATTCTTAGTGCAACGGTGTCAACCGGTCGCGATCGAGTCGCACTGAGCAGATTTGTTTTTGAAATGGCAGATCCATCCCACTTAGATCATCTTTTGAACCAGGTGCGCCGAATAGACAATGTCTATGACGTTTACCGCGTTAAAGGTGCTTAGTCGACGGCGTTTTGAGCGGCAACTAGCAGCGCCCGCCGAGATTCGATCTGATCTTGAATCTCTTTCTTCTTTGGCTCCGGTGCTGCCGCTAGCTCTTTTTCAAGGGTTGTAATTACCTTTTCTAGCTGCTCAACAAAAGCGTTGCTGCGAGCCTTCGCGGCTGGATCAGACCTCTGCCAAGCTTCCTTCTCAGCTTCGGCAAGTTTGGTCTCTATTTGCCTCAGTCGTCCCTCGATGGTTTTGACTTGGTCCTTTGGGACGTGTCCAATCTTCGACCATTTTGCTTGAATCTGCGAAAGCTTGCTTCTTGCGGCTTTCAAATCTGTTAGCGCAATAGCTTCAGCCTCGATTAGGAGAGCTTGCTTCGAAGCTAGATTCTCGGCATGCGATGAAGCCAGCTTTTCGTCCAGTTCTTTCTTCTTCTCAAAGATCTTGTCGCCGGCTCCACGAAACGCCTCCCAGAGGGCCTCTTCGATTTTTCCTGCCTTGCCGGCCTTCTTCCATTCCGCTTGCAACTTGCGATACTCAGCTGCCGCAGCGGCACCCTTTTCAGCTAGGCTTTCTGCCTTCTTTGTAAGTTCGGCTTTGATTTTCTTGGCTTCTTTGAACTTGGCATCTTGCATTGCAAAGTACTTGCGCTTGCCGGATTCAAACTGGGCACGAGCTTGCGAGAATCTCTTCCAGATCGGGTCTGTTATTGATTTAGCAATCTTCGGGCTATCTTTTTGGAGTTGCTGCCACTTGGCAAATAGTTCAGCCATCTCCTCGCCACTCTTTTTCCAGTTGATTGAGCCGAGGTTGCTGACAAGCTCTTCAGCACGTTTAGCAATTCGCTCCTTTTCCTCAAGGGCGGCTGCAACTGCCTTTTCACGAGCCTCGTTAGCCTTAGCGGCTGCCTCTTCGATGGCTGGCATAAGTTTTTCCAAGCGGCTACGAAGATTTTCATAGTTGCCAACGCCTTTTGGCTCGGATACTTCCTTCTTCAAGGTTGCGTGAGTGGCTTTGAGACTTTTGGCGTCATTAATCCCGTTGGCGATTCTTTGCTCGAGGATTCTCACTTGGGCCTCGAGGTCCTCGAACTTGCGAATGAAGAAGGCAATGGCTTCATCAGCTGAGACATCTGGGTACTGACCGACAAGTCGCTCGGTGCCCTGATCCTTCAGATAAACCGAGTTCTTCTCGTCCACCCGACCAAATTCATTAGCGCCCAAGTTCTCTCCTGATTTCGCGACTTTTTACTCTACCGAAACATTGCCAATCTTGACCTCGCTAGCCGGCTTGCCATCGCTTGACCCGTCTGCTGTTCCAGCCTGTGCTATGGCCTTGACGACTTCCAATCCGCTGGTGACCTTCCCAAAAACCGTGTAGCCGCCCGCCTCATCAGAGGGTATTACCGAGTCCTGATACACGATGAAGAACTGACTTCCCATGGATGATGCATCGCCGCCTCGACGAGCCATGGCAAGGAATCCCTCTTCATAAAGATCACCTGCCGGAGCGTTTTCGATTGGACCAAAGTTATATCCAGGGCCACCCGTTCCGTCTCCGTTTGGATCGCCACATTGCAATACATAGATGCCCTCGGTCACAAGGCGGTGGCAGTTGAGCTGATCGAAATATTCTTCTTGGGCTAAGTAGACAAAGTTTGCAACGGCTTGAGGAGCATTCACGCCATCGAGTTCGAGAGATAGCGCAGAGCCATTTAGATCAAGTGAACTCTGCCAAACCCTTGATTCAGCAACAGAAGGAGATGGCAGGGAGTACTCAGTAGTCGAGTCCTCGGTTGGGGTTTCAGTTGGCTCCGCTACAACGGATCCTGGACCTACATTGAAATAAAGAAACTGACCCGCAAGTGCCAAGACTAGGGCAGCTGCAGCAGAAATGATCGCAACACGATTGTCCTTGGTTGCAATCTTCTTCCTGCCTTGAATCAGATCTTGCTTAGCTTGATAGCTGGATAACTTGTCATCTTTTTTCATGGGAACGCCTTCCGACCAGCCATTCTAGAGCGCATAGAATCCAGTTGTGGTGACCCCGCTACCAGAAAGACTTCGACCGAGCTCGATAGAGCAGGTGGTCGGCCATTCTGGTGTGCTGAAAGCAGGTTCACCGCTCAATCGCCTTGTTCAGGGAGATTTCAGCCGGGGTCTGAATTCCATAATTCTTTGGGGTCCGCCGGGCAGCGGGAAAACCACCCTCGCCAGATTGGTAGCAAGTTCCAACAGAGCAAAGTTCGTTGAACTTAGCGCAATCAGTGCTGGTGTCTCCCAGGTGAGAGAGGTAATAGACGTCGCTCGAACTGATTTGCAGGCCTATGAAAAGCTGACGGTTCTCTTTCTTGATGAAATCCACCGTTTCAGCAAGGCACAACAAGACGCGTTATTGGGTGCGGTTGAATCTGGTGTCTTGACCCTAATTGCCGCCACTACCGAGAATCCATCCTTCAGTGTCATCAAGCCACTTATTTCAAGATCACTCGTAATCAATCTAGAGCCACTCCAAGAGTCAGAAATCAGGCAACTACTTGATCGAGCGCTTGAGAGTGATCAGCTTCTCAAAGGCAGAGAGTTTGATAGCGAGGCCCTCGACTACATAGTAAGGATCTCCGGTGGAGACGCGAGGCGGGCACTTTCTTTGTTAGAAGCCTCAGCAAACTCGGTTGAATCAACAGTCTCCCTTTCAGACGTCAAGGAGGTAAGTCAAAGCTCACTTGCCTACGATGACGGGGGAGACGCCCATTACGACACCATAAGTGCATTCATAAAAAGCATCAGAGGCTCAGATGTTGACTCGGCATTGCACTACCTTGCGCGAATGATTGTTGGTGGCGAAGATCCGAGATTTATTGCGCGCCGTCTGATGATTTTGGCGTCGGAGGATATCGGATTAGCCGATCCCAACGCCCTAATACTTGCTGAGGCTGCGGCATCAGTGGTCGAAAAGATTGGTATGCCTGAGGGCAGAATCCCGCTGGCGGAAGTAACCGTTTATTTAGCCTTGGCCCCAAAATCTAATTCTGCCTACCTCGCAATCGATACAGCTATCGAGCAGGTCCGGGAAGGTTTCGCCCCACCGGTGCCCGCCCCACTTCGCTCTACCGGGGCAGTCGGATACGTCTACCCGCATGACAACCCTGGCGGGATAGTGCGTCAGCGCTATTCCGATGCCAAAGACCTTTTTGTTCCGACCGACAGGGGCTACGAAAAGACCCTTACTGAGCGCTATCGGGCGATCCGCAGACTGCTGACGGGGGAGTGACAAGCAACACCCCTCCTGCTACAATCCTTAGGTTGTCTGGGCTCAGCGGCTGGAGATCCGACACAATCCAATGAAAATAATTGAGAGGTATTTGCTTGTCTAAGACAACTAGAACCCGAAGCAAGACACGTTTATCACGCGCGCTCGGGATTGCTCTAACCCCAAAGGCTGGAAAGTACATGCAGAAGCGTGCATATGCTCCCGGTCAGCACGGCCGCACCAAGCGCAAGTCGGATTCCGACTTTGCAGTTCGCCTTCGCGAGAAGCAGAGACTGCGCGCGCAGTATGGAATTCGTGAAGCGCAGCTCCGAAAGACTTTCCAGGAAGCAAAGCGCACCGATGGTCTAACAGGTGAGAACCTAGTTGAGCTACTCGAGATGCGCTTGGATGCGCTCGTGCTCCGCTCGGGGTTTGCCCGTACCATGGCGCAGGCTAGGCAGATGGTCGTACATCGCCACATCATGGTTGACGGTCAGCGAGTTGACCGACCTTCATTCCGCGTGAAGCCTGGACAGATGATCCACGTTCACGACAAGAGTGAGAAAACCGAACCTTTCCAGGTCGCAGCAGCAGGTGGTCACGCAGACGTGAACGCCGCCACTCCTGAGTACCTATCCGTACAGCTGGACAAACTACAGTCAACACTTGTGCGCCGACCAAAGCGTGCCGAAGTGCCGATTGTTTGTGAAGTCCAGTTGGTGGTTGAGTACTACGCAGCGAGGTAGTCAAAGTGCCTGCCGGCGACCTAGCAGTTGTCATTATTAGCGCAGCTCTGCTGCTGCTTGTTTTGATGCTGGCCTTGCCGCTAATCAAGCTAGCTCGACTGATCGACGAGACAACTCGAACAGTTCAGATCTTTAACAATGAACTGCAGCCGATGCTTGGTGAGGCCAAGACCACTCTGAGCGAAGCGAACAAACAGCTAAAGCGAATTGATCACATCACATCTGATGTTGAGCAGGTAACTGAAAACATCAATTCATTAGTAGCAGTTTTCACTTCCTCGGTCGGTGCACCGCTCAGTAAACTGATGGGTGTCGTACAGAGCTTTACTTCAATTCTCGGAAAGCGAAGGTAGATCATGTCAAGGTTCGGTTGGTTTGTTGCAGGCCTGGGACTAGGAGCATTTGCTGCCATTCAAGCTAAGGACAATCCACAAGTGAAGGCAGCGGCCGAAGAACTGCTTGGCGCTGCAAAGGATTTTGGCAACGCTGTATCCGAAGGCTATAAAGAGCGTGAGGCTGAGCTTTCGAACAAGTCAAACCCCAAGCCCAAGAAGCAGTAAATGAAAACCGCTGAAATCAAGCGGCGTTGGCTTGAGTTCTTCGAAAAGAAGAACCACACGGTAGTACCTAGTGCTTCGTTGATATCTCAAGACCCCAACCTTATGTTCACGGTTGCAGGGATGGTGCCATTTATCCCTTACATGACTGGCGTGCTTCCTGCTCCTTTCACGAGGGCGACTTCTGTCCAAAAGTGTGTAAGAACTCTGGACATCGAAGAGGTCGGTAAGACGACCAGGCACGGCACCTTCTTCCAGATGAATGGCAATTTTTCCTTTGGCGACTACTTCAAGCGGGAGGCCATTGCCTTTGCGTGGGAGCTGCTTACTAGTCCGCTTGAAAAGGGAGGGCTCGGATTTGACCCCGAGCGACTTTGGGCAACGGTCTACGAAGACGACGAAGAATCCATCGGTTACTGGCTCGAACAGACTTCAATCCCGCGAGAGCGAATTCAAAAGCGTGGCATGAAAGACAACTACTGGTCCACGGGACAAAGAGGGCCAGCTGGCCCTTGCTCCGAGATCTACTTTGATCGCGGACCGGCTTACGGCGTTGAGGGCGGACCCGAAGCGGATGAAGATCGTTACATTGAAATTTGGAATTTAGTTTTCATGCAGTACGAGCGCGGTGATGGTGGAGCTAAAGAGGGATTCCCGATTCTCGGTGAGCTGCCTAAGAAGAACATCGACACTGGCATGGGTCTTGAACGCGTTGCCTTCCTATTGCAGGGTGTTGAGAACATTTACGAGATTGATCAGGTCAGGCCCCTGATTGACATCGCAAGCTCTCTCAGCGGTAAACGCTATGGCGCTGATGAGTCTGACGATGTGCGCATGCGTGTGATTGCGGATCACATTCGGTCAGCGCTCATGTTGATGAGCGATGGTGTCTCTGTCTCCAATGAGGGTCGTGGTTATGTATTGCGTCGGTTGCTAAGACGCTCGGTTCGAGCTCTGAGGTTATTAGGGATCGAAGAGCCTTCGTTTGAGAAGCTTTTCACAGCTAGCAAAAATGCCATGGTTGACGCTTATCCAGAATTAGAAGAGAGCTTTGATCGAGTGCTTCGAGCTGCATTGGCTGAGGAAACAGGGTTCAGAAAGACCTTGGATGCTGGAAGTCAGGTGCTTGAAGAAGAGCTTGCCAAGACAAAATCTCAGTTATCTGGGGAGATCGCATTCCTATTGCATGACACCTACGGCTTCCCGATTGACCTAACTGTGGAAATCGCCGAGGAAAGCGGTAAATCAGTTGATCGAGATAAGTTCGACGAGCTAATGAAGCAACAGCGGGATCGGGCCAAACTTGATGCAAAGAGCAAGCGGGCAAGTACAAACCTGGATGTCTATCGTGAATTCCGGGCACAGGGCGAAACCAAGTTTTTGGGATACGAAAGTCTCGCAACTGAAGCAAAAGTACTGGGTCTAATCCATGATGGACAAGCCGTCGGGGAGCTCCATCCAGGGCAGATTGGTGAAGTCGTCCTTGATCGAACCACTCTCTACGCCGAGTCAGGTGGACAAATAGCTGATGCCGGTCAAATTGTTGCTGGCAATCTCGTGCTTGAAGTGCTCGATGTACAAAAGCCAGTCAAGGGACTTTTCTCTCATCGGGTGAGGGTGGTAAGTGGCGAAGTCAATCAAGGCCAATTGGTTGAGACAAAGGTAAATCCGGATTGGCGGCTAGGTGCCTGCCAAGCGCACAGTGCCACACATGTTGTTCACGCGGCGCTTCGACAAGTCCTAGGACCCAATGCCCTGCAGTCAGGTTCTTACAACAAACCCGGTTACATGCGACTTGATTTTGCATGGGGAGAGTCGCTCTCTGAGAGCACAAAGAGCGAAATTGAAGAGGTTTCAAATTTGGCAATTCGCTCCGATCTTGCTGTCAGCGCCCAATTTATGACGCTTTCAGAGGCTAAAGATTGGGGAGCAATCGCGCTATTTGGTGAAACCTATGACGAGCAGGTAAGAGTTGTCCAGGTTGGTGGGCCGTGGTCTCGAGAACTTTGCGGAGGAACGCACGTTTCGAGGTCCAGTCAAATTGGTTTAGTGAGCCTGATGGGGGAATCATCGGTTGGTTCTGGGGTGAGAAGAATTGAGGCGGAAGTCGGCATTACCGCACTGCGATCTCTAATTTCAGAGCGCAACCTTCTGAAAAGACTAAGTAGCGAACTAAAAGCACCGCCGGCCGAGCTCGAATCTCGATTCACGGAGTCTCTCAGTCAACTACGGGCCGCTCAGAAGTCATTGGAAGAGCTAAGCCTAAAGTCGGCCATGGCGGAGCTACCAGCTCTAATTAGTGCCGCTCAGAAAATTGGTGAAAACAGCGTCATTGCAACTTTGATGACTGACGTAAATTCCTCGGAAGTGCTGCGGCAAGTGGCTCTATCGGCCAGGGATCGCCTCGGTGAAAAATCAGTTGTGATTCTTGGCGCAGTAGTGGAAAACAAACCAGTAGTAATGGTGGCGGTAGGCAAGCAGACACAGACGACAACCAACGCAGGTCAAATCGCCAAGACTGCTGCGACAGTTCTCGGAGGCGGTGGCGGTGGCAAAGCTGACTTTGCTCAAGCCGGGGGATCTAGCGTTTCGAAGATTGCAGAAGCAATTAGCGCAGCTAAGGGCCAACTCTCTTGATTTGCATCGGTGTAGATCCCGGGCAATCTCGCGTTGGATTAGCACTTGGGCAAGACACGCTTGCTCTGGCTCTAGAGTCGATTCCTGCCGTTAGCGCAGCAGAAGCGATTCAACAACTAGCTGCAGACAAGCATGCCGAGAGAATCTACGTTGGATTGCCCATTACACTCTCTGGTGCTTCGACACAGTCAACACTAGCGGCCATTGACCTTGCTAAGGATTTGGCTGGCAGGGTGGAGCTGCCGGTTGTATTAATTGACGAAAGACTTACAACCGTTGAATCTGCCCGATTGGCTCAACAGATCGGTAAAACTGCCAAGCAATCAAAGAG
>JACCDY010571308.1_pt1 | contig 21883 bp, 19 predicted proteins | sample 7446391 | NCBI WGS metagenome assembly JACCDY01 (sample SAMN15323451, study PRJNA562643) | freshwater metagenome | isolation source: river surface water | place: USA:Blue River Watershed | collected 2017-08-18 | reverse complement strand
TGAAGATGAGCACCACAATGAGCACTGCAAAGGCAAAGATGTCTTGGTAGTGACTACCGAGAAAGCCTCCGGTGAGGTCACCAATGTAGCCGGCCCCCAGGCTCTCGATGACGCCCAGCAACAGGCCACCCAAGACCGCGCCAGGAATGTTGCCGATGCCACCAAGCACTGCAGCGGTAAAGGCCTTGAGTCCGGGGATGAAGCCCATGGTGAACTGCACGATGTTGTAGTTCATGGCCACCAAGAGACCGGCCACGGCGGCCAGTGCAGCGCCGATCATGAAGGTCAGGGCGATGACTCGGTCGGCATTCACGCCCATGAGCATGGCCATCTTGGGGTTTTCAGAGACCGCCCGCATCGCGCGGCCCAGCCGAGAGAACTGCACCATGGCAATCAGACCAGCCATCAGGACCGCAGCGGTGACCAGAATGAGCAATTGTTTGGGCGCTAAGAAGGCACCACCGACCTGGATGGGATCGGTGGGCAGCAGGTCTGGGAAGACCATGGGGTTGGGGCCCCAGATCAGCATGGCAAGGGTCTGCAGCACGATGGACAGGCCAATGGCGGTGATCAGTGGCGCTAGACGTGGGGCATTGCGAAGCGGACGATAGGCGATGCGCTCGATGGTGGCCGAGAGGGCCATGCAGACGGGGATGGCGATGATCACAGCAGTGACCAGCAGCAGAGGTCCAGGCAGACTGGGGAAGGCGGCTTGCAGGGCTGCAACGACGGTCATGCAGACCATGGCCCCGACCATCAGTACCTCGCCATGGGTGAAGTTGATGAGTTGCAGGATGCCGTAGACCATGGTGTAGCCCAAGGCAATCAGGGCATAGACGCTACCGAGCACCAGGCCATTGAGGATTTGTTGGAGCAGGATTTCCATGGTCTTCTAAAAACAAAAGGTCTCTGTCTTTTGGACAGAGACCTTTTTAACACAGACGAACTGAAGGATCTGGTTAGACCGGATCCTTGGGTCTGGTTTACTTGATGGTCAGGATGTAGGTGGCCAGAGTCTTGGCATCGGCATCGGAGACTTGGGGGTGCGGGGGCATGGGGATTGGGCCCCAGACGCCCTTGCCACCGGCCTTGATCTTGCCGCTCAGGTAGGCGACCGCGTCACCTTTCGAGGCATATTTCTTGGCCACTTCATTGTAGGCGGGGCCCACTTTTTTGGCGTTGTTGGCGTGGCAGGCTACGCAGTTGTATTTCTTGAGCAGGGCATCATCCGCTTGGGCTGCGCCTGCGACGGCCATCATGGCTGCAGCGAGAACAAATTTACGCATGGTTTTAAGTCTCCTAGGTTAATGTCGCCAGCGAATGGTTTCCCGGGATATTCACTGACCGGCATATTGTAGCCAAGGCCGAGCCGATTTGCTCGGCCTGGATCTCTTTAGGACATCAACAGCCGGCTGCCAAGGTGCGCCTAGCCCCGCCCCAGATTGGGGTCGGTGACCGCTCCTTTGCTGGCGGTGGAAGCCAATGCGGCAAACTTGGCCAGCACGCCACGGGTGTAGCGTGGCTTGGGCTGCATCCAGGCTGCTCTGCGCTTGGCCATCTCGTCGTCAGAGATGTTGAGCTGAATCAGCAGTTGCTTGGCGTCGATGGTGACACTGTCACCCTCTTGGACCATGGCGATCGGGCCACCGACAAAAGCCTCTGGTGCCACATGACCCACCACCATGCCCCAGGTGCCGCCTGAGAATCGGCCGTCGGTGATCAATCCCACCGATTCACCGAGTCCTTGGCCGATCAGGGCTGAGGTGGGGGCCAGCATCTCGCGCATGCCGGGGCCGCCCTTGGGTCCCTCGTAGCGAATGATGACCACGTCGCCAGCCTTGATCTGGCGATCCATGATGGCGGCCATGGCCTGGTCTTCAGAGTCAAAGACCCGGGCTGGACCGGTGATGACCGGGTTCTTCAGACCACTGATTTTGGCCACGCAGCCTTCAGGCGAGAGGTTGCCTTTGAGGATGGCCAGGTGGCCCTCCTTGTAGAGCGGTTGGTCTATTGGGCGAATGATGTTTTGGCCAGCGGGGGGCTGGTCTGGAATGTCCTTCAGGGTCTCGGCGATGGTCTTGCCCGTGATGGTCAGGCAGTCCCCATGCAGCAGGCCTGCATTGAGCAGCATCTTCATGACCTGGGGGATGCCACCGACCTTGTGCAGCTCGGTGATCACGTATTGACCAGAAGGCTTGAGGTCACAGAAGACTGGGACGCGACGGCGAATGCGCTCGAAGTCGTCGATGGTCCAGTCCACTTCGGCGGCATGGGCAATGGCCAGGAAGTGCAGCACGGCATTGGTCGACCCGCCGGTGGCCATGATCACGGTCACCGCATTCTCAATGGCCTTCTTGGTGATGATGTCGCGAGGCTTGATGCCTTTTTTGATGGCCTCGACCAAGACGGCCGCCGACTCGGCAGCGCTCTGGGTTTTCTCGCCATCTTCGTTGGCCATGGTGCTGGAGTAGGGCAGGCTCATTCCCATGGCCTCAAAGGCCGAGCTCATGGTGTTGGCGGTGTACATGCCGCCGCAGGAGCCTGAGCCGGGGCAGCTCTTTTGTTCGATGGCTTTGAAGTCAGCCTCATCCAGGCGTCCCGCTGTGAACTCGCCAACGGCCTCAAAGGCCGACACGATGGTCAGGTCTTTGCCTTTGTGATGACCGGGCTTGATGGTGCCGCCATAGACATAGATGGCTGGTACGTTGGTACGCGCAATGGCGATCATGCCACCTGGCATGTTCTTGTCGCAGCCTCCAATCACCACGACACCATCCATCCACTGGCCATTGACGCAGGTCTCGATACAGTCGGCGATGACCTCGCGAGAGACCAGGGAGTACTTCATGCCCTCGGTCCCCATGCCAATGCCATCGGAGATGGTGGGCGTGCCAAAGAGTTGTGGATTGGCGCCAGAAGACTTGAGCGCTGCAACGGCTGCATCGGCCAGTGGCTGCAGGCCACTGTTACAGGGCGTGATGGTCGAATGGCCGTTGGCGACACCGACCATGGGCTTGTCAAAGTCTTGTTCCTTGTAGCCCATGGCGTAGTACATGGAACGGTTGGGCGCACGGGCCACCCCTTGGGTGACATTTTTGGAGCGATCGTTGTAGGGCATGTTGGGCAGTCCGGTCGGTTCTAAACAAGAAAGGGTGACATCAAATCATATTGTGACTCATGGCACACTGCCGCCATGACTGCCCCCTGGCAACACCCTCAGTTTGACCCCATCGCGATCAGCCTTGGTCCCGTTGCCATTCATTGGTATGGCTTGATGTACCTCTGCGCCTTCCTGGCTTTTTATGGCCTGGGCCGCCTGCAGATGGCGGGCCGCATGGCCCACAGCCGCATGACGGTCCGCGACCTGGACGACCTTTTGCTGTGGGGCGCCTTGGGCGTCGTGCTGGGCGGGCGCCTGGGCTATGTCTTGTTCTACAAGCCCGAGTACTACCTGCAGCACCCATTCGAGATTCTCTGGGTCTGGCAGGGCGGCATGGCCTTTCATGGTGGTTTGCTGGGGGTGGTGGTTGCACTGCTGGGCTTTGCAGCCAGCCGTCGGCATTTGGGGTCAGACGGTACTGGCCAGACCCTCCCTTGGACTGCTCGCTTCTGGGTTTTGGCAGATTTTGTCGCCCCCCTGGTGCCGTTGGGGTTGGCCTTTGGCCGGCTGGGCAATTTCATCAATGGCGAGCTCTGGGGCCGCGTCACGGACCCGAGCGCTCCCTGGGCCATGGTCTTCCCGCAGGCCGGCGATGGTCTGGCGCGTCACCCATCTCAGCTCTATCAACTGGCCCTGGAGGGCTTGGCCCTGTTTGCCTTGCTCTGGCTGTTTTCTGCCAGACGACGGCCGGCGGGACAAATTGCTGGCATGTTTTTGCTGGGCTACGGTCTGGCCAGGTTTATGGCCGAGTTCGCTCGGGAGCCGGATGCCTTCTTGGGCCTGCTCTCCATGGGCTTGTCCATGGGCCAGTGGCTGAGCCTTCCAATGGTGTTGGGGGGCTTGGCACTGATGGTGTGGGCGGCTCGCCGGGAATATACCGATCGCTGAATATGTGGCGCCGCCATAAGATGGTGAGCCTATGTTCGAGCGTCTCCGCCAGGCCAGCGCCGCCCAAAAAGAAAAGACCAGGCTCAAGCTTTTGCTTGAGGCCTGTGATCGACTGCTGACCGAAGCCGGGGAGTCCATCAGCCAAAAGTTGGCCTCTGAGGGCTTGGCGCTCTACGAAGACCTCACCCCCGAATCCAAGCTCTCCTTCTTTCTGACGCTGGCGGAGCGCTTCAACCCCGATGTCAATGCGGTGCGCGACATCGCCGCCCGCTACGCCCAGTCTGGCGAGGCTCAGGACCTGATCGACTTGATGGGCAAGGCCGAACCCCCCAGGCAGGAGCTCTTTCGCAGGCTCAACCAGGTGCCCCACGGCTGTGCAGTGCTAGTCCGCATGCGCATGACCCTCCTGCAGCACCTTAAAAAACACCCCTCCTTGCGACTGGTCGATGCAGACCTTCAGCACCTGTTGTCGTCGTGGTTCAATCCCGGCTTTTTATCGCTGGAGTCACTCAACTGGCAGTCGCCCGCTGGTCTGCTGGAGAAAATCATCGCCCATGAGGCGGTTCATGAGATCGATGGGTGGGCGGATTTGCGTCGCCGATTAGAGCCGGATCGTCGACTGTTCGCCTACTTTCACCCAGCCCTGCCCAACGAGCCTCTGATTTTTGTGGAGGTGGCCCTGTTGGCCGAGATGCCCAGTGCCATTGCGCCGCTGCTCGATCGCAAGTCCGCCACCACCATCGAGGCTAGGCAGGTCAAGGTGGCGGCTTTCTATTCAATCTCCAACTGTCAGCCTGGGCTCAAGGGTGTCCACCTGGGCAATTTCTTGATCAAGCGGGTGGCGGAGTCCCTTCAGAAAGAATTCCCCAGTCTCAAGACCTTCTGCACGCTCTCGCCCATTCCTGGTCTGGTGGGATGGCTGGCCAGTGACACGCCGCTACCGGAGCAACCTTTTACCTCCAAGCAGCATGCATCGCTTGAACGACTTCGCCAAGACTGGTCGCGTCGGGTCGCCGGTAACCAGACCTCTGTTGCGACTCTGTTGAGCCTAGCCGAGCAGCCCAAGCATGCCGATGCGATCAGCGCATTGGCCGGGGCTTTTCTGAAGGCCACCACTGCCTTGGCCGACGGGGTGGCAGACCCCGTGGCGCGGTTTCACCTGAACAACGGCGCTCGACTGGAGCGCATCAACCCATCGGCAAACCTCTCGCCCAAGGGAATCCGGCAGTCGCTCGGGGCTATGGTCAATTACCTCTATGACCTTGATGAGATTGAGTCCAACCATGAGGCCTTTGTGGCGGGTGATGTCACCACCGCCAAGGCCGTCTTACAGACGTTTGTCTAAGTAATATGAACAGTTCCCCCTGCCCCTCTGGTCAGCAAGTCACCGTCGACGGTATCTCGGCTGGTCGCGTCTGGTGTGCCCGCGAGGGCGGCCAGCAGAACATCGCCACGGTCTGGCTCTCTCACCCCGGCAAGCTCAATGCCCTGGGGCTCTCCATGTGGCGTGACATTGCCAACTGCTTTCGGAGATTTGCAGCCGATGACCAGCTGCGTGCGGTGGTGATTCGGGGCGAGGGCAGTGCCTTTGCTGCTGGTGCCGACATCTCAGAGTTTATTGAGCACCGAGCCACACGTGAACAGGCCCGTGTCTATCACGACGAGGTCATCGGCGACGCCCTCAAGGCCATCTTGCACTGTCCAGTGCCGGTGGTGGCCGCCATCGATGGCCCCTGCGTTGGGGGCGGACTAGAGATCGCAGCGGTCTGTGATCTGCGAATTGCCAGTCAACGCTCCAGCTTTGGCATTCCAATCGGCAAGCTGGGCTTCCCACTGGCACCCCACGAGGCGGCCTGTGTGGTTAGCGTGATCGGAAGGGCGAATGCCCTGGAGCTTTTGCTCGAGGGACGAATCTGGAGCAGCCAGGAGGCCTACGACAAGGGCCTGGTTCATCGACGGGTCGCGGATGACCAGTGGGAGACCGAGGTGGCCGCCACCGTATCGCGAATTGCCGCTGGCGCGCCGCATGCCGCCCGTCGAAACAAGTGGCTCATTCAACTCTTTTCGGCCATTGATGACCAGGACTTGCTGTCACCTGGCCAGCGAGACGCCTGCTGGGACTTTGTCGAGACTCGCGACTATGCTCGCGGGCTAGACGCCTTCTTCAACAAAACCAAACCTGACTTTCAACATGACTAAGACGCTGGATCAAGCTCTCCAATCCCTCGACAAACTGACGAACCTCTACGACTTTCTGTCTTCGGGTTTTCCGAAAAACAAGACGACCCTGGCGATCGAGACCCCTGATGGACGTTGTTACACCTATCAAGACCTGCAGCGAGCCAGTGGCCGCATGGCCAACTGGCTGGTGTCTCTGGGCGCCAAGCCTGGCGACCGGCTAGCCGTTCAGGTCGAGAAATCTCCCGAGGCGGTGATGCTGTATCTGGCGGCTTTGCGGGCGGGCTTGATTTTCTTGCCGCTCAACACGGCCTATCGTGAGTCTGAGATCGGCTACTTTCTGGAAGATGCCAAGCCCACGGTGGTGGTCTGCAGCCCTGAGAACCTGGCCTGGGTCGCCCCACTGGCCAAGCAGGCCGGCTGTCGCCATGTCGAGACACTGGGTGAGTGCATCAACGGCTCTGTGATTGAAAGGGCCACTGCCCACCAGGAGTCCTTCAAGACCGTGGTCAGGGGCGCCGACCAAATCGCTGCCATTCTCTACACCTCGGGCACCACTGGTCGCAGTAAGGGTGCCATGCTGACCCATCGCAACCTGGCCTCCAATGCTCTGGTCTTGCACCATTACTGGCAGTGGGCCAAGGGTGATGTCCTGCTGCATGCTTTGCCGATCTTCCACGTGCACGGCCTGTTTGTGGCCCTGCATGGTGCTCTGTTCAACGGCTCTTGCATGCTCTGGCTGGCCAAGTTCGATGCTGACCAGGTGATTCGGCTCTTGCCCCGAGCGACGGTCATGATGGGTGTGCCCACCTTCTATGTGCGCCTGCTGGCCGATGCCCGATTCAACAAGGCCCTGGTGCGTGGCATGCGTCTGTTCGTCTCGGGTTCTGCTCCACTGTTGGCTGAGACCCATATTGAGTTCACTCAGCGGACCGGTCATGCGATCCTGGAGCGCTACGGTATGTCCGAGACGGTCATGCTGACATCCAACCCATATAAGGGTCATCGCAAGGCCGGCACGGTTGGTCATGCCTTACCGGGCGTGTCGGTCCGACTGGTCAACGATGAGCAAAAGGTGATCTCTGGGCAAAAAGGTTCGGAGTCCGACATCGGCGGTGTTCAGGTCAAAGGCCCAAATATTTTCCTGGGCTACTGGAACATGCCTGAGAAGACCAAAGAAGAGTTCACCAACGATGGCTGGTTCAAGACTGGTGACATGGGTCGCTGGGATGCTGACGGTTATCTGGCCTTGGTCGGACGCAGCAAAGACCTGATCATCACCGGCGGCTACAACGTCTATCCCAAAGAGATCGAGATCCTGCTGGATGACATTCCGGGCGTGGAGGAGTCGGCCGTGATTGGTATTCCGCATCCTGACTTTGGTGAGGCGGTGACCGCCGTGGTCGTGGCCAAGGCTGGCGCGACCCTGACCGAGTCAGACTTGATGGCCCAGGTGAAGGGCAAGATCGCCAACTACAAGGTGCCCAAGCGCATTCATGTGGTGACTGCCTTGCCCCGAAACGTCATGGGCAAGGTTCAGAAAAATGTTTTAAGGGATCAATACAAGGGCTGATGCCCTGGCTAGTAGCCCATGGCCTTGGTCAGCATGTAGCTGGCCAGGCCCAGCAGCAACAGGGCGAACACCCGTTTCAGGCTGCTGACATCCATGCCGTGGGCGACCTTGGCACCCCAGGGGGCTAGCAAGACCGACGCGCCTGCCAGGATGGCCAGGGTGGGCAGGTGGATAAACCCGATGGAGCCAGCCGGCAGGCCCTCCACGGACAAGCCCGCCAAGATGTAGCCGATCAGACCGCCCGCAGCGATTGGAAAGCCCATGCCTGCAGAGGTGGCCACGGCATGGTGCATTTGGACGTTGCACCAGGTTAGAAAGGGCACCGTCAGGAATCCACCACCGGCACCCAGTAGGCTCGAGATAAACCCGATGGCACCACCCACGAGGCCCATGCCCAAAGGACCGGGTGGGGTGCGACCTGCCTTGGGTTTCTTGCCCCGAAGCATCTGCAGGGCTGAATAGCCAACAAAGAGTGCAAAGAAAGCCGCCAGTGCAGTGCCCTTGAGCAGGCCTGCAAAGTTGGCGCCAATGAATGTTCCAATGAAGGCACCCAGGCCCATGGTCTTGAGCAGGTCCAGGCGAACGGCGCCACGCTTGTAGTGTGCGCGGACACTGGAAACCGAGGTAAACAAAATGGTGGAGAGCGAGGTGGCGATCGCCAGCTTGACCACGATGTCCGTTGGGAAGCCGCGACTGCTAAAGATGAGGGTGAGAAACGGCACCATGGTCATACCACCACCAATGCCCAACAGGCCTGCCAAGAAACCGGTGGCTGCGCCCAGTATCAGCAGCTCGACAACAATCAATGCATCCATGACAGCCTTTGAGAATTATTCGAAAAGTGTTTCCTGCGGCGCCAGCATCTGGTCTGCCAAGGCGTGCATGGCCTTGATGCGCTGTTTGATCTCGGCAGCACTGCCAGAAGCGGCTGAACTGCCACCGCCGGGGCCAGCCGAGAGGACCTCACGGGCCAGGGTCAGCGCAGCCATGACCGCGATGCGGTCAGCACTCTGTAATTTGCCAGCCTGTTTGACCTGACGCATGCGGGTGTCGACCATGGCCGCGCACTCGAGCAGCATGGGCTTTTCCTCTGGCGAGCAGACCAGCTTGTAGGCGCGATCCAAAATGTTGACCTCGACGGTCTCGGGACTGGCGGTCGGCGAAGCGGCTGCGTTGGGTTGGTTAGCCATGGTGTGATTGTTTGAGCAGGGTGTCGAGACGGCTGCTGGCTTGTTCAATACGTTGGGCCAGGGACTGAACCTGCTGCTCCGAGGCTGAAAGCTGGGTGCGCAGACGCAGGTTCTCTTGGCGAAGGGCTTCCAAGACCGCCTGCACGGCCTGCAATTTGTCGTGAAGGGCATCAAGTTCGGTCAACATCTCGGCATGGTATCAATACCGCAGGCGATAATCGAATCATGAACGCGCGACTCTCTTTTTCAGGTCTGATCGGTCTTGGTCTGGTACTGCTACTGGTGCTGGGTAAACCGACCTCGCTCACCGCTGCACCCGCAGAGCAGCCACTCGGGACGGCCAGCGGTAGTCTGCTTGGCAAGCTCCAGGGCTCGCTGCCAGCAGCGGCCAAGGTGGACCAGGTTCACATTCGGCTCATCTCTGAACAGCAGGCCTTGGTCGCCGGACAGCGTCATTGGTTTGGGTTGGTGCTGGAACATGAACCCGGCTGGCACACCTATTGGCGCAACCCCGGTGATTCGGGGCTGGCCACCACGGCCAGCTGGCGATTGCAAGACGCCACTGGTGCCTCGGTCGCCGAACCTCGCTTGATCTCTCAGGCTTGGCCCACGCCCTCCCGCCTGGCGGTTGGCCCGCTGGCCAACTACGGTTATGAGAATCAGGTGGTCTTGGGCTTCGAGTTAGAGATACCAAAGGGTCTGACTGGCTCGCGCCAACTAATCGCCGAGGCCAGTTGGCTGGTGTGCAAGGATGTCTGTATTCCTGGAGAGGCCAAGCTCGCCATCGACCTGCCGGTTGTGGCGACGGCCCAGCAGGCCCCACCGGGTCCGGATGCGCCGCTCTTTGCCCAGATGCGAGGCCGCCTGCCAGTAGAGGCCGATTGGGGTCAAGGCTTTGCAGTGGACCTGCAGGCCAATGTGTTGATGCTCTGGGGTCAGGGGGAGTGGTCGTCACGACAGGGCCTGTGGTTTGTCGAACTCGAAGAACTCATCAATCCAGCGGCAGGTCAGTCTTGGTTTGCCTTGCCTCAGGGCTGGCTGGTCAAGATGCCCTTGTCCGAGAGACCCAAACGTGCGCTCGTGACCCTCGAAAAAACCGGGCAACTGCAGGCGGTGCTCAAGCCCAAGGTAGCTGCAGACTCCCAGGGCCCGGGCCCCAGTGGCTATCGCCTGCAGTTTGTCCGGCAGACACCACCCGCTCTGGGTGAGGTCAAGCCTGTCTGGCAGTCTCCCACCGCTGCCGAGGAGCCGCATGGGGCGCAATCGACTGCTGTGTCGGGTTCATCGCTCTGGGTGATCTTGGGCTTGGCCTTTCTGGGCGGCATGGTCTTAAACCTGATGCCTTGTGTCTTTCCTGTATTGGGTCTCAAGGTCTTGGCTTTTAGCCAGCAGGCCCACTCACCCGGTCAAGCCTGGCGACACGCCGCCTTTTTTACTGCAGGCGTTTTGTTCAGCATGCTGGCACTGGCGGGTTTGCTGCTTGGTCTGCGAGCGGCCGGTGAGGCCGTGGGCTGGGGCTTTCAGCTGCAAAACCCCTGGGTGGTCTTGTCTCTGGCTGTGCTCTTTACGGGTATTGGCCTCAACCTGTTGGGTGTCTTTGAGGTTGGCACCAGCCTGACGCAGTTGGGTGAGTTTGATCGCGGCCATGGTCCTCTGGCTGCCTTTGGATCTGGGGTCTTGGCGGTGGTGGTCGCCTCCCCGTGTACCGCACCATTTATGGGATCGGCCATTGGTTACACCGCCACGGCACCAGCCGCCCAGACCTTGGCTGTTTTTGCTGTCCTGGGCCTTGGACTGGCAGCGCCTTATGGTCTTGCGGCGATCTGGCCCGGCCTGTTGACCCGCTTGCCCAGACCTGGCCCCTGGATGGTGACGTTCAAACAATTCCTGGCCTTCCCCATGCTCGCGACGGTTGCCTGGCTGGTCTGGGTTTTGACCCAACAGCAGGGCCTCTCGGTGCTTATGCCGGTCTTGTTGACCTTGGTCTTGCTGTCGTTCGCAGCCTGGTGCTGGGGCGGCCTACAGGCTGGTGGAGTCGCTGCGGCTTTGTCCCGCAGTGGTCGACTCTGGCGATGGGTGGGGATTGTGCTGGCTCTACTGGCCTCGATTTGGCTGGTTCGTCCGGTGGGCGAGCCATCTACCGGTGACACCGTGACCAAGGGCTCGACCAGTTCATCGTCTGGTGCGTCCACGTCCACCATCGCCTGGCAGCCATGGGCCAGCGGCAAACCCGAGTCATTGGCGGCCCAAGGTCGTGTGGTGTTCGTAGACTTCACAGCGGCTTGGTGCATCACCTGTCAGGCCAACAAGATTCGGGTCCTGCAGACCAGTCCAGTCGTCGATCAGTTAAACGGCGTCGCTGTGGTGCCTTTGATGGCTGACTGGACCAAGCAAGACCCAGCCATTACCAAGGAGCTGCAGCGCTACGGGCGAAACGGTGTGCCGCTCTACCTGGTCTATGGTCCCAAGCTGAGCAAACCCATCGTGTTGGGTGAGTGGTTGTCGACTGATGCGGTGATGGCCGCGCTGCGCGAGGCTGGCCTACAAAATTAAGGGCTTAGCCTTTTTTGGGTTTGTGGGCGCAGTTGCGCTTGGTGCAATGGCCGTATAAAGCCAGGGCATGCTCTTGGAGCTGAAAGCCTTTTTCCTCGGCGATCTTTTTCTGACGGTCTTCGATTTTCTCGTCAAAGAATTCTTCGACACGCCCACAATCCAGACAGACCAGATGGTCGTGGTGGCTGCCTTCGTTGAGTTCAAAGACGGCTTTACCGGACTCAAAGTTTGAGCGCAGCAAAATACCGGCCTGTTCGAACTGGGTCAGCACTCGATAGACCGTGGCCAGGCCAATGTCCATGTCTTCGGCCAGCATGAGCTTGTAGACGTCTTCAGCACTCAGGTGTCGGACCTTGGAGGTCTCGAAGATCGACAGGACTTTGACACGGGGGACCGTGACCTTGAGGCCTGTGCTCTTGATGCCGGCTGCTAGGACGTCTGGGTTGACCATGCGGCTATCATAATGACATTTACTGCCTAAACGGATGGTTATGGGGTCATTCCTAATACAGAGCAACGCCTGTCGTTTTTCCACGCTTCTCGCCTGCGCCCTTGTTATGGCGGCGCTGACGGGTTGTGGGTCGATGGATCGACTGCGTGAGAACCCACCGAACTGGCTCACGCCGTATCGGGCCGACATTGGACAGGGCAATTTCATTACTCAGGAGCAAGCGTCCCGCCTGAAGGCTGGCATGACCCGTGAGCAGGTCCGTGCCTTGTTGGGCACCCCCTTGCTGGTCGACCCCTTCCGTGACAACCGTTGGGACTATGTCTTCGACATCAAGCGTGGTGATGGCAAGCGGGATCGTCGTCGGTTCTATGTGGCCTTTGAAAAAGACCAGCTCATCAAGTGGGGTGGGGATGACCTGCCCGAGGTCTCTGGTGACCTGGTGCTGCCCATGCGGCCCGCCCGCTAGGAGCGCACATGGCCCAATCCAACGCCTCTTCTTCGATGGTCAAACTGGCTGTGGCCGGTGCCTCCGGCAAGATGGGTCAGCTGTTGATCTCCGTCGCCCATCAGGACCCACAAGTCACGCTGGTCGCGGCGCTCGACCGGGCAGGTGGACCACTTCAGGGTTGTGATGCTGGTCTGCCTCAGGGATTGGCCACCGGGGTCATGGTCAGCGATGACCTGTCCGCCCTTGAGCAGGCCGATGTCCTGATTGATTTCACCCGTCCAGAGGCCAGCCTGTTGCATATCCAAGCCTGCCTTCGTCACCAGACCGGTCTGGTCTTGGGTACGACCGGGTTTGATGCCAAGGGTCTTGAGGCAGTGGAAGCCTTTGGCCGTCAGCAACGCCTGGTGTTTGCGCCAAACATGAGTGTTGGGGTGAACATCACCCTCAAGCTACTGGAGCTGGCTGGTCGTCACCTGTCCCAGGGCTTTGATATTGAAGTCATCGAGGCCCATCACCGTCAGAAGGTCGATGCACCGTCGGGCACGGCCCTGAAGATGGGTCAGGTGGTGGCCAAGGCGGCCGGCCGTCAGTTTGATCAAGACGCGGTCTACTCTCGTGTCGGACATACCGGGGCCCGGACCGATGCCGAGATTGGGTTCTCGGTCATTCGTGGCGGCGACATTGTGGGCGATCACACCGTCTTGTTTGCAGGGCAGGGTGAGCGCATCGAGATCACCCACAAGTCCTCGTCGCGCGCGACCTATGCCCAAGGTGCCGTGAGAGCGGCTAAATTCTTGATGTCCCAGCCCGCTGGCCAGTACGACATGTTTGACGTGCTGGGACTAGGCCAGCTTTAACAGGTCTCTGGCCAACTCCCGAGAGGGATTGGCCAGGCCCTCATCGCCCAGCATGCGGGCGATCTCTTCCTCGCGTTGATCGGCTGCCAGCACGAGCACCTGGCTGGTGGGTTGGCCTTGCCCGTTGATGGACTTCTGAACACGCAGTTGCTGATGTGCACGCGCAGCCACCTGGGGCAGGTGGGTGACCACCATGACTTGATGGGTCTCACCCAGGGTTCTCAGCAGGCGACCAATCACATGGCCGGTGTTGCCACCAATACCGGCATCGACTTCATCGAAGAGCAGGGTGGGCGTCTGCGTGGCCTGGGCGGCCACGACAGCGAGGGCCAGACTCACCCGTGACAACTCACCACCGGAGGCGATCTTGGCCAAGGGCTGGCTAGCCGACTGAGCGCTGTGGGCCAGGCCAAACACAATGTCCTCGAGGCCATGTGCGGCCGGTGTGGTCCGGGCGTTGACCATGACCGTGAATTGCGCGCCCACCATGGACAGTTCGGTCAGCCAGTGGCTGACCTCTTGGCCTAGGCTTTTTGCCACGGCTTGTCTGGTCTGCGAGATGGGCTGAGCCAATTGTTGGTACTGGGCCTTGGCTTGATCGACCGCTTTTTGGAGGGCAGCGACATCGCTGCCTTGCATCAGGGCTTCCAGGGACTCCTGTGCTTTGGCCAGATCCTCGATCAAGTGTTCGGGCTTGGTCTTGAGCTTGCGGGCCGTGTCATAGATGTCACCAAGGCGTGCCTCGATCTGGGAGAGTCGCTCGGGGTCCAAGTCGCTTCGGTCGATGTAGCGGCTCAGTTCTCGACTGGCGTCGGACAGGGCGATTTCAGCGGTTTGCAGGCAGGCGACCGCGTCGGCCAGGCCCGGGTCTTTGCTGACCAAGGATTCCAGTCGACTGAGCTGTCGGCGCAGCAGACTGGTCATGGCCTGGTCAGAGGCATCGATGAGGGCCTGGGCCGCAGTGCTCGCCTCGAGTAACTCGGCACCATGAGCCAGTCTCTGCTGCTCTTGGCTGAGTTCCTCCCATTCGCCTTCGGCGAGTTTGAGGGACTCGAGCGTCTCGATCTGCCATGTCAGCGCCTCTTTCTGTTGAGCCAGGCTCTGATCCTGGGCTTTGGCTTTTTCTAGCGCCTGTTCGGCTGCCTGCCATTGGCGATGGGCCTCGCGCAGGGCTTTGACCTGGGGGCCAAGGCCTGCATGGCGATCGAGCATGCTCAATTGCGACTGTGGATCAGACAGGGCTTGGTGGGCATGCTGGCCATGAATGTTGACCAACTGCTCGCCCAGTTGTTTGAGCTGAGCTAGGGTGGTGGATTGGCCATTGATCCAGGCCCTAGACCGGCCGGTGGCCTCGATGTTTCGGCGAATCAACAGACTGGGTTCATCGGCCGAGAGGGCATCGAGCCCTGCCTCGTCAAACCAGCCTTGTAACTCGATAGCCTGGGTCGGTGAGAGTCCGAACTCGGCACTGATTTCTGCCTTGGCAGCACCGGATCGAATCTGGTGGGTTTCGGCCCGATCACCCAGCAGCAGACCCAGGGCATCGAACAAAATGGACTTCCCCGCACCGGTCTCGCCGGTCAGCGCAGTAAAGCCTGTCTGAAAGTCCAGCTCTAGCTGTTCAACGGTGACAAAGTCACGGATCGACAAGGTGCGCAGCATGGGCGGTTGCGGCAGGTTGGTTAAGCGTTTTCGGACGGAAACAGTGGGTCTGGACGACCCACGAGAACCGGGTTGGCACTCCAGTGCAGTTTACGTCGCAGGGTCGAGAAGTAGTCGTAGTCTTTTGGATGAAGCAGGCGGACCAGGTGGGCCGATGGATGAATAACGATGCGATCTCCATCCTTGAGGGATGTGAGTGCCTGCATGTCGCAGTGAAGCTCGGTGCCGGCCCCATCGTTGACCATCACGGTGACCTGCACAGGCCATGGCAGCACGATCGGTCTAGAGGAGAGCGCCTGAGGTGCAACGGGTACCAGGGTAATGCCCTGCAGCCTGGGGTGAAGCACCGACCCAAAGGCAGACAGGGCATAGGCGGTTGAGCCCGTTGGCGTGGCCACAATCAGGCCGTCGGCCCGAAGGGTCTGCATGTAGTAGCCGTCAACAAAGACGTCGAGCTCCACCATGCGGCTGATGGCCCCGCGGCTGATGACCGCGTCATTCAGGGCGGTGGCCTGAAAGACTGCAGACCAATCACTCGAGTGAGCGGCTTTGCGCATGACCGACACGTCCAGCATGCTTCGCTCTTCGGGTACGCCCTGACCCAGCAGAACAGCCGGCAACTGAGAATCGATCTGGGCGATGTCTAGGTCGGTCATAAAACCGAGCCTGCCTTGGTTGATGCCGATGATGGGAATGTTAAAGGGGGCCAGCTGGCGGGCCACCCCTAGCAGGGTGCCGTCGCCTCCCAGCACAATGGCCAGGTCGATGGACTGGGCCAGCGTGGGCAGGTCTGCCAATTCGGGTTTGTGTCCCGAGATGGGACCGGCCGAGGCAGCGGTCTGGGCCTCTAGGCTAACCCTGGCCTTGGGCAGGGTCTTGGCTATCGTGTTGAGAATGGCCGACAGCGGGGTGGCCAGCCCTTCGGTATTGGGCCGGCCAAACACAGCGATGTGAGAAAAGGCCGCCTTCATGGCTGGCATTAGACCACAGCCGCCCTACAATTGGGCCATGGATGACCGTTCTCGCAGACTGCTAAAGACCTTGATCGAGCGATACATCGCCGAGGGTCAACCGGTTGGCTCGCGCTCGCTCTCCAAGTTCTCGGGCATGGACTTGTCGCCAGCCACGATTCGCAACGTGATGTCCGATTTAGAAGAGATGGGCCTGGTGGCCAGCCCACACACATCAGCCGGCCGGATCCCCACCCCCAAGGGCTATCGATTGTTTGTAGACACCTTGCTGACCGTGCAGCCTTTGCAGCCCGAACAGGCCGCCATGATCCAGGGCGGCATTCCGGCAGATGCCCCCAGTCGCATCATGACCCATGCCGCGTCCCTGCTCTCCAGCCTGTCGCAGTTTGCGGGGGTGGTGAGCTCGCCACGCAGGGCTGGTGTCTTTCGTCATGTCGAGTTTCTGCGCCTGGGTGAGCGCCGGCTGTTGCTGATTCTGGTCACGCCCGAGGGCGATGTGCACAACAAGGTTATTCAGACTGATCGGGATTACTCCGCGGATCTGTTGATCCAAGCGGGGAACTACCTGACCAGTCACTATGCTGGGCTCTCGCTCGATGAGGTCTCTCGGCGCCTGCGTCAGGAGTTGGCCTCTCTGCGCGAAGACGTCAGCCGTCTCATGTTGAAGGCGGTTGAGGAGGGTGGTGCCGCCCTGTCGGATCCGTCGGGTGACCTGGTGATTTCCGGTGAGCGACGTCTGTTGGATGTCTCGGAGTTGTCCGATGACATGAACCGACTGCGACAGCTGTTTGACCTGTTTGAGCAAAAGACCATGATTAGCCAGCTGCTGAGCTCGACCAACACTGCACATGGCATTCAGATTTTCATTGGCGGGGACTCTTCTCTGGTGCCGGTCGAGGAACTCTCAATCGTGACCGCCCCCTATGAGGTCAATGGCCAGGTGATTGGCACGCTCGGTGTGATTGGCCCGACCCGTATGGCCTATGATCGGGTCATCCCTATTGTGGACATTACGGCTCGGATGGTCTCTACGGCCCTGAGTCAGCTACAGTCCGACGAGCCTCTCAACGACTAAAAAACTAGAAAGCCTGTATGTCTTTGCCCTTGCCTGCCAGTCAAGTTCGTGACGAAGCCCCTTTTGCCCATGGAACCCGTCTGCGTGTGGGCGTCTTGCTGGTCAACCTGGGTACGCCAGAAGCCCCCACAGCGCCAGCCCTTCGCAAGTACCTGAAAGAGTTTTTATCCGACTCTCGGGTCGTCGAGATCCCCAAGCTCATCTGGTGGTTCATCCTGAACCTCATCATCTTGAACACGCGGCCGGCCAAGTCTGCCGCCAAATACGCCTCGGTCTGGATGGACGAAGGCTCACCGCTGCGGGTCTATTCCGAACGCCAACTCGAGAAGACAAAGGCCGCACTGGCCGCCCGCGGACTGGACGTCGAGTTGGCGCTCGCCATGCGCTACGGCGACCCCAGCATCTCAGCCAGCATTGATGAGCTCAAGTCTCGAGGGGTCAACCGGTTATTGGTCTTGCCCCTTTATCCGCAGTATTCGGCCAGCACCACGGCCACTGTCTTTGACAAGGTCTTCGAGGCCCTGTCCAGCATGAGAAGCCCACCGGCTCTGCGGACCGTGCGGCACTTTCACGACCACCCTGGTTACATCGACGCCTTGGCCCAGTCCATTCAGTCCTATTGGGCCGAGCATGGACGGGCGGAGTTTCTCCTGATGAGCTTTCATGGGGTGCCCAAGCGCAGCCTGCTCAAGGGTGACAACTACCACTGTGAGTGCCACAAGACGGGCCGCCTGCTGGCCCAGCGATTGGGCCTGGCGGCTGACCAGTGGCAGGTGAGCTTCCAGTCTCGCTTCGGGCCGGCTGAGTGGCTGCAGCCCTATACCTCTCAGACCCTGGAGGAGTTGGCTCACAAGGGTACCAAGCGACTGGACGTGGTCTGCCCGGGCTTTTTCTCCGACTGCCTGGAGACCCTGGAGGAGATCGCCATGGAGGGTAAAGAGGAATTCATGACGGCCGGCGGTGAGCAGTACCACTACATCCCCTGCCTCAATGACCAGCCTCTGGCCATTGATCTGTTGGCGGACATCATCGTCCAGGAGACCGGTGGCTGGCCTGTTGGTACCGAGCGCCCGGATCAGGCCCAGGATCGTCAGGTTAGCCGGGAGAGGGCGCTGGCCTTGGGCTCTGCTGACTAAAAAGCGAGCCCCCCTTGAAATCGGGGGCCATCGCCCCCAACTGCTCTACTGAAGCTGTTTTAACCAAGGTAGAGACCATGACCCAAGATTCAAACCAGCCCCACCCCAACGAAGACACCCAGGCGTCTCAAGAGACCCCCGCGACGGAACAGGCAGGCCAAGAGCCTGAAGCCCAGAACACTGCACCGGAGGGTGCGCAGGGCCAAGGCCCGGACTTAACCAATGAGTTGGCCGCCCAATTGGCCGAGCGAGACGATCAGTTGATCCGCCTGGCGGCCGAGATCGACAATCTGCGCAAACGCCACGCGACCGAGCTTGGCAACGCGAGCAAATTTGCCATTGAATCCTTCGCCGAGGCCTTGCTGCCGGTGGCCGATAGCCTGACCATGGCCCTGTCGGTGCCTGATCAGAGCCTGGAAGGCTTAAAAAACGGCGTTGAACTGACCCTGAAGCAACTCCAGCAGGCCTTTGAGAAGGGCCGTCTGGTGGCCATTGACCCAGTGGGCGAGAAGTTTGACCCCAATCGCCATCAGGCGATCTCGATGGTCGATGGCAAGGCCAGCAACCCACCCGTGGCTTCGGGCCATGTGGTTCAGGTGATGCAAAAGGGTTATCTGATTGGTGAGCGGGTCCTGCGGCCTGCACTGGTGGCTGTGGCCTCTTGAAAACCGGCCAAACGCCCCCAACTAGCCCATTAACCAACGTTTTTTGACCCAACACATTAGAGATTAGGAACCAACACCATGGCAAAGATTATTGGCATTGACCTGGGTACCACCAACTCCTGCGTGGCCATCATGGAAGCTGGCCAGCCCAAAGTCATCGAGAACAGTGAAGGCGCCCGCACCACCCCATCGATCATCGCCTACATGGACGAGGGCGAGATTCTGGTGGGCGCGCCCGCCAAACGGCAGGCCGTTACCAACCCCAAAAACACCCTGTACGCCGTCAAGCGACTGATCGGCCGCAAGTTCACTGACAAGGAAGTTCAGAAGGATATCGATCTGATGCCCTTTGAGATTCTCAAGGCTGAGAACGGAGACGCCTGGGTTGGCGTGCGCGACAAGAAACTGGCTCCTCCTCAGGTGTCTGCCGAAGTCTTGCGCAAAATGAAGAAAACCGCCGAGGACTACCTGGGCCATGAAGTCACCGAGGCCGTGATCACGGTTCCCGCCTACTTCAACGACGCCCAGCGCCAGGCCACCAAAGACGCCGGCCGCATTGCTGGCCTGGAAGTCAAGCGGATCATCAACGAGCCCACCGCAGCGGCGCTGGCCTTTGGCCTGGACAAGGCTGCTGGCCGCGATCGCAAGGTGGCGGTCTATGACCTCGGTGGCGGTACCTTCGACGTGTCGATCATCGAGATCGCCGATGTCGATGGTGAGAAGCAGTTCGAGGTGCTCTCCACCAACGGCGACACCTTCCTGGGCGGTGAGGATTTTGACCAGCGCATCATCGACCACATCATTGATGAGTTCAAGAAGACCAACGGCGTAGACCTGTCCAAGGACCCGATCGCCCTGCAGCGAATCAAGGCTGCGGCCGAGCGCGCCAAGATTGAGCTCTCGAGCAGCGCTCAGACCGAGCTCAACGAGCCCTATATCGCAATGGCCAACGGCGCACCCGTTCACCTGACCTTCAAGTTAACCCGTGCCAAGCTCGAGTCCCTGGTCGACGACCTGATCAGCCGCACCATCGAGCCCTGCAAGGTGGCCCTGAAGGATGCTGGCCTGTCGGCTTCCCAGATCGATGACGTGATCCTGGTGGGCGGCATGACCCGTATGCCGAAGGTTCAGGATGCCGTGAAGAGTTTCTTTGGCAAAGAGCCCCGTAAAGACGTGAACCCTGATGAGGCGGTGGCCGTGGGCGCTGCGGTTCAGGGCGCTGTGCTGGCGGGTGATCGCAAAGATGTGCTGCTGCTGGACGTTACTCCCCTGTCGCTCGGTATTGAGACCCTGGGTGGTGTCATGACCAAGATGATCCAGAAGAACACCACCATCCCGACCAAGTTCTCACAGGTCTTCTCGACGGCTGATGACAACCAGCCTGCGGTGACCATTAAGGTCTTTCAGGGTGAGCGTGAGGTGGCCAATGCCAACAAGATGCTCGGTGAGTTCAATCTGGAGGGCATTGCACCCGCACCACGCGGCACGCCTCAGATCGAGGTGACCTTTGACATCGACGCCAACGGCATCCTGCACGTCTCGGCCAAAGACAAGGCCACAGGCAAAGAGAACAAGATCACCATCAAGGCCAACTCCGGTCTGTCCGAAGAGGAAATCGCCAAGATGGTGGCCGATGCCGAGGCCAATGCCGAAGAGGACAAAAAGCGCATTGAGTTGGTGCAGGCCCGCAACACGGCAGAGGCCATGGTCCATTCGGTGAAGAAGTCCATCGAGGAACACGGTGACAAAGTCGAGGCTGACGAGAAGGCCAAGATCGAAGAGGCCATCAAAGAGCTCGAGGCTGTTTTGGGCTCTGAGGACAAGGCCGAGATCGAGGCCAAGACCGACAACCTGATGAAGGCGTCGCAGAAGCTGGGCGAGAAGGTCTACGCCGATGCGGCTGCTGCTGGTCAGGCCGGTGGCGCAGCAGCCGGTGGCGATGACAAGTCCAAGGCCGAGGACGTGGTGGACGCGGAGTTTAAAGAGGTCAAGCGTGACTAATCCTGCCTAGCTGGCAGACCAGCCCTGGCCGAGTCGGTCGGGGCTTTTTCGTTTAAGAAAACCAATGGCAAAACGAGACTATTACGAGATTCTGGGTGTTGCGAAGAACGCCGGTGACGATGAGCTGAAGAAGGCTTACCGCAAACTGGCCATGAAGCACCATCCTGACCGCAATCCTGGTGACGCAGTGGCCGAGGAGAAATTCAAGGAGGCCAAGGAGGCCTACGAGATGCTCTCGGACCCCGAGAAGCGGGCGGCCTATGATCGGTTTGGTCATGCCGGCGTAGATCCCAACGCGGGTGGGTTTGGTGGCGCTGGTGGCCAGGACTTTGGGGGCTTTGCCGATGCCTTTGGCGACATCTTTGGCGATATTTTTGGTGGTGCTCGAGGTGGTGGCGGTGGTCGTAGCGGCCGCAGCAACGTCTATCGGGGTAGTGACCTGCGTTACGCCATGGAGATCACCCTGGAGCAGGCGGCCAATGGCTTTACGACCGAGATCAAGGTACCCAGCTGGGAGACTTGCACCACCTGCGATGGCTCTGGTGCGAAGCCCGGAACCAAGGCTGAGACCTGCAAGACCTGCGGCGGTCAGGGTCAGGTTCGCATGCAGCAAGGTTTTTTCTCGATTCAGCAGACCTGTCCCAGCTGTCATGGGTCGGGCAAGACCATTCCCAACCCCTGCACCAGCTGCGATGGGGTGGGCCGTGTCAAGAAACAAAAGACCCTAGAGGTCAAGATTCCGGCTGGTATCGATGACGGTATGCGCATTCGGTCGGCGGGCAATGGTGAGCCTGGCGTCAACGGTGGGCCCGCTGGTGATCTCTATGTCGAGGTGTCGATCAAGCCGCACCGGATCTTTCAGCGTGATGGCGATGACCTGCACTGCGAGGTGCCCATCAGTTTTGCGCGGGCAGCCCTGGGCGGCTCGGTGGATGTACCCACCCTGAGTGGCAAGGCCAGTTTTGAGCTGCCCGAGGGCACGCAGACGGGCAAGACCTTTAGGCTGCGCAGCAAGGGCATCAAGAACGTGCGGACTTCCCTGGCTGGCGACCTGTATTGCCATGTTGTGGTGGAG
>JACCDY010379140.1_pt1 | contig 21912 bp, 14 predicted proteins | sample 7446391 | NCBI WGS metagenome assembly JACCDY01 (sample SAMN15323451, study PRJNA562643) | freshwater metagenome | isolation source: river surface water | place: USA:Blue River Watershed | collected 2017-08-18 | reverse complement strand
TGTTCTACCACCACCACTGTATTACCTAAGTCTCTTAGGTTTTGTAATACTTTAATCAATCTTTCTGTATCTCTTGAATGCAGTCCAATGGATGGTTCATCCAATATGTATAATGAATTGGTTAAATTAGATCCTAAACATCTGGTTAATTGTATTCTTTGACTTTCTCCTCCACTTAAACTATTCGCCAATCTGCTTAAGGTTAAATAACCCAAGCCAACATCCATCAATGTTTGGATTCTTTGTTCAAGTTCAATGAGTATTCTTTTAGCAATCTCTGCATCGTTTTTAGATAAATGTAGTTCCTTAAACCATACTTGTAAATCCTTAACAGGCATTGCACATAACTCTCCAATATGCTTCCCGCCAATTTGCACATAGTATGCTTCTTTTCTTAATCTATATCCATTGCAATCTGGACAGTTGGTTCTACCACGATACCTGCTTAATAAAACCCTGAATTGTACTTTGTATAAATGTGCTTCTACATCTGCAAAAAAATCATCTATACCCAAGGCTTTGCCAGTGCCCTTCCACAATTGCTTGTATTGCTCCTTGGTTAATTTATTAACTGGTTGATGTATGGGAAATCCATTCTTTCCTGCTTCTTTAATAAATTGATCTTTCCACCAAACTAATTTCTCTCCTTTCCATGGTGCCACTGCTCCATCATATACAGATAGTGTTGGAATTGGAATGACCAAATTTTCATCAATACCCAAAACCTGACTATAGCCTTCACAGGTGGGGCATGCTCCGTAAGGATTATTGAACGAGAATAGATTTGCACTGGGCTCATCAAAGTCCATGCCATCCAAACTAAACTTATTATTAAAGTCTTGTAATGTGTTGTTGTTTTTTTCTACCCACACAATTCCATCGCCTTCATAAAATGCGGTAGCAATGGAATCGCTTAATCTATGTATATCATCTTCTTCAAAATCTTTTACTACAATTCTATCAATCAGTACATACACTTCATGCTCTTTAAACTGCTTATTTAAAGCTGTTTTATTCATCTCCAAAGCTTCTTCTATTCTTAGTATGGTAGATTCGCTCTTTGCAGATCTTAAATAAATTCTTGAGAAGCCTTTTTGTAATAATATATTGAGCTCTTCCTGTATATCTCTTTTGGACTGTTGTTTGAAAGTAACCAACAAGACCATTTTGTCTCCATGCTTACCAGATTGAATATACCCAATCACATCTTGCACATCATGCTTCTTTACTTCATGGCCACTGATAGGTGAATAGGTCTTACCCACTCTTGCGAAAAACACTCTCAAATAATCATATATCTCGGTCATACTTCCCACTGTACTTCTTGGGGTTCTGGTCACCACTTTTTGCTCAATGGCAATGGCTGGGCATAATCCTTTTATATAATCAACATCTGGCTTACCCATTCTTGACATAAACTGTCTCGCATAGGAAGACAAACTCTCTGCGTATCTTCTTTGCCCTTCAGCAAACAAAGTGTCAATGGTTAATGAAGACTTTCCACTACCTGAAACCCCCGTTACCACAATCAATTGATTACGGGGAAACTCCACTGATACATTTTTTAAATTATGCACCCTCGCTCCTACTACTTGTATATCATTCGCCATAGCACAAAATTAATGTGGATATCCTAAAAAAGCTTTTCTTCTTTCCCACATTTCAAATTTGGGTTGTTTAAGCTAGTAATTTCAGTCAATAATCCAAAAGGGCTTTCATCCAGCCTAGTTTGAACACTATAAACAAAACAAAATGAATAAAGTTCTTGACCTAACAGACAACGAATTAATCCAATCATTTCAGGAAGGTAACACCCGCGCTTTTGACGCATTATTAGATCGCCATCAGGAGCGTATTTTTAATGCTATTTTATATATGGTGAAAGATAATTTCTTAGCAGAGGACTTTATTCAAGAAATTTCTATCAAAATCTTGAACAACCTAGTTCAAAAAAAGTACAATGAGGAAGGCAAATTCTTGCCTTGGGCTTTAAGAATAGCACAAAATTATTGCTTAGATCATTTTAGAAAAGTAAAAAGAACGCCTACTATTAAAACTAGTGATGATCAGGATTTATTTGAAGTGATCAATCATTCAGATCATTCTGCTGATTATAAAATGACTCGTAAACAAACGCATCAAAACATTCAGCAATTAGTTGACTTATTACCTGAAGAGCAAAGAGAAATTATTGTTTTAAGACACTATGCCAATTTGAGCTTTAAAGAAATTGCCACGATGACTAATTGCTCCATTAATACAGCATTAGGAAGAATGCGTTATGGTTTGATTAACTTAAGAAAGATGATGAATGAACGCGGCATGACTATGTAATGGTTTAATTACCCGCTTTCACACTACATTGTAACCACTCTAAATATTGCTGAATATTAGGCGTATAGCCAACTGGATTAGACAATAATGTCTGATCAGGACTTAATACCACATATAAAGGTTGCGTTACTTGCTTGAAATTTTCTGATTGGAAAGTCGCCCACAAGTCTCCCTGGGTCTTGATGTCTTTAGATTGACCCGCGGCATTAGTATAGGTAAATCTTTTTTCAATGGGGAGATTGGCTCTGTCATCTACATATAAAGAAACCAAAATGAAGTTTTCTTCTATATAAGATTTTACAGCAGGATCTATCCAAACATTTTCTTCCATTTTCCTACAGTTCACACAAGCCCATCCAGTAAAGTCTATCAATAAAGGTTTATTCGCCGCTTTGGCCATTGCTAAAGCTTTGCTATAATCATTCACCACTTGTGCATGTAATCCGGTCTTGGATTTATTTGTAGACTCATATAAACTATAAGATGATGGTGGAGGAAATCCACTTAGCAATTGTAAAGTACTTGCTCTATTTACTGGTATACCTTGTACCACATAGATCGCAAATGCAAAACTGATAACACCCAATACCTTTCTAGTAGGAGCAATTTTTGCGCCTTTTACATCATGTGGCAATCTTAACCAACCAAATAAATAAGCAGTTAAACCTAATGCAACCAAGGTCCAAATGCCTAAGAATACTTCTCTTTTCAATATGCCCCAATGTTGCACTAAATCTGCATTAGATAAGAATTTGAAAGCCAAAGCCAATTCCAAAAATGCCAAAATCTTTTTAACGGTATCTAACCAACCGCCTGATTTAGGTATACTTTGTAACCATCCTGGGAAAATAGCGAACAAGGTAAATGGTAATGCAAGCGCCAATCCAAAACCAGCCATACCCTGTGTTAATGCCCAAGCACCCCCTTGTAAAGAACCCACTAATAAAGTACCTAATATTGGGCCAGTACATGAGAAAGAAACAATAGCCAAGGTAATCGCCATAAAGAATATACCACCCAAACTTCCTAGTCCACTTTTAGCATCTGCTTTATTGGCAATACCACTTGGAAGGGTAATTTCAAAATAGCCAAAGAAAGAAATTGAAAAGAAGATAAATACAATAAAGAAAATAATATTTAAAGTGGCATTGGTTGAAATACTATTAAAGATTTCAGGTTGCACATTTCCAATGATATGAAAAGGCACACTTGCTAAAATATAGATCAAGAAAATACTTAGCCCATACAATACACCATTCTTAATACCTTCTTTTTTTGTTTTTGAACGCTTGGTAAAAAAAGAAACCGTTACTGGAATCATCGGAAACACGCAAGGAGTAATTAATGCTATTAACCCACCTAAGAATCCCAAAAAGAAAACAGACCAAGCGGTAGCATCTGCTCCTGCTTGCGTTTCGCCACAAGCACCTTCTTTAGCAGTGGTTGCCGAAGCTGGTAATACCATCTGAAAAGCTTGAGCTTTTGACCCATTAGCCAATGCTGCACTATAAGGTAGTTCTAAAGCATAAAATTGATCTCCCTCTCCAACATTGATGATAATATTTCCTTTTAAGCTATCTGGCTGAAAACCGCTAATACTAATATCTTGTTCAAAAGAAACCTTATCTAAAAACATTTTCGCGTTTCCAAATAAAATATCTTTTTGCGCTACAGATTTTGTTGAAAAAATTGCTTGTCCTAAAAATTTTGCAGATTCAATATTTGCATTAAAACTTGGAGCGGTAATTCCGTCTGCATTGTTATCATATACATGCCAACCTTTCTGTAAAACTAATTCCGCTTTTAAAGTATAGGTAGAGTCATTCTTCTCAATAGCTTTCACTGTAGCATTCGCTATACTATCAGTTTGCGCACTTAATACAACACTATTAAGTAGTGATAAAAGAACAACTAAATAGAAAAAATATTTTTTCAATTGATTTGTTTTTAAGGGAAACCTATTGAAGATTTACTTCAAACTCTACTTTAGCAGGAGGTAGACATTTTTCATCATTACATACTGTATAATCAACAGTACCTGACAATTTTGTTTTACTGGATACTTTTAAACTCACCAATTGCTTAAATTTTACAGTACCCCCAAAAGTGGCAATGGTTGTTTTAAAATTAGGATCATATTTTTTCTCTAATTTTCCTTCTTCCTTAGTCTTTCCTACCAAAGTGATCAATGGATTTTTCTTGAATTGAATACTTGTAGGAATTGGACCTCCCTTTACAAATTGAGAATAAATATGCCAAGGAGATTCGATGGTTGCAGTAGCGATAATTTCATATTGCTTATCTGATTTTTTAACAGCTTCAAAACTCCATTTGGTTGGATTTAATTTTTGTGCATGAACACTTGTCATTACTACCACTGCACTTATCAATAATAACCACTTTTTCATAACAACTATTTAATTTAATTTAGTTAAACTAAGCTTTGCTTAAACCCAAGATCTTGAAAACTTCTTTGCCGTCGATATTGTTTAAGGCAGATGAAGTAGCTCTTTCTGGATGTGGCATCATACCAAATACATTTCTTTTGTCATTACAAATGCCTGCAATATCGTTGGTTGAGCCATTTGGGTTAGCAGTACCTCCAATATTACCATCCTGATCACAATATCTAAATATCACTTGATTGTTTTTTTCCAAATGATCTAAAGTATCCTTGTCTGCAAAATACCTTCCCTCGCCATGTGCTATTGGTATAGCCAATGCTTTACTTGAAGGTGTTTTTATATAAACATTTTTACAGATAAATTGTTGATTCTCGTTTTGTAATAAAGCGCCTGGCAATAAACCAGACTCACATAATATTTGAAATCCATTACAAACACCCAAAACCTTTCCCCCTTTATTGGCAAATTCGATCACCGATTGCATCATTGGACTAAATTTAGCAATCGCGCCGCAACGCAAATAATCACCATATGAAAATCCGCCAGGTAGTACTACACAATCTTCCGTTGTAAAATGTGATAAGTCGCTGTCTTTATGCCAAAGCATTTCAACAGGATATCCTAAATCTTGAGACAAAGCATCTTGCATATCTCTATCACAATTTGAACCTGGGAAAACAACTACTCCGAATTTCATAGAATTGAATTAAGCTATTTGGGTATTATTTGAAGCCTCAAAGGTACCAAATAATGGGCTTTTTAGGTCCAAAAATCTACAATTATGCCCAATGGTTATACACAATAATACCCACAGATGACCAAAATAAGATATTGGGCACCATCAGCCTTTTGGGAGTTGAATAAGCAAAGCTAATAAAGCATGCCATAGGGGTAATTACAATCGCCGAAGCATACAAGGCCTGTACAGAAAAGATGATAGGTTGGAAAAAAGTCAACAATAAAACCAACAATAATACCCCCCAATACTTTCTTACCTGAATAATAAACCTGTTTTGTTGTTGTTGCCAATAGAAAATACCTATCACTAATTGAATCCCTATAACGATCAAACCAGAAATAATATTCCACTCCGGCTGTACTAATGGATTTTTCCAATCTAATTTGGGAAAATACTGTGTAAAATTAGGCGAAGACTCAGTCAGAAATACAAAAGCAAATAATAAATAAAATGGCAAAACGATACCCATTAATAAAACCAACCACTCCGTTAATTTAAAAGGCCTAATAATGGTCAATGCAAACAAAACCACTGGAATTAAAATCGCAATAGGTTCATATAAAAGAATAGAAACACCCACAATTAATCCGATATTAAACTCAATAGTTTGAGGTTTATTTTGATCATATAATTTTAACAACTTTAATAAGATCCAAATCACTAAAGAATTGGCTACTAATCCAGAACTTATCACATCCCAATATGAGAAAGTAGCAGTTAATAACACATAAACAAAAGCAGGCAAATAACTAATTTGTTGAAACATTTTTAATTGACTCAACAATACATTCAATCTTAATGCCTGCGAAATAATCAAAAGCTGAAATAAAAATATCAGTACTATCCCTGGCAAAGGTCGAATATAATGAATCAGCAGATAGGCCAAAAAGCCATCCGATTCATTCGCAATCACCATGGGTGGAGTAATCCAGTTATGAAAATGTAATGCAAAACTTAATACTATAATGAATAGTATATTAATATCTGACCTATCTCTAAATAAAAATACCACTGCTTACTTCAATTGAATTTTAGCAAACCCAATTTTATTATTGTATTGGTATGGTATAATACATTCTTTCTCTCCTACTTGTTTTAAAGCTTTAGGCATCCAATCAAATCTTTTCTCTTGTAAAATTATAGACTCTGCCTTGCTTAACATTCCTTCAGCACTCATTGTATTGATTATAAATTGTCTTTGTCCTTTTTGTTTTTGATAATAGATAATGTTTACTCCGTTACTATTTTCAAAACTTCCATATCCAATAAATTGATCCACATTCATATCGGATTGAGATTTGTCAATTGTTTTAACCCATAGTAAATTTCCTTTTTGATCGAAAGACATTAAAGCAATTTGTTTTGCATTATAAGTTACTGTTGGATAACCAAAGCTTGCAAAAGGATTCCAGAATCCACTCCAACCTAGGCCTCCCCAGCCCCAGCCGCCCCAATTTCCCCATCCAAATCCACCCCAGCCCCAATCCCAGCCAGGGAATCCCATCCATCCAAGTCTTGCCCAAGGATAAAAACCAAATGGTCTGTACCAATAATTAAAAATAAATGGATTGTAAAAAGGACCGCCCCAGAAATAATCCCATCTTGAAAATGCAGATCGATTGGAATAAGTTTCCGCAGACTCTGCCATCACCACAAAATCTCCATTGGATTGAGGATTCACTTTGTCAATATAGTAAGTATCTAATGCGGTTTTAAGATTTCTCTTAGTAGTCATCAATGCTCTATTCGCATCTGTAAATCTATTAGCAGATGATAATACTTCTGCTTTGGAATTGATATCCCAGATATAAGTAAACAAACCTTCTATATTTCCCTTCTTAGCAACTGCATAAAAAGAGTTCAATAAAACTCTGTTATTGTTATTATCTACTTTTAAACGAATATCATCTAGTAAAAACTGTGTATTTAAAATAGGTGATTCAATCACTTCTCTTCCGCCTTCGCTCAAATAAATCAAACTCACTGCAGGTGCTGCATTATTTTGTGTAGTATTTCTTAAACAAAACAAATTACCCTTATTGTCTAGCGCAAAATCAGATAGCGTAGATTTCTTATTGTTCGAATTGATGGTTATAGTAGCATCTGCAATCTCTTCAAAATTTCCATTGTACGAATTAGTTTTAATTTTGATAGATGCAGGATTGCTTGTGTTTACACTGAATAACAAGATCTTTCGATGATCATCGCTTTCAATTAAATTGAAAATTTTTACATTGGATCCTGGTCTGATATTTTGTGCAGTATCTAAAATGATGGGCTCCGCTTTTAATTGCCCATCTACATTCAATGTTGCCAATGCAGCGTATACTGTTTTATTATTTTGAAATTGATAAAAAGCAAATAATTGGTCTGCTCTTTTTACAAACTCGATTTGTTTTACTTGAGCCGGCAAAAAAGTTAAATCGTTTTGCTTTACTAATTGCATTTGATCATTGTACTGCGCAATAGTAGAAACAGTACCATTTTTTTTATACACCCAATAGTTCTTTCCCATTTTACCAAGCACTTCGTATTGCATTCCTTCCTTGTCTGTTTTTTCAATTCCAGAAACTACATAGGATTGTGCCCAGCTTATTTGCACGAAACATAACAATGCGATACCTAATGAAAAAATACTCTTTTGCATACAAATCAATTTATACCCAAAATTAACAATTAAAACGGCTGTTTTAACGATGCGCTTCGATTATTAACTTTGTTTTAAAAAATTGTTCCTTCTTTCAAAAGAACCCCCTTTTCGGTCACTTCAAAATTATATTCTACCCCTTCTTTTACTGCATAATTGGGCAGTTCATGACTGATGGGGAAATCAAAAGCAATAGGAATGGTTTTATCTGTCACATAAGACTGCACCATGGATACAATATCCTGGCCTATATCGGTCCACTCGTCTTTTAAAGAAGTAAATCCGCCTACTATCAAACCTTTAATATTACTCAACAATCCAGCATTTTTTAACTGGATCAACATTCTATCTAAATTATAATGATGCTCTGTAGTGTCTTCCAAGAACAATATTTTGTCCTTAGTATCCAAACTATATTTTGAGCCAATCAAATGCGCAATTAAACAAAGATTTCCGCCCACCAATGGCGCGGTGGCTACTCCAATTTGATTAGAATCATGAGGCCCCACTTCAAAATGGGTTGGCCTTCCTTCCAAAACATCTTTTATAGATTGAATATAAGGTTCGCCTTCCACACCCTTATTAAACGCAGCTGCCATAGGACCATGAATACTTGCAATACCTAATTGGTGTATAGCTGCATGCAAAACAGTAATATCACTAAACCCTATCACCCATTTGGGCTGGGCTATGAATTTTGTAAAATTAATTTGATCAATAATTTTACTTAAGCCGTATCCACCCCTTGCACAGATAATCGCTTTTACTTCAGGATTATCCAACATGATTTGAAGGTCTTCTGCTCTTTGGGCATCGGTTCCAGAAAAAGTATAATGCTTGCCTCCCACAGTTTTACCAATTGCTACTTTATAACCCCAGGCTTCAAGGGTTTGGACACAGGTTTGTACTCTTTCAATGGGGATGGCCCCAGCTGGGCAGACCATACCAATTAGGTCTCCTTGCTTCAAATGGGAAGGTTGAATCATACCGCAATATTAAGTACTTTTGCAGCAATGAAGACGCCAAAAAGATATTTGATTACCGCAGCCCTTCCCTATGCGAATGGTTTAAAGCATATTGGGCATTTAGCCGGGGCTTATTTACCAGCGGATATTTATGTTCGTTACCTGAAAGCTCAAAAAAGAGATGTTGTATTTGTTTGTGGAAGTGACGAGCATGGAACGGCTATTCCTATTCAAGCAACCAAAGAGGGAACCACTGCTCAAGCCATTATTGATAAATACCATCCTATTATTGAGCAGAATTTTAAAGACCTAGGAATTGCTTTTGATATTTATCATAGAACCAGCGATCCATTGCATCACGAAACGGCTGCTGCATTCTTTTCCAACCTGGAAGCAAAAGGTGATTTAGAAACCAAGACCACAGAGCAATATTTTGACGAAACAGCGAATACATTTTTAGCAGATAGATATATTAAAGGTACTTGCCCAAGCTGCGGCAATAATGAAGCATATGGAGATCAGTGTGAGAAATGCGGTAAAACTCTTAGCCCAGAGGAATTAATTAATCCAGTAAGTACTTTAAGTGGTAAATCACCTATTAAAAAATCTACTACGCATTGGTATTTGCCATTGAATAGACACGAAGATTTTTTAAGAGATTGGATTATCAAAGAACATAGTGATGATTGGAGACCTGCAGTAGTGGGACAATGTAAAAGTTGGATTGATGGCGGATTACAACCAAGAGCTGTTACTAGAGATTTGGATTGGGGAATCAAAGTGCCTATAAAAGGGGCAGAAGGAAAAGTATTGTATGTATGGTTTGATGCCCCCATTGGATATATCAGTGCTACAAAACAATGGGCCATCAATAATAACAAAGATTGGAGCCCTTATTGGAACGATAAAGAAACCAAGTTGGTGCACTTTATTGGAAAAGACAATATTGTTTTCCATTGTATTATTTTCCCAGTGATGTTGCATTTGAATGGACATATACTTCCAGAGAATGTTCCTGCCAATGAGTTCATGAATTTAGAAGGAGACAAAATGAGTACTTCTAAAGGATGGAGCATCGAGATGGAAGATTATATTAATAAATGGATCAAGAAAGAAAATGGTGGTGAAGCATTAGCAGATTGCCTTCGTTTTTATTTAACTTCTATTGCTCCTGAATCAAAGGATAGTGAATTTACTTGGAAAGGTTTCCAGGATGCAGTGAACGGAGAATTAGTAAGCATCTTCGCCAACTTTATTAATAGAACATGGGTATTAATGCACAAATTGTGCCATGGCAAAGTCCCTCCAATTCATCAAGACTTATTAGACAGCGAAGACTTGGCCATCATGCAAGCTGTGAAAGATACTACCGCTAAAGTAACAGAGTTATTAGAGCAATATAAATTTAGAGACGCACAATTCGAAGTAATTAATTTAGCGAGATTGGGTAACCAATACATGCAAAAGAAAGAACCATGGATTGTGGCAAAGCAAATTGGTACAGATCCTCATGCGCAAGCGAAGATTGATAATTGCATGCACGCTTGTTTACAATTAAGTGCCAACTTAGCTATTTTAATACATCCTTTCTTGCCATTTACAGCGAAGAAAATGTGTCACTTAATGAAAGTGGTAGATAAGATGTTAGAATGGGAAAACGCTGGTTCATTTAACTTATTGAAAGTGGGTTATTCTTTAAGAGCCCCTGAATTATTATTTAGAAAAATTGAAGACGAAGAAATTGCTGCAGAACTAGCTCAATTACAAGCCAATGCTGCCGCTAAAAAAACAACTATGGAAAATACTAGCAACGAAACTGAATCAACTGGACCTAATCCATTAAAACCAGAAATTGTTTTTGATGATTTTGCAAAGATTGATTTGCGCGTAGGAACCATTATTGAAGCAAAGAAAGTGGAGAAAGCAGATAAATTATTAGAACTATTAGTAGATCTTGGTTTTGAGCAAAGAACTATTTTATCTGGTATTGCAATGCATTTTAATCCAGAAGATATTGTTGGCAAGCAAGTAACTATTGTAGCCAATTTAGCACCAAGAAAAATGCGTGGTATTGAAAGCAAGGGAATGATCTTAATGGCAGAAGACGCTGCAGGGAAATTGTATTTCGTAAATCCTACAGAAGGCATCGCCCCTGGTAGCGCCATTGCTTAACCGGCAAAATAACATGGGCGTCGGGAAATATATTATTCTGAAAAGAATTTAAATAAATAAAGGCTAAGAAATTCTTAGCCTTTATTTGTATTGGTAAATAGAAAATATACTTTTTCGAGCGAGCATTCGAGCCTGTGAGCTGCGAGGGAGAAATAGGCGTATTTTCTATTTTTTTTAATTATAGGAAACGCATTCTTTAAGTTCTTTTTCAGTGTAAGCAAGTCCATGCTGTTTTAACACATCGTCTGGTACACCATTCCACATATTCGGTTGATTACCCATATAACCCAAGTCTTTCACACCAATTTCTGAAGTGTAAAATCCTGTAGTTACTAAGTCTCTCATTTTATTAAAGAAGCTTACGCCTTGTGCATGTTCTGGTTTTGCTTTTTTAGGATAAGCAATCTCATCTACAATGCCAATTTGTTGCTCCTGTGTACATCCAATAAAAGATTTACCATGCTTATTGAAACTATGTAAATCCAACCATCTTAAGCCCCCTCTTACAGGTACTTGATGTTCTGGCATGTCTTTTACAATAAACTCGATAAACTCAGGCACTTTCGCTTCTGATGCAGAACCGCTGGTTTCATCTTTTGGCATAATAATATCACCTAATACAGTAATGGTTGCCATCTCATGCTCGTCAAAGAATTTAGGTTCGGCGTTTACCTTCACTAAATAATCTTTTTCTTCTTGCATGCGATCGTCCATGTTTACTTCTGTAACCGTGGTCTTAGCATTCTTACAGGCTTCAATAACAACACCTGCTGAAACTGTACCTAAAACCAAGGCTTTGATGGAGTTCCTTCTATCCATGATATGATAATTTTAAAGTGTGTTAATTGAGTTATAGATTTTGTTTTTTCATTTGATCCAAGATATACTCAGAAGTACGCATAGACAATGCTAAAATAGTCCAAGTAATATTCTTATCTGCTTGTGAAGTGAATACAGATCCATCCACACAGAATAAATTATTACAATCATGCGCTTGTCCCCATGCGTTTAATGCTGAAGTCTTTTTATCATTACCCATTCTAACTGTACCAGCTTCATGGATAATATTTCCTGGATTAGATAAACCATAATTGTTACTTGCATCATCAGAATCACCCCATGTAATTACTGCACCCATTTCGTGCATGATTTCACGGAAAGTTTCTTTCATATGCTTTGCTTGCTTGATTTCATATTCCGAATTCTTACAATCAAATTTCAAAACTGGTATACCATATTTATCCACTACATCTGGATCAATCTTACAATGGTTTTCAAAACGAGGTACTGCTTCACCACGACCACCCATACCAACACTAGCACCATAGAAGAAACGAACATCTTCTTTTAATGAAGAACCGTATCCACCTTCTTCTTTGGTTTTTCCATTTACTTGGAACTTACCATTCAATCCTTGCATACCCATACCAAATCCATAACTAGGTTGGCTCATACCACCCCAATATTCAATATGGTATCCTCTTGGGAAGTCTAATTTTTTATTATCCAACCACCATGGAGTATACACATGCATACCACCAACACCATCTTCGTTGTAACGCTTACGACCCATTAAGTTAGGAATCACTCCACCCAATGCAGCACCAGTAGAATCGTGTAAGTAGTGCCCTACTACACCAGAACTATTTGCTAAACCGTTTGGATGTTTTTGTGATTTTGAATTCAATAATAAACGAGCAGTTTCACAAGTACTTGCGCCAAGTATCACCACTTTAGCATGCACTTGATATTCTAGTTTATCTGTTTTATTTACATAAGAAATACCTGTTGCTTTTCCTTCTCTATCTGTTAAGACCTCACGCGCCATTGCACCAGTAATTAAATCTACATTACCAGTTAATACTGCAGGTTTTACTAATACTGATGAAGAAGAGAAGTCACCATATACTTTACAAGAACGATTACATTGACCGCAATAAAAACATGCACCACGCTCATCGTTAATTTTCTTTGTTAAAATAGATAAACGAGAAGGAATTACTGGGATATTAATTCCAGTGGCTGCTTTCTTAAACATCAATTCGTGTAAACAAGGTTTTGGAGGAGGCAAGAATATACCATCTGGATCATTCTCTAATCCTTCGTTGGTTCCGTATACACCAATTAATCTATCAATCTTATCGTAATAAGGTTTTACATCTTCGTATCCAATTGGCCAGTCATCACCTAAGCCATCGATACTTCTTCTTTTAAAATCTTTAGGTCCAAAACGCAAAGAGATTCTTCCCCAGTGATTGGTACGACCACCCACCATTCTTGCTCTCCACCAATCAAAATGATCTGATCCTTTTGTTTGCGTATATGGTTCACCATCAATTTCCCAACCCCAATAACATCCATCAAATTCACCGAATGGACGGAATTTAGAACTCGCTCCACGACGAGGTGAATCCCATGGGTTTTTTAACTGTGCTGAATTTTTTGCTGGATCATAATCTGGACCTGCTTCTAGCAAACAAACTTTTAATCCTGCTTTCGCAAGAACATAAGCTGCCATACCTCCACCAGCTCCTGAACCCACAATAACTGCGTCGTATTTCTTAGGCGCAACTTTAACTTGAAAATCTGACATAAGGCAATCGTTTTCTCGTGATGATTTTAAAGATTGAATTTAGTGAAAATATTGATTGATTATTAAGGTTAAGTTGGTATTTATTTAAAAAACTCAAACCCACCCGTTCATGGGGTGGGTTTGAAAAATCATTAGAGGAAAATGAAAAAGCCCTTAATTTTTACAAAAAGGGCTTTTTCTTTATATAGGGTACGGAAACTATTATGAACAGCCCATGCTTGTTCCGCAGTTCAAGCACTTGTAACAAGTACCGCTACGGATGGTAATATGACCACAAGTGCTACAAGCAGGCGCATCGCTTTGCATGCTCTTTGCAGCAGCAGTTACATTATCCATTGTACCACCTTCGTTTACTGCAGCAGCTACATTAGCTTTCGCAGCAGGCGCTGGTGTAGCAGCAGGCGCAGTTACGCGAATGCTACTTAATTCAGGCTTTCCCACAAGGGTAATATCTCCCTCCTCTCCTAAGTTTTCCACTGTAGGTTTATCCAACACATGAACCAAATCTGTTCTGCCTAAGTATTCGTAAGCTAAAGAACGGAAGATAAAGTCAACGATAGAGGTAGTTGTTTTAATATTTGGATGATCTACCATACCTGATGGTTCAAACTTGGTAAATACAAACTTGTCTACGAACTCTTCTAATGGCACACCATATTGTAAACCAACAGAGATTGAGATAGCAAAGCAGTTCATTAAACTTCTTAATGTAGAACCTTCTTTTGCTAAGTCGATGAATAATTCACCAACAGTTCCATCAGCATACTCACCTGTTCTTAAGAATAATACTTGACCGCCAATTCTTGCTTTTTGTGTAAAGCCACGACGCTTAGCTGGTAAAGATTTACGCTCAACGATACGAGATAATTGACGCTTTAATTTTGTATCAGTTGAAGTAGCCATACGCTTTTGTACTTCTTCTAATAATTCATCTACTGTCAAGTTGCTTAAGTCTACTAATTGAGATGCTGCAGTTTCTTCTGTTGCTTCTGCATCTGCACCATCAGTTTTCTTTTTCTTATCAGACTTAGTACTTAATGGTTGGCTCAACTTAGATCCGTCACGGTATAAAGCGTTTGCTTTTAAACCTAACTGCCAGCTCATTAAATAACAATCAGCAATTTCTTCAACAGTTGCTTCATTTGGTAGGTTGATCGTTTTTGAAATCGCACCAGATAAGAATGGTTGACAAGCAGCCATCATTCTGATATGACCATGTGCGTGGATATAACGCTTACCTTTCTTGCCATTTTTATTTGCACAATCAAATACTGGCAAGTGCTCTTCTTTTAATGCTGGAGCACCTTCTACAGTCATTGTACCGCAAACATAATCGTTCGCAGCATCAATTTGCTCTTCTGTGAAACCTAAAGCTTCTAACAAGTTGAAGCTCCAATCAGCAAATACTTCTTCTTTAAATCCTAATCTTGTTAAACAAGCATCACCTAAAGTGAAACGGTTAAAGATGAATCCAATCTCGAATGCAGATTTAGCTGCACCATTTAATTTATCTACTTCTTCTTGCGTAAATCCTTTCGCTAATAAAGACTCGTCATTAATATAAGGAGCACCTTTAAAGCTTGCATGACCTACTGCGAAGTTTACAATCGCATCGTTTTCTGCTTGAGAATAACCTAAGTTCTTCAATGCTTGAGGAACTGATTGGTTGATGATTTTGAAATAACCACCACCAGATAATTTTTTAAACTTCACTAATGCAAAGTCAGGCTCTACTCCAGTTGTATCGCAATCCATTACCAAACCAATTGTTCCTGTTGGAGCAATTACAGTGGTTTGTGCATTTCTATAACCATATTTTTCTCCTAATTGAACTGCATCATCCCAAGCCTTTGTTGCAGCTTTCAATAAATAATCAGGAGTGTGTTGTGCTTTGATACCTTGTGGCTTAATTTCTAAACCAACATAAGCATCTTCAGCATCGTATGCAGCTGCACGGTGGTTGCGCATTACGCGTAACATATCTTCTTTGTTCTCTTCGTATTTAGCAAAAGCACCTAAGAAAGCAGCCATCTCAGCAGATGTCTTATAAGCAACACCCGTCATGATCGCAGAGATTGCACCTGCAATACCACGAGCTTCTTCACTATCATAAGGAATACCACTTACCATTAACATTGAACCAAGGTTAGCAAAACCTAAACCTGTAGTTCTATAGTCGTATGATAATTGTGCTACTTCTCTTGAAGGAAACTGTGCCATTAAAATAGAGATCTCTAACACAGTCTGCCATAATCTTGTAGTATATTCAAAACCTTCTACATCAAAACTATTATCAGCTTCGTTGAAGAATTTTCTTAAGTTGATAGAAGCCAAGTTACATGCTGTATTATCTAAGAACATGTATTCAGAACATGGGTTAGATGCATTGATTCTACCACCTTTAGGACAAGTATGCCATTCGTTGATAGTTGTATCGTATTGTGTACCTGGATCTGCACAACGCCAAGCAGCGTTTGCAATTTGCTCCCACACTTCTCTTGCAGGAACTGATTTCATTACACGACCATCTGTTCTTGCTTTTAATTCCCAATTACCATCTTCTGATAATGCTTTAAAGAAGCTATTAGGAATACGAACTGAGTTATTTGAGTTTTGACCAGATACAGTTGCGTATGCTTCACCTTCATAACTATTATCATATCCAGCAGCAACTAATGCAGCTACTTTATCTTCTTCTTGTACTTTCCAGTTAATGAAATCTAATACTTCTGGGTGATCTAAATCCAAGCAAACCATTTTAGCAGCTCTTCTTGTAGTACCACCAGATTTGATAGCACCAGCAGCGCGGTCACCAATTTTCAAGAAGCTCATTAAACCACTTGAAGAACCACCACCACTTAATTTTTCATTTGCTCCTCTAATTTGAGAGAAGTTAGTTCCCACACCAGAACCATATTTAAAGATTCTTGCTTCTCTTGTCCATAAATCCATGATACCACCCTCGTTCACTAAATCATCGCTTACACTTAAAATAAAACAAGCATGTGGTTGAGGACGCTCATACGCACTTGTTGATTTTTTTAATTGACCATCAATTGGATCTACATAATAATGACCTTGTGCACCACCCGTGATACCATAGCTCTCATGTAAACCAGTATTGAACCATTGTGGCGAGTTAGGAACACAAGCTTGGTTTAAAATACTGTATACTAATTCTTCATAAAATATTTGAGCATCTTTCTCCGTTGCAAAATAACCATAACGCTCACCCCACACTCTCCAACAATTTGCCATACGATGTGCAACTTGCTTTACTGTTGTTTCTCTACCCAAAGAACCATCAGCTTGAGGTACACCAGCTTTTCTAAAATATTTCTGTGCTAAGATATCAGTCGCAATCTGGCTCCATTGTTTTGGAACTTCCACATTGGTCATTTCAAATACCTTTTCACCATTTGGATTTTTAATTACGCTATCTCTGTAGTCGTACTCAAATTGATCATAAGGAGAAACATTGTCTTTTGTAAAGCGACGCTTAAACTGTAAGCCTTTTTTTGTTTTTGTAGTAGCCATGGTCGTATGTTATTTATGGGTGTTTGTTATGTCTCCCATTAGGTTTTTCAAAAAACCTTGATGGGTAGACGAAAATATTCTTCTCTTGTCATATTTCATCGCCCGAAATATTAACAGCTGTGGATAAGGATTGTTAATTTAAACAAATCCCATATTACCATTGAATTCCGTGATTTATCCCCACGCAATGTTAGTTTCTTAGAAAAAAAAACCTCGGAATATCAATATTTTTTGTAATAAATGAGGTGGGGTTATAGGAGATACGATAAAAATGGATATTTTTGGGCATGGCTAAGAAATTGTATGACTTGATCAGTGCGGGGAAGGAGCAATCTAAGAAAGCTTTTGCGGTATTAATTGATCCTGATAAATTGAATGAAACTTCTTTAATGGAGACAATTCAATTATCAGTAAAAGCAAAGGTGGATTATATTTTTGTGGGCGGAAGTTTGGTAGTGACTGATACCTTAGATACAATGGTTAGCACAATCAAAAAACATTGCGAGATTCCAGTAATATTATTTCCTGGCTCACCAGATCAGATCACTCCAAAAGCAGATGCCTTATTATACCTTTCTTTAATCTCTGGAAGAAATCCAGAATTATTGATTGGTCATCATGTAGTGAGCGCTCCATTTGTAAAACAAAGTGGTTTAGAAATTATCCCTGTGGGTTATATGCTAATTGATGGAGGAAGCCCCACCACTGTTTCTTATATCTCCAATACACATCCTATACCTTCCAATAAAAAAGACATCGCAGTTTGTACAGCTATGGCTGGTGAAATGCTTGGCTTGAAATTAATTTATATGGATGCGGGCAGCGGTGCTAAAACACCTATCAGTTCTGAAATGATTCAGCAGGTTTCCAAACATATTAAAGTTCCTTTGGTTATTGGCGGTGGTATTACAAGTGCTGAGAAAGCAAAAGAAAATTGCCAAGCAGGTGCAGACATTATTGTTGTTGGAAATGCGGTAGAAAAAGATCCTAGTTTAATTGAAGCCATTGCAAATGCAGTGCATAGCCTAAACGCTTAATACGCTAGAAACTCATCATTTCTTTGAACTTAACAGATTGACGACGACTAATCTCAATCTTCTCTCCTCCTTTTAACTCTACTAAAAGACCTCCATTAAAAAATGGCTCTATTTTTTCAATCCAGTGTAGGTTGATAATATGTTTTCTATTGGCTCTAAAAAATACTCTTTCATCTAATCTATCTTCCAAAGCATTTAGTGATTTTAAAATCAATGGCTTATTGGTATCAAAATATACTTTAGCATAATTGCCCACACTTTCAAACAATCTAATATCTGCTAATTTCACAAACCAACAACGCTCTCCATCTTTTACAAACACCTGATCTGATTCAGATAATGGTCCTCTATTCACACCCAATAAACTGGCTTGTTCTAGCGAGATTTCTGTTTGTAATTTTTGAATGGCGTCTGCTAATCTTTGAGGATCGATCGGTTTTAACAAGTAATCCAAAGCGTTTACCTCAAAAGCTTTTAAAGCAAACTCATCATATGCTGTTGTGAATATAACTCTTGGTGCTTTTTCTAATTCTGCCAATAAATCAAATCCAGTTTTACCGGGCATTTGAATATCTAAAAAAATTAAATCCGGATGAGCTATATCAATTTTTTCAATCCCCTCATCTACTCCACTTGCTTCATCAATGATATTGATATCTGGATGTTGAAGCAATAATTTCTTTAGCTCATTTCTTGCTAGTCTTTCATCATCAATGATAATTGCTTTGATTGGCATAGTTCAAAAATTAATGTTGTATCGGAATAATTAATTTAGCAGTTACTTGGTTTGGCTTGCATTGATAAATATCAAATTCAGCCTCTCCTCCATATAAAATATTTAATCGATCTCTGGTACTTTGTAATCCAAAACCATCATTTTCAGTTGCTTGTAATGTGCCTGTGTTTTGTACCATTAAAACCAATTTACCTGCTTCTATATTGGCAATAATTTTAATCAAACAATCTCCAGGTTGCTTACTCAATCCATGCTTAATCGCATTTTCAACCAATGTTTGTAACATCATTGGCGGTATGGCAAAATGAGTGATTGCCTCGTCTATCTGGTATTCTACTTTTAATCGGTCAGCAAATCTGATATACTCCAATGCTAGATAATCTTTTACAATAGCCAACTCTTTACTCAATGAAGTAATTTCTACTTTATCAACTTGTATACTACTTCTTAAAATATTACTGAGTTCTGTAATCGCTTTTCTAGCACGCTCAGGATCCTCGTCTACTAACGCTCTAATACTATTTAATGCATTGAAAATAAAGTGAGGGTTGATTTGAGATTTAATGGTTTTTAATTCCAATTCTTTAATCAAAGATTCTAGCTTTAATTTTTTCAAAGCTTCTGCATTCGCAAATTCAATATAATGCCACAATACATATACCGACAACCATACCAAGAAAATAGGAGTGTCTAGGAAAATACTAAACAAGAATCTTTTTGCAACCCTATCCCAATTCCAACTCGCAAAAATATGATTCCAAGAAAAAATAAATGGAGTGGTTGCTTCACCAGAACCTTCTCTTTTAAAATCATATAATTTGAATAGCTCAACTAATGTACTATTGATAAAACTGTATAGTCCAGTAAACAATACAATCAATAAAACCATCTTCCACCATTGATTGGCCGGTGTAGGAGGTCTCAATTTTGTTTGAATAATGGATCTTCTAAGTAAATGTGAAACAATGATACCTAAACTCACCCCAATAAAAATTCTCTGAATAAATAAACTATTCAATTCTCTTTGTAATACATAAGAGAAAAACAAAATGGTTAGGGCATAGCTTAGCCAGCCTCCAATTTGACAAATCCAATAATATGATCTCTTTTGTAACATCTGACTCAAATTTACCAAAAACGGCACCAAAATAGCCCATTATTAGGATGAGGGGCAAAATGCTTGGCTATTCGGCAAATGCCTTTATTGGACTAAACTTTTGTGCTTTTTAAGTGTTATTAACTTACTTTTACATTACAATTGTTTTGAATGCATTTTGAGGCCGGACCATTATTAAGAAATATCAACTCACCAGAAGACCTGAAAAAGGTTTCCAGGGAAAAATTACATCAGGTTTGCGACGAACTACGCCAATATATTATTGATGTAGTGAGTGTGCAAGGGGGCCATTTTGCATCAAGTTTAGGGGTGGTTGAATTAAGCGTTGCATTACACTATGTGTATAATACTCCCTATGACCAATTGGTATGGGATGTGGGTCACCAAGCTTATGGTCATAAAATTTTAACAGGCAGAAGAGATTCATTTAATACCAATAGAAAATACAAGGGTTTAAGCGGCTTCCCTAAAAGAAGCGAAAGCGAATACGATACTTTTGGAGTAGGTCATTCCTCTACTTCTATCTCTGCAGCTTTGGGTATGTCAATGGCTGCTAAATACAAGGGTGAAAACAGAAAATCTGTTGCCATTATTGGTGATGGATCTATGACAGCCGGTATGGCTTTTGAAGCAATGAATCACGCAGGTGTGGCAGATAGTGATGTATTGATTATTTTAAATGATAACTGTATGAGCATTGACCCAAATGTGGGGGCGCTCAAAGAATACTTAACAGATATTAGCACTTCTCCTACTTACAATAAGTTTAGAGATGAGCTTTGGGAACTCATGGGCAAATTGCCTATTGGTAAGACTTTCACAAGAGAAACAGCTTCTAAAGTAGAAGCAGGTTTGAAGGGCATGGTTTCTAAAAGCAGTAATTTATTTGAAGCTTTAGGATTAAGATATTTTGGACCTATTGATGGACACAATATCACCAAGTTAGTTGATACTCTAAAAGACCTTAAAGAAATTGCTGGTCCAAAAATATTACATATCTCCACTGTTAAAGGGAAGGGATATGCATTGGCTGAAAAAGACCAAACCAAATGGCATGCGCCAGGTTTGTTTGATAAAGTAACGGGTGAGATCATTAAGAAAAAAATAGATACTCCACAGCCTCCTAAATACCAAGATGTATTTGGACATACCATTTTAGAATTAGCCGAAGTGAACCCTATGATTATGGGTGTAACACCAGCCATGCCTAGTGGATCTTCTTTGAAATTTATGATGGACGCTATGCCACACAGAGCATTTGATGTGGGCATCTGCGAGCAACACGCTGTTACATTAAGTGCAGGTCTTGCTACACAGGGAATGAAAGTTTTCTGTAATATCTATTCTTCTTTTATGCAACGCGCATATGATCAAGTAATACACGATGTGGCTTTACAAAAATTACCTGTAGTATTTTGTTTAGACCGTGCGGGATTGGTGGGTGAAGATGGTCCAACACATCATGGTTGTTATGATATTGCTTTTTTCAGATGTATTCCTAATATGATTATTGCAGCTCCAATGAACGAATCGGAGTTGCGTAATTTAATGTACACTGCACAATTACCAGAAACAACTTTACCTGTAGTATTAAGATACCCTAGAGGTGAAGGAGTTCAAGTAGATTGGA